>Ga0302321_100003049_pt1 | contig 14356 bp, 12 predicted proteins | sample Fen_T0_1_FD_202505 | JGI IMG/M metagenome (GOLD analysis project Ga0302321, IMG submission 202505) | Peat permafrost microbial communities from Stordalen Mire near Abisko, Sweden - Fen_T0_1 | ecosystem: Environmental > Terrestrial > Soil > Wetlands > Permafrost | place: Sweden: Abisko...
ATGAAAAGATCGTGAGTAACATACAGGAAATTAAGGCGAGAAAAGGAAATGTGATAGCCATTGTTACCAAAGGTGATACAATAATTAGTAAAATGGCTGATTATGTTCTTGAAGTTCCCGGAACGCTTCCGATCTTTTCAGGGCTGCTTGCAGTTATTCCACTTCAGTTATTATCGTATCACATAGCAGTGTTAAGAGGATGTAATGTGGATCAGCCCAGGAATCTTGCGAAATCGGTGACTGTGGAATAAAACGTTGTAGAGATGCAATACATTGAATTGCATCTCTATCGTCCTGTATACATTTTATCGTAATATTTACTGTAATCACCCGATAATACTCTATCGAGCCACTTGGTATTTGTCAGGTACCAATCAACAGTTTTGGCCAGGCCATCCGCAAAATCAGGTATAGGCGACCATCCCAGTTCGTTCTGTAACTTGGAAGAGTCGATAGCATACCTCATATCATGGCCGGGTCTGTCTTTCACATAGGTGATAAGCTTTTCGGATGTGCCCTCTGAACGATTGAGCCTGTTATCAAGTATCCTGCATAAAAGCAAAATGAGATCGATATTTTTCCATTCATTATTCCCGCCAATATTGTATGTATCTCCCGTTTTACCCTTGTGAAAAATGAGGTCTATAGCCGTTGCATGATCTTCAACATAAAGCCAGTCGCGGATATTATCACCTTTTCCATACACAGGAATGGGTTTATTATTTTTGATATTGTTAATAACAAGCGGAATCAGCTTCTCAGGAAACTGATTTGGCCCATAGTTATTAGAACAGTTTGAAATAATCGCAGGGACTCCGAAGGTATGATTATAAGCTCTTACCATGTGGTCGGAACTTGCTTTTGAAGCGGAATAGGGACTTTTAGGATCATATGATGTCTCTTCAGTGAATAATCCTTCCTTCCCCAGTGAACCATAAACCTCATCGGTTGACACATGGTAGAAAAGTTTGCCTTCGAAAGAGTTTCTCCAGGTGTTTAGAGCAGCATTAAGAAGATTTACAGTACCGACGATATTGGTAAAGACAAATTCATCAGGTCCGGTTATCGATCGATCCACATGCGATTCAGCTGCGAGGTGTATTACAGAATCAAATTTGTATTTACTAAACAAATCAAGGACAGCCTGTTTATCCACGATATCAGTTTTTTCGAACAGATAGTTCTCTGATTTTTCAATATCCGTAAGATTTTCCAGATTGCCGGCATATGTAAGCTTATCAGCATTTACTATAAGATAATCAGGATATTTTTTAATATATCGTCTGACAACGTGCGACCCGATAAAACCGGCTCCGCCTGTAATTAGTACTGTTCTTTTCATGATTATTCTTTATTTGTCCTCATTTTCTTCTCCCAGTCCCAAGCTGTTTTCATTGCTTCATCGAGGGAACTTAACGTTTTCCATCCCAGTTCCCTGTTGGCAAATGTCGGATCTGCCCAAATTTTTTCTATATCACCAATACGTCTGCCGACAATCTTATAATTCAGTTTTACCCCTGAAACGTGTTCAAATGATTTTATCGCTTCCAAAACTGAAACAGCGTTACCGGTTCCGAGGTTAAATACTTCAAAGCTTGTTTTGTTTTTCCCTGCGACAAGTCTTTTTATAGCTAAAAGATGAGCCTTTGCCAGATCAACCACATGAAGGTAATCCCTAAGACACGATCCGTCTGGCGTATCATAGTCATCTCCATAAACCTTGAGATAGTCTCTTAAACCATAACCGGTTTGCGTGATGTAAGGTACCAGGTTTTCCGGAACACCCCTGGGCAGTTCACCGATTAAAGCTGTAGGATGAGCTCCGATAGGATTAAAATATCTGAGAGCTATTGCCTTTACGTTCTTGTCTGATACTGTTGTGTCTTTTATTATTTGTTCTCCGATTTGTTTCGTAGCACCATATGGAGAAGTCGCAGGCTGGAGTGGAGCATCCTCTGTTACAGGAAGTTTTTCAGGTTGTCCGTAAACCGTGCATGATGAAGAGAATACAATATTTGGAATGTTGTATTTTTTCATAACCTCAAGCAGATTGACCAGCGATAACAAATTATTCCTGTAATAATCGAGAGGTTTATTAACAGATTCACCAACAGCTTTATAAGCTGCAAAATGAATTACAGCAGAGATGTCACTGTTTACGCCAATAAATTTATCCAGCTTTTCCTTTTCGCACAGGTCAAGTACTTCCAGATGAGGTTTGAATCCTGTTATTTTGTGTATGTTATTGACCACATCTGCAGTTGAATTATACAGGTTGTCAATAATAACAGGTTCGAATCCATCCTCAATCAGTTCAACACATGTATGTGAACCAATGTATCCTGTACCTCCTGTTATCAGGATTTTCTTTCTCATCTAAAGACTCCAGTATGTGTGATTTTTAATTTTTCCGCGAAGTATTCCTTTTACGTCAACTATGATTCCGTCTTTATTTAAAAAAGAAGCAAAATAAGACTCATCCAGTTTTACATATTCTTTATGACTTACAGCAAGAATTATAGCGTCGTATTTTCCTTCAGGCTGAGCATTCAGTTCAACATTATACTCTTCCATCACTTCATGTTTCCCTGCTCCGGGATCAATAATATCGACACTAATTCCGAAATCCTTAAGCTCATTTACAATATCAAGAACTTTTGAGTTTCTGATGTCTGTAACATCTTCCTTAAAGGTAATCCCCATCACCAGGACACGGCAGCCTTTCAGATTTTTACCTGCAGCTACAATTTTCTTAACAGTCTGTTTTCCTATATATCCTCCCATACTGTCATTTACAAATCGCCCTGAGTCAATCATCTGCGGATGATAACCAAGTGCTTTTGCCTTAAATGACAGATAATAAGGATCAACGCCGATACAATGTCCCCCTACGAGACCTGGAAAAAATTTCAGAAAGTTCCATTTTGTTCCGGCTGCTTCCAGAACTTCAAAGGTGTTGACCCCCATCCTGTTAAAAATGATAGAGAGTTCATTCATGAAAGCTATATTAATATCGCGCTGTGTATTTTCAATTATTTTTGCCGATTCTGCAACCTTGATGGAACTTGCCCTGTGAACTCCGGCTTTAATTATAAGTTCATATGTTTTTGCAATGTTTTCTGCCGATTCGGCATCACAGCCGCTTGTGACTTTTACTATTTTGGTAAGTGTGTGATTAAGATCACCCGGATTGATTCTTTCAGGTGAGAATCCTACTTTAAAATCAGTCCCGCATTTTAACTCTGAATATCTTTCAAGAACAGGAATACAATCTTCTTCGGTGCAGCCAGGGTAAACGGTTGATTCATAAACAACATAGTCACCTTTTTTTAATATCTTTCCTACTGTTTCAGACGCTTTGAGTACCGGTCCGAGATCAGGAAGGTTAGTTTTAGTTGTCGGGGTAGGTACTGCAATAATATGAAAGGAAGCGGTTTTTAAATCAGATGGATCGCTGGTGAGAACAATATCTGTATTTTTAAATGCTTCAGATGTGAGCTCATTGCTTGGGTCAATACCTTTTCTCATTAATTCCACCCTTTCCGGTTTAATATCAAATCCAACAACTTTGATTTGTTTTGCAAACTCAAGGGCAATTGGAAGGCCAACGTATCCGAGGCCGATGACTGATAATTTAGTCTCCTTATTAACAAGTTTACTGTACATAGGTTATAATTTATTTAAAAATGGATGATAATCGCCTTTAAGTCCTACCGGTTTAGAATTTCTGATAGTGTATGCCATCTCAACTGACTGTCGTGCTTCTTTTAGTCCGAATCCTCTTCCGGCTAAGATCTCCTGGTAGGTCATCGTATGAAGGTCAGCAAATCCTTCACTAAATTCTATTTCCTCACCATCAACTGTAATTGATCTGAAGGTTCTTTTCCCCGATGCCTTTGATGAGGCTGGCATATCATTATAATCAAGACTCAGGAACCATCTTACTCTTGCATTCTCAAGTTCGAGATAACCTGCAGCTTTATGTGGATCTGATACATGAACGATATTCTCCCTTGAATTACCAAAGATCCAACTAAGCATGTCGAAAAAATGAATTCCTATATTTGTAGCCACTCCCCCTGATTTCTGTATGTCTCCTTTCCATGATATGGAATACCAGTTACCCCTGCTTGTTATATAGGTCATATCGATATCATAGGTCTTCCCCTTAGGACCTTTCCGGATCTTTTCCCGGAGTTCAAGTATTTTGGGATGGAGGCGCAGCTGAAGTACAGTATATATTTTACGTCCGGTCTCATTTTCAATCTCCTGTAAGGCATCGACATTCCATGGGTTCAGGACAATAGGTTTTTCGCAGATCGCTTCAGCCTGATGACGTAGTGCAAATCTTATGTGAGAATCATGGAGGTAGTTGGGAGAGCATATGCTAACAAAATCGATTTTAGTCCCGGTCCGTTTAAGCTTATCAAAATGCCTGTCAAACCTCTCGAATTCTACAAAAAAATCACTTTCAGGGAAGTAATTGTCAATACGCCCGACGCTATCAAACTTATCAAGGCTGGCCAGAAGGTTATTTCCTGTTTCCTTAATAGCATGCAGATGTCTCACCGCAATATAACCCGCAACACCTATTATTCCGAAATTTTTTGGAGCCTCAGCCATAATCAACTGCTAAAATAATGCCTAAAAATACTAAAAAATTCTATAAACCCTGCCATCCTCAAGCTTGTATCTCTGTCCGCTTTCCGGACAGGAGGCTAAACCATTCGGGTCAAAAATCAATTTATGTCCGTACTCACTCATCCACCCTGTCTGTCTGGCAGGATTTCCAACCACCAGAGCGTAGGGCTTAACATCTTTCGTTACTACAGCTCCTGCTCCGATAAAAGCATAAGAGCCAATCTTATTACCACATACAATTGTAGAATTGGCTCCGATAGATACGCCTTTCTCAACGATTGTGGTATTATAGTTGTCTTTTCTGATTATAGCGCTTCTCGGATTTATAACATTTGTAAAAACCATTGATGGCCCAAGGAAGACATCATCTTCACAGATAACACCGGTGTATATTGAAACATTATTCTGAACCTTCACATTACTACCCAGTTTTACCCCGGGTGAAATGACAACATTCTGACCGAGATTGCAGTTTTCCCCAATTTCAGAACCGGCCATTACATGGCTGAAGTGCCAAATCTTTGTGCCTTTACCAATCTTGCAGCCATCGTCAACAACAGCTGTCTCATGAGCGAAATATTCCTTATCCATGCAATTATTTATTGAAGAATTTTAAGGTATTGGACGTTATGTATTCAAGCTGGTCCTTTTCCATGTCGGGGTGCATTGGTAATGATAATACTTCCATACAAAGTGCTGAAGTAACCGGAAAGTCATCCTTCCCGTATCCAAGATAATTATATGCTTTCTGAAGGTGAAGCGGACCTGGGTAATAGACCATTGTGGGAATGTTTTTAGATTCCAGGAACACTTTCAGCGCATCTCTTCTTCCATCTTTTATTTTGATAGTATACTGATGGTAAATATGCGAAGAATGCTTTACTCTGGAGGGAGTTAAAATCTGACTGCATCCTGCGAACGCAGAGTCGTAGTATTGAGCAACAGCTTGTCTCGCATTATTGAATTCCGAAAGATGTTTAAGTTTTACCCTTAATATTGCAGCTTGAATTGTGTCTAATCTGGAATTAACTCCAATATCATCATAATGATAACGTTCTTTCATCCCATGATTAGCAATACTTCTGAGTTTTTTGGCATAATTATCATCGTTTGTATACAGAGCTCCTCCATCACCATAGCAACCGAGATTTTTAGAAGGGAAGAACGATGTGGTTCCAATAATACCGATAGTTCCAGCTTTCTTTGATGAACCGTCTTTAAACAGGTAATCTGCCCCTGTTGCCTGAGCAGCATCCTCCACAACAAATAAACCATGCACTTTAGCAATATCCATAATGCCTTCCATATCGGCGCACTGTCCAAAAAGATGAACCGGTATAATTGCCTTGGTTTTTGGTGTGATCGCCTTTCGAATCGATTCAACAGAAATATTAAAACTGCCCGGTTCAGGATCAACTATGACTGGTTTAAGATCGAGCATTGCAATTACCTCAAGAGTGGCAATAAAAGTGAAATTTGTAGTAATAACTTCATCTCCGGGTCTGAGTCCCAGAACGTTCAGGGCAAGATGAAGAGCATCAGTACCGTTTGCACACGAAATAACATGTTTTACGCCCATGAATGCTTCTAGTTCCTGCTCAAATAACTTAACATCAGGACCTTTTATAAAAGCAGTTGATACAAGCACCGATTTTATTGCATTGTCAATATCAGGCTTGTACTTTTCGTATTGCGCCTTCAGATCGACCATTTGTATTTCTCTCATCACGTAAAATTTGGAAAGACGAAGATAATAATCTTTTGTGTTAAATAAACCCTAAGTACCATTCAGTATGTGCTATGTGGATTGCGTCTTCCATTTCAAGGGAAGCCGATGTTAGAAAAAAACATACTGCACTAAATTTCTTTTTGTGACTCATTATTTTTTTCTAAATTTGTATTGATTTAAAGAAGGATTAAAAGTGGACATAACAGCTTTCATAAGAGAATTATTATTTGGTCACGATTGTGTGGTTGTACCTGGCTTTGGAGGATTTATAGGCAACTATACTCCGGCACGGATCGACAAAAATTCAGGTACTTTTTATCCTCCTGTAAAACAGATTTCTTTTAACAGAAACCTTAATCATAATGACGGCCTGCTTGTAGGCAGGATCTCTCTTGCTTCGCAAATAAACTATGGGGATGCCAGAGAACTGGTTGAGGAATTTGTTGCAGGAATCAGGAGAAAACTTGAAAAGGGAGAGAAAATTGTATTTGAAAGTATCGGAAGCTTCATAAATAATCATGAGGGCAATATACAATTTGAACCCGACAGGAGCGCTAATTATCACCTCGACTCCTACGGTCTTGAACCATTCAAATGCATGCCACTTGAAGGTTATGACCTGAGAAAAAGAATATCCCAGCATACAGACAGAGATCCTGTGAAACAGGCAATGATAAGAAAGATCTTATGGAGAGCAGCGGTGATCGTTCCACTTCTTGCACTTATAGTTGCTGTCCCGCTTAAAACTGATCTGTTCAAGTCAAAAGTCGAATCGACAACAATGAATCCACTGGTCACTGCGGAGTTTGAAAGTAATAAAAAAGCACTTGATGAAGTAAGTAATAAAACTGAATCAGACCTAAATCAATCTGTTAAAGAAATATCGCATCCCGAACTTCCGGTAATAAAAGAGGAAGTCATTCCTGCCCCTATAAAGACTCCGGAAGTTAATAGTAAGCCAGCTGTTACTTCGGTGGCTAACAATTACATTGTAATTACCGGCAGCTTTAAATCGAAAGAAAATGCTGATTTACAGGCCGGTATGTTGAAAGGAGAGGGGTTTGATCCTGAAATTGTAATAACTGATAATGGCTTTTACAGAGTCTGCGCAATGGCCTGCAGCAACATGAAAAATGCTGTCGCAAAAAAAGACAGCATCCTGAGCAAATTCCCAGGAACCTGGATTTCCAGGAAGAAATAATTGAAACGAAAAATAATGAATAAGCCGGCTCCGATGAATCGGCTTGTTTTGTATTATTTTATCATACTCCCGTTGCTCACAATCTCGGCCGGGCTTACCATAACCAGTTTTCCGTTCTTATCTTCTGCCATCAGGATCATTCCTTTTGACTCTATGCCTTTTATCTTTCTTGGTTCGAGATTGGCAACAATAGATATCTGCTTTCCAATTATCAATGAGGGATCATAATATTCGGCTATCCCCGAAACAATAGTCCGGATATCTATGCCTGTATCGATTTTGAGTTTAAGTAGTTTAGTTGTTTTAGGAACCTTTTCCGCTTCAAGAATGGTAGCCGTCCTGATATCTATGCGTGAAAAATCATCAAACGTTACCGGATCCTTGCCAGGAGTTGTGACGGAGCTGGCTTGCTCATTTGCCTTCTTTGTGGCAAGTAGTTTATCAATCTGCCTGGAAATATCTTCATCTTCAATCTTATCAAACAATAGTTCAGCTTTATTGATAGTATGACCAATGACAAGAAGATCTTTATTTCCGGCAAGTTCCCACTTCAGATCTCCCAGGTTTATGAGCCTGCGTAATTTTTCCATTGAGAAAGGGAGAAATGGCTCACAAATAATTGTAAGGTTTGCTGTTATCTGAAGAGCAATATTCATAATGGTTTTAACCCTTTCAGGATCGGTTTTTATTACCTTCCAGGGTTCAGCGTCCGCCAGATACTTGTTCCCAAGTCTTGCAAGATTCATTGCTTCTTTTAAAGCCTCACGGAACTTGTAATTTTCCAGACCATTCTCAACATTTTCCTTAACTCGCGATATCTCTTTCAGAACAGACTCGTCATTCTCATCTGTCTTTCCACGGGCAGGTACTTTCCCGTCATAATAGTTGTTGGTAAGGACTAGCGTCCGGTTCACAAAGTTTCCAAGAATAGCGACAAGCTCATTGTTGTTCCGGGCCTGGAAATCCTTCCATGTAAAATCATTATCCTTGGTTTCAGGTGCATTGGCACAAAGAGAATACCTGAGAACATCCTGCTTCCCGGGAAAATCCTCAAGATACTCATGAAGCCATACAGCCCAGTTTCGTGATGTGGATATTTTGTCATTCTCAAGATTAAGGAATTCATTGGCAGGGACATTTTCAGGAAGTATGTAGCTGCCTTCTGCCTTGAGCATTGCCGGGAAGACAATGCAATGAAATACTATATTATCTTTTCCTATGAAATGTATCATTTTGGTATCCTTATCCTTCCAGTATTTTTCCCAGTCAGGAGTAAGTTCCTTAGTTGCAGAGATATAGCCAATAGGGGCATCAAACCAGACATACAGTACTTTTCCTTCAGCACCTTCAACCGGCACAGGAACTCCCCATTCAAGATCACGGCTTACCGCTCTTGGCTGTAGCCCCTGGTCAAGCCATGATTTACATTGTCCATAGACATTTACTTTCCATTCCTTATGATCTTCGAGGATCCATTTCCTGAGCCAGGGTTCATATTTGTCGAGTGGCAGATACCAATGCCTGGTATCCCGTAATACAGGCGTGCTGCCACTTACCGTTGAGTGAGGATTTATAAGATCGTTAGGGCTTAAAGAAGTTCCGCATTTCTCGCACTGGTCACCATAAGCATTCTCATTTCCGCAGTGCGGACATGTTCCCATTATATACCTGTCGGCCAGAAAACATCCTGCCTCCTCATCGTAATATTGAGCTGAGGTTTTTTCAGTGAATTCACCTTTGTCATAGAGTGTTCTGAAAAAACCGGATGCTGTTTCATAATGTACTTTATTTGATGTGCGAGAATATATATCGAAAGCAATTCCAAAATCCTCGAATGCTTTCTTATTTATTGTATGATATCTGTCGACGATCTCCTGAGGGCTAACACCTTCTTTTCTTGCTTTGAGAGTTATGGGTACACCATGTTCATCGGAACCGCATATTGAGATTACATCCACTCCTCTCATTCTCAGATACCTGGTATAAATATCAGATGGGATATAAACCCCTGCAAGGTGACCAATGTGAATAGGACCGTTCGCATAAGGCAGGGCAGAGGTGACAAGATATCTTTTGAAATTCTTCATGATTTTGATACTGAATTATAAGTATTTTTTTAACAGCACAAATATAATAAATTTAGTCTCTGGTCTAAATCCTTTTTGGCTTAATGACTTGGTGTTTCTTAGGATCTTAGGGTATTGGTGGCATTTGATTTATGATTTTATTGCCACCAGGGCACAAAGGCATTAAGTTTCACTAAAAGTGCATATAAGTTACAGTTACAATTTTGGTTTTAGCGTTATTATGGATTATTTTTATACATTTCAACCTTTATATGACAACCAAAAAGATTCAACCACCTTTTCTTACACAGGGCGATGAAGTTGCAATAATATCTCCCTCATATTGCATTGATGAGAGCGTATTAAGTGAGGCTGTTACTTATCTTGAAGCATGGGGATTAAAAGTGCGTGTAGGTAAAAATGCATCAAAGCGTAGTGGCCCTTTTGCCGGGAGTGACAGGCAACGGCTCTCCGATCTTCAGGAAATGACGGATGCTCCTGAGGTTAAGGCAGTATTCTGTTCAAGAGGAGGTTATGGACTTTCTAAAATAATTGATAAGGTTGATTTTTCAGCCCTCGATATTAATCCGAAATGGTATACGGGATTCAGCGATATCACTGTGCTTCACATGTGGCTTAATGAGGTATGCGGGATAATATCGATACATGGTGATATGCCGCTTAACTTTAATAACAGGGAGAAGAGTCCTGATACTTTTGGCTCCCTTAAAAATGCACTTTTCGGGATAAGCATAATTCATGAATGGTCGGGTAATTTTTATCATCCCATGAACGCAACAGGCGAAGTGACAGGTGGAAATCTTTCGCTTCTTTATAGTCTCTCCGGCACCCGGGCTGCTCTTTCTTCCGAAGGTAAGATATTATTTATTGAAGATGTTAAAGAGTATTATTACCATATCGACAGGATGCTCACAGCTTTGAAGATGGCAGGTAAACTTGATGGGCTTGCCGCATTAATTGTTGGTGGGATGAATAAGATTGAGGATGTCAGGATCCCCTGGGGTAAAAATATTGAAGAAACCATTCTGGAGATTGTGAAAGATTTTAATTACCCGGTATTCTTTAACTTTCCTGCCGGTCATATACCTGATAACAGGGCATTGTATATTGGGAAAGAGGCAATAATTACAGTAAGTGGAAACGCAGCATCCCTCAGATATAAATAAGAATCAAAAAGCTGAAATCAAAAGATCGAGATCTTTAGATATTATTCCAAACTTTTGTCCAAGTGTTTCATTCGTAAGCATCCCATTATACAGGTAAGCCCCGTTCCGAACGCCCTGATCATATTTCAGAAGTTGTGTGATGCCTCCGGCATCAGCCATTCTCTGAAGCAAAGGATTAAATATGTTGCTGAGAGCTATTGATGCTGTCCGGGCTACACGCGATGGCAGATTCCAAGCTGAAAAATGAATAACCCCGTGCTTCTCATATACAGGGTCTTTCATGGCACGGCATTCAGTTGTTTCAATGCATCCTCCGCGATCAATGCTCAGGTCGATGATGACTGCGCCTTTCTTCATATTCCTGACCATATCTTCAGTAACGTAATACCATGGTCGCAGATCCTCAAGCTCTATTGCACCTATGAGTACATCAGCTGACTTTAGTGCTTTTTTCAATACCTGCGGATGAAAGACAGATGTTTGAAGACGTTGTCCCAGAACATTCTGGAACTCTCTCAACCGGGGCAATGAGTTATCAAAGATCCTTACGGTTGATCCTAATCCTATGGCAGCTCGTGCAGCATACTCCCCTGCAGTATTCGCACCTAAAATTACTACCTCAGTAGGTGTGACACCTGTGATTCCGCCGAGCATTACTCCTTTCCCTCCATGCATATTGCTAAGGTACTCCGATGCAATCAGCAACGATGTAATTCCGGCAATTTCGCTCATCGACTCAATAACAGGCATTTCTCCGTTATTGTCATTTATCTTTTCAAAAGCGATTGCTGTTACTTTTTTTCTTATCAGTCTGGAAAGAGTCTCTTCACTGAGTTTAAGAACGTTAAGGTAAGATAAGATTACCTGATTGCCTTTAAGATACTCGGTTTCTTTTTCTGAAAATGGAGCTACTTTAATTACGACATCAGCACTGTATACTCTTGCAGGTGAGTCACTTATAATTGCTCCATTATCACTGTAGTCCTTATCGGTATAATTCGCTCCCAGACCAGCACCTTTTTGCACAATCACCTCATTATCATTTTCAACAAGCAGACTGACTGCTTCAGGTGTCAGTGCAACCCTTTTCTCGTCATCCTTTTTATCACAGGGAATACCAATGGAAATTCTGCGGTTTTTGACTTCAATTTCGAGGTGTTCCTCTTTTGGCATGAAAACAGTATTTTCAAAACTGACTTTTCCGCTCTTACCTTTACCATTCATCATTGTAAAAGGAGTTATTTTTTCAAAGGTAAAAAAATTGGGACAGAGAGCAAAATCATATATTATTTTGATAATGAAAGGATCCGTTGTTCATTCTCATCGACAGAAATTCTCACTTTTACTGTTTCTTCAGGGAGCAATTCTTCTATGAGTTCAGGCCATTCCATAAAACAGTATGAATCGCCTGTCAGGTATTCCTCTATCCCAAAGTCGTATACCTCTTCCTGCTTTTTTATTCTGTAAAAATCGATATGATAAAGCGCTTCTCCTGAAGAGGTCTTGTATTCGTTTACCAGTGTGAAAGTCGGGCTGCTTACAATATCTATTGATCCAAGCGTTTCACAAATGGCTTTAATTATTGTGGTTTTTCCTGCCCCCATCGAACCGTAAAAGGCAAATATTTTATTATTCCCTGATTCTTCGAGAAGCTTTTTGGCACCTGCTGCCAAGTGTCTTTTATCTTTTATAAATATTTCCATATAAATTTACTAGACCGGTTCAATACAGGCTATAGGTATCATAATTTCCTGCATTGAAATACCTCCATGTTGAAAGGTGTCCTTATAATAGCCGGCGTAATAATTATAATTATTCTGATAAACCAGGAAGTCTTGGTTCATCGCAAAAATATATCTCGAACTCAAATTAGTTTTCGGCAGCATGGCTTTTTCCGGATTTGTAAGTTCGAACACCTTCTTAGGATCATAATCAAGGTTTCTTCCCATCTTGTATCTGAGATTGGGCGATGTTTTCCTGTCTCCCACTATTTTGATGGGGTTCTGCACCCTTATAGTGCCATGATCAGTACTGAATACTACTCTGACAGGATGTGCTGCCAGGGTTTTCAGAAGCTCAAATAATGAAGAGTGGATAAACCAGCTCCGCGTCAGGCTTCTGTACGCAGGCTCATCATTGGCCAGATCGCGGATCATGCTTATCTCAGTTCGTGCATGCGAAAGCATATCAACGAAATTAAAAACCAGAATGTTTATATCGTTCTGCAACATAGACCTGACTTTTTCATTGACTTTTTTCCCTTCAAGCGTACTGCTTATCTTATGATATGACCATTTGTATTTCAGGCCCTTTCGTGCCAGCTGATCTTTAAACAGTTCTTCTTCAAAATTGTTTTTACCTTCTTCCTCGTCATCATTTATCCAAAGTTCAGGCAGGCGTTCAGCAATTGCAGAAGGCATCAATCCTGAAAAAATGGAATTCCTGCTGAACTGTGTAGAAGTAGGGAGAATGCTGTAATACAGATCCTCTTCAATAATGCGGTAAATACCTGCAAGTTCGGCTGAAATGGTTTTCCACTGGTCATATCTCAGGTTATCAATCAGAATAAAAAACAGAGGACGGTTCTTGTCAGCCCGGGGGAAGATTTTTTGTGAGAAGAGTGCCGGAGAAAGTATAGGCTTGTTAGTATTATCTGATTTCAGCCAGTCGAGATAGTTGCAGATGATGAATTTCGAGAACGAGTTATTTGCCTCATTTTGTTGCATTTTAAGGATTTCATTCATCCCGGGGTCAGTTGATTTCTCAAGCTCAGCCTCCCAGAATACTATCTTCTTATATAGCTCGGTCCAGTCTGTAAAAGTGGCCGCTGATGATATCATACTGCTGATACGATTGAATTCGAGCCTGTAATCCGTAGTTGTTTTTTCAGTTACCAGACGTCTCTGATCGAGTATTTTTTTTATGGCGAGCAATACCTGCTGTGGTTTTACAGGTTTGATCAGGTAGTCAGCAATCTCAGACCCAATGGCAGTTTCCATAAGATCTTCCTCATCACTTTTTGTAATCATAACAACGGGAATGTCAGTTCTGACTTCCCTGATAAGTTTCAGCGTTTCAATCCCGCTTAAGCCGGGCATGTTTTCATCTAAAAATATCAGGTCATACCGGTTTTGCCTGACCAGATCGATAGTGTCGGTGCCATTCGAGCAAGTGTCAATCTCATATCCTTTTTCCTCAAGGAAAAATATGTGTGGCTTGAGAGAATCCACTTCATCGTCGGTCCAGAGTATCTTTATTTTCCGCATCTTATTTTACTTTTTCTTTTCTCCTTGTGTTCATTTGTGTTATTCTTCGTAATCCTTGATGGTTAAATAATTTTTTTACCTCAAAAGTACACAAAGGTTATCACTAAGCTTTATTCAGGAAATTAAAGCAGGTGGAGACTAATCTTTATTTTAAATACTTTTCTTTGAAAAAGAGCTCATACCTGCCAGGATTCTTATCGGTTTTGAGAACTTTAAGGTTGGTATCGCTGATTACAAAAGTAACCATTTTTGCATTTTTCTGATTC
>Ga0302321_100003051_pt1 | contig 14354 bp, 12 predicted proteins | sample Fen_T0_1_FD_202505 | JGI IMG/M metagenome (GOLD analysis project Ga0302321, IMG submission 202505) | Peat permafrost microbial communities from Stordalen Mire near Abisko, Sweden - Fen_T0_1 | ecosystem: Environmental > Terrestrial > Soil > Wetlands > Permafrost | place: Sweden: Abisko...
CACTCTTGAGAAAGCGTTTGCCTCCGAAAACTTGGGTTTGGGCGCACGTAAGCGATGTGATCATGCTTTCAGTTTTAGCAATCACGGCATCGGACCAAGTGTCTCCGCCTACCGAGCTTGGCGTAGTGCGAATACCGAATTTACGGAGGGAGCTGTTTCGCAAAAATGAGGCAACCCCTCCCTCTTATGCGTTACTCAATGCGCAGACGATTGTCCCGCAAAGACCTATACTACCGGCTCGAGAGACCATTTTTTAGCTTTAATTACACTTAAATTAACCATATTGATTATTTTAAATATAAAAAATGGAGAAACTTGACGCCACTTCTCTTCACAAAGCGCTCGGCCTTCTCGCCGAGTTGATGGATCTGCGCGGCCATCCCAAACAGCACTTTGTCGTCTGCGGTGGCTCTTCTTTGCTCGCGCTTGGGTTGGTGCGCCGCACGGTCACGCAGGATGTAGATATTCTCGGCCAGGTTCACAACGACGACATTGTTTCTCCACGTCCCCTGCCTGATTGGCTGCTCAATGCAGCAGAAGACGTCCGCTCGCAGCTCGATCTGCCAGCAAACTGGCTCAATGCCCAAGTGGCCGATGATACATTCTTCAGCATTGGCTTGCCGGAAGGATTGCCGACTCGACTTGTCACCCGCCACTACGGGCCACGACTTACGATCAGTTTCATAGGTCGTCTCGATCAGATATTTCTCAAACTCCACGCAGCCGTAGATCGCGATGGCGGCCGTCACCTTCAGGACTTGCTCGACCTCGCACCCACCGCCGAAGAGCTACTGGCCGCCGCCCGGTGGACACGCAGCCAGGATCCTTCCGACGGCTTCCGCTTCAATCTTTGCGAAATGCTCACCCGACTAGGTCATGGAAATCTCACTAACCAGCTTTAAGATCCAGTTTCGCGAAGCCCTGCTCGCCTTCCTCTGGCGCCAATGGTCAGCCTTGGGCGTGTCTGGTCACACCCACACCAATGATGACTGGCTGATCGACCCCGAGGCCCTGCTCCTTTTTTCCACCGTAGTCGCCCGACACGACGCCCGCCTTTTCGACGAGATCCTCGACTGGCTCCAGCTCAACGCCGACTCGGTCAACCTCCAGCGTCTCACTCGCCTCCAAAAGGATCATGCCCTCGGCGATTCCTCCATCATCGTCGCTATCGCCAACCAACTTACATGCGCTAAATCGCATCCCAAGTGGCGCCCGCTCGCAACTCGCGGCGCCCGTCCCGACATCAGCGCGCCCGCACGCCCACTTTTTTCCCACCTGCCTGCACCCGCCCGAGCCGATGAATTATGGCTTAGTTGGGGTTGGCAGCGTCCCCTGATCGAACTGCGCGGTCTCAGCCAAACCCCACGCCCTGACCAACCTGCTACCTTTCTCTTTAAACTTCGGAGCCTCTTCGGCCTGCAGACGCGTGCCGAAGTCATCGCCTGGCTCCTCGCGCACGAATCCGGCCATCCCGCCGACATCGCCCGCGCCACCGGCTATTTTCGCGGCTCCATTCAATCCGTGCTCAATGAACTCGCCGCGTCGGGACACGTTTCCTCCGTCCGTACCGGACGCGAAAAAAACTTTAGTCTGCGCCGCGACGAATGGCGCTTTCTGCTGACTTGGCCCGAAGCCAAAAGTTTTCCCCGCTGGCTTCCGTGGCCTGAAATCATGGCCCTCTTTCAGCGAATCAATAACCTACTGGAAAATCCAAAATTGGCGACCACGTCAGCCGCCGCTCAAGCCATCGAGTTTGAGCGCGCACTCGCTCCCGCCGCTCCAGTATTAAGCCCCGCCGGCCTTTGGCCAGCGCTTCCATCAGGCATGACTGGTGAAGCTTCCTTACAAGCCAACATCGAGCGCGTGCTCAGGTTGCTTGCCCAATTTCAAAGCACCTAACCCCTGCCCAAGATGGTGAAATTTTGTGTGCTATCTGTGTGCTTATTTTAGCTCTCCTCTGTAGATGATTCCCCGTGGGGGCACCAATTCAGGAGGCGGAACTGGAAGGCCAAACGGGGCACAGCCAACAGTGACCCGAAATGGGTAAAATAGGCGACGACTCCACCGATTCTGCCTGCGGGAACGCTGTTTCTACCGGTCAGCTTCGTTGACCAAGCCCGAAAACGCACAGTCAGTTCCACTGAACTCCCAGGGCATCGGCTGGTTTCTCCTACAATCACGGTACACCGCTTCCATGCGGCCCGCGTGGAACGAAAAACTGATTCCATCGAGAAAAGTAAGCCAGCCCGCATCTTCGTGCCGCACGCCAAGCATCAGTTCGCGGAGAATCAGAATATTCCAGTCATGCGAAACATGAAGGTCCAATCGCCGACCGCGGTTGCTGGGCTCCGTTAACCTGCCAGCTAAGTATTTGAGCTTTTCGCCTGCGACTAACTTTGGCGCTAAAACTACGTTTTCCGGAATTTGCCCCGACAACCAGAGACGAACAAAATGGTCACCGTAAAGCGTCGTCAGCCGACCGGCCTCCGGCAGATTCAGAAGGTAATCAACCCCTAACGCATCTTCAGGTCCAAGATATTCAATCTCCACACCGGCTGCCAGTGCGCCGCGAGCAATGCATTCGGCGGTCTGTCTGCAGCGTTTGACGGGGCTGTGGAACAGCCGCACGCGATCGAAGCCCGTAATGCGTCGTCCCATTGCTTCAGCCGCGGCGGCTCCGTCCGGTGTAATTTCGGCTAGCGTCGGATGCGCAGGATCGGCAATCGGAAAACGGGCGGCATGCCGCAAAATGGCGGCTGTGGCGCCATCCGGGGCGAGCGTTCCAATCGTTTCGAGCAATTCGTTACCGTACATGGTTCAGTATTAGTGAAAGGAGCGGCGTCTTTGAAACGCCACTCCGTCCGTCTGCACAACGCCAAACTCGAAAGCGGAGGCCTTGGCTCCTCGTGCGCAGCGAGTCCGAATCTGGGCCGTTACGAAAAAGCCAAAACGGTTTTGGTTTCAGCACTCTGATAGGCCAGGAGAATCAGCTGGAGTGTGTCACGAGCGTCGTCGAGAGAAGATTCCGGCGCGCCACCCTTGAGCACCACATCAAGAAAACCCCGCGCCTGGTTGAGAAATGAATTCGCGTAGTCGGCATCAGGATTCTTTTTTTCACCGTTCACGTAGAGGGCATCGGTGATTTGCAACGAACCTTTTGTCCCCACAATGCGGATACCGTCCACCGGCCCGCCGTTGTTATTGGTCCACGACTGGAAAATAGTGCCAACCGCACCGCTGGCATATTGCACGTGAACGTGCGCAACGTCTTCGCCTTCCATACCAGCAAGGACAAGCCGTGATTTGAAGGCATGCAGAGCGACCGGGGCTCCCATGAAGCCAATGGACTGATACACTTGGTGATGCCCGCTGTCCATGAGCGCGCCGCCACTGCCAAGGTCCAGTTTTGCCCGCCAGCCACTGGCGTGGTCGGTCGATATCGTGTGGTTACTACTAAACGAACCATAGATAATCTGCCCGAGCGCGCCGCTACGCATGACTTCGCGTCCGGCTTTGACCGCGCCCCGATAGATAAAATTGTGCGCAGGGACGACGGGCACTCCAGTACGGGCCACGCTGGCGCGGATTAGGTCGAGTTCCTTCAAGGTGGTGACGACTGGTTTTTCAACCAAGACCGGTTTACGCAGCTCCTGCGCGGTCACAATCTGCGAAAAATGCTCGGGGTTTATGCTGCCCAAGATCAGCGCATCGACACCTGGATCCTGCGCCATCCGTTCAAAACTATCGTAAGGCCGAATCCGCCATTCGGCGCACATCCGCTGGAGTTTTTCGCGGTTTGAGTGGGTGCACATTCCAACGATTTCCGCATCCGGCCATTGGCGGAAGCCGTGGTAGTGATACGGCGCGATGAAACCTGTACCTACAATTCCGATACGGAGTTTTTTCATGAACGGGAAAAAGGAGAACGGAAATCGAGACGATGAACGAGCGTCAAAACTCGTCGGTGTTGCGAACGAAGGCAATCCGCCAGCCAAAATGACTCACGCGCCCGGGTGGGCCCATGATCGACGCAGGCGCGATCCTCGGGCCGCAGATCAGAAACGACTTTTTGTGCGGGCGGTTAGGTTATGCCAATCCGCAGGCTTTGCGGGAACGCTGGAGCACCACGCTGCCAACGGTCCGAGCACGTTGCGCTCCGTCGGCGAGAACCTGGTTCACGTAGTCGAGATTCGCGGCGAGTTCGGCACGGCGAGCACGATAAGGAGCAAAGTAATTCCAGTAATGCTCAAACAGCGCCTTTTTCAAATCGCCGTAGCCAAGGCCTCCAGCGCGAAGACGGTTTTCGAAATCAGCAGGCGCGACAAGTTTGAGTAGCTGGATCGCGAGGTTTTGGTCGGCATCGGGCTTCGGCTCCGCCGGCGTGCGCGAATCCATTTTGATGCCCATGATTTTCTTTTTCGTAGCTTTTTCGTCGCCGAAAATCTCAACGGTGTTGCCATAACTCTTGCTCATCTTCTGGCCGTCAAGACCGGGCACGGTGGCAACTTCAGCGCGAATCTCAGGTTCAGGAATGACGAACGTTTCGCCATAGGTTTGATTGAACTTGATGGCGATGTCTCGCGTCATTTCGACATGCTGCTTTTGATCGCGGCCAACTGGCACGAGATTGGCGTCGTACAGCAAGATATCCGCCGCCATGAGCACCGGGTAGGCGAAAAGGCCGAAGTTGGGCGAGATGCCTTTGGCGGTTTTATCTTTGTAGCTGTGGGCTCGTTCGAGCAGGCCCATCGGCGTCAGTGTGCCGATGATCCAGGTAAGTTCGCAAACCTCGGGCAGATCGCTCTGGCGGTAGAAAACGCTTTTCTTTGGATCGAGTCCGCAGGCAAGAAAATCGAGCGCAACGTCGAGCGTGTTTTGGCGGCGCTGCGCAGCGTCGCTCAAGGACGTCATCGAGTGATAGTCAGCGATGAAGTAGAAGCACTCGCCACGAGCCTGCAGCTCGATGGCCGGCCGCATCATGCCAAAATAATTGCCGATGTGGAGCGTGCCCGAAGGTTGGATACCGGAAAGTATGCGCATTGATTCGAAAGTCAGAGGTCAGGAACCTGAAGTCAGGCAAAAAGCGCAGGCCGCTCAGTCGCGCCGCGGTTGGGTGACGATGCTGGTGCGGATGCGCGCGATCATCGCAGGCGGCAGATAACCGCCAAAAGCGACCGTAGGCATGACCAGCGAGCGTTTGCCCAAAATAGTGCCAGGCTGGAGTACCGCATTGCAACCGACCTCGGCTTGATCGCCAAGAATCGCGCCGAATTTTCGCAGGCCCGTGTCGATGAACGCATCCGGCAGACGCACGGTGATCGGCTTCTGGTCGAGGCGGAGGTTTGATAAAATCACGCCAGCACCGAGGTGCGCGCCGTTGCCCAAGATCGAGTCGCCCACGTAGCTAAAATGCGGCACCTGCACGCCGTCGAGGAGCAGAGAGTTTTTAAATTCGCAGGAGTTTCCGAGCACACAACGCGCACCGACAATGACATTGCCGCGGATATAGGCACCCGGGCGAATCTCCGTCCCCTCGCCGATCCAAGCTGGGCCAATGATTGTGGCGCTAACCGGTAGTTTAACCGACGGATGCAGGTAGACAGGCCCCTCGATGGAGACACCGGCGGGGATCTTGGGCGGGGTGGCCGGAAACGCGTAAGACTTCAGCGCCGGACCGATGGCTCGGAGCCATTCCCACGGCGCGATATCGGCGGGAAACGCCGCCGCGAACGGCTGGAGCGAGGCTGGTAGTTGGAAAAACTCGGAGGCTTTCACGGGCGTGAAACTTGCGGGCCAAACCAGCCAGAGTGCAAGCCTATGATGGTCAGGTCCGATTGGCCCCTAGAAATCCCCTGTTCGGCTTCTACCAGCGCTCGAAGGACCGTAAGATCAGTGGCGCCACAGTCGTTATTCGCCAACCAGCTGAACTGCATCGATCTCGTTCCAGCCCTTGACGGCTGGCGAATCGAAAGTGATGCGAACCCGTTGTATCTTGAATGAGGTTGCTGAAAATTGAATTCCAAACCATGTGATATCGGTAGGTTGGCCGCGAGCCGGGTCGAGGCCACTCCAGGCCACGTGGGCTTGGCCTGTTTCGTCGTAGAGTTCGATTTGTTTGATCGCACCCGGATTAAATGTCTGGCGGACGCGGACACCGATCGCGTGCACGGCCTTCGCGTAGGTCAGTTCCAACCACTCTTCTTGGTTATCGGCCGAGGCGGAGGCCCACGCGCGACCGTCGTCCGCGTAGCCTGGGACATTGGGCACACCGGTTGATTGGATGGCCCCGTAGTTATCAGAGCCATACTCGGAGCTGGCTGTGGCTTTCTCGGCCCATTGCCCGCGCGCATCCTTGAGAATGGCGGTTTCCTCCAGTTCGTTTGCGGGAATGACCTGGGCCGTGATCGCGGGGATGGGCGCGGCTGGGATCAGGTCTGCCAGCGGCGTTGTGCTCATCACAACGGACGCGGGTGGCCAGGTCCAGGCGGGCGGCTCGACGGCAACGCCCGAGTCGTGAGTGAGCCACGCGGCGCTGAGCGCGACCAGCAATTGATTCCACGGCGACGCCGGATCGGTGTCTTGCTGGGCCTCGGGACGAAAATGGAGGGCGCGCTTCATGCATAACATCGCCGACGCCACATTGCCGCCTTGCTGGGCGGCGATCGCGCGGAGATAGAGCAGATCAGGATCGTCGGGATGATCTCTTAGCCAGGCATCGAGCTGTCGGGCCGCCTCCTCGGCGTGCTCCTCTCCGAGCAATTGCGTCGCGGTCGTTTGGATCCCGTTGCTCTCGGTTGCCACCGCGGGACGCCCCGGATCAGCCGCAAAGCCCGCGCTCACAAGACCCGCGACAACCGCGAGCGCGAGCGCCAAGGTGCAAAGTGATGAGCGGGCAAAGGGGCGCATGGCGGAGTGGGATCAGAGTTTTCTCGGCGGAATCGCGTCATTGGGGCAGACCTGCTCGGTGCAGTTGCCAAGATTGGAGCCGGCATCCCCGTAGCGCGATTGTGGTTTATGGGTCTGGTCGTCATTGATCCCCGTCCCCTTGGGCGAGTGGCAGAGGGTCTGCCCAATTGGTTCTGTCCCTTTGGCAGAGACGTAGTAGGTGTTCGGCCGGCCGCGCGCGGGATAGGCATTGCAGAAATAGTAACGCATCACGCAGTCCTGGTCGCCGGAGCTTTCGCCGTGTTCCACGCCAATGGAGATTTGAATCGCGGTCTGCCAGTCCATCGCGTTGTCGAGGAGCCATTCCGCGATCTCTTCCGGGGGCGTATGCGCGAATTCCGCATAGCCGGCGCGCTCCGCGAGCATCGTGCGGGCTTCAGACAAATAGGAGGCCCCGAAGATTTTCTTCATTTCTTCCCGGGCCGCCTTGTACTTGGCATAATAGTCGTCCGCGAGATTCTCTCCCGTTTCGGCCAGAAGAATAATCGGGCCGCCGCCCGGCTGATGAAATGCCGGCTGATGGAGCGTGTTCTTCTTGGCGTCGGGATTGAAGAAGCTCAGCGTCATGTTGTAGTCGCCTTTGCCGTGGTGTTCGACGCCGACCGAGTGGAGCAGTTCGTGGGCAATGGCCCGGTTGTAGGCAATGGCCTGGTCGGCGGCGGAAAGATTGTACGATTTCGCGAAAATGCTCTTGGGATCATTGGGGGCGGTGATGCCGATGCCCTTGGTCAATCCCGGTCGCAGTGAGACGTGATCCTTCAGCCCAACCGTCAGCGCGCCTTTGTCGCCGAGCTTGGCGACGGAAAATTCCTTGATCCACACGCCATGCTGGTCGACGCGGTGGGGTGCATCGCGGTGATTCCCGTTCATGAGCCGTTTGTCTTCGGCCATTTCTGCGGCCCGAAGCTTGGGATGGACGGTCAGTTCGGAGAGGCGGGTGAAGAGGCCGATGCCGGCATTGGCCTTGTCGCCGACCAGATTGAGCACAAAGAAATCCTTTTTCTTCGGATCTCCCTCGATGCGCACACCATTTTCCACGAAGCCGCGGTATTCCTCGTAGAGCGTGAAACCGTCGCCCTTGCTTCCGTCACCCTTCGGCTCGCCCTCCGAGTCGTCATCGTCCGGCACGTCGGCGACGTCGTGGGCCTTCCGCCAGGACATCGCGATCCAGTCCCCATCTTTTCGTCCTTTCGGCAACGCCACCAAATCATCGTCACCTTTGTCGGTTTTGAATGTGCCGACAATGGTGCGGCCGTCTTCCATCTGCGCAGTCACATACACTTCGGCCCGGGAGCCGAAATCATACGATTCGATCTGACTCTGCCCGATGTAGAAACCTCGGTTGTCCGCCGTCGGATCGTTCACGACCAATTTTTGTCCATTGGCGTCGGGCTTTCCGGAATACATCGTATCCTCCGCGAGCTTGAGGTCGGGGTCCTTGTCGGTCGCGCCGAGCGGCCAGTTCAGGCAGACGCCGGGCTCGTGGGAAGTATCCTTGAGTTCGAAGGTGATCGATTTGGGTCGCGCGTTGGTGATGGTGTCCTGGTTGCGCGGTTTCAACTCGGCGGTGATCTTCAGCTTGTTTCCCGGTTTCTGCGGATTCGCGATGTTGCCCAGCGGCCGCCATTTTTCGTAATCCTCGACAATGACGTCGAGTTTCACGTCCTCGAACTCGGGCCACAAACGGACGTTGTACGTGCGGCTGCCGCCGAAATTGGGATGGGTTTCGGTGGGGCCGTCGATGAGTTTGCTCGATGCGGTTAGGGTTTGGGGCTGTTTCGGCAGGGGCTGGTCCGCAATGATGGCAACGATTTCTGCCCGGATTCGTTTTTCCGTCCAATTTCGACTGTCTTCGCCCTTCCAAACCACGGTCATCTCAGCCGGTTTTTCGTACTCGCTTTGAAGTGCGTGAAAATTCCAGGTGCCTCTTCGGAGATCGATCGAGAATTGAGCGCCCGAATCGGTGTCGGTATGCTGCACTTTCCCGTTGTACTCAAAATCGATGGTTGTGGTGCCAGGGTTGGACCGGGCTCCAGTATTAAAGTGGTGGTATTGATCTGAGACCTTCGGCGCTTCCATCGCTTCCCATCTGAGGGAGGAAGTACTCGCGCGCTTCATCCGGGCGATGTCGGTCGCGCTGGGCATACCAGGAACCAACCGGGCCTGGATCGCGTTTAGCTCCTGCTGCTCTTCCGGATTCAATTCGAAGTGGTAGGTGGCAAAACCATTTGTCCGCGTCGTTCCCTCGTCTACATCGTCGTCGTGCGAGGTATTTTCCGCCGTGGCGACGCCTTTGATATGCGAAATCGCTCTCCAACCATCCCAGTCACTTTTCGCTTGGGCAAACAGCGACGGTGCGCTCCAGTGCCCAAGGATGCTAGCGAGAAGCACGAAACCGAAAGCGCGAAGCGTCATTTTCCGGGACATGGTATGACGTTTCCCATTAAACGCGATCAGCGGGGCCAAAATCGTTGTACGCGTGATCAGTTTCCTAAGTTTTAACGCGCCGCAATGCATTCGTTTCGAAAGCGATTATAGAGGCGGTGTCGGCTACCGCCTCTAGCTTGATAAGAATATGCAATTGCGTTCTTCACGGGCGGGGGCGATGCCCCTCAGTTAACATCCTCCAAATAGCCCGAGAGGGTGACTCTTACTGAAGCGGTGTGGTCGAACTCGTTCGTTGGACTTGGGAAAGCTACAAACACCCTAGTCCCGGCAGAGGCATATATCTTTACGATTTGATTGCTAAGAACATAAGCCGTCGAATTCGGTTTGGTGAGAGCAAAGATGTGATTTCCATAACTAGTCTGCCCATCATAAGAATCGGTGGCGCTGATTTGAGTATCAATTTCCACAAACTCTCTATAAGGCTCGACGCTGGATAAATACGCAAAGCCCGAAATCTGTTCGATGACGAGCCGTTTTTTGGCAGGAACCATAAACCCCACGGCGGTATCGTTTGCAAACAGCGAGATTTGAAATGGTTTGCGAGCGGTATTGGTTACGTCACGAATCGGAACGGGACTGGTATCAGTATTGGCGACCTGAACCGGAGCGGCAAAACTGCCTGCATGGCTCGTGGAAACCAACGCGGATAAAGCCAGAACGAGGGTACTGAATAGTTTCATATGGTGTTTCATAATTATTTCGTTTCATAAGCCTCACAACCGAGGCACATCTTTTCTTATCAATGTAATAGCGGTTTTATGGGTTTGGTTATTAATTCACATCTTCAAGATAGCCCGAAACCATTATAGCCCCTCCGGCCGGATCACCGAGATAGTCGACGGTGACTTTGGTCGATGGGTCCGCGTAGAGTTTTATCATCCGATCTGCAAATTCCCAGCCATAGTCAGCCAACGGTGCTTGCGAAAAGAAGTGATATACAAAATCGCCGTTGATCTCGGTTACAATCCGCACGGTCAAGACTGGCGCAGTATGCTCTATCGGGCGCATCGCTGAAAAATGTTCGATCACGAGGCGTTTGCCGGCCGGGACGTTGATCGTAGTGCTAGTGTCGATATAGAGACTGGTTTGAAAAGGCTTGTAGGAAGTGTTGCCTAAAACACGGACCGGCACCGGGCTCGTATCGGGGTTGGCAACTTGAACAGGAGCCGCGAAGCCACTGGCGTAGATTGTCGGGGTCATCGCTGTAAAAGCAGTGATGAGTGTGAGGATATTGGCAAATTTCGTGTAATATTTCATAGTAATTTCTTGATATATTTTGGTTTGATACGGCCCGCCTTATTCCGAGGCATCGTGTTTGTGATGCACCAGTAATATTTAGTGCTCTACATTCCCGGCGAAGGAATCGGATAAGAGAACGTCGGTGTAATATTCGTTGCTGATCGTGGCGCCGGTCAGCCGCCCATGACCTCCGTTGTATGCTCGTACCTAGTTTGCTTCCAATGCCGAACCACGACCAGAGCACTGAGGGACGCCGCAATGAGCAAAACCGTGCTAGTGGTTTCGGGGACGTTTTGGGCTGCTGAAACCACGACGAGTTGATCGGTGACCGACTGCGCGCCGGTGGTGAGATCGATCACGATCCCGCCATTGCTGGCCGCAGGGCCCTGACCGGAGGCGTAGATAAAGCCGTCAAACCCGAACCAATTGTTGGCGATGCCTTCGCTCAGGCTATCGCCGAGAAATTTGCCACCGGCCAAATCGTAGCCGAGAACGCCAAGACTGGTCGAGGTGATGTCGGGTACGAAGGCGTCGCCCGTGAAACTCAACGAGAATTGGGTGACTTCATACCCGGTCAGCGCATCGCCCCATGGATCGGCGTAGAGGGAGCCGTCGTTGTTGAGGTCGGTGGCGGTGAAAGTCCCTTTGATCGTGCCGCCGCCGGTGAAGCCGGTTTGTTCGAACGTGAAGGACAGTGCGGAGGCGGGCAGGGCCATGCCTCCGAGCAACAGGGCAGTGCCTGCGAACAGCAGCGAGGCTCTTTTGAGAAGGTGCGAGGAGGCGGCGTTGAGCAGTCGGGAAGCGGGACCTGGGCTTGTGGCATTGGCTGCCTTGGAATGCTGAAGAGCGAAACCCGTGTCGGGTGTACGCTGAAAGAACGAGGATCGGAACGGTGTTATATTCATTTTGTGGTGATGCTGACTTGCTTTCACCGCCTCCTACGCAGGCAGACCTTTGGTCATAACAATGCCGGCGGAAAAGTTTTTGAGTATTAGTTTTTTTGCAATCGGTCGGACCGCAGCAGTAGTCCGCATCATCACCGGGACAGAAAGGCCTGCCGGCGACGACATGCGATGATGCAAACGCACGTCCATTTGCCTCTTGCGCCCTTTGTCGGTGGTTGGTTGTTTTCGCGGCGTGGAGTTTCCTGACACGCAGTGGTCATTGTTGGCCGAGGCAACCCTCAACGGGGATGCCGAGGGACGCCGCGCGCTGCAGCTCTTGTGCGAACGTTACGAGCGTCCCGTTCTCGCCTTCGTGTTGGCGCGCGTGAAGAATCCGGACCTGGCGAAAGATCTGGCGCAGGGCTTCTGGCTCTTTCTGCTCGAACGAAGAACCTGGCGCATGGCGGACGTGACCCGCGGGCGGTTTCGTAATTTTCTAATCGGAGTTTTGCGCAATTATCTTAACGACGACCTGAGGCGCCAAAATGCGCTGCGTCACGGCGGCGGCAGACTGCAAAGCCATGTGACGGATATTGAGGTACAAGATGAAAACGATGCTCACGCCGCGGTGGTGTACGATCGCGAGTGGTCAAGGTGTATCCTGGACCGGGCGTTGATCGATCTTGAGGCTTGGTACCGCAAGCAGAACCGCGAGGCATTCTTTGCCGTGGTGCGACGTTTCCTGCCGGGGGCGCAGGAGGTGCCGAACGCTGAGGCCGCAGCGGCGGGCCTGGGCATCACGGTGGAAGTATTGCGAGTGGAAATACACCGTGCGCGCCGCCGCCTGCTCTCCCATTTGCGCCAACAGATCGGCCAAACCGTGCCGGCAGCCGATATCGACGACGAACTGAAGCATCTGGCGGACGCCATCGCCAGGGACTGAGTGCGAAGCGAAACTGTTTTGGCGCCTGCGTGGAAGTGCGGGTAATTATAGCTTCACGTCGTGACTGTATTGGAACCCGGACACGCTGGTTATATATTGAGGATCGCCGACGGAACTATTTTTTCCAAGACGTGAAATATTGAGGGACGGATTGCGTAGGCAATGAGTTGATGAAGTCATTTCCTGCCTTAACGAAAATCTCCGCCTTCTCACCATTGCTGCGCTGCGGCGTGTTACTCGTTATCGCCTTTGTATCGACAATCGCCCTCCACGCCCAGAGCAACTACGCAACCCCCTATGCATTCACGACGCTCGCTGGCACCGTCGGAGTTGCCGGCTCAGACGACAGCTCAGAGAGTTTGTTCTATAATCCAATCGGTTTAGGAGTGGACGCAGCAGGGAATATTTATGTTTCCGATTACAATAACGAGACGATCCGGAAGATCACGCCGGCCGGACGGGTGACAACCCTCGCCGGCTCACCAGGTTCTTATGGTTCGGCTGACGGCACCGGTGGCGCAGCGCGTTTTTTTGCGGCCAACGGCCCTGCGGTGGATGCTTCGGGCAATCTCTACGTTGGCGATGCCGCCAATCATACCATCCGGAAGATTACGCCCGCCGGAGTAGTCACCACCTTTGCCGGTTCCGTGGGGGCCTGGGGATCGGCCGACGGCACCGGCAGTGCCGCACGATTTTTTTATCCTCTCGGTACCGCGGTCGACGCCTCTGGCAACGTCTATGTCGCCGACTCCGGAAACCAAACGATTCGCAAAATAAGCGCTGCCGGAGTGGTCACGACGCTCGCAGGCTCTCCGGGGAATATCGGTTCGGCTGACGGCTTGGGCAGTGCAGCGAGTTTTAGCGGACCAACCGGCGTAGCGGTGGATAGCGCGGGCAATGTCTACGTCGCTGACGGGGGAAATAGCACGATTCGCAAAATCACGCCGCTCGGAGACGTGACCACACTCGCCGGATTAGCGGGAGTTACGGGTTCGGCTAACGGATCGGGCAGCGCTGCGCGATTTTATTGGCCACAAACGGTCGCGGTGGACTCGGCTGGCAATGTTTACGTAGCGGATTCCCATAACCACACCATCCGCAAGATCACGGCAGCCGGCCAGGTATCGACGCTGGCTGGATTGGCCGGCACCAGCGGCTCGGCTGACGGCGTCGGCAGCGCGGCGCGTTTCTCTGAGCCTTATGGCGTGACCGTGGATAGCTCGGGCTCTGTCTACGTGGCCGATTACAATAACAACACAATCCGCAAAGTCGCGTCGGACGGTACCGTGTCGACAATTGCGGGCAAGGCCGGTGTCACGGGCTCAAGTGATGGATTGGCTAAATTTAATTATCCCCAAGGCGTCGCCGTCGACAGCGCACGCAATGTTTATGTTGCGGACGGCGCGAATTCCACGGTCCGCAAAATCACGACCGCCGGGGTGGTCACGACGCTCGCCGGCTTTCCCGGCGCCGGTGGCTCGATCGACGGAACGGGCAGCGCGGCGCGGTTTCGTGCTCCCAACGGTATCGCGGTCGACGCTTCAGGGATTGTCTACATCGCGGACTTGGCTGGCCAGACGATCCGGGAGGTTTCCCCTGCCGGAGTGGTTTCGACGCTGGCTGGATTGGACAATGCCTTGGGTTCGGCTGACGGCACCGGCGCCGCCGCCCGGTTTAATTATCCAGCTGGCCTAGCCGTGGATCTCTCGGGGAATCTCTACGTTACCGACCAATCCAACAACACGATCCGCAAGGTCACGCCCAGCGGTGTCGTGACAACGCTGGCTGGATTAGCTGGCGTTGTTGGTTCGGCCAACGGTGCCGGCAGTGCGGCGCGGTTTTCCGGGCCCACGGGCGTGGCCGTGGATGCCTTGAACAATCTCTACGTTGCGGAC
>Ga0302321_100003054_pt1 | contig 14338 bp, 11 predicted proteins | sample Fen_T0_1_FD_202505 | JGI IMG/M metagenome (GOLD analysis project Ga0302321, IMG submission 202505) | Peat permafrost microbial communities from Stordalen Mire near Abisko, Sweden - Fen_T0_1 | ecosystem: Environmental > Terrestrial > Soil > Wetlands > Permafrost | place: Sweden: Abisko...
CAAATCGGCGATGCCGAACTGGAAGAGGGCCTGAAGGAACTAGCCGAACAAACCGGCAAAAACGTAGCCAAGCTTCGCGTCGAATATCGCGACCAGAAGAAGCGCGAAATGCTCATTGGCATGATTTTGGAAAACAAGGTCCTGGACATCATCGAGGCGAAGGCCAAGATCAGTGAAGCCTGATTCTGTCTCCCTGCCGCCGCCAGAAGGTTGCGTTGCCTTGTCCCCACGCCGAGGAGGATTGAATGTCGAAGCGTCCTGAAACCCGTGCCCAAGCTCTCGACATTCTCGAGCGCTACCAAGATGCCCCCCGCGACAATGTGATCTACCCGCATGTCGTCGAAACGACGCACCGCGGCGAGCGCACCTGGGACATCTTCAGCCGTCTGCTCAAGGACCGGATCGTGTTCTTGGGTAGTGCGGTCGATGATGACGTCGCCAACATCATCATCGCCCAGTTCTTGTTCTTGGAGAGCGAAGACCCGGATAAGGACATCCAGCTGTACGTGAACTCGCCGGGCGGCGTGGTCACCGCCGGCCTAGCGATCTATGACACGATGCAATATGTGCGCTGCTCCGTCAGCACGATTTGCGTCGGGCAGGCCGCCAGCATGGGTGCTGTGCTGCTCGGGGCGGGCACTAAAGGCCGTCGCTTTGCGCTCCCGCACTCGCGCATCATGATTCACCAACCACTTGGCGGGGCGCGTGGCCAGGCGACCGACATCGAAATCCAGGCTCGCGAGATTCGTCACGTCAAGGATGTGATCACGGACATCTTGCAACGCTCGACGGGCAAGAACCGCGAAGATATCGCCCGCGATATCGAGCGCGACTTCTACATGAGCGGCGTCCAGGCCAAGGAATACGGCCTGATCGACGAAATTTTCGAGCCCAAGAAGAAGGCCACGTGAGGGCCAGCTGGTTTCCGGGCCGTTCAATTCGCGCCCGGGGCCTTAGCTTCTCCGCGCTTTGTGCCGCAGCTCCGGTCAGTAGTTTGCGGCATCTGGCGTTTGTCCCCAGCACTCCTTGCGGGAGGGCGGCGGACGTCTTACAATTTGACGGCAATTCGGCGGAAACTCCGGTCCCAATAGGGCGCTTCCGAGGGTAAATCGTGGAGAGAAGGCGCGACGAATCGAACGGTAACTTGTGCTGCTCCTTCTGCGGCAAATCGCAGAAGGAGGTGAAGAAGCTCATCGCAGGGCCGACGGTCTACATCTGCGACGAGTGCATCGCCCTCTGCAACGACATCATTGCCGAAGAGGTAGAGAAGGACGAGCCCTCGACGGGCTCGGACCCGATGCCGAAGCCTTCCGAGATCAAAGCGATCTTGGACGACTACGTGGTCGGTCAGGAGCGAGCGAAGAAGACGCTCGCCGTGGCCGTACACAATCACTACAAGCGCATCGACACCAAGGTGAGTTCGGAGGACGTGGAGCTCGGCAAGAGCAACATTCTCCTCCTGGGTCCGACCGGTAGCGGTAAGACGCTGCTGGCCCAAACGCTGGCGAAGATCCTCAAGGTTCCGTTCGCGATCGCGGATGCCACGACCTTGACCGAAGCCGGTTACGTGGGTGAGGACGTCGAGAACATCATCGTTCAGCTCTTGCAGAACGCCGATCACGACGTCGAGCGCGCTCAGCGCGGCATCGTCTACATCGACGAAATCGACAAGATCAGCCGGAAGAGCGATAACCCCTCGATCACCCGTGACGTGTCGGGTGAGGGCGTCCAGCAGGCGCTGCTGAAGATCATCGAAGGCACGATCGCCAACGTGCCGCCGAAGGGCGGTCGCAAGCACCCGCAGCAGGATTTCTTGCAGGTCGACACCAGCAACATCCTGTTCATCTGCGGTGGCGCCTTCGTCGGGCTCGATCAAATCGTGCAACGTCGCTTGGGCCAGTCGCGGCTGGGCTTCGGTGCCGATGTGAAGAGCAAGAAAGAGCTCAAGTTGGGCGAGTTGCTCGCTCACGTGCAACCGGAGGATTTGCTGAAGTTCGGCTTGATCCCGGAGTTCATTGGTCGTTTGCCGGTGATCGCCACGCTCCACGAGCTGACCGAAGACGCCCTGATCGACATCCTGACCAAGCCCAAGAACAGTCTGGTGAAACAGTTTCAAAAGCTGTTCGAGATGGACGGCGTGAAGCTCAAATTCACCAAGGGCGCGCTGCAAGCCATTGCTCGCAAGGCGCTGGTCCGCGAGAGCGGCGCGCGCGGCCTGCGCGCGATCTTGGAAGAGGCGATGCTCGACATCATGTACGAGGTCCCCTCGAAGCAAGGCATCAAGGAAGTGGTCGTGAACGAAGACGCGATCACCAATGGCGATGCCCCGCTGATCGTCTATCACAAGGAAGCCGGCGTCGGCTGACCCGCACTCCGCACAACATAGTCGGGCGCTCGGCCTCCGCAGAGGGCGCTCGACGCGTAGCCGCAGCTGGCGCAGCCGGCGGCCCTGGAAAAATTCATGTTTTTCAAGAACGACCCCAACGATCGTAGTGCTGCGCCCCGGCGCACTGTTCCCGCGTTGCCCTTGCGGGACATCATCGTATTTCCGCACATGGTGTCGCAGCTGTTCGTTGGCCGCGAGAAGAGCATCGCTGCGCTCGACGAAGCGATGGCGCACGACAAGGAGATTTTCCTGGCCGCGCAGAAGAGCGCCAAGACCAACGAGCCGACACCGGACGACATCTATACGGTCGGTACGGTCGGCACGATCGTGCAGCTGCTTCGGCTTGCGGATGGCACGGTCAAGGTCTTGGTCGAGGGTCGTCAGCGCGCGCGGGTGAAGCGCTACAACGATTCGAACGATTTCTTCTCGGTCGAGATCGAGGAGATCCCCGAAGCTGGCACTGCGGACGTCGAGGTCGAAGCGCTGATCCGCAGCGTCCAGAGCACGTTCGAGGTGTACGTGAAGCTGAACAAGAAGGTTCAGCCGGAAGTCTTGATGAGCGTGCAGAGCATCGATGATGCATCGAAGCTCTCGGACACCATCGCTGCCAATTTACCGACCATCAAGCTCGCCGATCGCCAAGGCCTGCTCGAGATGGAAGAGGCCAAGAAGCGCCTCGAACGCCTGTACGAACTGATGCAGGCCGAGATCGAGATCTTGCAGGTCGAGAAGAAGATCCGCTCCCGCGTCAAGAAGCAGATGGAGAAGACGCAGAAGGAGTACTACCTCAACGAGCAAATGCAGGCCATCCAGAAGGAACTGGGCGGCGGCGAGCGTGATGAGTTCAAGAGCGAGATCCAAGAGATCGAAGAGAAGCTCAAGACCAAGAAGCTCAGCGAAGAAGCCCAGGGCAAGGTCAAGAAGGAGCTCAAGAAGCTGAAGATGATGCACCCGACCAGCGCTGAAGCGACGGTCGTGCGCAACTACGTGGATTGGATTTTGACTCTGCCTTGGTCGGACAAGACCGAGGAGCGCTTCGACATCACCGAGGCCGAGAAGATCCTGGACGAGGATCACTACGGCCTGAAGAAGCCGAAAGAGCGCATCGTCGAGTACCTCGCGGTGCAGGCGCTCACCAAGAGCCTCAAGGGTCCGATCTTGTGCTTCGTTGGTCCGCCCGGCGTCGGCAAAACCAGCATCGCGCGCAGCATCGCACGCGCTACCGGCCGCAAATTCGTGCGCCTATCACTCGGTGGCGTGCGGGACGAGGCGGAAATTCGTGGCCATCGCCGCACCTACATCGGTGCGTTGCCCGGCAAGATCATCCAGAACCTGAAGAAGGTCGGCTCCAACAACCCCGTGTTCTTGCTCGATGAAATCGACAAGATGAGCACGGATTTCCGCGGTGATCCGGCAGCTGCTCTGCTGGAGGTGCTGGATCCGGAGCAAAACAAGGCCTTCAACGATCATTACCTCGACCTCGACTACGATCTCTCCGACGTGATGTTCATCACCACGGCGAACACCTTGAGCGGCATACCGATCCCGCTCCAGGACCGCATGGAGATCATTCAGCTCACCAGTTACACCGAGTTCGAGAAGCTGAACATTGCGCAAAAATACCTGATTCCGCGTCAAAAGAAGGAATGCGGGCTGGACGACGTGCCGGTGGAGTTTACGGAGAACGCCGTACGCACGGTGATCCACCACTACACGCGTGAAGCAGGCGTGCGCTCGCTGGAACGGGAGCTGGCCGCGGTGTGCCGCAAGGTCGCGCTGAAGGTCGTCAAAGAGGGCAAGGAACAGCAGCTGGAGATTCGTGGCGCCGACGTGCCGACGTACCTCGGTGTGCCAAAATTCCGACTCGGCAAAAAAGAAGAACACGACGCGATTGGCCTCACGCACGGTCTGAGCGTGTCCGACCATGGCGGCGACATTCTCGACTGCGAGGTCAGCGTCGTCGCCGGCAAGGGCAAGCTCGTGATCACTGGCTTGCTCGAGAAGGGCATGGAGGAGAGCGCGCAGGCGGCGATGAGCTACATCCGCTCGCGAAGCACCATCCTCAAGCTGGAGCCGGACTTTTACCAAAAGGTCGACGTTCACGTGCATTTCCCGGATTTCGTCCGCAAGGACGGTCCGAGCGCGGGCGTGACCATGGCCACCAGCATTGCCAGCGCGCTCACCCGTGTGCCGGTGCGCAATGAGGTGGCGATGACTGGCGAGATCACGCTGCGTGGTCGCGTGATGCCGATCGGTGGCTTGAAAGAAAAAATCCTGGCCGCTCATCGCAACGGCATCACCACGGTGTTGGTCCCGAAAGAGAACCGCAAAGATCTGCGGGAGATCCCACGTCGTGTGCTGAAGACGCTCCGCGTCGTGCTGGTCGATCACATGGACGAGGTGTTGCGCGAGGCGATGGTGTTCCCCGAGCCGGACACGCTGTTCGGGCCGCGTCGCTCGCTGATCGAGTACCGCAACGGCGAGTTGATCGAAGAGGATGCGCCGGCATCCGCGGCTACGCGCACTGTGCTTCCTGGCGATGCGCCGGGCGAGCAACCTGCGCTCAGCTGATTCGAGCCCGCTGTCCGGGCTCGAATCTTAGTGGCACCCCGCCTACGTCGCGGGGGGGGGTTGACGCCAGCGGGGTGCCGCAGCGAGCAGTATCACACCCAAGGGTTATTTGTGAAGCGCGCTCAGGACGCAGGCGATTAACGCTTCGCGATTTCCGGGAGCGCGTAGGTTGAGGCATTCGGCGACGTTCGCTCGCCCGACGGAGGCGGAGCGGTTGTATCGGCCGCATCGGCCGCATCGGCCGCGGGCCCCTGCCCGAACCAATGATCGAATAGCCGCGCCGCAACCCTGACGCGCCACTGACTCGAGGGTGCTGCAGGTTCCTCCGCTACGGGTGGTGACTCCTCGAGAGTCGTTGCGGACGGTTCTCCGAGAGGAGCTGCGGACGCTTCTGTGGGCGCCTCCAGGCTGCCGAAACGCGACAGAACCCAATCGTTCGCCGGGAGTTCGAGTCGTGCGAGGAGTTTGTTGAACGGAAGCGCCATAGACCGCCTTTCGAAATGCAGCGAAACTCGAAAGCCGCGCTGCGACTAAGGGTGAGCTAAGGGGTATCTTAGCCCGCAAGGCAGCACGGTACGTGCCAGGAATGTGTCCACGTCGTTACATGTAGGATACGGTTCTAGTCAGCGCGTAATTGCGTGCGCTGGCGAATTTTTACCACGATCCCGTTTGGCTCGCGATGGGGTACTATTCCGCCTCAGTCATCTATGTCTCAACCTTGCACTCGGCTGCCCAGAACCGTCGCGCTGCTTGCCACGAGCGTATGCCCTCTCTGCTGCGTGGTGTCGATCGACACGAAAACGCAACAACGCTCGGTTGGTCCAGATTGCATAATTGCTGGCGCCGCCTTTGCCGAGCGAGGCGGCTGCATCACTCACGCGGAGGTCGTTCCTTGAGCTCAATTCCCCCAGACGCGCAGGCCGCGGTGGTTCGACTCGGTCGCTACCGCCTGTTACTCGAGCTCGGTCAGGGCGGGATGGCCCGGGTGTACGTCGCCTTCTCCTCGGGGCTCGGCGGATTCAATAAGCTGGTCGTGCTGAAGGTGATGCGCGATGAGCTGCGCGAGAACGAGAGTTCGCTCGACATGTTCTTGGCCGAAGCACGCTTGGCCGCGCGCATGAATCACCAGAACATCGTGCAGACGTTGGAAGTGGGCGAAGATGGCGGCCGCTACTTCATCTGCATGGAGTACCTCGAGGGTCAGACACTCGGGCGCTTGATGAAGAAGACGATGGACTCGCCGCTGCCGCTAGCGGCGCGTCTGGAGCTGATCTGTCAGGTGCTCGAGGCGCTGATCTACATGCACGGGTTCACCGATCCGGACGGCACGCCGCTGTCGCTCGTGCATCGCGATATCAGCCCGAACAACATCTTCGTCACCTTCGACGGCACGGCCAAGGTGCTGGACTTCGGCGTCGCCAAGGCCACGGGAGTCAGCCACGCGACAGAGGCGGGCATGTTCAAGGGTAAGCTCGGCTACGCTGCCCCGGAACAAATCCTGGGCAACAGCGAGCAACGCTCGGACGTGTTCGCCGTGGGTGTCCTGCTCTGGGAACTCTTGGCGTACAAGCGCTTGTCGCAGGATCGCACGCAGCAAGAAATCGTGCAGGCGCGAATGGCTGGAGTCGATCCCGAGCTGATGAAGAAGGCGCTCGGCGTGCCGGTCGAGCTTTTGCAGCTCTGCATGCGTGCGGCGGCCAAACGGGTCGAGGACCGTTTCGCTTCGGCGCTCGAAATGCGTGACGCGCTGCGAGCTTATATCCGCGCCAACAACCTGGAGTTTTCGGCCGAACAAATGCGCGGCGTACTGGATGACCTGTATTCCGACGAGCGGCTCGAGATCCGGCGGCTAGTCGACCAACGCATGAAGCAGGCCAGCGTGGAGGATGATCACCCTTCGTTCGGCACGCAGATCATCCCCGTTGCGCCGGCGGTGCTCGGCGGGATGGGCGGGGTGACACTCACCGGCAACGCTTCCACCTATGTGGTCCCACCGCCTGCCACGAACAAGAACAAGTGGGTCGCTGCTTTGGTCGGCGTGGCGGTTCTAGCCGGCGTCGCGGGGCGCTGGCTGAGCGGTTCCGAATCACCACCACAGGCGGCGTTGCCCAGCACCGGCGTGACGCAAGTGACGCTTGGCGGACCGCAGAACGTGGGCACGACGCCTAAACTCGTGACCGTGAAGATCGCCGCTTCGCCGCCCGATACGGAGATCTTGCTCGATGGTGCAAAGCTCGAAGGAAACCCATTTATTGGGCAATTTTCCAAAGATGCCAGCCTGCGCCGGCTCGAGCTACGCTGCGTCGGCCGCGTCACCGAGGCACGTATGATTCGCTTGGATCAAGATCTCGATCTGCTGATCGCCTTGGCTGTCGACAAAGCCAGTCCGCTCAGGGCTCGAGCCGCACCGGCGGTCGGCGTCTTGGCAAGGCCCTCCAACTTGCGCGTGGTGGAGCCCGTCGTGGCACCCGCCGTAACCGCGGTGCCCGGCGCAGCGCTTCCCCCGCTGAATCACCGCGAGACACCCGCCCCCGCGCGTCCGATCGACGACTCCGACCCGTACGCGAGATGAACGGATTCGGGCGGCACTAGGACAGGCCGGCCTTGCCCCGCAGCGCGCTACCGAAGAGGGCGGGGAAATGCGAGGCCAGGCCGCCCGGCGACGCCTTGAGCATTGCCACGAGCTCGAGGAGTGCTGCCGCGATCACCTCGACATCATCCAAATCGTCCACGGCGTTCGGGCCGCCGGACATGCCAGCAAGCGCCGCCAACAAGCGAGGCCCGAGCCCACGCTCTTCGATGCGTGGAAATTTGGCCAGCCAAGCCTCGGCGAAGTCAGCAACGATGAAGTCGTCTTGCATGCGATTTGCCGTCAATGCGGGGGCCAAATCTCGAAGTGCGGTTCTTCTGGTAGGCGGGACCGGGCTTGAACCGATGACATCCGGCGTGTAAAGCCAGCACTCTACCAACTGAGTTACCCGCCCAGTGGCTAGCGCTTCGTAGCTGCGTTTGCGGGGCCCGGCAAGGGGAAGCTTATCTACCGTCAAGCGCGGGGTGAGAGAGCTCATCGAGGCGATCCCCGGCGATGGGCGCGCTGGACCCAGGCGTGGTCGACAACGCGAGGCTCGAGACGAACACCAAGTGTTGCGGATCGGTGCGTTGCGCGCGTTCCAAAAGCGCACTCGATCGGATGTGAGGTCTCGGTCGGATTCAGAGAGTCATCGCGGCAGCCGCGCGCTTGAATCGAATGGGCCCAACGCCGTGGCTGGGCCCATTCGAGCAGCAGGCGCTATTGCTTTGGGCAGAGAATGCCTTGGTGCGCGACGTCGACCACCGGCTTGGACTTCAGGAATGCGTAGAGGTCAAGCAAGCTTGCGTCGCTTATGTCCGTCGTCGAGTATGCGAACATGGCGAAGCAGTTCATGGTGCCGTCGGGCCTGACCTTGGTGCGAATCGAGGTTTGGAACTGCGCGTAGGTCCAGTTGCCAATCCCAGCGGTCTTCGACTGAGTGATGTTTGGGGCCGTGTCGCCACTGGCATCCGCACCGTGGCAGGAACCGCACGCGTTGGCGGCGTACACCGCAGAACCCTTCGTGACATCCCCGGTAGCGGTAGCGGCACCAGCGGCACCGGATGCACCGGCGGCGCCCGGAGCACCGGCAGTGCCCGGGGCACCGGCGGAGGCGGCGGGGGTGCCGTTGTCAGTGCTGCCACAGGCCGGGAGGAGAGCCGCGAGTGCGGCACCAAACACGCAAAGCGTCGCGAAACTATGCAAAGTTCTCAAGACAAAATCCTTTTTGAAAGCTGAAACAGCGTGGACCGACAGTAGGCAGGGTTACGAGACAAAAGGGGCTTGGCTGGTTGCCTTTGAGTCAGGTATTCGTCTCTTTCCGCTGACAGCATCAATAGCACCGGAAATGCCATTGTCAGTACTTCCGTTGCCGCTAAGTTGAGCTCCGCGCTGATTCGTCGCGCCGCGACCCCGGTTTGGGAATTGGGGCAGGGCGCGACAGAGCAAAAAATCGAAACACAGTTTCGATCATCCGCTGCGCCGCAGCGCTCACTGCTTGGCAGCAGGTCAACGCATTCGAGGGTGCGCTGCGTCGAAAAATTGTAGCGGGGCGGACGGGACTCGAACCCGCGGCCTCCGGCGTGACAGGCCGGCGTTATAACCAACTTAACTACCGCCCCGTGACGGCGCGCGGTACATAGCACAGGGAAGCGAGCCCTCAACAAGAGAAAATGACACGGGAGTTTACGATTGCCCCGGCCACGTGGCCTAGCGTGGTGATGAACCAGTTCACGAAACGGTGACGCGAACGTCTCCCAGTGCAAGGATCGGCGATTATGCGTCCAGGTTTCGGGATTGTGCCGCTGTGCGTTCTGCTGCTGAGTGCGTGCTCGGGTGATCCGATGGGCCCCGTGCGTACCGCGGGTGCGGGTGCCGGTGGCGTGGCCGGCACCAGCGTAGCGGGCAGCTCAGCGGGCGCGGGCCGTCCGGGCGCCGCGGGCAGCGCGGGAACGCTAGGGGGAGCCGGCGTCGGCGGCAGCCTCGGATTCGCTGGTCAAGGCGGAGGCGCGGGCGCAAACGCAGCGGGCGCCGGCGCGGGACGCGCGGGCGCAGCGAGTGGCGGTGCGGGCGCAGCGAGCGGCGGCGCCGGCCAATCGAGCGGCGGCGCGGGGCCGTTGGGACCGCACTTCATCGGTCGCTTCGATCAATCCAAAGCGGACGCACCGGTGTTCGCCTGGCCGGGGACGGCGATCGCGTTGCGCTTCACGGGCACGGCGATCGGCGTCACGCTCAGCGATAGCGGCAACAACGTGTTCGAGGTCGTGCTCGACGGCAAGCACACGGTGCTCACGCTGCAGTCGGGAATGAAAAAGTACGCGCTCGGCAGTGGGCTCGCAGCGGGAGCGCATGACCTGCTGCTCTATCGTCGCACGGAGCCCTCGTTCAGCGAGACCACGTTCAACGGCTTCGACGTGTCGGCGAGCGCCTATCTGCCAGGCGCGCCATTTCCTACGCGCCGCTTGGAAGTGATCGGCGATTCGATCTCTGCCGGATACGGCAACGAGGGTGTAAATCCCTGTCAATTTACGTCTGCTACCGAAAATCAGTACCTCAGTTACGAAGCGATCGCGGCGCGCGCTGTCAACGCCGAGCTGTACACCGAAGCCTGGTCTGGGATCGGGATGCTCCGTAACTATGACGCCACGACCACGGACGTGATGCCCGACCGCTATCCGCGCACGTTGCCGGAACGGGCGACCAGCGCTTGGGACTTTGGCAAGTTCCTGCCCGACGCAGTAGTGATCAACCTGGGCACGAACGATTTCGCAAAGGGCGATCCGGGGGCCGCGTTTCAGGCCGCATATCTGAAGTTCGTCACCGATCTGCGCGTGCACTATGCGTCCTCGCGCTTCTTCCTCGCGCTCGGTCCGATGTTGAGCGACGGCGACTACCCGAAGGCCGCCGCCTATTTGAAGGCCGTGATCGCAGCTCGCGCGACAGCGGGCGACAAGAACCTGACCTTGCTCGAGTTCGGGAGCCAAGACGCGAATGCCGACGGACTTGGCTGCGACTACCACCCGAGCTTGAAGACCCACCAGAAGATGGCCGACAAGCTGCAGGCCGCGCTCAAGGCGGATCTCGCTTGGTAGCCGGCCACCGCGCCCAGGGCCCTCTCGGGAGCTCCGTGGGCGGGCGCACAGCATCGCGCCAGTTCGAACTGGCGCGGGCGGCCGACTCTCGGACCGGGCGCAGGGAGCCACAAAACTGCTTCGATTCGAGACGCTTTCTCAAAACCTGACGATCGAGGCGGTTCTCGGCTATGTTTTGGACATGGACGCTCGTGCTGGTTCGTCTGCCGCGTTGTTTGCGGTATTCGAACAACTGAAGAAAGCCTGGATCAAAGGCGGATGGAGCTGGGATAGCCGCTTTTCGTGCGTGGCCTCCTCGTTCAACGTCGATCTGGAAGCCGAGGCGCGGGCCGTAGTGCTCCGCTTCCTGCCCAACGAGTGGGGTTCGAAGACGATCGTCAACGCGCCTGCCGCACTGAAAGAGGTGGCAGAGGCCACCGGCGGCGTGCGCACCGACCAGCGCGTGTTCACCGGCGACAACTCGGGCCGCCTGCTCGGCTACGGCCTCTGGTGGCCGTGGGGTGACGAGATCACCATCTCGCTGCGCATCGGCATCGGCGGCTACGTGCTCGACCCGGACATGGCGCGCCTGCGCGAAGTGTTCGGCACCGCAGACTGAGCGCCGCCGCACCGCTCTTACTGTGACGACCCCGCCCGACCGAGGTGGCTCTGTCACCCGTGACCCACCTTTCCCCAGTCGAAAGATTGGGCGCTCACGTTCCAGCCACGCACCTCGAGGCGCGCACTGTTCCCGGTGCGGAGCTCTTCTAGTCTCTTCTCTGCGGCCTCTGCGGCCTCTGCGGCCTCTGCGGCCTCTGCGGCCTCTGCGGCCTCTGCGGCCTCTGCGGCCTCTGCGGTAAACCGCTCTCTCCCCACGTCCAGGCCGCCGAAGGCTATGACGTTTCCGGCGCGACGAGTGACCATCAACCCAGGCTCGCCACCGGTCCCAGGCTGAGGTCATTCGTGACCCAGGCGCGGCGTTGGACGGGGCTGCGTGCTACAAGGCGGCCATGTCTTTGGTCGAACTCCGCGTGCCGTCGCGTGCTCCTAAGCGCGGGCCGAATGCGGCGTTCCTGCCCACCACGCGAGCGGATCTAGTCGAGCGCGGGATCGAACAACTCGATATTTTGATCATCACTGGCGACGCTTACGTGGATCATCCTGCGTTCGGGCCGGTGCTGATTGCGCGCTTTCTGGAGGCTCGCGGTTACCAGGTCGGGCTAATCGCCCAGCCTGACTGGCAGAAGCCGGACGACATCGCGCGCATGGGCCGGCCCAAGCTGTTCGTGGGCGTCACCGCCGGCAATCTCGATTCGATGCTGAACAAGTTGACCGCGCAAAAGAAGATGCGTGGTGAAGATCAATATTCGCCTGGTGGTCGCACCGAGGCGCGACCGAACCGCGCCAGCATCGTGTACTCGAATTTGTGTCGCCAGGCATTTCCGGGCTTGCCGATCGTGCTGGGCGGGATCGAAGCCTCGCTGCGCCGGATCGCTCATTACGATTATTGGTCCGAGTCGGTGCGGCGTTCGATTTTGCTCGACGCGAAAGCGGACTTGCTGGTGTTCGGCATGGGCGAGCGCGCGGCGTGGGAAATCGCGCGGCGCTTGGCCGAGGGCGAACCGGTGAGCGCGCTCACGGATGTGCGCGGCACGGCGCACGTGAAGAAGAACCCGGAAGAGTGGCAACCGATCGCGGACGACGCGACGCGCTTCGTCCGCGATGGCAAGGCCGTAATTCTTCCTTCGTTCGAGGAAGTCAGCACCGACAAACAGGCCTTCGCCAACATGTCCCGGCTGTTCCAGTTCGAAACCAACGCCCACAATGGCCGGCCGATCTTGCAGGTGCACGGCAAGCAGGCCGTGTATTTCAATCCTCCAGCGCTGCCCCTGGCCGAAGCCGAGATGGATGGCTTGTACGACATGCCGTTCACGCGTCGTCCACATCCGGATTACGCCGGGCAGCGCATCCCGGCGTACGACACGGTCAAGGAATCGATTGTCACCATGCGCGGCTGCTTCGGCGGCTGCACCTTTTGCAGCATTACCGAGCACGAGGGTCGCATCATCCAGAGCCGCTCGGCCGACAGCGTGCTCCGTGAAGTGCGGCAGTTGTCGCGCATGGCAGGTTTCAGCGGCACGATTTCGGACGTGGGCGGGCCGACCGCCAACATGTACAAGATGGCCTGCAAGGACGAGCGCACCGAGAGCGCGTGTCGCAGGCTCTCCTGCGTGCACCCGGGGATCTGCGAAAACCTGAAGACCGATCACGACCCGCTGATCGATCTGCTCCGAAAAGTGCGCGCGGAAAAGGGCGTCAAGCGCGTGTTCATCGCTTCTGGCGTGCGTTATGACTTGGCGGAGCGCAGCCCAGAATTCATCGCAGAATTGGCCAAGCACCACACCGGCGGCCAAGTCTCGGTGGCCCCCGAGCACTCCAATCCGGAGGTGCTGAAGAAGATGAAGAAGCCCGGCATCGAGGTGTACGAGCGATTCGCGCAGGCGTTTTGCCAAGCCAGTGAAGCGGCTGGCAAAGAGCAATACCTGGTGCCGTACTTCATCACCGGTCATCCGGGCTCCACGCTTTCGGACACGGTGGAATTGGCGCTTTACTTGAAGGAGAAGAATCTGCGCCCGAGGCAAATTCAAGACTTCATTCCCACGCCGATGGCCATCGCCACGGCCATGTACTACACGGGCATCGATCCGCTGACCAACGAACCCGTGTACACGGCCACTGATCTGCGCGAAAAACGCATGATGAAGGCGCTGATCTTTTGGTGGGATGCGCAACATCACCCGCTCGCGCGGGAGGCCTTGCGCAAGGCGGGGCGCTCGGATCTGATTGGCCGCGGCCCGCAGCACCTCGTGCCGCCTGACTATGGCGTGTCGACACCCGTCGCTCCCGGACGTGGCGCGCGCGATTCGGGTCGCACGAATCGATCTCGTTCGGCCCGCCCTGAAAAATCGCGCGCTCGCCCGCGCTGAATCGAATCGCGCAGTGATGGGGTTCGAAGGCAGCGAACGCTTCGTGCTCGAAGACCGCCTAGGGGAGGGCGGTATGGGGGTCGTATACCGGGCGCGCGACCGCGAATCGTCGCTGCCCGTGGCACTCAAGACGATGGCCTATCTCGAGCCATCTGCGCTGCTGCGCTTCAAGAACGAATTTCGCGCATTGGCCGACATTTCACACCCGAACGTGGTGCAGCTGTACGAAATGGTGTCCGAAGGCGACCATTGGTTTTTCACCATGGAGCTCTTGGACGGCGTGGATTTTCTGCGCTGGGTGCGCCCTGGCAGCGGTTGCGACGTCGACCGATTGCGAGCTGCGCTTGCGCAGCTCGCGCAAGGGGTGCTCGCAATTCACGGCGCGGCCAAGTTACATCGCGACATCAAGCCCTCGAACGTACAGGTCACCAAAGATGGCCGGGTCGTGCTGCTCGACTTCGGTGTGGTCGGGGATCTTGCCAGCGTACGCGATCATCCGCGCATCGAGGATCAGATCTTGGGCACCCCCGCATATATGGCTCCCGAACAAGCGCGCGGCAGCCCGGCGGATATGTCCGCCGATTGGTACGCGGTGGGTGTGATGATTTACGAGGCCCTCACCGAGCGCCTGCCATTCGAGGGCAACCCGCAAAATATCCTGTTCCCCAAGCAGGGCACGCGCGCGCCGCGGCCGAGCCAGTTGGCCTCCGGCGTGCCACCGGATCTCGAATCGCTGTGCATGGATCTGCTGCAC
>Ga0302321_100003055_pt1 | contig 14335 bp, 9 predicted proteins | sample Fen_T0_1_FD_202505 | JGI IMG/M metagenome (GOLD analysis project Ga0302321, IMG submission 202505) | Peat permafrost microbial communities from Stordalen Mire near Abisko, Sweden - Fen_T0_1 | ecosystem: Environmental > Terrestrial > Soil > Wetlands > Permafrost | place: Sweden: Abisko...
ACGTCGTCGCGGCTGCAGCGGGAACGGAACCTGCAGGCCGACCCGCGGGCCACGCTGCTGGTCGAGCAGTGGGACCGCGACGACTGGTCCCGGCTGTGGTGGGTGCGGGCGCAGCTGCGGTGGCAGCCGGACCCTCCCGCCGCCCTGGTGGCACAGCTGGCCGGCGGGCTCGCCCGGGCCTACCCGCAGTACCAGGACCAGCCGTTCACCCGGGTGCTGGTCCTGCGCGTGGTCGGTGTCGGCGGGTGGACGGCGGATCAGCGGTCGGTGGCGGCGAGGTAGCGCTCCACGCGCCGGTCGGGGACCACCCACAGCAGCGCCACCAGGGCGTAGACGGCCAGTCCCAGCCAGGGCACCACCAGGAGCGCGAGCAGGATCCCGGCCAGGCAGAGCACCATGGACATCCACTCCTTGGCGGTCTGCCCGAACACCTCCTGCAGGCGTTCGCGCTGGCCGGGGATCCGGCCGATGGCGCGTTCGAGCAGGTAGTAGGCGGTCCCCGCGGCGAGCAGGTTCACCCCGTAGACGACCACCGGAATCTGGGCCAGGCGTGACTCGTCCATCCAGGACGTGGTGAACGGCATCAGCGACAGGGTGAACAGCAGGGTCAGGTTGGCCCACAGCACCGCGCCGTCGACCCGGTCGCTGACCTGGAACAGGTGATGGTGGTTGTTCCAGTAGATACCGACGTAGACGAACGAGAGCAGGTAGGTGAGCAGGCCCAGCCCGCTGGTGTGCCACAGGGACGCAAGGGTGTGGTCCTCGGGCGGTTTGAGCTCCAGAACCATGATCGTGATGATGATGGCCAGCACGCCGTCGCTGAACGCCTCGAGCCGGTTCGACCTCATCGCGGCACTGTACGGTGACCGGCGGCGACGCGTCCCGGGTGCGCGCCAGGACCCTCGGCGCGCGTCTTGCAGCCCTCGCCGGCGTGGGGGACGCTGTGCCGACGCAGGTCGAAGGCGCCCGGCAGCCCATCAGGAGGTTCCTCAATGGCAGGCACCGTCTCCACCGACCTCTACATCGGAGGCCAGGCGCGCGGCACGACCGGGTCCGTGCCGATCCCCGATCCCGGGCGTCCCGGCGTCGTCGTCGGCCACAGCGCCGCGGCGACCCCCGAGGACGTCGCAGACGCGGTGGCCGCCGCGAGGTCGGCGTTCCCCGGCTGGTCGGGTCTGGGTCCGAGCGAGCGGGCCGCCCGGCTGGAGGCCGCGCTGAAGGGCATCGCCGAGAACCGGGACGAGGACGCGGCGATCCTTTCGCAGGAGAACGGCAAGATCCGGTTCGAGGCGTGGGTCGACTCGCTCGTCCTCGAGCTGCGCTGGCGCCTGGCGCTCGGGCACGTGGACGAGGTGGACGCCTCGAGCGTCCTGCCCCCGGTCCACGGCGCCATCCCGGTGCGGACGACGGTCAGCTACCAGCCCCTGGGGGTGGTGACCATCATCGTCCCGTTCAACTGGCCGATCGCGATCCTCGGTGCGTCGCTGCCGCACGCGCTGCTGGCAGGCAACACCGTGATCGTCAAACCGCCGCTGACGGCGCCCCTGGCCACCACGCGCGTGGTCCGGCGGATCGCCGAGCAACTGCCTCCCGGCGTGCTCAACGTGGTGACCGGCCCCGACGACGCCATGACCGGACTGATCAGCAACGAGGACGTCGCCAAGGTGTGCTTCACCGGCTCGGTCGGCGGCGGCCGGAAGATGATGGAGCTGGCCGCCCCGACGCTGACCCGCCTGACCCTGGAGCTGGGCGGCAACGACGCGGCCGTCGTGCTCGCCGACGCCGTCCTCGACGACGTCCACCTGGACCGCCTGTTCGCCGCGGTCTACGACACCACCGGCCAGATCTGCATGAACGCCAAGCGGCTGATCGTCCACCGGTCACGGCTGGACGAGGTGGTGGACGGTCTCGCCGCCCGGCTGGAGAAGGTGAAGCTCGGCCACGGTCTGGACGGGACGACGACGATGGGGCCGCTGCACTCCCCGGCCCAGAAGCGCTTCGTCGAGGAGCTGGTCGCCGAGGCGAAGGCGTCCGGCGCCAGGGTCCTGGAGTTCGGTGAGCTGCCCGGTGGCGACCTCAGCGACGGCCACTTCGTGCGCCCGGCGATCGTCGTCGACCCCGAGCTGACGTTGCGGGTGGTGACCGAGGAGCAGTTCGGCCCGGTGATCCCGGTGATCCCGTTCGACGCCGAGGACGACGCCGTCGCCCTCGCCAACGACACCTGGGCGGGCCTGGCCGGTTCGGTGTGGACGGCGGACCCGCAGGCGGCCGATCGGGTCGGCAACCGGCTGGTGTGCGGGTACGTGTGGGTCAACGACCACGGCGCCACCCGCCTGGACCTGCGCGCGCCCTTCGGCGGCATGAAGGCCTCCGGCTACGGGCGCGAGCAGGGCATCGCCGGGATCCGCGCCTTCCAGGACACCCGCGCCGTCGCCCACCTCGACGCCGCTGCGCTGGCCTCGATGGCGCACTGATCCTCCCCGGTGTCCCGACGCGTCGTGCCCCCCGGCTGCGGGCACGTCGCGCCGGTGACCGGTGCGGGGCCGACGACTACGACGCGGAGCAGGTGAAGGTCATGCCCGCCGCCGACCCGGTGCCCTGGAAGCCGAACGTGGCGCCGGCGCCGGCGGCGTTCGCGTTGTAGTCGACGTTCGTGGCGACCACGGTGCCGGTCGTGCCGGAGACGCCGGCGCTCCAGCTGCCGGTGATGGCCGCCCCGCTCGGGACGGCGATGGTGACGCGCCAGCCCTTGGTCGTGGCGGGGGAGGTGACGGTCACGTTCTGCACGAAGCCGCCGGACCACTGGTTGGTCGTCGCCGTCGCGGTGCAGCCGCCGCCGGTGCCCGGCGTGGTGGGCGGCGTGGAGGTGGTGGGCGGCGTGGACGTGGTGGGCGGTGTCGACGTGGTGGGCGGTGTCGAGGTCGTGGGCGGCGTCGAGGTCGTGGGCGGCGTCGAGGTGGACGTGCCCGTCGGCGTGATGAGCACCCGGTAGGCGCTCGTGCTGGTCGTGGTGATCGGGACGTTGATCGAGCCGTTGCTCACGGTGTAGTCGGACTGGGTCAGAGTGGTCGCCCCGGACGAGGCCCCGGTCCGGCCGGTGCTGGTGACCTGCTGGATCTGCACGTGCACCTTGCCGCTGCCCGCCAGGCTGCTCCCGAGGCCGTTGACCTGGACGGCGCTGGCGCCGCTGGTGCCGCCGCCGACGATGATGCTCAACTGCTTGCCGTCACTCGTCAGGGCGGCGGCCCCGTCGATGCTGGTCTGGGAGGCCGGCGTGGTGACGACCATGCTCCCGGACATGTCGGCGTACCACCGGTAGAGCCAGTAGGCCCCGTTGGGGGAGCCGCCCCGAGCGGTCAGCAGGTCCCCGAGCGTCCCGGACTGGTTCCAGAAGGCCAGTTCGGCGTCATGCACGCCGAACCGCTCGAACTTGGCGATGTACCCCACCAGCGGGCCGGGGATCCCGACCTCGGCCGGCGCGGCGTACTCCTCGATGGCGATCGGCCGGGGCGTGATCCCCAGGCTCTTCTCGATCGACACCACCTTGTTGATGTCGTTCTGGATCAGGTTGGCCCCGGCCAGCTCGTGCCAGGCGATGATGTCGGGCACGGTGTTGGTCGCGACGGCGTTCTGCAGGAAGTTCTGCATGTCGCCGATGTTGTTGGACAGGCTCGGGCCCTGGATCGGGGTGGTCGCGTCGATCCCGCGGACCTGGCGGAAGGTGCGGGTCCAGAAGTCCTCGTAGGTGCCGTTCGCGGACTTCCAGGTGTTGTCCGACTCGTTCCACAGCTCGTACGCCGCCAGGTTCGGCACGGTCGAGCGGTTGACCTTCTTCAGCTCGTTGGCCACGAACGTCGGCCAGGTGCTCCAGCTGAACTGGTAGGGCCAGCCGGCGTAGTAGTCGGACAGCCGGTCGACGACCTTTGCACCCACCCGTTGGGACTTCGACGCCACCACGAGGATGTCACCGGTCGGCTGCTGCCTGCCGCCGGACGGCATCTGCACGAACGTGTTCGGCTTGATCGCCGAGGCGAGGCTGTCGGACGGGTTGGTCGCGTCCGCGAGGCCGTACAGGCTGCCCGTCGCGACGTGGGTGACCGGACGCAGGGTCTGGTTGGCGCTGACGACGAGGGTCATGGACGCGCTCGCCGCCTCGGCGCTACCGACCGTGCCGAGGGCAGCCGCGACGGCTGCGGATGCGGTCAGTGCGACGAGCGCGAGGCGTGCCCGGGGGAGCCGTTGATATCGGGTCATCGTGACCTGTCCGTTCTTCCGTGAACGCCGGTGCGGCGGGGGACGGTGTGGGCTGTGGACGATTCGGGACGGCAGCGCGGGGAAACCTTTCCTCCCGCGAGGCGGAGGTGTCAACAAGGTGAGCGACCACGGAGCGCTGAACTGCAGGGACGCCGATGAGGTCTGAGAAAGAGTTTCCTCACCCAGGCTCTGGTAGCCAGGGCCTGGCGGCCTGCGCCCGGCCCGCGCCCAGACCTGGGCCGGCTTCGGTCGATCTCAGCTCACGGAGGTGGTCGACCCTCTGACGATGAGTGAGCACCGGTGAAGCCGGACGCCGCCGCCGACGGGCATGCCGTCGATGACACCGAACAGGTCGCGCACGGCCGCGGACCCGAGCGCCTCCAGGTTCATGTCCACCGTGGTCAACGGCGGCTCCGTCTCCATGGCGAAGACGCGCCAGTTGTCGAAGCCGGTGATGGCGACGTCATCGGGGATGCGTCGTCCGGAGGCGAGGACGGCGTCCACGACGCCGGCCGCGATCTGGTCCGAGCCGCAGATGACGGCGTCCAGGTCGCGTGCCGCCTCGAGCATCTCCCGCGCAGCGGCACGTCCCCAGTGCTGCGACCATTCGCCCAGCCGGACCGGCGCGGCGAGCGCCAGTCCGGCGTCCGTCAGGCAGCCGTTCATGCCGAGTTGCCGTTCCACCACGGCGCGTGCTCCCGCCGGGCCGGTCAGATGCACGATCCGCCGGCGCCCGAGGCCCAGCAGGTGTTCGGTGATCTCGCGGGCGCTCGCCCGGTCGTCAGGCACGTGGACGATGTCCTGGGGGCGCCCGGTCTCCCCGTAGAGATAGACGACGGGGACGTCGAGGAGTTCGGAGATCGACGGCGTCAGGACGTTGTCGTCGCCGATCACCAGTACCCCGTCCACCTTTCGCTGACGCATCATCTCGGCGAGTGTCCGTAGTCGCTGGGTGTCGCCCCGGGCGTCCGTCGTGATCATGCTGAGGTTGATCTCGGTGAGCGCGGCATCGGCGCCGAGCATGATCGGTGCCATGAAGCGCTGGGTGAGGCTGTCCTTGATGATCAGCCCGACGGTGCCGCTGCGGCCGCTGATGAGGCTGCGTGCCATCGGGTTGGGCACGAACGACAGCTCGCGTGCCGCCTTGAGCACCCTGGCCCGGGTGGCCTCGGAGACGCGGCTCCGGCCGTTGATCGCCTTGGATGCGGTGGTCAGGGAGACCCCGGCACGTTGCGCGACCTCGGTGAGCGTGGAGGCGCGCCTCATGGTCATGGGGGCGATTCTCGCAGCCCACGCAGCGCGCGGCCCGTCACCGCCGTGCCGCGTGCCGGCCCGTCGTGGCAGCAGTGCCGCCCGATGAACGGGTTTCAGGGCGCGGGGGCGCCCGAACGCCGCCGATGGCGCTGCTCGTGACCGTGCCGAGCGGGAGCGGGCGAGGCCGTCGGCACCGAGGCCCTTGACGGCGCTACCCGATGGGGAAACGCTTCCCCTCATCATCCGGTGGCGCCCCGACGGCACCTCGACGCTCGCATGTGAACGTTCATAGTCGTGGACCGGAACGCGGTCCGGACTCCTGACGTCGCGGGTGCACCGACCGAATTCCGATGGAGGAATCGATGCGTTCACGATGGAAGCGCCGGGCGGCCGTAACAGGTGCAGCCCTTGCGGTACTGGTCGCTCCGCTGGTCGTCGCCGCGCACAGCGAGGCGGCGACGCTGTCGTTGAGCGTGGACCTGTCATCGTCGCGCGGTCCCGCCACCGGGGTGGGGGAGGGGTTCCTGTACGGGGTGAACCAGGATGCCACGCTGCCTGCCGACCAGTTCCTCCAGCCGCTGAAGGTCAACGCGTTTCGAGGCGGCGGGTGGTTCTCGGGCGGATGGATCAAGGACAACTACAAGTACGGCTCCGCCACCCAGGCCGACATCACCTCGATCATCGCCCAGGCCCGGAGGTTGAACCAGGTCGGGAACCATCCGCAGTACCAGGTGCTGCTGAGCGACCTGTACGGGCTCAACGGCGGCCAGCCTTCGAACACCGTGTACCCGTGCGACAACGGCAACTGTTCGAACTGGGCGACGTTCATCGACTCCACCGTCACCGCACTGCAGGCCAGCGGTGCGTCGTTCGCGTACGACATCGACAACGAGCCGGACATCTCGGTCTTCTGGAAGGCCGGGGTCAACAGCACCCAGTACTTCCAGATGTGGGACACCGCCTACAAGGAGCTCCGCAAGGTCGCTCCCGGCGCACAGATCGTCGGGCCGTCGTTCGCCTACACGCCCCAGGCCAGAGCGTCGCAGTGGGGCACCTTCCTGAACCACGTCAAGTCCGCGGGAACCGTACCGGACTGGATCACCAACCACGACGAGGGCGACGTCGACGACCCGGTCACGGTGGCGCAGTCGCTCAACAGCCAGCTGTCGGCGGCCGGGATCGCAGCACGACCGCTGTCCGCCAACGAGTACCAGCCTGCCGACCGGCAGACAGCCGGAGTCACCGCCTGGTACCTGGCCCGGTTCGCGCAGTCCGGGTACACCAACGCCATGCGGGGCAACTGGGTGTGCTGCATGACCCCGAACCTCACCGGAGCCCTGGTGCAGTCGGGTGGTAGCTGGACCACGAACGGCAACTGGTGGGCGTTGCGCAGCTACGCCGACCTGACGGGGACCCTGGTGGCCACCTCCGGACAGGTCGGCTCGACCGCCATCTCCGCCGCACAGGACGCCGGTGCCCAGCGCGCGGTCGCCATCGTCGGCGACAGCAACGGCCGTACCGGGGCAGCCTCGGTGACGTTCAGCGGCCTTTCCTCCCTGTCGTGGCTGGCGGGCGGCGGCAACGTCAACGTCGTCGTCAAGCGGATCCCGGAGCAGGCCCCACTCAGCGCGCCGGTCGTCGTCCTGGATCAGAAGATGACCATCGCCGGCGGTTCGGTGACCGTGCCGTTCAGCTTCCAGGCCTCGCACGACGCGTTCGCCATCTACCTGACCCCGGGGACGCCGGTCAGCAGCCCGCCGGTGAGCAGCCCGCCGGTGAGCAGCCCGCCGGTGAGCAGCCCGCCGGTGAGCAGCCCGCCGCCGGCAACCGGGTGCCGGGCGACCTATCAGTCGACCGGCTCGTGGCCCGGCGGCTTCCAGGGCGAGGTGGCGGTGACCAACACCGGCACGACCGCCACGAACGGCTGGACCGTGAAGTGGACCTTCCCGAGCGGGCAGACCATCACCCAACTCTGGAACGGAGTTGCCGTGCAGACCGGTTCGGCCGTCACGGTGACCAACGCCGCCTACAACGGCGCGCTGTCTGCCGGCCAGTCGACCACGTTCGGCTTCACCGGCAGCGTCAACGCCACCAACACCCCGCCGACGGCGGTGTCCTGCTCCTAGGACGGCGCGGTGTGCAGAGGCACGAGGGCGTGGTCGGGCTCTGCGGTGCGGGCACCCGCCCCGCGCTGCCCGCACCGGCCAGGAGCCACGGACCGATCGCCCTTCTCGTCGGCACGACGACGCGAGGAGACAGTCCATCGGAGAGGCGTCTCGTCGTCGACGGGACGCGGCAGAACCCATGAGATCAGTGACGGAAGGAGCATGCGCCGATGACATGGCACGCATCCCCTCGACGGTGGCCGGCCATCACGGCCGTCCTGGCACTCGCCATGACCGGGGCCTGGATGGCCCAGGGGCCACCCGCTACGGCGGCAGCAGGCTGCCAGGTCGACTACACGGTCACCTCGTCGTGGCCCGGCGGATTCGGTGCGAACGTCACGGTGAAGAACCTGGGTGACCCGCTCGCCGGGTGGCGGCTCGCCTGGACCTTCACCGGTGGCCAGACCATCACCCAACTGTGGAACGGGGCCTACACGCAGTCCGGGTCCCAGGTGACGGTCACCAACGTGTCCTACAACGGCGCTCTCGCCACCGGCGCGACGGCAGGCTTCGGCTTCAACGGTTCGGGGACCGGCAGTAATCCCGTACCGACGTCGTTCGCGCTCAACGGCACCTCGTGCACGGGAACCGTCGCTACGCCGACGCCGTCGTCCCCTCCGACCACGATCACGTCCACCCCGACCCCTTCGCCCACCCTGACGGCCACCCCCACCCTGACGGCCACCCCCACCCTGACGGCCACCCCCACCCTGACGGCCACCCCCACCCCCACCCCGACCGCCACGCTTCCGTGTGACATCTACGCGTCAGGAGGCAAGCCGTGCGTGGCGGCGCACGCGACCACTCGTGCGCTGTACGCGTCGTACAACGGGCCGCTGTACCAGGTGCGCCGGGCGTCGGACAACGCCACCCGCGACGTCGGCGTCCTGAGCCGCGGCGGATACGCCAACGCCGCCGCGCAGGACTCGTTCTGTACCGGGACGACGTGCGTCATCACGATCATCTACGACCAGTCGGGCAAGGGTAACAACCTCACCCAGGCACCCCCCGGCTATTGGAAAGGCCCCGCTGCGGGGGGATACGACAACCTCGCCAATGCGACTGCGGCGCCGACCACGGTCAACGGCCACAAGGCCTACGGGGTATACATCGCCCCTGGCACCGGCTACCGCAACAACAAGACCAACGGCGTCGCGACCGGCGACCAGCCCGAGGGCATCTACGCCGTCGTGGACGGCAAGCACTACAGCCAGTGGTGCTGCTTCGACTACGGCAACGCGCAGACGGACGGCCAGGCCGACTCACCCGCGATCATGGAGACCGTCTACTTCGGTGCCGACAAGCAGTGGGGCTGGGGAGACGGTGCCGGGCCCTGGGTCATGGGCGACCTGGAATGGGGTCTGTTCTCCGGGGTCAACGCCGGGTACAACAAGAACCCCACCATCAACCACACCTTCGTGACCGGCATCGTCAAGGGCGAACCGAACCACTGGGCGATCCGCAGCGGGGACGCCCAGTCGGGCGGCCTGACGACCGTCTTCGACGGGAAACGACCCACCGGCTACAACCCGATGAAGAAGGAGGGAGCGATCCTCCTCGGTATCGGCGGCGACAACAGCGTCTCCGGCGCCGGCACCTTCTTCGAGGGCGCGATGACCTCCGGCTACCCGTCGACCGCCACCGAGGGCACCCTCCAGGCAAACATCGTCGCCGCCGCCTACCGCTGACACCGCCGTCGCTCGGCCGGAGGGCGCACGCCACCCTCCGGCCGGTGCACGCCGCCGTGGAGCCCCCCGTTCGTCGAGGGTGGCCTGCGTTCCTCGCCGGCTCCGCCCGCGCAGCCGCGACCGCCGCCTGAGCCCGTGTCGTGGGTCAGCCGGGCCTTCGTGCGGGCGATCCGCAGCGCCTGACCCGGGTGGCGCCAGCGCGGGCGGGATGCCCGGGCCTTGGCCCACAGGCCGGTAGGAGGCCGTCGTCCCACCCCGGATCCGCCGGCCCTGTCCTTATCGCCGGCCCGCGGACAGCAGCCGCCAGGGCTCATTGCTTGACGGCGCCCCCGGTGACCCCGGCGGCCACGAAGCGTTGCGCCAGGACCAGCAGGACTGCTGCCGGCACGGACGCCACCACGGCCGTGGCCATGATCGCGTTCCATTCCTGATTGTTGTTGCCGATGTAGTGGTAGATGCCCAACGTGATGGGCTGGTGGTCCCCGCCGGAGTCGAGCGTGGTGGCGAAGATGAAGTCCGACCAGGCCCACAGGAACGAGAACAGCGACACGGTCACGACGGCATTCCGGCTGATCGGCAGGACGACGGAGACGAACGTCCGCAGGTGCCCTGCGCCGTCGACCCTGGCCGCCTGCAGCAACTCGTCGGGAATGCCGCGCATGAACGACGTGAAGAGCAGGACGCCGAACGGGACGGCGATCGTTGAGTCGGCGAGCACCAGGCCGGGGAGGGTGTTGAGGTAGCCCAGGTTGAGATAGATGGCGTAGAAGCCGATGCCCATGATGATGCCGGGAATCATCTGTGCCATGAGCAGCGCGAACGCGAGCGCACCACCGCCCCGAGCTCGCAACTTCGCCAGCGAGTAGCCGGCCGGGGCCGAGATCAGCAACGTCAGCGCCACCGTCGCGAGACCTACCACCAGGCTGGTCCACAGGTAGGGCAGCTGCTGGTCGAGTACCGTGCGATATCCGTCGAGGGTGGCGTGCAGGGGCACCAGGAACGGTGGGTCGTGCCGCATGTCCCGCGTCGGTGTCAGGGAGACGTTGACCATCCAGTAGACCGGGAACAGCATGACGGCGGTCAGCGCCACTCCCACGGCGGTCCGCAGGTGCCGCCCGCGGGCGGCGCGGTTCGTCGTCATGCGTCGACCTCCTTGCCGGCAGACCGCACGTAGAGCAGCCCGGCGACCAGGGCCAGCAGGATCAGCAGGTTGCTGATCGCCGCACCGGGACCGAACTGCGGGAGCAGGGATCCGAAGCTCTTGCGGTAGGACCAGGTGGTCAGCGTCGTCGACGAGTCACCCGGACCGCCCTTGGTCATGATCCAGATGATGTCGAAGACCTTCAGCGTGTACACCAGACCCAACAGCAGCGTGATGGCCGACACCGGCCGCAGGAGCGGGAACGTCACCCGCCAGAACCGCTGCCAGCCGTTCGCGCCGTCGATCGCGGCGGCCTCGTGAACCTCCGCCGGGATCGCCTGGAGGCCGCTGTAGAGGACGACCAGGTTGAAGGGGATGCCGATCCAGACGTTCGCGATGATCACGGAGATCAGGCTCCACTGCGGCGAGGTGAGCCAGTGCACCGGCTCCACGCCCACCAGGTGCAGCACGTAGTTGACGACGCCGGAGTCGCTGTTGAGCATCCACGCCCAGGTCGACGACGACACGATGAGCGGAAGGAGCCACGGCACCAGGAACAGGGCACGCAGCGTCCCGGAGAGCGGGAAGTGCTGCTGGAAGAACACCGCGAGCGCCAACCCGATCGCGAACTGGAAGACCAGCGAGCTCAGGGTGAACACCACCGTGTTGGTGAGGGCCGGGCCGAACGTCGGGTTGCTCACGACGGCGCGGAAGTTGTCCAGGCCGCTGAAGCTGGCCCCGCCCTGGACGAAGCTGCGCACCGTGTAGTTGTGCACCGACAGGTCGATGTTCCGCAGCAGCGGATACACGTAGAAGGCGGCGAGATATACCGTCACCGGCGCGGCGAACCCCCAGGCGGCCCACTGGGACGAGCGGGCCCGGTAGACCGGCGCGCCCGGCCGTCTGGGTCATTGAAGTGCGCTCGCCGCCGCTGCCGCCGCCGCCGCGAGGGCGGCCTGGGGTGCCTTGGATCCGCTCAGGGCCGCCTGGAAGGCGCCCCACATCGGCTCGGAGATCTTCGGGTACTTGATGCCCAGGTCATCGCTGGTACGGCCCTTGGCCGCCTTGACCGCGTCCACCCACACGCTGAGGTCAGGGTTGGCCGACTGCTTGGTCTGGACCGCCGCCGAGGCGCCGATGTAGGACAGCGTGGTGTCGGTGGTCAGCGCATTGTCGCCGCTGGTCAGGCAGGCCAGAACCTTCGTCGCGACGGGGTACTTGGCGGTGTCCTTCTGGACCGGCATGGTCACGAACTCGCCGCCCGTGGGGGCCGGAGCGTTCCCGCCCTTCATCGCCGGGATCGGGATGACTCCCCAGTCCAGACCGGACTTCTTCGCGTTCGCGATCTGCCAGGTGCCGTTCTCCCCGAACGCGTAGTCCCCGGAGGCGAACTCCTGCCAGCTGGTGGTCTGGGTGTTGTTGATCACCGAGTTCGGTGCCAGCCCCTGCTTCACCCAGTCGGTCCACAGCGTCAGGGCGGCGACCGCCTCCGGCGAGTCGAGCTTCGTCAGGTTCGCGCCACTGCCCCAGAACCACGGCAGGAACTGGAAGCTGCCCTCCTCGGTCCCGATGGCCGAGAAGGTGATGCCCTTCTTCCCGGCGGCCTTGACCTTCGCCAGGGCCGCGTTCAACGACGCCCAGTCCTTCACCGACGCCGCGTCGACGCCGGCGGCGGACAGCACCTTCTTGTTGTAGTACAGGGCCAGCGTGTTCGCCCCGATCGGGACGCCGTAGGTCTTGCCGCCCGACTGGCCCGCGGCCAGGAGGTTCGGCGAGAACGACGACACGTCCGCCTTGGTCTCCTCCGTGGTCGTCAAGGCGCCCGCCTCGGCGAGGGTCGACACCACCGGGTTGTCGACGATCAGGATGTCCGGCGAGTTGCCCTGCTGCGCCGCGAGCAGCGCCTTGTTGGTCAGATCCGTGGTGTCGAACGCGGTGTGCTTCACCTTCACCCCGGCGCTCGCACCGCACGAGTCCACCAGCTTCCACCAGGCCGACGTGGCGTCGAACTGCGGATACGGATCCCACACGACGAAGGTGGAGCCCGACCCACCGGCCGCCGAACCGGCGGCTGTTCCGGAACTGCTCGGCGAACTCGAGCTGGAGCCCCCACTGCAGGCGGCCAACCCGAGCACCAGGCTTGCCGCGGTGGCGGCGACGCCTGCCCGCCACGGTGCGGTCACGAAAGTGCGCATCACGAAGTTTCCTCTCTGAAACGGTACGCGACGGTGCCGAGGTGCATGGACGGTTGCGGGGTGAGGCGATCGCCCGGTCGAGCGACCTTCCCGTCCCGCCGGGCCGGTCACGGCGGCCGGGGGGTGGAACGGAGCGGCAACGGGGCGAGCGGGAGCCAGACGCGCATGGCGCCGGGGGAGCGATTGGCCCACAGGTGGTACGGCAACAACGTGGCCCGGAAGGGTTCCGTCGGGGTGACGGCGTCCGGGTCGTCGCGCAGGTGCACGGGGGCGTACAGGTCAGGACCGGACGGCCGGACGACGGCCGTCACCTCGACCCGCACCCGCGGTCCCGGCTCGACCCCGCTGGCGACGACGCCGTCGGTGACCACGCCGCGGACGGCCAGCAGCCGGACGTCCTCGAGGATCACCCCCCGGGGAAGGTCAGCCTGCTCCAGGGCGTAGAGCAGCGGCCCACGGGCCAGCGCCACGCAGCCGCGGACGGCGTCGACGCGCGGGTGGGCCGCGAGCGTCCGCACCGGCATGTCCAGGCCGAGGCGGACCGTATGGCGTCCCGACCACGAGCGGCGCAACCGGACGTACCCGTCGCTCGGCCCGACGTCCAGCGCCCCGCCGTCCACGGTCACCGTGACGCGACCGCACCAGCTCGGCACCCGCAGCGCCAGCTCCCACGGCATATCGCCGGCGGTCTCCACCGTGACGAGCAGGGCGCCGTCGTACGGGTAGTCCGTGCTCAGGTCGAGGCTGATCGGCAGGCCCGCCACGGTCACGTCCACCCGGGCCGTCGCAGGATGGTGGATCTGGACGCCGTCCTCGGTGCGCGTGAGCAGGTAGCTCCGCACGCTGGACAGGAGCCGGGCGACGTTCGGCGGGCAGCACGCGCAGGCGTACCAGGCGAGCCGGCCGCTCGGGGCGTCCTCGTCGCTCCCGTCGTGACCGGTGCGCAACTGCAACGGGTTGGAGTAGAAGTACCGGTCGCCCTCTGCCGAGACGGCGCCGGCGATCGCGTTGTAGAGAAGGGTCTCCATGGCGTCCGCGAAACGCCCCTCGCCCGTCGCCAGCAGCAGCCGCCACGCGAGCTGGTAGGCCCCGATCGCGGCGCAGGTCTCCGCGTAGGCCCGGTCGGGGGGCAGTTCGTAGGCGTCACCCAGCGCCTCGTCCCGGTGCCGTGAGCCGTGGGCGCCGGTGACGTACGTCTTGCCCGCGGCGAGATCGTCCCAGAGGCGGACCGCCGCCTCCAGCAACTCGGCGTCCGCGGTCTCCACCGCGACGTCGACCACCCCTGCGAGCAGGTAGAGCTGACGGACGGCGTGCCCGACGGCAGCGGTGGCCGCCCGCACCGGCACGCCGTCCTGGAAGTACGACGCACGCTGACCTGCGCCGAGCCAGTCGTGCCCGCGGCGGTCCACCTGGCGACGCGCCAGGTCCAGGTACTCGGCCCGACCGGTCACCCGGTACAGCTCGACCAGTGCGGTCTCGACCTCCGGATGCCCGTCGACGTAGTCGGAGTCGGCGAACGTCTCGACGAGGAGGTCGGCGAAGCGGGCGGCGACGCGGCCCAGCTCGGGCAGGACGCCGGTGACGTGGGCGGCGACGGCGGCCTGGAACAGGTGACCCGCGCAGTACAGCTCGTGCCCC
>Ga0302321_100003056_pt1 | contig 14330 bp, 9 predicted proteins | sample Fen_T0_1_FD_202505 | JGI IMG/M metagenome (GOLD analysis project Ga0302321, IMG submission 202505) | Peat permafrost microbial communities from Stordalen Mire near Abisko, Sweden - Fen_T0_1 | ecosystem: Environmental > Terrestrial > Soil > Wetlands > Permafrost | place: Sweden: Abisko...
AAAATGGCTTGGTTCGGCCTGGTGGCGCCGCGGTTTCGGGGCGCGGCTCTTTTCACGGTGGGCTTGGGGGTGCTGGCGGCTTGTCACGGGCCTGCGTCGACGCGCGGCAACGTCGCGCGGCAGCAAGATCCGACCTTGCCTTGCAAGGAGGACCAAGTGCGCGAGTACTTCTGCGACGATCTGTTACCGCTGTCCTCATCGCGCCCGGCGCCGGAGCCGTACGACAATTGCCCGGCGACCACGGACATTCGCCATGGATCGTTCAAGGCCGTCGGCCGCGTCGCCGCGTTCGATCAAAGCTTTACGGAATACACGCGCACGCGCGTACCGCCGGGGCACAGCTGCTGCTACGGCTGGTGTGCGCAGGTCGAGATCGCAGACCCGAGTCTGGCTTCTCCTGCCGCGTGTCGCGACGCCAACGGCCTGCATGAGAGCTTCTGTATGCGCGAGCTCGAAGGTGGCACTTCGCTGCCCGCTCCAAACCCTTTCGACCGCTGCCCCGTGGCGCTAAAACCACCAGAAGTCGTGGCCTTTGCGGCCCCAAACGCGGCATTGTTCGACGCGTCACAAACCGCTCAGCGGCGTCGCGACATGCGGCTCGCCGACTGCTGCTACGGCTGGTGTTCGATAACGCCCGCCGGCACCGTGCTGAAGAGTGCTCAGCCGAAGACCAAGTAGCCGGCGCCGCTGATCACGAAGTTCAGCACGATCACGGCCAAGGACGAATTGACCACTGCACGAGTGGTCGCCGCGCCCACCCCCTCGGAGCCGCCGAATGCGGTCAATCCGCAGTAGCCGCTGATCACGGGGATAGCCGCGCCATAGGCCAAACACTTGGTCAGGCCGATCGTGAGATCGCCGACCGTGACCATGCTGACGTTGGCGAAGGTCCGTGGGTTGATGCCAAAGAAAGCGTGGGCGGTCCACATTCCTGCAAGAAATGCCACCCCCGCGGCGATCACGACCAGCGCCGCGAACATCGACAGGCAAGCCAAAAAACGAGGCCGGATCAGGTAATCGATCGGGTCGGTCGCGCACATGCGCAGGGCATCCACCTGCTCGGTCACGACCATCGAGCCAATCTCGGCGGCGATGCCGGCGCCGACGCGCGTGGCCAACATCAGCGCGCAAATGCTGGCGGCCAGATCGCGCACCAAGAGTTGCAGGAAGGTTGCTCCGAGCAGCGATAGATCCGGCACGACGCGCTGGGTTTGCAGGCCACCCTGGTAAACCAAGATCATGCCGATGAAGCCCATCACGATCGACAAGAAGGAAAGAGACCGATTGCCGATCTCGTACATTTGTCGGAAAAAAGCTGGCCGATTCGACTCCCCGCGCACGGAATAATAGAGCGTGAGCACGAACACGCGGTACAGGTCGCGCACCGTCTCGAGCAGTTCCAAGAATTGCCGACCTAGCGCGCCGATCAGTGAGGAGCGAGCGCTGCGCAAGGCCCCGGCGGAGGGTTCGTTCGACGCGCTCATGAAAGCGCGAAGGAGAGCAGGTAGTCGAGCACGAAGATCCCCGCCGCGCTGGCGACGACCGTGGAATTCACGGAGCGGCCGACGCCCGGCGCGCCGCCTTTGGTCGATAGCCCATAGTGGCAGCTGGACAGGCCAATCACGACTCCGAAGACGATGCTCTTCTGCAAACCGTGGGCGACGTCACCGAAGCCCAAAAGGCCTGTGGTCAACCCGCGATAAAACACGGCCGGTTCGACGCCCAGAAATCCCAGCCCCGCGTAGGCGGCGCCCAAGAGCGCCAGGGCGTCGGAAAAAATCGTCGACAAAAATAGGGTGATCACGATCGCCAGGAAGCGCGGCGCGACCAGAAAGCCGACCGGGTCGATGGCCAGCGCGCGCAGTGCATCGATCTGCTCGGTGACGGCCATGGTGCCGAGCTCGGCGGTGTTGTTGGCGCCTACGCGGCCGTTGATCATCAGCGCGGTCAAGAGCGGCGCAATTTCGCGAAGCGTTCCAAAGCCCGCGCCCCAGCCGAGTAGCCCGTACGCGCCGTAGCGCTGCACGATGGGCGCCGCTTGGATCACCATGATCCCACCGGTGAACAGGGCCGTTACCGTCACAATGGGCATCGATTTGATGCCCATGCGGTACAAATTCCTGAGAAATTCGGCGCGGTCGAAGTCACGCCGCAGCGTGCGACGCACGATCTCGACGAATAACACACCGAAGCCGCCGATCAGGCCGAGCCAATCGTTGGCTCTCTGAGCCAGGCCTGCAAATGCGGGGCTCGGCCCGGAGCTGGTCTCGGCTGACATACGCTGGCAGTCTATAGCGGGCCGTCGAGCTTGCCGTGAACGAATTGGTAGACGCGAGGATCGGTCGCGTTTTTTGCCTGTTCCGTCGTGCCTTCGAAGATCAGCCGCCCATCGAGCATCATCGCCACGCGGTCGGTCACGGTCAGTAGCCTGTCGAGGTCGCTGGACACCATCACCACGGTCGAATTGGCAGCGCGCTGCTCGGCGCGGAGAAGGTCGAAGATCTTCTGACTCGTGACCGGGTCGAGGCCCGCGGCGGGCTCATCGTACAAAACAATCGGCGCGCGCGTGACCGTTGCGCGCGCCACGCCAACCCGTTTCTTTTGCCCGCCGCTGAGGCCAGCGGGCACGCGACCCTCGAAGCCGGGCAAATCCACCCGCAACAGCCGCTCGGCCACCCGCTCGGCGATCTCCGCTTCCGGCAAATCGAACAAGCGGCGCAGGGGGAAGGCAATGTTTTCGGCCACGGTCATGAAGTCGAACAGGGCGTTGTTCTGGAACAACATGCCGATGCCCTTCCTGTACTCGTGTAGCTGCATGTCGCCCATCGCGAGCACGTCGCTGCCGCCGACCGTGACTTTGCCGCTGTCAGGGCGCATCAAGCCGGTGATCATACGGAGGAGCAGGCTTTTGCCAGACGCCCCGGGACCGATCAGGCCGAATAAGCAGCTCTCTGGGACGTCCAAATCGACCTCGCTCAGTACCGCGCGGTCGAAGCTCTTGCACACGCCTTCCAGTCGAATCAACGCGCGCCCTGAGTCCCTTCCGCTCGTTGCTCGGCTAGATTCGACTCCGCCCGACGCGCGCGCGTCCAAACCAAGAACAACGCGGTGAGCAGGCCCAGATTCAGGCACAGTGCACCGGTCATGATCGTCCGCAACGGGAATACCGACGCGCGTGTCACGGTGACCGGGCCGAAGCGCGAGAGCTCACGCTCGGGCAATCGTGGCGGTACCGGGACCGGTGCGGCCACGACCGACACTTGGTTAGGCGCCAAACCGGGGACCGCTCCCGCGACCAGCCGTTGAATGTCGTTGATCGCGATCGGAGGTGCCGAGCCGCGGTGGCGCAGCAAGACCGATGCCGATGCAGGTACGGGTGCTTCGTCCGGCGAGAGCGAGTCTTGAACCGGCACGGCCAAGTGCACGCGCACCGAAACCACGCCGTCCAAGCTGCGTAGCGAGCGCTCGAGCTCGCCCGCGATCCCCGCCACGAACTTGGCCTGGTCCGCGGCGTGACTTGGCACGATCGAGCCCTGACCCAGGGTCTCCAGCAACCCGGGGCTGGCGGCCGGAGGCAAGCTCTCTGAACTCAGGATTCCGGCTGCGCTCGAGGCGTCGTCTCGGGCAACGCTGATTCGCCAGCGCCCTTCGCCATCCGGGTCGCGATCCTTGTCCGCGGCGACCCCGCTTCTTTCTAGGGCGACCACCGCGTGGTTGGCGTCGTTCTCGTCCAAGCCGACCGCGATCGGGACGTTGCAGCCTGCCAGCAGCGCCGCGACACACACCATGCCGAGCCATCCGCGATCCCCAGCTGTCCGTCGTTGCTTCATCGTTCTCGCTCCGCCCGTGCGCCCCGCTCCCGGCATTGGAGGCGCGGCCTCAGAAACTCGTGTGGGTGACGTCGAGCTTCGGATTGCTGGGAAAGCCTAAGCCGCGCACCCCAGCTGCGATGCACGACGAGGCGCCCGGATTGCGCGGCGTGACGACGACGGTCACGCCCACCGCGCGGCCATTCTGGACCGCCGCGCAGATGCTGATTTTGGCGCTATCAGGCACATTGCAGTGGGCGAAATAGCTGCCTCTATTCAAGATCGCCGCGTACTGACCGCCGGTAATGTCCGCCTGACCGCGCGGGCCGCCGACGCTCATTTCCTCGACGTACGAGGCCTGTGCCGCCTCACAGCTCTGGCCGCCGCCCAGGATCGGAAAGCCACCACTGTGTCCGACGACGCGGCCGCCACCGCCGCCGCCCTTTTTCTTTGTCGAGTTGAGACCTGAGTCCAATTCGACGTTGGACTGCGACTCAACCTGAACTTGGACCTCGTCGTTTCGATTGGCGCGAACTTTGAGAAACCAGAGCCCCCCCACGATCAAAAGCGCGCCGACGCCTAGCACGCCGATCAGGGTTTTGCCGCGCGTACTCCTTGACTCCTGCACCACCACGCGCTCGATGGCGGCCTTTTCTGCGGTAATGTCCCGAGAAAGGCGCGCGTTTTCCGCGAACGGCGCAAATTCGTCCCAGTCCTTGATGGCACGCTCGTCCTGGCTGAGCGAGTCTCGCACGACGTCCGCGTCCAGGAACGTGTGGGTTGCAATTTGATGCAGCAGCTCGACTGCGCTGAACGGCCCGTGGTCCATGCCGTCTTTGACCACCACATAGCGCGGGCGAGGATCGCTCTCGAGGCGCGCCTTGAGCGTCGCCAGCTCGCTCGTGGCGTCGCCGGGGAGCCGCGCGCGTTGCTCAATAACGCCCATGTTGTACGGGCTGTTGCCGCTGGGCACGGGGGGCAGCATCGACATCGACACATCGACGTCGAAGCCCACGTCGTGGTCGAGGTGGGACGTGTCCGCCGGGGGCGGGGGCACGACGCTGCCAGGGGGTGCAAAGCTGTGCAGTGCCTGAGCCAGCGCGTTCAGATCATCGGGACGGTGCGCGGGGTCGGAGACCAGTGCTTTGGCCAGCATTGCCTCGAAATCTGCGCCCAAGCCGGGGACGACCTCACTCGGGCGGCGCATCCCGGGGCCGACCGCGAGGCCAGTCAGCAGCTCGTACAGGATGGCGCCCAGCGCGTACACACTGGCCCGCGCGGTGCCCGGCGCGCCGGCGCGCTCTTCGGGCGCCATGCATGCCTTGTCGCGTGGCAGGAGCGGGGCCTTGCTCGCGTGGGGAAGGGAGATTTGATAAAAACCCTGGTCGTCCTCGACCAGGCTCGAGGCGTGCAGGTACAAACGCTGTCCCGCGCGGTGCAGCTCTGCCGCCTGCACGCACAGCGGCACGACGATGCCCACTGCTTGTTTGAGGTTCAGCCGAGTGCCGCGTGCCCGCAGCTCCTCGAGCCGAGCGCGAAGGGTGCCGGGGGCAACGGACGCACCGACGGGCAGGGGCGTGATCAAGTGTTGAACGCTCGTCATTCAGGGCCGCGGATAGTAGCAAAAATCCACGGTCTGCGATCGCGACGCAGCTCAGAGCTGCGTTTCATCGTCGCGGGCCGGCCCATGCCACGGATGGCGTCGCTTGTGGTAGCCGCCATGTGCGAATTTCCCCAATACTGGCGCGATGTTGGCCGCAATATCGGCGTCCCACTCGCCACCGTGGATAAAATCGCGTGCGTGGCTGCGCGAATCGAGAAGTGCAAACCCAGGGATTTTTTCAGTAGGAATACCCAAGCGGTCGAGCTCGGGTTGAAAGTCGTCTCGGTCGACTCGAACTAGACGGACCTTGGCTAGTACCTTCTGGGCTTCCTTGCTGGTCAACGCCGCCGCAACTCCGTCGCAGGGCTTGCAATTCGGCACCACCAACCACAAAACGAGCGTTTCTCCTGCAGCGGCAGCCAGCGCCCGTTGAGTGCGGAGTTCGGTCTCTAGATCACCGGAAATGTCGGCCAGCGTGATCTCGCCCAGCGTGGTCAGCTGACTGCCGGTTTCGCGCGAGGCGCGCGCGGGCGGCGCGGCTTTTGACGGGGGTTTTGTGGCACGCGGCGTGGCGCTGGGCGCGCGAGAGCCCGGAGCAGTGACGGCCGGTGTGCTGTGCCCCGTGCGGGCTGATGGGGGGCGCGCCAGGTAGGTGATGCCTACCGCGATGCCAACCACAGTCAGGCACACGTTCAGTACGCCGAGCGCGATGGCTGCGGTAGCCAGCCCCCGCCCGTTTTCGCGGCCCTCAGCGCGCGAAATCTCGGCCCGGGCGATCAGGCCCAGCACCACTCCGAGGGCGCCACCGACGCCCAAGAAGCAGACGAAACCCGACAGGCTAGCGATGAACGCAAAGACCGAGGTGCCGTTTGTCTTGCCGCTTTCGTCTTGCCAGGGCGGGGCCGTGGTCGGCGGCGGGCTGAGCATGAGCCAAGTATAGCCCGACGCACGCCGCCCGACTTGGGCTATGCTGGCTCTGGCATGCGTTTGGGCTTGTTTCCTGCTGTGATCGCGGTGCTGATCGCGACCCGGGCCGAGGCGCAGAGTGCGGTGCCCGTGCCCGTAGCCGGCCTCGCACCTGCCAGCCTTGCGCCAGCGACTCCCGTTAGCCCCGCGCCGGCGCCGCGCATGCTGACGGACGGCAGCGCGTCACCCGGACAGGCCGCTGAGCACTTCGAAAGCGCGCTGGCCTGGTACCGCGCGGGCAAATACCGGCGTGCCGCAGGAGAGCTCGAAGCTTCACTCGAGCGCGACCCGGGCGGCAAGGACTTGTTGTTCAATCTCGCATTGGTTCAGGAAAAGCTGGGCGACCTTGCCGGCGCCGTCGCCTCGCTCGCGCGCTTTCAAAGCCTGGAGAAGGATCCGAAGGAGCTGGAACGGGCAAGCCAAACCATCGCGCGGCTCCGGGGAGCGCAAGCCGAATTGCTGGCGGACACCGCTCGCTCACCAGTGCCTGCTCTGCCCCCAGAACCTTGCCCGATACCGCGCGTGCGCGGCAAATACGATGGCTGGGTAATTGGCACGGGCGGCCTCGCGTTGGCATCGTTGCTGGTGGGCACCGTATTTGGCGTGCGCGTCCTCACCCTCGATGCAGCCAACGAGAAGTCACGGGCGCGCGACGCGGCGATCATTGCTGACGTTGCTTTGGCCACGGGTCTACTCGCCGGTGCTGGGAGCGTTGCGCTGTATTTCGGTCGCTTCGTCGAGGGCGCGCCCCGGGAAAAGACGGCGCTGCGGCAGGTTCAACCTCTGCCGCGGGCTTCGGTCGCGCTAATCGAGTTTAGGTATTGAATGTCGGTTTATCACGTACCCCGGCGGTTCTCGCCGAACTGGCGATTGGTAGCATCCTTGCCAGACGCGCGCGCCTGCGCGATGTAAGATACCGCGCGCGGTTCGAATCGGCCGCGCGACCCCCAAATGCCCGCCGTGGCCGCTGAAGCGACTATCCCGCCATCGAGCCGCTCGACCGAGCGGGCTTGTCCACGCTGCCGTAAGCCGCAGTCGGCGTTCCCGGGCCTCGTGGTGAACGGCAATGAGCTGCCCTGTTGTCCCGATCATTCTCTGCCCTTCGTTGACTTGCGTGACGGCTCCGACCCCTTGCTCGGTACGACGATCGCCGGGCGTTTCACCATCCTCGGTCGCCTGGGCCGTGGTTCGATGGGTGCGGTGTACCGCGCGCGCCAGCAAGCCGTGGGTCGGGACGTGGCGCTCAAACTCGTGCGTCAAGATCGCGCGCACGACCCGGAGACCAAAGGCCGGTTCGAACGCGAAGCGCGCGCAATTAGCGCGTTGGTCAGCCCACACACCGTGACCGCCTTCGATTTCGGAGAGGCCGAAGACGGGTCGTGGTTTCTGGCCATGGAGATGCTCGAAGGCGAGACAGTCGGCGACCGCTTGCGGCGGGTCGGGCGGTTGGATTGGTTCGATGCCTTACGTTTCACTCGCGACGCTTTGGAATCGCTGGCTGAGGCGCATGCCAAAGGCATCATTCATCGCGACTTGAAGCCCGACAATTTGTTCCTATCGCGCGTGCTCAGCAGCAGCGGGGGGGGCGCGCAAGAGGCTTGCAAGGTGCTGGATTTCGGGATCGCCAAGTGGTCCCGGGACGAGGATGCAAGCAAGATCGATCAGCTCGAGACGCAAGCCGGCACGGTGTTCGGCACCCCTCGTTACATGTCGCCCGAGCAGGCTCAGGGCTCGCCGCTCGATGCGCGCAGCGATTTATATTCCTTGGGGGTGTTGCTCTATCAGATGCTCAGCGGTCGAGCGCCGTTCGTGGACGATGACGCGGTCGTGGTGATGGCAAGGCATATCAAAGATCCGCCGCCGCGCTTCGAGACGATGAGCCCGGAAGTGAAGGTCCCGGAGAGCATTGAGGCGCTTTTGTGGCGCGTGTTGGCCAAGTCGCCCGCCGAGCGACCTTCAACGGCGGAGCAAATGATCGCCGAGCTAGACGCCGCCGAAATCAGTGTGCGCGCACTCGAGAGCGGGCCGCGTCTGACCCTCTCCAGCCGAGAAAAGACGATTTTCCGACGCTATTATTGGGGCTGGTTCGTGGCGGCCGCCTTGGCATTCTTGTCGCTTGGCCTGCTGGTGGTGTTCGGCCCGCACAAGGCCGGGCCCGTCCCCGAGCGTGCAGACCGAATGACCGGAGCGGAGCTGCAAAGCCACGCGCTCCAAGAGCCGGAACGCGCCTCGTCGGTCAGTCTCAACACAGCGGAAAATTCCGCGTTGGAAGCCGCGCCTGAGCCGCCACCGAGCGCGTCGAGCTTGCCTACCGCGAAGAAGGTGAGTCACCCGCACAACTCGGCTAAGCCCCCTCTTAAGAAGAAGGGCAACGAACGCTACGGGCGCTTCGAGTAGCTTGCGCCCTCGCGGCACCCGGTGCCGGATTGCGCGTTGCGGGGCGTTCTTTCCGCGTGATAGCGTCACCCGAATAAATATGGACCCTCGTGAAATGGAGACGCTGGTCCAGCGTCTGGTCCAAAACCCGCATGACCAAGACACGATCACCTTCGCGCACCAAGCGGGGCAAAGCGATCCGAAGTCGTATGCGATGTTACTGGAAAAGGTTGGGACCGCGACGAGTGATCCCGCCGTCGCCTGTCATTGGCTGACCGAAGCCGCGAACGTTTGGTCGACCACGCTCGGCGATGCGCATCGCGCGGCACGCGCGTTGATGATTGCGATCGATCGCGATCCGACGCAAGCCACACCTGCCGATCGGCTCGCGGAGCTGTATCGTGAGAAGGGCGACACCAAAGCGCTCGTGGCGTTGCTCGAGCGGCGCGCCAAGGCGCTTACGCTGCTCGCGCTGCAGGAGCCTGAGCTGCGCGGTCAACTCGCGATTTTGCATGAAGAGCTCGGGCAGCTCTGGCAAAGTCCGCCGCTCGATCAACCCAAGAAGGCGATCGAGAGCTATAAGCGCGCGGTCGACTTCGACCCCGCCAGCCAGTTTTCGATCTACTCCATTCGTGAGCTGTACAAAGCTGCGAGTCAGTGGAGCGAGGCGCTGCCTTTCTTCGCTTTGGAGCAGGCGCTCGTCGCCGATCCAGAGCGCAAGATCGCGCTCTACCAGGACGAGGGCGATGTGCGCAAAAACGCGCTCGACTTCGCCGGCTCCGTGCTCGCGTACCGGCGCGCGCGTGAGCTCGAGGGCGGACAAGATCCGACGCTCAAACAGCAACTGGCGAGTGTTTTGCTCGAGCGTTCTCAAGCTGGGCAAAACGTCCCCGCAGAGGAGCGAGAAGAGGGCGCTGCACTGTTCGTGGAATTGGCGGAGGAGTACGCGGGTGAACATGGTCTCTCCTATTCCCTGTGCGCGCTCGAGCTGGTGCCAGAGGACGATCGCGCGGTGCAGTTGGCGATGTTTTATGGGCAGCAGCTCAATCGCACCACGGAGGTCGCGCCGCGCGCGGCGGCCTACCTCAAGGCCAACCCGAGCGGCGCGCTAGCGAGCGAAGCGCGCAAGTTTATCAGTGAGTCGATGGCGGCCGGCGGGGATGACGCGCTCTTGGACGCTCTCGCGCCGCCCCCGAACGCCGACGCCCCGGCGCGCGTGGCCGCATTGCTCGAGATCGCACAGGCGCTGGCGCGTAAGGCGAAGAAGAACGACGCCGCCGCCAAGTTCCGTGAGGTCCTGGCGCTGGACGCCGCAAATATGGAGGCCATCGCCTTCTTGGAGCCGTTCCTCCGTCAGACGCGAAAATACGTCGATTTGCGCGATATTTTGCTGGCGGCGGGGTCGGACGCGAACGCGGACACCGACCAACGGCAGAGCTGGCTGCGCGAGGTCGCCGCGCTGTGCGACACGCAACTACGCGACGTGGACGGTGCGATCGTTGCGCTCAAAGAGTTGCTGGCGCTCGATTCCGATGACGAACCTGCGCGCAGCCAACTGAAGCGCATGTTCGAGAAACAAGCGCGCTGGGACGAGCTTGCCACGTTGCTCGGGGACGAAGCCGAACAAACGCTGGACATCGAGGCGCGCATTTCGCTGGAGAAGGCGCTCGCCAAGCTGCACGAGCAAAAGCGAAAAGATCCGGTCGCCACTGGTGAAGCGTGGGCGCGCATTGCGGCCCTGGCTACGGGCGACGAAGAAGCCATCAGCAGCGCCGTCGGGTTCTTCGAGCAAGCGGCCCGCGTAGACTTGGCCATCTCCGTGATCGCCGAGAACGTGGAGGCCGTCACCGGTGAGGCCCAACGCGGCCCCTTACTCGAGAAGCTCGGGCAATTGCGCGAGGCCGACGCGCAACCGCTGGCAGCAGGTGAAGCATTTTCTGAGGCGGCCACGTTGCTCAAGAGTGCCGCGCTATGGGCGTCGGCAGAGCGTTGCTTTGCGGCCGCCGAAGCTTGGGATCAAGCTGCCACCGCGACCAATGAGCGCGCGCAAGCGGCCGAAGGGGCTTCCGAGAAGGCCGCGTTGTTCGCGAGCGAAGCCGCTTATTTGTCGCGCGCAGGGGACGACTCCAGTTCCGTGCTCCGCTTGGAACAAGCGACGGAACTCGATCCCAGCAGTGACCGCCATGCAGCGGACTTGGAGGCGCGCTACGTGGCCGCCGAACGCAACGAGGATCTCGCCGGATTTCTGCTGCGGCGTGCGGAAAAGTTGGGCGATCGCGGGCAACGCGCCGAGCTTCGCAAGCGAGCCGCGATGCTGCAGCGCGACACGCTCGGCAAGCCGGATGCTGCGCGCCAGACCCTGCAAGATCTGCTGCAAGATGGCGACGATCTCGAGGCACTGAACATTCTGGCCGACGACGCGGAGCAGCGCGCGGAGTTCAATGAAGCAGTGTCGCTGCTCGATCGTTTGGAGAAGGCCTCGCCGGGCGCCGAGCAGCAGATCCCCGTGCTGCTGCGGCGAGCGCAGCTCGTCGCGGACGGTCTCGATGACCTGAAGACTGCGATCGCGATCTACGAACGCTTGCTGAAGGACTTCGACCCAGCACACGACGGCGCGCTGTCGAAAATCGCCGAACTGTACCAGCGCTTGGACGAGCCCAAGGGCGTGGCGGTCGCTTTGGAACGACGCCTCCTGATCTTGCAAGATCCGGCGGAAAAGCTCAAGGTTGCAGACGATCTGGCTCGATTGTACGAGGGCACGCTGGACGACGCGGTCTCCGCGGTTGTCGCACTCGACTTGGTGCGCGAGCTGGAGCCCGAGAACTTCGACGCCGTGAGCCGGCTGGCGATCTTGTGTGAAAAGCTAGAGGACTGGCCGCGCTTCGCCAAGCATCTGGCTGAGTTGATCGACGTCGAGGGTGACGAGCAGGAGGTAAGCCGCATGACACGCCGGCTAGCCGAGATCCTGCACGAGAAGGTCAAGAAGAGTGACGAAGCGCTCGCCGCCTTGATGCAAGTCGCCGACGCCGGCGATGAGCCGTGTCGCGAAGAATACGTGCGCCTGGGCGACGCGCTCGGCTGGAAGGGCGTGGTCGCGAGCAAGTTGGTAGAATGGTACCTGGAGCAGCCGGCGAGTCCGGCGCGCAACTCCGCGCTGCGCGGCGCCTTCGAGCGCTTCGTCGAAGTGGGCCGCGACGCGGATGCCGCAAGCGTGGCCAAGGAACTGGCTCGGACTCGCAGTACGGACCCAGCGATCGCCCAAGAACTCGAGAGAATTGCGGTTAAACTCAAGGACCTCGACGCGCTGAGCATCGCCCATGAGCTGTTCGTTCTCGAGCTCAGCGGTCCCGCCCGCGCCGAAGAAATGGTGCGCCAAGCGGAGGTGCTCGCCGGCCTGGGCGTGGAAGCGGGGCAGGCCATTAGCCACGGCGAACAGGCCCTGACCAGTGTGCCTGCCGCGGAAGTCGAACCGCTCTTGGCGCGGCTCTCCAAGCTGACCGACGAAGGCCGGCGCGTGATCGACATCTACGAGCGACAGGTAACGCGTTGCAAGGCCCCGAGCGACAAGCTCACCGCCTTGGGACGAGCGGCAAGTGTGGCCGCGCGCTTGGGCGCCTACGAAAAGGCACGTGCGTTCTTCGACCTGGCACTCGGCGGCGCACTCTCGGAAGACACGCTGAACATTTTGGTGGCGGTGGCAAGCGCGACGGACGCCGAACAAAACACCGAAAAATTACGGCGCACATTAGCCGAAGCCCTGGCCAATGGCGGCCAGGGTTCGCGCGATGGCGGTCGCACGCGCGGCATGCTGCTCGGACGCGCGGCGGACCTGGCCCACCGGGAGCTGAAAGACACCGAGCAGGCGTTTACCTGGCTCGGTGACGCAATCGTCAGTCACGTGGATGACGAACCGCTGGCTGCGCTCGAGCGCTTGGCGGACGAAGTGGGCGAACCGCAGCGCGCGGAGACCGTGCTGAGTCGCGCGCTCGAAGAGGTGTTCGACGGCCCGTTGGTGCGCAAGCTGCTCGCGCGCCGTGCCGCAGTCCGCCGCGAGAAGCTGGCGGACCCACCCGGCGCGGCGGCGGACTTGAAGCGCCTTCATGATCTTTCGCCGGCCGATACGGCAGTGATGGATCAGCTGTCTTTGCTGTACATCGAACTCGAAGACTACCGAGGTATGGTCCAACTGTACGAGGACCAAATCTTGCGCGGCAAAGAACCCGCGGCGCGCGCAGAGCTGGCTCGCAACGTGGCCCTCTTGTGGCAAGAAAAGCTCAGCGATCCGCGCGAGGCAGCCGACGCCTGGCGCCGGGTTCTGCGCATGAAAGCCGGGGACGCCGAGGCCGTTGCCGGGCTCGAGCGTTCCAAGGCCAATATGCTGAAGCGGTCGTCGGAGGCGCCTTCCGCGCCGTTGCATTCCGAACCCCCGGCACCGCCAGTTGCGAAAGCAGAGCGGCCGGCCAAGCCGAAGCCAGCACCGGGCGTTAGGGAGGGCGCGGTCGAAGTCACGGAATCTGCAGAGGTAGCTTCTCCTGAAGTCGCTTCTCCTGAAGTCGCTTCTCCTGAAGTCGCTTCCGCAGAGGTAGCTTCCGCAGAGGTAGCTTCCGCAGAGGTAGCTTCCGCAGCGGTAGCTTCCGCAGAGGTAGCTTCCGCAACGGTAGCTTCCGCAGAGGTAGCTTCTCCTGAAGTCGCTTCGGCTGAAGTTGACGTGCCCGACGCATTAGTCGTCGAAGGGACAACTGCGCTCGCAACTCCCGCCGACACGGTCGCGCCGGAGCCTGCGCCACGCGAAGCCGCACCACTGCCCAAGTCGTCGGGCACGGAACCCCTCGTGGGCGGGTCGGCGGAAAGCGACGTCTCGTTGTTGCCTGAGGCGGCTGCGAGCAGCGACCCGATCGAAGCAGCCGCTCCAAGCTCGGTAGTGCCGTCGGTCCCGCCGGGGCTGGCTGCGCTGGCCTCCGATCGCGGTGCGGATGACCAGCCGCATGTGCCGCTGTCGCGCCCGCGTCCCACGCCGCCGCCGCTGCCTCCGAGCGCCATCCCGCCCGGCCCGGATGCCGCACTCAGCAACGGAGCGAGCAAACGCCCCGACGCCACTGCGGTCTCCTCGGCGCCTGCACAAAAAGGCCCGCCTCCCAAGCCCGGAAAGCGTGCTGCACCGCCACCGCCACCGCCGTCGTCGGCATCCCGACCTCCGCCGCGCGCGGGAGGGACCACAGGCGGCAATCGCCCACCTCCGCCGCCTGCTTCGGGCGGGGCCCGTCCAGCGCCACCGCCACCCCCTTCCGGTGCCCACAATGCCAGCCCGCCGTCGCCGCCCGTTCCGAGTCTCCAGGACGCGGACGACGACGATAACGAATTGACCGTGACCGTCGATGAGGACGAGCTGTTCGACGACAAGAGTCGTTAAGCTGGTGAGCCCGGGCTGAGCACGAGCCGCCCGGCGCTGGCATCGAGCTCGGCGAAGATCCCGAGCGGTACGAACTCGTTGTATCGCTCATGCCCGAAGCGGAGCCCGCTCGCAACGGGTACGCCCAGGACTAGCAGACGCTCATGGATCACGTCGCGCACGGACA
>Ga0302321_100003057_pt1 | contig 14330 bp, 11 predicted proteins | sample Fen_T0_1_FD_202505 | JGI IMG/M metagenome (GOLD analysis project Ga0302321, IMG submission 202505) | Peat permafrost microbial communities from Stordalen Mire near Abisko, Sweden - Fen_T0_1 | ecosystem: Environmental > Terrestrial > Soil > Wetlands > Permafrost | place: Sweden: Abisko...
AATAGTAGATCGCAAGCCGCTTTGATAATATGGTAAATATATCTTGAATAGGTGACTTATAAAAGCAAAATACTTTGCCTTTAATGTATGAATGTAAACCGTGCTGAAAAATGGATGTCTTTCTAGCCTTTGCGTTTCCAACCATCGGTGTGTCCAGGTAATACACTGTGCGGGCAGATATGTCGGTCAGGGGAAATTATTGAGCGGAAAATTGAGGAGAGATGAAGAAAGGGAACGGGGGATCACAATTGTATTCGTAGCGCGATCTCCCATGCCCTTCTCCGCTAAAATTACGCACTATGTTCTGAGATCAAGGGTACATCGGTTTTTGGGGTTTCTTGAGCTTCAGCAGCTTTCTGAAAGGGATAGAAAGGGCCACTGTGATTGCCTGGTACATGTCCGCGTAGATGTGTGCCCGCTTCCTCGTAGTCTTCAGATTCGATCATGCCAAACTGATGAAATTGAGCCACTAGCTCGCCATGGCTGTAAGGTATTACAACATCAAATGCGACAAATTGTTGAATCAGCGTTTCATTAATACAGCGTAGCAGGACATCTATATTCGTTCCTTGCATGGCTGAGACGCTCACCTGCGGTAACGTTGCCGCTACGCCCTGTAACTGTACGATGATGTTTTCTGGTAACAGATCCGCTTTGTTGAGTGCGAGTACAATTGGCAGGCCACCAGCGCCGATCTCTTCCAATACCTGCTCGACGGCCTCAACCTGGAGCCGAACAGAGGGATGAGATGCGTCAATAACATGCACGAGCAGATCAGCTTCAGCCACCTCTTCTAGCGTTGCACGGAATGCCGCAACCAGGGTGGTTGGTAGGCGTTGCACAAAGCCCACGGTGTCGGTCAGAAGAATCTCTTGCCCACCTGCGAAGCGCACGCGCCGTGTCGTCGGGTCCAGGGTCGCGAAGAGCTTATCCTCGGCTAGCGTTTGCGATCCGGCCAGGCGATTCAAAAGAGTGGATTTTCCAGCATTTGTATAACCAACCAGTGCAACGACTGGTGCGCCTGTGTATTTGCGACGTTCTCGATGCATCTGGCGCTGGCTGCGTACCAGTTCGAGCTCTTCCAGTAACTGCTCTTTCTGCCGCCGCAGCATACGTCGGTCGACCTCGATCTGTTTTTCACCTTCGCCGCGCTGCTGTGTTCCGCCACGCTGACGTGATAAGTGGCCCCATTGACGTGTCAGACGTGGTAGATCGTATTCAACCTGTGCCAGCTCGACTTGCAAGCGGCCCTCGCGTGTGCGTGCGCGCTGCCCGAAGATGATTAAGATTAGAGCGGTGCGATCTAGCACCTGAACTTCTAACTCGCGCTCCAGGTTGCGGTGCTGCGATGGTTTCAATTCAAGATCGAAAATGACCGCATCACAATCGTGGTGATGCAGCAGTGCTTTTAGCTCCTGCACTTTCCCCTCGCCCAGTAGCGTGGAAGAATTTGGGTGGTCCATGCGTTGTACTAATCTATCAACGCAGTTTACTCCTGCGGTGGATGCCAGTTGCTCCAGCTCATCCAATGATTCGCCGATGGGCCAATCGGTCTCTGGCGTCTCAATACTCGCCAGAATTGCGCGTAGAGGAGCATCAGAGAGAAGGCCGCGCATCGGTTTTTCTTCGTCTCTATTCGGTTTATTTTGTGGGATAGCTTGTTCAGGCAAGGCTAACTCCTTTGTTGTTTTGTTATTATTTTTGCTTTGACTACAGTTATAGGGAGTTGCGGCATCCTGTCAGTTTCTTGTTTGGAGGGCATGTAGATACTTCTGCGTATGGATAGAGGATAGCATGCTGAGATAGATGGTGGAGGTAGCGTTCACGTTGGGGGAAAGTAGCCACGTGCTACGAAACGGTTAACAACAATGAGTGCCTTCATCACCAGGTACCGCAGCAACAGACGCCCTCTCCATATGCCTGCACGACAAAAAGCCGGCAAGCAATCGAGAACCGCAACATGTGCTAGACGGTTGATCCATGGTTAATTGAAGACTATCACTCGTTATTTCTCCTGTAGTAGTGTTTTGTAGATTAATTATATCACAAAGCGTGCCACATTTTCAAGCGACAATCCCTTTGTGATCAATGCTATTCAATATGCTAACGTTATCTATGCCGTTTTTTTCTGTAAGATGAATCTGCCTGCAGCAATATCAGCTTGCAACAACGGGTTCTTAGTGGTGCGGCTCCATACTTTGATATCCAGAGGGGCGGCAGGATCATTGGCGAGGACGAGCAACGTCTGTCCGGGTTTCATATCTTGCATCGCATCAGTAATATCCTCTAGCAGGCGGCTACACCCTTTCGTCCCAAGATCAAGGATACGGTCGGTCTGATTTGTTGACAATGTGCTATCCATCGAAAACCCCTTTCTGGGTATGTTTACATCTTCTGGTTGAGGGGGGAAAGAAAGCGCCTATGCTCATCCCTGCCACGAGGGCCTTCAAACATTGTAGCATATTATATGCGGTTTAGGAGTGTCTATTTATGACATTCTTGATCAATTTTGTATGTGGACAATTTTGTGTAGAGTGATATAATGAAACCTACTCATGAACAAAACAAGACTGGTGCTCTTCTCTCTAAGCAGTTATAATGGTGAAGAGGATTTTTGAGTGAAGAGGTGCAACCATGGTAGCAAATCCGCAGAGACAGTGGATGTCTCTTGAAGAATACGAGGAGCTAGAGAGGACCCACCCGGATACTCGTTATGAGTATCTGGACGGTGAGGCCATCGCGCTGGCTGGCGGCACCATCAATCATGGACGCATTGCACTTAATATTGCGAAGTGGCTGGATGATCGACTTAAGCACCCATGCCATGTGCACACCTCAGATATCAAGGTTCGCCTTAACGCATCACGTTACTTTTATCCAGATATTCATGTGAGTTGTGAGCAATCGGACTGGCAAGGTCAACAGGAGGCCATCCACGCTCCTGTACTGATCATAGAGGTCCTTTCACCAGGTACCGAAGCTTATGATCGTGGCAGGAAATTTTTATACTATCAAGAGTTAGCAAGTATTCAGGAATATGTGTTGGTTAATTGGCAGCGTCAGCTCCTCGAAGTCTACCGGCGCGAGGGTGGTAAATGGATCTATCAGCGCTACGCACCAGAAGAAACAGTAGAGTTAGCAAGTCTGCAACTCGCACTTCCTATAAGCATGATTTACGCCAATAGCACCGTTCCTATTCAGGAGACACCTGAACTGGGCTAATAGATTTAAGCAAACATTTCAAATCAATTGGAGGAGAGATCGTGACTACTTTATATCGTAAGCAAGAAGAATCTTCTATATCTATGCGGCTTGCTATGCGTTACTGGATGCCCATGCAAATGATGGCATCCAGAGAAGTGTTGCTGTCCTCTATGCATATGCTACGATTATTCATGCGCGAGTAAATAGCTTAAAACAAGCGGAGAGGCACAGGGGCACACCTGTGCCTCTCTTTTTATTATATTGTCCACTTTATTCTGCAAATATCGCTCATTTGGGCTGAGCGACGATCTTGAAAAACACAACAGAGAGGAAAGAGATGACGCTAGAACATCAAAACATCGCTGCTGACGATGCTAAATCTATCGGCAGCACGCGCTACTACCTGACAACCGCTATCGATTACCCAAATGCGGCACCGCATATCGGTCATGCACTAGAAAAAGTGGCCGCCGATAGCATTGCCCGCTATCATCGTTTGCGCGGGCACGACACCTACTTTAGCATGGGCCTCGATGAAAATAGCCTGCACGTGCTGCAAACCGCCAATATACAGGGGGTGGACCCACGTACCTGGGTAGATCGCATGGATGCTGCATTTCGTATAGCCTGGTCAAAACTAAATGTCTCGTACGATTATTGGATTCGCACGACGGAGGAGCGTCATCAACGGGCATCGCAGGAGATGTTCCGGCGTTCGCTTGCCAACGGCGATATCTACAAAGATACATATTCAGGCTGGTATTGTCCCAATTGTAATGCCTTTTATACGACGGAGGAGCTGGTCGCAGGTCATTGTCCCAACCATCCTTCGCTCTCGCCTGAGTGGCTGCACGAAGAAAATTACTTCTTCGCGCTCTCCAAATATAGGGAGAGGCTGCTGGCCCATATTGAAGCTCATCCCGACTTCATTATTCCAGCTTCTCGTAAAGCGGAAGTTGTCTCACTACTGCGTCAAGGGTTACGCGATTTCTCTGTCTCGCGCGTTGTGCGTCCTGGCATGGAGGGCTGGGGCATTCCTGTTCCGGGTGATCCGCAGCACGTCATTTACGTCTGGTTTGATGCACTCACAAATTACCTGACCAGTGTGGGCTTTCCAGATAACGATGAACAATTTGCGCGCTACTGGCCTGCCGATGTGCATGTGATTGGCAAGGATATCACACGTTTCCACTGCCTGTACTGGCCGGCTATGCTGCTCTCCGCCAATCTGCCACTGCCACGACAGATTCCGGTGCATGGTTTTATGACGATCGAGGGCCAGCGTATCTCAAAGACGCTGGGCAACGTTATTGATCCGGTTGAGCTGGTTGATAAAGTTGGTGTAGATGCTGTACGTTACTATCTGTTGCGCAATCTATCGTTTGCCTCAGATGGTGATTTCTCGCGCCCCAGCCTGCTGCAGCACTATAATGATGAGCTGGGTAATGATCTCGGTAATCTGCTGAATCGTGTCGTCTCGATGATCAAGCGCTATCGTCAGGGGAATATTCCAGTGGCGGGTCCCGTTGGGCAATGGGAGGTGGAATTGCAGCAGATGGCTCTGGAGACACGTCAGCGTGCAGCCACTGCCCTGGAGGCCTGGGAGATCGGAAACGCGCTTGCCAGCACATGGAATTTTGTGCGCCGCGTCAATCAATATATCGAGCAAAGCGAGCCATGGAAACTGGCAAAGAAAGATACAGACGCAGAACGCTTGAACACCGTCTTATATTCTGCCGCAGAGGCCGTACGCATCCTGGCTGTCCTCCTCGCTCCCTATATTCCTACGGCGAGCGATCGTATTATGGAGCAACTGAGCTTGCCACCTATCGCTTATGGTGCATGGGAGCTGGAGGTATATTGGGGAGCACGCGAACTTACACAGGTAGCTCCTGGTGCGCTCTTGTTTCCTCGCCTGGATGCTGACGCTTTATCTGTATTGTAGTGTATAAATTATAGAATGAAGAAGTTATAATAGACTGGATGAAGACTGGCAGCAGCAAGATTCTTGCTGCTGCATTTTTGTAGCCGATAATGGCCTCGAATGTGCTCGCAGCATGCTGAATAGCGACGGATAGTCATTATAATGGTGCCTCGATACAGCCCTATATTTACTCTGCTCATAGTAGGTAGCATGATATACTGTTCTTGCTGAGCTGCAAGATGTTGTACGGAATATGTTAATTTTATTTTGACAAAATGCTTGCGTTTATTAAATTACAAGCAAAAAATTTATATAAACTAAAGATCAATGGACCAACAAAAAAAGGCAAGGGACAAAATGATTACATATCTATTAGCGTTTGGGGTTATTCTTATTATCCTTATTAGCGCCGTTTTTGTACATATGTGCCTTGGCCTGGGTCATGTGGCAAAAAAGACTTCAAGCAACGAAGCCTCTCGTCCGGCCGGGTTAGATGAGATCCTTTTTAGCAACTAAGCTTTATTGAACTATAGCTGAAGAAGAAATAGCGTTCCTCTCTCAATCTGCCTGCGAGTAGTGAGAGAGGAACGCTATTTTGCTACTTGTTGGTGCGAGGAGTCGCTATATGTCACAAAGCACTTTTGGCGTTACTTGGTAGAATGATAGTGTGATACATGTAGAGCATCTCGTATGTGTTTCTAAGGAAAGAGGTTTATGTCTATGCTAAAACGACCAGAACGAACATCTGCACGAGTTGGAGTTCTTCCTGAGCCGGATGGCATCTTGCAACTTGTGGAAACGGCGCCGCTCAGTAAGCATTGTTGCCTATCAGTTGTTCTGCCAGCCTACAATGAGGAAGCTATTATTGAAAAGACGCTAACACATGCTATCTCCGCGCTTACCAGATGGACGGACAATTTTGAAGTTGTGGTAGTAAATGATGGCAGCAAAGACCATACAAAAGAATATGTCGAGCGTCTCTCTATGGATGATCCTCGTATCCGGCTGATCAATCATCCTACAAATCAAGGATATGGGGCGGCACTGGTGACAGGCTTCCGTGCGGTAACGAAAGATCTGGTCTTTTTCATGGATTCAGATGGGCAGTTTGATATAAATGACCTGGAGCGCTTTTTGCCCTTGATTGACAAATATGATGCCGTGCTAGGCTACCGTAATCCACGTCATGACCATTGGGTGCGCAAGTTAAATGCTCTGGGTTGGAAATATCTGGTGCGTCTGGTCTTTAAGCTGCATGTGCGCGATATCGATTGTGCGTTTAAACTGTATCGCGCCACATTTTTTCAGACGCTCGACCTGGAGACACGAGGAGCGATGATCAACACCGAGATCATGTATAAATTTAACCGAGATGGCTATACTTATACTGAAGTTGGGGTGCGTCATCTCCCACGCGAGGAAGGGCAGGCTACCGGTGCCAGGCCTGCCGTCATTCTCCGTGCGCTACGTGAACTGCTCTTCTTTGCGCGTAAATGGCGACAGGATGAGCTTTTGCATTGTTAAGCTATTTTGGTCCCCAGGGTTTCGCTCTTCTACGGGCTTTCTGTGCCTCCTGGGGATTGCTCTGTGCATCGTAAACTTCAGCTTTGAGTAACCAGGCGCGTGCATAGTTTTTGTCCATCTCAGTGGCTTCATTGAGTGCGTCCAGTGCACTTTTGTTATGGCCCAGGCGGATAAGAGCCTCGGCTTTGTTGCACCAGGCAACTGCACTATGTGGATTGATCAAGAGTGCACGCGTATAGGCTTCAACGGCTCCTGTAAAGTCATGTAGACTGGAACGTGCGTTGCCCAGTCCATTCCAGGCATGAAAGCTTTTGGGGTCGAGCTTGAGTGCTTGCTCATAAGAGCCCCATGCTTCATCAGGTAGACCCATGACTAACTGTGTGTCGGCCTTCCCATTCCAGGCTGCGACATAGTGATCATTGAGGGCCAGAGCGCGCTCAAAATGGACGAGTGCTTGCTGGTTGCGTTCAAGGCGATTGAGCACCAGACCCGCGCTAACCCATACATCTACGTTTTCTGGTTCAATCTCAGTGGCGCGTTGATATGCTTCTAATGCCTTGCGATAATTTCCCTGGTTATAAAGAGCCGTGCCCTTGCCATTCCAGGCATAAAAATTTCGTTGGTCCATACGCAATGCATCTTCATAGGCCTGAAGTGCCTGTGAATACATTTGTTGCTTTAGATATTGATCGCCCTCGCGGCTTTTCTCACGCACCGTCCCTGTGCTAGGATTGACCCTGGGTGTATTGTTATTCTGCTTACTTACAATCTGGTTTCTGCCTGATGGTGTGTTCGGTTGCACAGGGTGGGTTGAGCCATTTCCATGAGCTACCTGATCATTGGTTGGTGGATTGCGCATAACGATACGCATTTTCGCAGTTGGTCGGTAAGCAAATTCGAATGCGCGTAGAAACTCTAACATATCTGTGTAGCGATTCTCAGGCCGTGATGCGAGGGCGCGTTGCAATACATTGTCAAGCATCGGTGGCAAGTTCTCATTTAATGATGATACCGGGGGGATAGCCCCACCACGTGGGTCGATTGGATGGTAGCCACTCAACATTTCGTAGAGCACAACGGCACTGCCATATTGATCACTGCGTGGATCAACGATACCGCTACTCTGCTCAGGCGCCATATAGCCAACGGTTCCGCGCACAGTAATCGTTTTGCCAACGCGTGCGCCCGGCTCTAGCGCGCGTGCAATCCCAAAATCGGTAATCATCAAACGGTAGTCTTCCTGATGGATCAGAATGTTCTCTGGTTTGATATCGCGATGAATGATCGGGCGTTGGCGTGTGTGTGCATAGTAGAGTGCCTGCGCTAATTGATGAAAATTATGCATAGTCTCTTGTGTTGGTAAAGGGCCATTTACCTGCGCAAGTCTTGTGCGCAAAGAGCCTATGTTATACAGAGGCATGACAAGAAAAACGCTAGAGCCATCTTTACCATAATCGAGTACAGGCGCGATATTCTGATGGTCTAGTGTAGCCGCAATCTGTGCTTCGCGTAGAAAATGTTCGCGCTCACTGGCGGTCGTCTTACTGGGTAATAGCACTTTGATAGCAACATGGCGAGAGAGATTCTGGTCCATGCCACGGAAAACTGCCGCGTAGCCACCTTTACTTAATAATGCTTCTACCATGTAACGACCAGCCAGGGCGGTGTGTAGTAACGGTAACGCACATGCTCTACAAAATAAATCACTATCCCGGTTGTCGTATCCACAGTCAACCTGGTCTGCGCAGCTTCGCATTCCCTCCTCCATATTACGAAATACATTCGTACGTGTTAATGTGGAACAGTACCTGTGTGTGGTACATCGTTGTTATTGGCTCATCTGGAAAGATACGGTATGAGCTGGTCAGCCACCTGCCCTCTTCTATCCTCGTCTCTATTAGTGCCCATGCAAATTAGCGACTTGATCCTCTTTGGCCTGCTGGTCTAACGACTGGGCCCATTCCTGGCATGATGCCGCTTCTTGTTTACGCCCCAGTTTCTCAAGTACAACTGCCTTGTTATACCAGGCATCAGGCTCGTCAGGAGCAAATGATGTGGCCTGGTCGAGTGCGGCCAGCGCCTCATCCAGGCGCTCTAGAGCGAAGAGCGAAAGCCCTTTATTATTCCAGGCCGGAATATAATGGACATCAAGTGCTAATGCACGGTCAAATGCAGCTAGCGCTTCTGGATCTCTTTTCAGTTCATGCAACAAGCTGCCTTTATTATACCAGGCTGGAATCAGCCCGTCATCATATTGGAGTGCATGATCGTAGGACTCTAATGCATCTTCATACATTCGGAGAGCAGCTAACACATTTCCTCGATTATACCACGCTTCTGCTAGTGTTGGATCGAGAGTTGTTGCTTTATCGTAATCGGAGAGCGCTTCTGCATAGCGCCGCAGGTCACGTAAATCATTAGCCTTGTCAAACCAGATGATGGCATTATCTGGTTCACGCCTTGCCGCACCTTCATGGAGCACTAATGCTTGCCTGGGATCTTTTAAACGCCGTAAGATATTGCCTTTGGTGTCCCAGAGTGAGGCTGAGCTGTCGTTGAGAGCAAATGCTCGGTCTACAGCAATGAGTGCTTCGTTGTAGCGATGTAGGGTATAAAGAGTATCACCCATTGCCTGCCAGATTGTGTGCTGTTGGGGGTCGAGGAGGAGCGCCTGATCAAATGCTATCAGAGCTTCTTCGGGCAGATCCTGCTCGGCTAGTGCCATGCCACGCCCACTCCAGGCAAAGACGTAATCCGGGTTATGCGCTAATGCCTGATCGTAGCAATACATTTCTTCGTCATAGCGTTGTAGCTCATGTAATACGCTGCCTCGCGAAGTCCAGAGTTCAGGATTGTGTGGGCTGAGCGAGATTGCATGGTCAAATGCCAGTAGCGCCTCTTCAGGCCGCCCTAAATAAAGCAGTGATGCCCCCTTGCTATTCCAGGCATCAACTGAAATAGTATCTTTTTGTGTTGCTATCTCATATGCATCAAGTGCTTGTTGATACTTGCCTTGTTCGAAGGCTCTATGCCCTTCCTCCAGATAATCAGTTGCGCTCGATGGTTGTGCGTTGTGTGCTGTTGCATAAAACTGATGCTGCTGGTTGTGCATCAATTGGGGCGGGACTTCGATACGCATCTGGGTCGTCTCTTCCTCAATCGTTGTTGACTGTGCAGGTGCAGAAGAAAGAAGACGCTCATCTACGCGTGTGACAATGCGTGGATGTGTGCTCTGCTGCTGTCCATCAACCTCAGATTTTACCAGGAATGTGACAGGCCCATCTTGCCCATAGTCGATGACACGGATACTACCAGGATCGTGCACATGAGACGAGAATGAGACTGCAAGTTCTGCATCCTGTAAAAAATCCTCGCGTTCCTGATCATTTGTATCTTTTGGTGTGAGCATGCGTATCGTCACAGGATGTCCGCTATGTCGATCAATCGCTCCCAGTGTCATCGTTTTGCGATCGTTGTTTGCAAGTGATTGTATCTCGTAACGGCCTAACAAAAAAGTTCCCCTGGTGGGGATGCCACACCCTGCACAAAAACGCGCTTTATCTCTGTTTTCGAATCCGCAATTTTTGAAGTCCAAACACTTCCCCATTACCGTCCGTCCTCCCTGCTCTATACATGTCTGAACATATATAGAATGTGTCTTTCCTCTACTGTATCGAAAGTATGACCATTTTGTCAATATCACGAGCTTGTTCTACAAAAGCCTGGAATTCTCTATGGATAGAGAAAACATCGAGCTGAAAATGGGTCATGCTGCCCCGCGTGTTTCGGGTCGGGGCGGGGCTGTTCTTTGCTGGTACAATGTATATATGGATGTAGTATTTCCTACTATTGTATCAACGATTGTGTCTATGCATAATGTTACATGGATTCCAGGATTTCCTAATGAGTTAACCTCTGTAGTTTTGTCTATACATTGTCGTTATTTCAATATTGTGCTAGATTGTATAAGCGTTCTGTCTTAATATTTCATGCGCATTGTATATTCTCCTTGTGAAATTCCGTCAAAATTTGAGCGTACAGATTGGTTGTCATTATAAGGGATTGAAGAATATGTACGAAAAACTGGCCTGGGAGGGTGATGTAATAGCACTCTATGTGGCCCCCACCGCTCTTGAACCGATGCAACCGCTTCAAGAGGCTAAATTCGTCGAAGGCCGTGGCATAGAAGGAGATCGTTGCTATCTCCTGAACGGAGCTGCTCCTGATGATGAGGAGGAGCCCGCATACGAGGTGACGTTGATCGAGAGCGAGGCCATTGAGTCTCTGCAATATGAAACGAAAGTTCCTGTCTCCGCTGAAGAACTTCGGCGTAATATTGTGACGCGTGGTTTCTCTGTGAGCCATCTGGTGGATCGTGAATTTCAGGTTGGTGAGGTCAGGTTACGTGGTGTGTCTCTCTATGAGCCGAGCCCCCAGTTGATGGAGATGGTTGGCCATAAGATTGCAGTGAGTATGATGCACCGGGGAGGGCTGGTGGCCCAGATCCTTTCTGGTGGTGTGGTTCGTGTTGGCGATCATATCCACGCATAATCCCTGGTAAAAAATCTTTGACACATGCCGTTAGCACCTGCATGCGCTCTATTTGTTCTCGGTCAAGCGCACTGCCTCTCTACTGAACATGTTATATAATGAAAGCCACACGATGAATGTTCAACAATGTGGGCTTTGGCTTGTGTTCCTCTTTTTAAGAGTAATTCCTCAGGGCGCAGCCATCGTCCTCTACAAAAGTTTCTCTTAAAAGGATTTGCTATGACTACGTACAAAGACGTATTCGGCGCTCGTAGGATATTGGATGGTGCTCATAGCACAGTTCATTATTATCGTTTGGCGACACTCGCTGAGCAGGGCGTGCAGGGCCTTGAGCGACTTCCCTTTACCGTTAAAATCATCCTGGAGAATTTGCTGCGTCACGCGGGCGGTGAGTTGGTGACGAAGGATGATGTGCTGGCACTTGCACGCTGGACTCCTGGCTCTGCCACTACAAGCGAGGCGGAATATCCTTTCCTGCCGGCGCGTGTGCTGCTGCAAGATTTTACGGGTGTGCCAGCGGTGGCTGATCTGGCTGCGATGCGCTCGGCGGTGGCCCGTGTCAACGGAGACCCTGGAAAGATTAATCCATTGGTGCCTGCCGATCTGGTGATCGATCATTCTGTGCAGGTGGATTCGTTTGGCTCGACCCTTGCTTTTGCGCGTAATGTAGAGCGCGAATACGAGCGCAACAGTGAGCGTTATGCATTATTACGCTGGGCTCAGCAGGCCTTTGATAATTTTCGAGTGGTGCCTCCAGGTACCGGTATCGTGCACCAGGTGAATCTGGAATATCTGGCTTCAGTGGTAATGACAAAAGAAGAAGATGGTTCAACGGTTGCTTACCCTGATACGCTCATTGGGACTGATTCGCATACGACGATGGTGAATGGCCTGGGTGTGCTGGGTTGGGGCGCGGGTGGCATTGAGGCTGAAGCGGTCTTACTGGGACAGCCCCTCTATTTGCTTACCCCTGAAGTCATTGGCATGCGCCTTACGGGAGCACTGCCAGAGGGTGCAACGGCAACAGATCTTGTATTAACCGTGACTCAGATACTGCGTAAGTATGGAGTGGTTGGCAAGTTTGTGGAGTTCACCGGTCCTGGCCTGAGCCACTTGAGTCTGGCTGATCGAGCTACGATCTCCAATATGTCGCCTGAGTTTGGTGCGACGGCTACGCTTTTCCCGGTCGATGCTGAAACGTTGCGCTATCTGCGCGATACAGGCCGTGATGCAGTGCTGGTTGATACTGTTGAGCGCTATACAAAAGCACAAGGTCTCTTCCGCACAGATGATCTCCCCGAGCCACAATTTGATGCCTTGCTTGAGCTTGATCTCAAAACTGTTGAGCCTAGCCTGGCTGGCCCTCGCCGCCCGCAAGATCGCGTGCCTATGCGTGATCTCAGTAAGACCTTTCGTACGGCCTATGCGGACCGTTTTGAGGCATTGGAAAATAATGTGAAGACGGAACCTGCCTTGTTACGCCTGGCAAATGAGGGTGGAAGTGCCGATCCCGATGCCGTTGCCCAGCATGAAGATGCACAAAAGGAACTGGCTAGCAAGGGTACATCTAAGGGGCAGAAAAATGGTCACAATGGTCATCTCCGGGATGTTGTTATCCAACTAGGCGATAATCTGCAGACGCATATGACCGATGGCTCGGTTGCTATTGCGGCTATTACGAGTTGTACCAACACCTCGAATCCATCTGTGATGATCGCAGCTGGTCTGGTGGCAAAGCGTGCAGTTGAGCGCGGCCTCTCTGTGAATCCGGCGGTGAAGACAAGTCTGGCTCCTGGCTCACGTGCGGTTATGGACTACCTGAACAATGCTGATCTTATCCCTTATCTGGAGGCGTTGCGCTTCCACCTGGTCGGTTTTGGTTGCACGACATGTATTGGAAATAGCGGCCCGCTTGCTGAACCCGTTGCTGAAGCGGTGCAGGAGAACGATCTGATCGTAGCAGCTGTGTTGAGCGGAAACCGGAACTTCGAGGGACGCATTCATCCACAGGTGCGGGCGAGTTTCCTGGCATCTCCTCCTCTCGTTGTCGCCTATGCGCTGGCTGGGACGGTTGATATCGATCTTACCACTGATCCGATTGGGACCGATTCTAACGCTGAGCCTGTCTATCTGCGTGATATCTGGCCCTCTCAAGAAGAGGTGCGTGATCTGGTTGCCAGGGCGGTTACTCCCGAGGTCTTTTCTAAGAACTACGCCCATGTCTTTGAAGGGGATGAGCAGTGGCAGTCGCTATCAAACTCGACTGGCCCACTCTTCAATTGGGACTCGGCCTCGACCTATATTCAAGAGCCTCCATTCTTCGAGAATATGTCGCCTGAGCCGACTCCTGTGCAGGATATCGCTGGCGCTCGTGTGCTGGTCATGGTCGATGATTCAATCACCACGGATCATATCTCGCCTGCTGGTAGCTTCTCCGATAAGAGTCCAGCTGGACAATATCTGATCGAGCACGGTGTAGCGAAGCGTGATTTCAATACCTATGGTGCGCGACGTGGCAATCACGAAGTCATGGTACGTGGAACCTTCGGCAATATCCGTCTGCGCAATCGCCTGCATGATGGTAAAGAGGGCTTCTATACTGTTCATCTGCCCGATGGCGCAGAAACTACGATCTATGCAGCATCCGAGCAGTATCAAAAAGATGGTGTGCCCCTGATCGTTATCGCAGGTAAAGAATATGGTTCTGGCAGTTCGCGTGACTGGGCGGCGAAGGGTCCATTGCTACTTGGGATACGGGCGGCGATTGCCGAGAGCTTTGAACGCATCCACCGCAGCAATCTAGTCGGTATGGGCATCTTGCCTCTGCAGTTCCGTGCTGGAGAGAGCAAAGAGTCGCTTGGTCTGACCGGACACGAAACATACGACATCGTAGGCATTGCTCAGGGGCTTAAGCCGCGTCAGGAAGTTACCGTAAAGGCAACTCGTGACGATGGCTCTAGCATCAGCTTCCAGACAATTGCACGCCTGGATAGTCCCATCGATGTTACCTACTACGAGAATGGTGGCATCCTCCTCACGGTGTTGCGCCGTTTGCTAAAGTCGTAATGACCTGAGATATCGTTCGTGCATCCTCACGTTTTAAGCGGCATTACTGTATGGAATTGAA
>Ga0302321_100003058_pt1 | contig 14329 bp, 13 predicted proteins | sample Fen_T0_1_FD_202505 | JGI IMG/M metagenome (GOLD analysis project Ga0302321, IMG submission 202505) | Peat permafrost microbial communities from Stordalen Mire near Abisko, Sweden - Fen_T0_1 | ecosystem: Environmental > Terrestrial > Soil > Wetlands > Permafrost | place: Sweden: Abisko...
GAGGTCACCGCCACGCCGGCGCCAGGCCGCGATCAGGCGTTCGTGGATGCTGTTGAATTGATCGGCAGCGGGCCGGCATTCCTCAAGCCAGAACCATTGGGCAACGGCAGCCTCGACGAGTGCGGTCGGGGTGTCGGCATTGTATTCGAGCATCTTCGGGGGCGTGGTGCCATCGTAGGCTAGGTCGAACCGGCCGTAGAGGCTAAAATCGTCGCGTTCCCAGGAGGTCAAAATCGCCGGGCGCGCAGCCTCGGGAATGCGGAGGCGGTCCCACCAGTCGCGTTCGATGATCTGCTCGGCGGCGTCGATGCACAGGCGGTGCAGGGTGTTGGCGGCTTTTTCTAGCTCGTCGACCTCGTGCGTGGTGAGTTCATAGCAGGCGGACTCGTCCCAGTAAGGGCCGTTTTCGTGCGAGTGGTAGGTGAGGCCGATCTGTTCGACCTGTTTCTGCCAGTCCGGACGCGGCGTGCAAACGTGGCGGCGCATTATGAAAAATACGACCGACCGCCGTAGCTGTGGCCGAAGCCGCCACGGTTGATGTGGCTGTTGATGCGATCGAGCGCGCGCAGTCCGTCGGCGTTTGGGGCGGACAGGTTGATGATGCTCTCGTACGGCTGTGGTGCCCACTGGCCGCCGTAGTAGTACATGGCGGGTTTGTCGGCGCTGGCGTTGTGAAGGGCATTGTAGGGCAGCTGGTACCAGTTGCCAAAAGGCGCGTGGTAGTAGCCGGCGCCCTCCACGTAATAATCGTTTGGATAAACACGCTGGGCCGCCGGCTGGTTTTGTGCAGGCCCGTCGCCACAACTGGTCAATGCGCCAGAGGCAAGACCGCCGAGCAGCACGAGGCGGATCTGTGCGCTGCGTTTACGAGGGAAATTCATTTCTTGGTTGTTAGGGAAAGCTAACGCCTGCAGGGCGGATGCCTAGCCCATCATGGATGCCGCCACGATGATGCAAACGCCGAGGATGACTGCGCTTCCGATGAGAGCAGCGGCGACGTTTTTGTTTTCAATGATTTCTTTGTGCAGATCGCCGGGCGTGCACTTGTCGAACAGCCGGTACCCCAGGATTGCGGTAAAGATTCCGATCAGGGCGAACAGCAGCATATAGCCAATTGCCTGGGGTATGGAGGTCGCGTGCCAGCCGTTGAGCGGAGTCGCTTCAGTGGCGTGAGCCGAAACGGCGGTGAATACGATTGCTAGGGCGCCCATAAGGGCGGACTTCGTGAATAGCTTCATAGTGATTGTGCGTGGATTGGGTTCAAAGAAAACATTGAGAATCTACAGGCTCGTTGTTGGTTGGCCTATTACAAAGTTTCGGGATTTTTCGACGGAGTGAGTAGCCGCGCTTTCACCGTGCGGCGGTCGAGGTCGAGACGGCGGGCGGTTTCCTCGACCGTGCCGGCTTGGGCGTGGACGATCTGGGTGTAACGCCGTAGGAGTTGTTCGGCAGTGAGTGATCCGCTTTCAATGATCGTGTTCCAGTCATTGGTGGCGTTGCGGGCAAGTGGCCCCGCAGGTTGATATTTGCCGCGCAAGATCAGGCTGCGCACACATTGCTCAAGTTCGCGGAAATTGCCGGGCCACGCGTAGTCGCTGCCGAGGTCCTTATTTATCCAAGCCAGCGCCTCCTTGGTGAACGGTTCGGCTTCTTCGGCGCCGAGCATTCTTTGCGCGATGTGGCGGGTCATCGTCAGCAAATCTCCGGGTGCGTCATTGAGTTGTTCGCGCAGCGATGGCGTCACGATCTGGTCGGAACAGAGCCGGTAGTAAAAATCTTCGCGAAAGCGACCAGCGCGAATCTCGGCGGGTAGGTTGCGATTGGTTGCGGCGATGATCTTGCCCTCGAAATGAAGGCTGTCGGTGCTGCCGAGCGGTTGAAAAGTTCGTGCCTGCAACACACGCAACAGTTTTACCTGAATGCCGGATTCGACTTCGCCGATCTCATCGAGAAATACCGCGCCTGTCGGCGGGCACACCTCCATCCAGCCGGCACGATCGGCGAGCGCGCCGGTGAAGGCTCCGCGTCGATGGCCGAATAGCTCCGATTCAATCAGAGTGGGGGAGAGCGCGGCGAGGTTGAGCGGGAAAAACCCGCGCGCAAAATCGTCGCGAAACCCGCCGCGCTTCGGCTCATAGGGAATGTAGCGTGACATCGCCAGCGCGCGGGCCACGAGTTCTTTGCCGGTACCAGATGGTCCGGTAATCAACGTGGAGAAGTCTCCCATGCGCGCGTAGAGGCCGCGGCGGTAACGTCCGAGGTTGTGCGTGCAGATCGATTGCCAAATCGCAGCCCGCAGTTGTGCCATCGGTTTTGAACCGCCCACCAGCGACAGGAAAATATTGTGAAAGGCGCGCCGGATTTGAAACGCGCACGCGAAGAGGTGCGGCGCCGTGTGAGCCTCCAGCACGCGTAGGCCGGGCAAGCCGAAGCACCGCTGCACATCGTCGCGAAAAGCTGCGAAAAACTCCACGCGTCCTCCTTCGCCGCGGCCTTCGTGCGCGGCGAGGATCACGCGGTCGAAGCGCGGTGCATAACTTTGGTAGAGCCAGTAGCCGGCGATTTCTTCGTAGAGCGAGAGATCGGTTGCCGTCACACGCCCGTCTTTTGGCCAGCGCGCTAGGATTTGTGCGATGATCTGTTCGCAACGCCGTATGATGGCGAGGAGGTTTGGATGAGACGCTTCGACTTCCGGTGGGCGGGTATTCCACTCCGCGCCGCTGGCGATAAACTCTGCGCCGAGTGCATCGCGTTCAGCGTCGATGCGCTCGCGTAAAAATGGATTCGCGGCGTTTACCCTTGCGATCGCTTCGGCAAAAGTTCGCTCACTGGCAGTCAGGAGGCCGGCTGATCTGATAGACATAATTTGTCTATAGATAATCATTCTATGTAAGCCAAGCTGGGAAATACTCTCAGGCCTTAGATTTTTATAAATCAGATTAACAGTGACTTAAGGATCAGGTGCTGTTTTTGGCCCGGGCCTAGCAACGGAGTCCGACGTAGTTTCAACCCACGTCATCATGAAAATTAAAACATTACTCCTCGGCGGTCTTGCCGCCTTTATCTCTGCCACGACTTCGCTTTTCGCGGGTGGCACGCTCACGCCGACGACTGCGGCTCAACAACCAATCAAAATCAACAGTCATCAGGCCAACGTCACTATCAACAACGGCTTTGCTCAGGTCGAAGTGTTGCAGACGTTTTTCAATCCTAACCCGAAGGATCTCGAAGCGGTGTACGCTTTTCCGGTGCCGAAGAGCGCCAGCCTTTCCGAGGTCACGATCATGAACGGCGAGAAAACGCTTCAGGGCGAAGTGCTCGCGAAGCAGGACGCCGAGAAGGTTTACGAAGAAGAAAAGCAGGCGGGTAACGACGCTGGTCTCGCCAAGAAAAACAGTTATCAGACGTACGAGTTTCGCGTTTCGCCGGTGCGGGCCAACTCCGAGATCAAGCTGCGCTTTGTTTATTACCAACCGTTGGAAATAGACTCTGGTGTCGGTCGTTTTCTTTATCCACTGGAAGACGGCGGCACCGACGAGGTCGCGAAGAGTTTTTGGACGACTAACTCCCAGGTGGAAGGTAGTCTATCGATCAATGTCGAACTCAAATCCGCCTGGCCGGTGACCGACGTGCGTTCACCCGGCTTTGAAGGCGCTGCGGTGGTGAAGAAGATAGCCGAGGGGCATTATCAGCTGACGCTCGATCGCCCTGGCGCGAAGCTCGATCGCGATTTCATTTTCTATTATCGCCTCGCGGAAAACCTGCCGGGTCGCGTCGAAGTGATTCCCTACCGAGCCGCCAAGGACAAACCCGGCACGTTCATGATGGTCGTCACGCCGGGCATCGACTTGAAGCCGATCACTCATGGCGCCGATTATGTTTATGTTCTCGATGTTTCTGGCTCGATGCAGGGCAAAATTCACACGCTGGCCAACGGTGTCAGTCAGGCGCTCGGCAAGATGCGTCCCGAGGATCGTTTTCGCATCGTCGCATTTAGTACATCGGCGCGCGAGGTGGTGGATTGGACGCCGGCCACGCCTGAGAATGTGAAGCGCGCCGTGGAAATTGTGAAGGCGTTGCAAACGGAAAACTCCACCAACCTTTACGCTGGAGTGCAGAAGGGTCTTGAAAAACTCGATGCCGACCGTGCCACGAGTCTTGTGCTTGTGACCGATGGCGTGGCCAACGAAGGCGTCGTTAACCCTGCGGCGTTCCACAAGCTGCTCAAAAATTACGACATTCGCGTCTTCGGTTTCCTGATGGGAAATAGTTCTAACTGGCCGCTCATGCGCACAATCACCGACGCGACGGGCGGTTTTTACGCTGGCGTGAGCAATGACGATGACATCGTCGGCCAGATCATTCTCGCCAAGTCGAAGATCAATTTCGAGGCGCTGCACGATGCGTCGTTTAAGTTTACCGGTGCGCGTGTGTTCGACACGACGGGCGATTTCCCTAATAAGATTTACCGCGGTCAGCAGCTCGTGATCTTCGGGCGCTACGAAGGCGCCGGCCAGGCCACGGTCACGCTTAAGGCCAAGCTCACCGGCGAAGATAAAACCTACACAACCAACTTCAATTTCCCTGAAGTTGACACCGATAATCCCGAGATCGAACGCCTTTGGGCCATGGCGCAGGTTGAGCAAATCGAGCTTAAGGAAAATATCGGCGTGATGCCGGCGTCAGAATCGAAAGATGCGATCCAGGCCATCGGCATCGCGTACCAGATCGTGACCGATCACACTTCGATGGTCGTGCTGGATGATGCGACGTTCGCCAAGCGCGGAATCGCACGAAATAATCAGCAGCGTGTTGCTGCCGAGCGTACCGCTCAGAGTGTGCGCGCCACGCAAGCGCCGAAGAATTATCAGGTCGATGCGCAGCAGCCGACTTACAACGCGCCGGCGCATCACATTAGTCACGGTGGCGGCGGTGGTGCGATCGATGCCTACACCGCGAATATCTTGATGGCGCTCTTTCTCGCTGCCGCGACGTTTTACGCGCGCCGAACGCTCGGCGCTCGTTCTCAGAAGGAATGATGACAGGAGTCGGTTAAGGAGACGCCGGGTGGTGCCAGCACTGCCCGGCGTCTTTTCCGAAACTAAACGCAATCGTTATGAAAAGAATTCCATTTCTCACTCTTGGCCTCGCGGGCTTGGCCTTGATGGTACACGCTTTTCCTAGTTGGTCGGACGCGTTGGAAATGAATCGCGCCGCACTTATGCACGGGGAACTTTGGCGGCTATTCACCGGGCATCTCACGCATTTCTCGGCGGATCATTTGAAATGGGATCTCGTCGTCTTCGTCGCGCTCGGCTCGCTCGTGGAGCTGCGCAATCGGCGACATTTTCTGGGGTGTGTGGTTGGCGGTGCGCTGGCGATCTCGCTCGGAGTGGCGTGGCTGCAACCGCAGTTCACCAGTTACCGTGGGCTATCAGGAATCGATAGCGCGTTGTTCGGCTATCTGGTGGTCGATATTTGGAAACTTTCACGCGCCGAAGGCCTGTGCTGGTCGGCTTTCGCGGCTGGGCTGGCGATGACACTGTTTATCGCTAAAATCGGCTTCGAGCTCATCACCGGCCGCACAGTATTTGTTGAAGTTGACTCGAACTTCGCCCCCGTGCCGCTTGCACACTTGATCGGCGCGGTGGTGGGCGGAGTGGGCTCATGGAGTCTGTTCTTTTGCAGTATGCAGCAGGTGCCGCACGAATCCTTGACCGACGTTGTTTTAAGCGGGCAAGGTGTGGGTGATGATTAAACCTGGCTTTGGAATCTGGTTGCTGGTGCTGGCTGTGTTGCTGGTGCCGATCCTGCCTTGGCTCGTGCTGGGCCCGCGGTTGGAGGTATGGGCGGCCGGCCTGGTTAGCGGTGAGCAAGCGTCGGGTTTGTCACGTTCCTTGGTGGGAGTGGTGGGTGTTGGTTTGTTGGCGAGCGATAGTTTTTTGCCCATTCCGTCTACGCTTGTGATGAGCGGGCTGGGGCTGGCGCTCGGCGCTGTGGTCGGTGGCTTGGCTGCGTCGGCCGGCGTGTTTCTCTCGGGTGCGATCGCATACTTGGTTTGCCGGCGTTGGGGCGCAGGTATGGCTCGTCGGATCGCAGGCGAGAAAGGTTTGGTGAGAGTGGAGGAGGCGATGCGTCGTCAAGGGCCTCTCCTGATCGCGGCGACCCGTTCGGTGCCGGTCGTACAGGAGGCAACGGCCTGTTTGGCGGGTGTCACGCAGATGCCGGCAAAACTTTTTTTCACGGCGCTAGCGGCCGGCTGTATTCCTACCGGTTTCGCCTACGCGGCGATTGGATCCAGCGCGTTACATAATCCGTGGTGGGCGGTGGGGCTGAGCGTGCTCGTACCGCTTGTCACCTGGCCGCTGGTTCAGCTGATCGTGCGCGCCACCGATCGCTCGAAGACCGAGCAGTCTTAAGGCGGCGCTGAACCGGCATTAGGCGGACAGGCTGGCTTTCATCCGGCGCAAGGCTTCGGCCAGCGTGGCGCGGGGGCAGCCGAGGTTGATGCGGACGTGGCTGCCGCGTGGCTGGCCGAAGAACGCACCATCAGACAGGCCTACGCCATGCTTTTCGAAGTGCGCAATTGGGTCGGCGAGGCCGAGGGCTGCGACGTTGAGCCACGCGAGGTAGGTGGCTTCCATGGGGGCTTCCATCTTCACGCCGGGGAGTTCGCGCGCGAGAAAGGCGAGGAGAAAATCGCGGTTGACGCGCAGATACGCGAGCAGCTCCTGGCGCCAGTCTTCGCTGTCGCGGTAGGCGGCTTCGCAGGCGGCGTAGCCAAGCGTGGTGACTTCGGCGACGATGCCGGTGGTGGCGCGGACGAACGTGGCGCGGAGTTTCGGGTCGCTGATGATCGCGAGTGAAGTGCCGAGGCCGGGGACGTTGTAGGTTTTGCTTGGTGCCATCAAGGTGATGGTTCGGGCGGCGATCTCCGGACCGATCAGGCCGGTCGGAATATGGGGAATGTCGTCGAGGATCAGGTCGCAGTGGATCTCATCGGAGCAGAGGATCAGATTGTGACGCAGGCAGAAGTTGGCGATGCGCTCCAGTTCGTCGCGGCGGAAGACACGGGCGACGGGGTTGTGCGGGTTGCACAGGAAAAAGAGTTTCGTGCGCGGCGTGACGGCGCGTTCCATCGCATCGAAGTCGATTTCCCAGCGGCCGTTGTTTAGGGCGAGGGGAACGGTGAGCGCTTCGCGACCGGAGTTGCGCGGCGCGGTCATGAACGGCGGATAAACGGGCGTGTTGCACAGGACCTGATCGCCGGGTTGGGCGAAGGCTTGGGCGGTGACGTTGAGGCCCACAACTAGTCCCGGTAGCCAGACGAGCCACGAGGGATCGATGGCCCAGTTGTAGCGCGATTTCATGGCGGTGACGACGGCTTCGACTTCGGATTTGGTGGGGCGGGCGTAGCCAAAAATCCCGTGCTCGACGCGGCGGTGCAGCGCTTCGATGACGGCGGGCGGCGAGCGGAAATCCATGTCGGCCACCCAGAGCGGGAGGATGTCGCGGCCCTCGTATTTCTGCCATTTTTGCGAGTCGGTGCCGAGGCGCGGGAGGACGGTGTCGAAGTCGAAGCTCATGTAGTGTTGAAACGGGTAGGCGAGGGCGGCTGTGGGTGCAACTCGGCTCTTGCGGAAGTGCGCCGGAATTTCCCGACTGAGACGTCACACCGGTGGACAAAATTTCACAGCACAGCGTGTCGGGCGGAAGTAAGTCGTGGAAAACTGGATACTTACGCCATGGCCGTGATCGGCATTGCGTGAGCTAGAGGAAGGTCGTCCATCAAACAAACCACAAAAAACCAGGAGACATTACCATGAGACTCGTTCGTTACACTTATCCCACCACTCGCCCGCTCGTCCCTGCTTACGGCTCCGCTTTTCGGAATCCGTGGTCGGGCCTGGAGGGCGAAATCGATCGCCTCTTCGAGAGCGCGCTGGGCGATTTCGTCGGCGCGACCGCTGCGCCTGACCGCTTCCCCGTCGATCTCTACGAAGACAAGGACAACACCTACGTGCGCGCCGAACTGCCGGGCGTAGACAAGGCCGATATCAACGTCGAGATGGTCGAGGATTACCTCACCATCACGGCTGCTCGCAAAACCAAAGACGGCGAAAATGAGCAATCATTCTCGTTCAGCCGCTCGGTCACGATTCCGGGCGCGGTGCAGGCCGACAAGGTCGCTGCCGCCTACGAAAACGGCGTGCTGACCGTGACGTTGCCCAAACGCGAGGAAGCCAAGCCGCGCAAGATCAGCGTGAGCGTCAACTAAACTGATCCAATAATTCACCGAACAATTACAAAGGAGAACAATATCATGTCATTACTTGAATCAATCATCCCGAAACTCAACCGCACGGTCGCTCGCAACGACGAAGCCAAACCTGCTTCGCCTGCGGTTAAGCCGATCTACGAGGTAAAAGAGGCCGCTGACACGTTTGGGTTGACCGTTCAACTTCCCGGCGTCGCGAAGGACGGCCTGTCGATCACCGCCGAGGACGACACGCTGACCATTCGCGGTGAGCGCGGTTGGAAGCGTCCGGTTGGTTGGACCTCGCTTTATCGCGAATCGTCCGATCTGGCTTACGAACTGGTGTTGGAACACGACAACGCCGTCGATGTGGACAAGATTCACGCCGAGCTGCGTGACGGTGTGCTGCGGGTGGCGCTGCCGAAAACCGAGGCACGCAGGCCCCGCAAAATTGCGGTTAGCTAAACGAAAAACTAAACCAATTATTACAACCAGAAGCCGGTTTTCCACTCGGGAAGCCGGCTTTTGCAATTTCGCTAAGGTGCAAAAAGCACGAAGCTAGTTTATAATTTGGGCATGGACGTTTCTGGCCCTGTGTTGTTGTTCGACGGCGAATGCGGATTGTGCCTGCGCTGCGTGCGCCTGTTGCTCGCGAAAGATCGCCGTGGGCGGTTGCGTTTTGCGCCGTTGCAGGGCGAGGCGGCGCAACGGTTTTTGCGTGAGCGCGGGTTGCCGACGGAGGATTTTGACAGCGTGATTTTTGTGCTTAATTGGACGAAGCGACTGACAGTCGAGCCGTTGTACCGGACTGATGCGTTGCTCGCCGCGATGCAGGAGGCGGGCGGAATTTGGCGGGCGGTCACTTGGTTGCGGGTATTGCCTGGGACGTGGCGCGACGGGGCTTATCGTTGGATGGCGCGCTGGCGGAAACGCTTCTTTGGCGGTGGAGAGGTCGCGGGTTTGTACGCGAAGTTTGATGATAAACGTTTTCTGCGATGAGCCGATAGGGCGGCGGACTGGTTGGCGCTAAATTGTCGGGCCGCTGGACAAGCGCGCGGCTCGCGTTACCGTGCGGGCCATGAGTGGACCGTTGAATCATCTTTTCGAGCGAAACAAGGAATGGGCGAACAGCATCCGCGCCAGCGATCCCGATTTCTTTAAGAAGCTTTCGCGTCAGCAATCGCCCAAGTATCTGTGGATTGGTTGTTCAGACAGTCGCGTGCCGGCAAACGAAATTGTTAATTTGCTGCCTGGCGAGTTGTTCGTGCATCGCAATATCGCGAACGTCGTTAATCACACCGACTTGAACTGCCTCTCGGTGATGCAGTTCGCGGTCGATGTGTTGAAGGTGGAGCACATCATCGTGTGCGGGCATTACGATTGCAGCGGTGTGCGCTCGGCGTTGCGTTGCGAGCGGATTGGCCTCGCTGATAACTGGCTGCGGCATGTGCAGGACGTCTGCGAAAAACACGAGAATTGCCTGAAAACCGTGCCGAATGAGGCCGGACGTTGCGACCGGTTATGCGAGTTGAACGTCATCGAGCAGGTGCGCAATGTCACCCAAACGACCATCGTGCGCGATGCGTGGGAACGGGGCCAGCCGCTCGCGATTCACGGTTGGATTTATGGGTTGAAGGACGGTTTGTTGCGCGATTTGGACGTGACGGCCGCCCGGTTGACCGAGGCGGAAGTGCGTTACCGTTCGGCGGTGGCAGTGATCGGCGCGGGTACGGTTTGACGTCCGGTTGACGCGGCTGCGTTGACTTAGGGGTTCAGGTTTTTGGGCGCGCGCCGATAGATGGCTTAGCGCGATGATTACGGCTCAAGCACCTCTCAAGGAGCACATCCTTCGGCTGGCTCAAAAACTCCCGGCTTCGCCGCAGATTTTTGGCAAGATCTGTGTGTTGCTCGAAGACATCAACGCCGACGCGGGCAAGGTCGTTGATTTGATCAGCATCGATGCCGGGCTTTCGGCGCGCGTGCTGCGGTTGAGTAACAGCGTGTTTTTTCGCGGCAGTCTTTCGGTGCAATCGCTCGATGAGGCGATCGCGCGCGTGGGTTTTCGCGAGGTACATAAAATTGTCGGTATCGCCATGACCGAGGACGCGTTCAAGGACGGTTTGCCCGCCTACCATATTTCATCGAAGGAAATTTTCGAAAACTCAGTGGCGACTGCGCTTGCGATGGAAATCATCGCTCGAATCGCCGGCGAGGACGAACATGAGGCCTACACCGTCGGGTTATTGCGGCAGATCGGCAAACTTGTCCTCGGCCGCATTCTCGAAAAAGAACATCCCGGCACGATGAGTCCCTACGAGGGCGATCTCTCGGCGTGGGAACGGGCCGAATTTAAAATCACCAGCCACGAAGTCACGGCGATGGTGCTCGAAGCCTGGAAGCTGCCGCCTGAGGTTTTTCTCGGCATCCGGCATCATCATGTGCCCGAGGCCCACCGCGAGGAGGGCAAGCTCGGCGTTATTTTGCATCTGGCGTGTTGGGTGGTGCAGACGATGGGCAAGGGTTTGGCGGCCGAAGCTAGTCTTTGGGAAATAACTCCGGAGCGTTTGGAATTTGCCGGAGTATCCGAAGAATCACTACGCGAATGCGTGGAGCAGACCGAGGTCGCGTTTGACTCGCTTCGCCAGCAGCTCGGGTTCGCCTGAGTGAGTCTGTTGGCTGGTTCGGTGAGCGCAAAAAACGGGTTTATCTTCGCGTGACAGAAGGGGCGTGGGCATCGATCGCATCAGAGGCGCTACTTGCCTGGGTGATGCCGGCTTATATGCACTGTCTCGGCATACCGTCAGATTTTTCACGTCGTGCTTGCACCTGAGAGTTTGCTCCCGTTTTTTTGAGCGCCCGCGGTCTTCGCCAATTACTGCGCGAAGATTGTCAGTTAATACGCAGCAAGGTTGGGCGCGCTGCGGTTTAATCATCCTTCCCCTTAAAACATCTACGTATGAATACTCGGAATCCTGCTACACCGCTTAGCAAAAACGAAGCCCTGCTTAAGTGGGTCGACAAAATCGCCCAGCTTACCAAACCGGCGGCGATCCATTGGGTCGACGGTTCCCAGGAGGAAAACGATGCTCTGTGCAACCAGCTCGTGGCTGCTGGCACCTACATCAAACTTAACGAAAAGCTCTGGCCGGGCTGTTACTACTCGAAGTCCGACCCGGGTGACGTCGCTCGTGTGGAGGAGCGCACCTATATTTGCTCGAAGACCAAAGACGACGCCGGTCCGACCAACAACTGGGCCGACCCCGTCGAGATGAAAGCCAAGCTCAACGGCTTGTTCGCCGGCTCGATGGCGGGTCGCACGATGTACGTTCTCGCTTACTCGATGGGCCCGATCGGTAGCCCGATCAGCCAGATCGGTATCGAGATCACCGACTCCGCCTACGTCGTCACCAACATGCGCATCATGGCCCGCATCGGCCTCGCGGTGCTGCAACAAATCGACAGCGGCAAATCCTTCGTTCCCTGCGTTCACTCGGTTGGCGCACCGCTGACCGCTGGTCAGAAAGACGTTACCTGGCCCTGTAACAAAGAGAAATATATCACCCATTTCCCGGACACCCGCGAAATCTGGTCCTTTGGTTCTGGTTACGGTGGCAATGCCCTCCTCGGCAAAAAGTGCTACGCGCTCCGCATCGCCTCCACGATGGCCCGCGATGAGGGTTGGATGGCTGAGCACATGCTGATCCTCGGCGTCGAGAATCCGCAGGGTGAAAAGACCTACGTCACCGCCGCTTTCCCAAGCGCTTGCGGCAAGACCAACTTCGCCATGCTCATCCCGCCCGCGAGCTTCAAGGGCTGGAAGATCTGGACCGTCGGCGACGACATTGCCTGGATCAAGCCCGGTAAAGACGGCCGTCTCTACGCGATCAATCCTGAGGCTGGTTTCTTCGGCGTTGCCCCGGGCACGTCCAACAAGACCAACCCGAACGCGATGATCTCCCTCGCGAAGAACACCATCTTCACGAACGTCGGCCTCACTCCTGAAGGTGGCGTCTGGTGGGAAGACATGACCGACACTCCTCCGGCGGAGCTCACAGATTGGCAGGGCAACAAGTGGACGCCAGAAATCGCCAAGGCCACCGGTGCCAAGGCCGCGCATCCGAACTCCCGCTTCACCGCGCCGGCTTCGCAATGCCCGACGATTGACCCAGCTTGGGAAAATCCCGAAGGCGTGCCGATCAGCGCCATGATCTTCGGTGGCCGCCGCGCGACCACGATGCCGCTCGTCTTCCAGAGCTTCAATTGGGCGCATGGTGTTTACCTCGGCGCCACGATGGGCTCCGAAATGACCGCCGCCGCGGCCGGAACCGTTGGCCAAGTTCGCCGCGATCCGATGGCGATGCTGCCCTTCTGCGGTTACAACATGGCCGACTACTTCGGCCACTGGTTGAAGATGCAGAAGAAGGTCAAAACCCTGCCCGCGATCTTCCATGTGAATTGGTTCCGCAAGGGCGCCAATGGCAAATTCCTCTGGCCTGGCTTCGGCGAAAACACCCGCGTGCTCAAGTGGATCGTCGAGCGCGTTAATGGCCGTGCTTGCGCCGTCGAGACCCCGATCGGCTTTGAGCCGCAGTACAAGGATCTCGACTGGACTGGCACCACGTTCTCGAAGGAGGAATTCGAGGCGGTCATGTCGTTCGATCGCGATGCCTGGACCACCGAGGTTGTCAGCCAGGAAGAACTGTTCTTCAAGCTCCGCGACCGTTTGCCCAAGCAGTTGATCAACGAGCGCCAACAGCTGGTCAATCGCCTCTAATCGGGCCTGCAACATCTCTGTTTTTCGACCGCTCCCGGCTCACGCTGGGAGCGGTTTTTCATTTATGACTTAAAAGCAGCTTATACGCCGCCTTAAGTCGTTGCCCATCGTGCCGATGGTAAACGGTGATGACTGTTGCCAAACCTACTCCGCAGAAGCTTCAGCAAATCGCTCAACAACTGCCGGCTTCGCCGCAAGTGCTCGCGCAGCTCAACGACCTGCTGGTGGATGTAAACTCAGGCCTCGATGAAATCGCCGACCTGCTCCGGCGTGACACCGCGCTGGCGGCGCGCATTATTCGAATCAGTAATAGCATAGCGTATGGTTCGTCAGGTGGCATCGCCTCGATCGAGGAAGCGGTTAATCGCGTCGGCTTCTCGGAAGTTTATCGTCTGACCGGACTTGCCTCGGTAGCTCAGATGGTGGATCGCAATCTCCCTTTCTACGGACTCTCGGCAGCCCAATTGCGCAACAACACGCTCGTCGTCGCCTTTGCCATGGATTCTTTGGCGAAGTCTGCTGGTGTCGATGCGCGCATCGCTTACACGTCGGGCTTGATGCGCCTCGTCGGCAAACTCGTGCTCGACCATTACGCGAAGTCGGTCGCGATGCCGCAGGAGCATTTTACGCGCTCGGGTCTGGGCGGTCTGCTCGAATGGGAGCTCGCTCTTTTTGGCTGCACCAATGCCGATGTTGATGCGATCGTCATGGCCGCCTGGCATTTTCCCGTGACGATCACCGAACCGTTACGGCAGCACTATTTTGCCCGGCCGCCGACTGGAGCCCATGCCCGGATGGCCTGCTTGCTCAACGTCGCGTGCGGCGTGGCTACGGAGCTTGGTTACGGTCTGCCCGGCGAAGACAAATATTGGGAACTGCTACCTGAAAAAGTGGAAATGGCCGGTCTACTCGATCACCACATCCGTCAGAGCGCGATTGATGCGAGCGTGGGTTTTGAGGCTGTTAAGGCATCGCTCGATTAGTTCTTGGAAAATGGTGGGCCCACTGGGATTTGAACCCAGAACCAAAGGATTATGCTTACCACTTCGACTTTCGCCGCCGGATTTTCGGGGTGAAAATCCGTCCGTGGTCTGGACCATGCCTTCATCATGCCGTTGCCGGTTTAGATGGGTGATTATGGTCTCTACACCTTCATGTACCTAGAAAACAGATACACGCTTGGCTCGGCGTTGGGTCGCCCTTGCGGGCAGGCCGTTCACCGAATTTACACCTGACAACTGACGGATTTCTCCGCCAGCGACCCGATACCTCAAGTCCTCTGCTCTAACCGTTGAGCT
>Ga0302321_100003059_pt1 | contig 14319 bp, 12 predicted proteins | sample Fen_T0_1_FD_202505 | JGI IMG/M metagenome (GOLD analysis project Ga0302321, IMG submission 202505) | Peat permafrost microbial communities from Stordalen Mire near Abisko, Sweden - Fen_T0_1 | ecosystem: Environmental > Terrestrial > Soil > Wetlands > Permafrost | place: Sweden: Abisko...
ACCTGGGGGACGGGCGCTTGTTCTGCGGAGATACCCTGTTTGCCGGCGGCTGCGGCCGGGTGTTTGAAGGGACGATGCCGCAAATGCGCGCATCTCTCAATAAAATCAAGAACTTGGCCGGTGACACCCTGGTGTATTGCGCGCACGAATACACCTTGTCGAATTTGCGCTTTGCGCGCGCCGTCGAGCCGGACAACAGCCAGTTGGCAGAGCGGGAAAAACACGACAAGGCCACCCGGGAGGCAATGCAGCCTACCGTTCCGTCGCGCATCGAGCTGGAGCGCGCCACCAATCCCTTTTTGCGCTGGGATGCGCCGCAAGTCATCGCCAGTGCCAGCAAACGTCTGGGAAAGCCGGATCCTGACCCGGACGAAGTCTTTACCGCCATTCGTGAGTGGAAGAATTCCTTTTGAGAATCAACCATTTGTGGCGCTTATTTGCTTGACTGCTTGAACTGTAGTCAGTACCATCATAGCTATATTTGTTAGTAAGGGAGGGGGGGCCATGCACCGATCCACCGGCGCGTTCAAGCTTCTTGTCACGATTATTGTTCCCTTGGCACTGGCAGCTTGCGCCGGCGCCCCGCACGTAAAACCGGGCGATGCCGACAGTGCCAGCCTGAGCTTTACCCCAGTTGAAGTGCAGCAAAGCGAGGTCGCCAACGTCGACCTGACGGTGCGTCCGACCACCGATTTGTGGCAGCGTCTGCGCAACGGCTTTGCGATGCCCAACCTGACCAACCCCGCTGCCCTGGAAAAGACCAGCTGGTATGCGGCGCGTCCCGACTACATGAGCCGCAGCTTCGAGCGCGCCCGCCCCTTCCTGTTTGCGATCGTCGAGGAAATCGAGCGCCGCGGCATGCCCACCGAACTGGCCCTGCTGCCGCTGGTGGAGTCGGCCTATAACCCGCAGGCGGTCTCGCCGGCGCAGGCGGCCGGCATGTGGCAGTTCATTCCCGCCACCGGCAAGCGCTACAACCTGAAACAGGACTGGTGGCGCGACGAGCGCCGCGACGTGCTGGCCTCGACCAACGCGGCGCTCGACTACCTGCAGACCCTGTACGCCCAGTTCGGCGACTGGCAGTTGGCGCTGGCGGCCTACAACTGGGGGGAAGGCGCGGTGGCCCGGGCCATCGACAAGGCGCGCGCCAAGGGCGAGCCTACCGACTACGCCAGCCTGAGCGCGAAGATGCCTGCCGAGACCGCCGGCTACGTGCCCAAGCTGCAGGCGATCAAGAATATCGTGATGAATCCGGCCCAGTATGCCGTGACGCTGCCGGATGTGTCGAACCAGGCCTACCTGGCCACCGTCACCCTGCCCCCAGGCGCGAAAAACCGCGACATCGACGTTTCGGTGGCGGCGCAACTGGCGGAGATGCCGGTCGAGGAATTCGTCACCCTGAACGCCGCGCACAATCGCCCGGTGATTCCGGGCGCCAACAATCCGGTGATCGTGCTGCCGGCCAATAAGGTCGAGACCTTCAACCAGAACCTGGAAGCGCGCAGCAAGCCGCTCTCGACCTGGCAGGCCTACCTGGTCAAGGCCGGCGAGAAGCTGGAGCAGATCGCCTCCAAGTTCGGCATCGACCTGGCGGCGCTGCGCGGCGCCAACGGCATCGGCCCGCGCCAGCGCGTGGTCGGCGGGCATACCCTGCTGGTGCCCAAGGGCAGCGCGGCGGCGGATACGGAACTCCCGGCCCTGATCAGCCAGCCGGCGTTCGAGAACGAGACCCGCGTGGTGCGCAGCACCTACGTGGCGCGTAAGGGCGACAGCCTGGCGCTGATCGCCAATCGCCACAAGGTGACCCTGGCGAACCTGATGAGCTGGAACCCGTCCCTGGGCGGTTCGGTGTCTCCAGGCCAGAAGGTCTTCCTGGAAACCGTGGTGCAGGACCGCGGCCCGGTCGCCAGCGCGGCGCCAGGCGGCAAGTACGTCAAGGCCAAGGTCGCCGCCAGGCACGTCAAGCGCGCGCCGGTGCGCGTGGCCCGTCGCTAGCAAATCGTTCCAGCCCGGGCACGGGCAGCGTCCAAAGGATCACGGCGCCTAGCTTGGCGCGGGTCCGAGAAAGCCGCGGATCAAGGCATTGACCTGCTGCGGCTGTTCATGCACCACCCAGTGCGAGCCCGCCTCGATACGGGCGATGCGCAAGTCGCCGACGTAGCCTTCCAGCCCGTCTAGAAGTTGCGGCAAAAGCGCTTCATCGCGCATGCCCCAGATCACCAGCGTCGGCACCTTGACGGTCACGAGTTCGCGCGGGATGCTCACGGCCGCCGCGCCCGGCTCGGTCTCGTTGACCGGGTACAGGGGTGAAGCGCGGTAATAGTTGAGCCCGCCGGTGATGCCGCGCCGCCAGCATTCGAGGTAACGGGCCTTCAATTCGGGAGTGAGCCAGACAACCTCCTGGCCCATCCCGGCGACCAGCTTGGCCATGCGCGCGAAATCGTTCTCGCCCATGATCGTCTCGGCGCGCGGGCTGCGCAGCAGGTTCATGTAGGCGCTGGCCTGAATCTGCGCCGGATTGCCGGCGAGATCGCGCTGGAACAATGCCGGGTGCGGCGAATTGATGATCACCAGGCGCTCCACCAGTTGCGGATGCAGCGCCGCGAAATTCCACGCCACCGCCCCGCCCCAGTCGTGCGCCACCATCACGCAGCGCTGGTGGCCGAGGTGGGCGATCAGCAGGCGCAGGTCTTCCACCAGATGTTTGGCGCGGTACTTCTCGACTGCCAAAGGCTGGTCGGACAGGTTGAAGCCGCGCATGTCGGGAGCCACCGCGTGGTGGTCGCGGCCGAACTCGGCGAGTTGCTGCTCCCAGGCCGCCCAGAATTCCGGGAAGCCGTGGATGAACAGGATCAGCGGCTTGGCAGGGTCACCGGATTGCGCATAGTGCAGGCGCATGCCGTTCGGCAACTGCGCATCCTGGTGGGTGATGGTCACGCCGGCGGATTCGCGCACGCGCACGCGCTCCTAGCTGCGCAACTGCGCGCGCAGCTTCTCGCCCACCTCGGGACGCGCCGCGAACGGGTCGGGCGGGTTTTTCTGCTGGATGATCGCTTCCATGCGCGACTGCACATTGCCCAGGGCATGCGGGTGCGAATAGATGTAGAAGCTGTCGGCGGCGATCGCCTCGAACACTTTTTCGGCCACCTGGGCGGCGGTCACCTTGCCGGAGGTGACGGCCTTGTCGGACATCGCCTGGGCGATCAGTTGCGACTGGGTCGGCTTGCCTACGTGAACCAATTCGGCGGGCCGGTTGCGCTGCGAATTGTGGATTCCGGTGGGCACGAAATACGGACACAGAACCGAGCAGGACACCTGGTCGGTGACCAGGCGCAGGTCCTGGTACATGGTCTCGGTGAGCGCCACCACCGCGTGCTTGGAGACGTTGTAGATGCCCATGTTGGGCGCGGTCAGGAGGCCCGCCATCGAGGCGGTGTTGACCACGTGGCCCTCGTATGATGGGTCGCTTCTGGCGGCCTCCAGCATCAAGGGTGTGAAGGCGCGCACCCCGTGCACCACGCCCCACAGGTTGACGCCCAGCACCCATTCCCAGTCGCTCAGGGTGTGTTCCCAGATCAGCCCGCCATGGCCGACACCGGCGTTGTTGAACACCAGGCTGGGCACGCCGAAGCGCTCCACGGCGGCGGCGGCCAGCGCGTCCACCGCCTGCGGCTTGGACACGTCGGTCTTGAGTGCCAACACGTCGGCGCCCGCGGCGCGCAGTTCAGCCGCGGCCTGGTCCAGCGCGCCCTGCTCGACGTCGGCCAGCACCAGCTTCATGCCCAGGCGCGCGCCTATGTTGGCGAACTCGCGCCCGAAGCCGCCGGCCCCGCCGGTAATCACCGCCACCCTGCCCTGAAAATTCTTCAACGCTGTACTCCTGGAAAAGGACCAATGATCGGCCTGCCTGTCAGCACACCTGTCAGCCCACTTTGGACATCTGATAACCCACCCGGGGAAAGTGCACCACCACCTCGCCGGCGCGTGCATCGCTTCGCTTGACCGCGATCTGGTTGGCGCCCGAGATCACCAGTTCCCCTTCGACCGGATCGAGGCCATAGTCGGTGGGCATCACCCGCACGCGTTCGCCATGCGCAAAGCCATGGGCGTCGGTGTAGGGCTGCTTGTCCGCAGCCGGCGTGGCGGCCCGGGCGATTGCCAACGCTTCGGCGCTGCCAAGATCGGTGTGCGACCCGTGCCGGAACTCGCGCATCCGTTCGCGCCAGGCCCTCAGATGCACGGCGCCGTCAAGGATGCCGGCCATCGGCGGCGCGCGCAGGATGAACCAGAACGGGTGATACAGCGAGAAATCGGCTATCGTCGGGGCATCGCCGCAGGCGTAGGGGCGGCCATCGGCGAACAGGCGATCGACCCACTCGACGTACACCCGGGTCTGGCCGGTGGACTCGCCCGGCGCCAGGCGCGGCGCGCCACCGCGCATCGCCGCGCGGTCCGCCGCGAAGGCCTTGAGATGTTCGGGCGGCACGCCGGCGAACATCGCGGCCACGCCGGCCGGCTGCATGGTGTAGGGAATCGCCGACCAGAACAGGAAGGTGTCGGCCCAATGCGCCAGCATGCGGGCCTGCGCCGCCGTGGCCTCCGGATACAGGGTCGGCTCGGGCGCGGCGCGCTCGATCACCTCGGCGATCAGCGCGGTATCGCAGTAGATGTCGGCGCCCACCTGCAGCACAGGCGTGCGCCGATAACCGCCGGTGAGGGCCACCAGATCGGGCTTGGGCATGATCATCGGGATGGTCACCGAGAGCCACGCGAGCTTCTTGTAGCCGAGGATCAGGCGGATCTTCTCGGCAAACGGCGAGCCCGGGTAGTGATGCAGGATCATTTCGCTCACGCTGTAGCCTCCAGGATCACGCTCAACCCGCGCTGCTTATTCGAGAAAGTCCGGCTGCTCGCGCTCGGCACGCGCGTAGAGCAACTGGAACTGGAACCAGCCGGCATACGGCACGCCGATCACGCTGTAGGCCTGCTTGCAGGCCTCTTCGGGGATGGTGCGCAGGGGCTGGCCGTGCGCCGCCGCCTCGGCCAGCAACTGCACCTGGCAGGAGCGTTCCATGCTCACATACCACCAGGCCGCCTCGTCCACGCTCTTGCCGACGGTGAGCAGGCCGTGGTTGCGCAGGACCGCCGCCTTGTGGTTGCCCAGGGCCTGGGCGATGCGCCTGCCTTCGTCCAACTCGAGCACCACCCCGCCGTAGTCGTCGTACACGGTATGGTCGTTGTAGAAGGCGCAGACATCCTGGCTGATCATCGCCAGCGGCTTGCCCAGGGCCGAGAACGCCCGGCCATGCACGCCGTGGGTATGCGCGGCCGCAATCGCGTCCGGGCGCGCCTGGTGCACCTTGGAATGGATCGCAAAGGCGGCGCGGTTCACCGGATGCTTGCCCTCGACCAGGTTGCCCTCGTGGTCGACACGGATCAGGTTGGACACCTTGACCTGGCTGAAATGCACCCCGAACGGGTTGAGCCAGAAGGTGTCCGGAAACTCGGGGTCGCGCACCGTGATGTGCCCGGCCGCGCCCTCGTCCAGGCCGAAGCGCGAAAAGATGCGAAAGGCGGCCGCCAGGCGCTGCTTGCGGTGCAGCCGCTCGTCCGCCAGGTTGTCGAACTTGGGCGGCATCGGCATGTTTGCGGTGTAATACTTGGCGGTGTCGGTGGACATGCCATCGGCCGTCAGCGCCACTTTGTCGGGTGCGTTCATTGATTGTCTCCTTCTTGTCCGGCGGCAGGCTTGCGCCGCCCGGGGTTGCAAATAGTGCACCTGCCCCCGCAAAAAAGCTACTCGGCTACGCCGGCCCGGCGCGCCCCGACTCAGGTCGGCGGGACCCTAGACCAGCTTGACCAGCTGCTTGCCGAAATTGTCGCCCTTGAGCAGGCCGATGAAGGCCTGCGGCGCGCTCTCCAGCCCTTGCGCGATGCTCTCGCGGTACTTGAGCTTGCCGCTCGCCACCAGGCCACCCAGTTCGGTCAGCGCTTCCGGCCACTCGCTTAAGTGGTCGGAGACGATGAAGCCCTGCACCTTGAGCCGGTTGGTGAGGATGGAGCGCACGTTTTGCAGCGGCACCGCCTGGCCGTTGTAGCCCGAGATCAGGCCGCACACCGCAATGCGCCCGAAGGCATTCATACGCGCCAGGATGGCGTCGAAAATGGCGCCGCCGACGTTCTCGAATACCCCGTCGACGCCCTTGGGCGCAACCTCGGCCAGTGCCTTGCCGACGTCGCCCGCCTTGTAATCGATGCAGGCGTCGAAGCCCAGTTCGCCCTGCACATAGGCGCACTTGGTCGCGCCGCCGGCAATGCCGATCACATGCGCGCCCTTGGCCTTGGCCAGCTGCCCGACCACCGAGCCCACCGCGCCGGAGGCGGCGGTCACCACCACCGTTTCGCCGGCCTTGGGCTCGATGATCTTGTTCAGGCCGTGCCAGGCGGTCACGCCGGGCATGCCGACCACTCCCAGGTAGGCGGAGAGGGGAATCTTGTCCGACACCTTGCGCAACGGCGCGCCGTATTGCCCGGTGCCGTCGGTGATGCCGAATTCCTGCCAGCCAAAGGCGCCCGCCACGGTGTCGCCAATGGCGTACTTGGGGTTTTTCGAATCGAGCACCACGCCCGCGGTGCCGCCCACCATCACCGCGTTCAGCGGCTGCACCGCGGAGTAGGACTTGACGTCGTCCATCCGGCCGCGCATGTAGGGGTCGAGCGAGAGCCAGAGGTTCTGCACCAGCACCTGGCCGTCCTGCAGCGGCGGCACTTCGGCCTCCACCAGGGCGAAACAGTCGGTGGTGACCACGCCCTGCGGGCGCTTGACCAGATGTATTTGTCGATTTTTCATGCATCCCCCACCGGGCTCTTGCCCTTGTTGAGAAGGTTTTTGAACTTGAACGTGCCGATCGCCCGCGCCACCAGCGTACCGTCCGCGTTGTGGATCTCGCCTTCGCAGCGCCACAGTGTACGGGTCTGGGCCACCACCCGGCCGGTGGCCAGTTGGCGGCCCTTGCCCGGCGAGATGAAACTGCTCGCCATATCCACCGTCACGCCGGACAGGTTGGCCGGATCATGGGCGCGCCCGGCCACCGCCATACACACATCGAGCAGGGTCATGATCACGCCACCATGCACCCCGCCCCAGGAGTTGTAATGCTCGGGACGCGGCTCCAGGGAGAGCACGGCGCGGCCCGGTTCCATCTCCTCGATCTCCACGCCCAGGTGGGCGAGAAAAGGCACGTGCAACAGCAGCTTGGGGTCCCGTACCACGCCGGGTGGATTCGGTGTCGGATTGCTCACGATGACATGTTCCCTGTGTTAGACGACGATGGCGCCGCCGTCCACCGTCAGGCACTGCCCGGTGATGTGGCCGCCGGCATCCGAGGCGAACAGCAGGGCCGCGCCCTTCAGGTCCTCGTCGTTGCCCAGCTTGCCCAGAGGCGTCATCTCGATGAAAAACTTCTCGTGCTGGTCCAGGGTGGCGCGGGTCATCTTGGAGGGGAAGAAGCCCGGGCAGATGGCATTGACCGTGATGTTGTACTTGCCCCACTCGGCGGCCAGGGCGCGGGTGAAATTGACCAGCCCGCCCTTGGTGGTGTTGTAGGCGATGGTGCCTTCCATCTGCGGCGGGTTGGCGCCCAGGCCGGCCACCGAGGCGATGTTGACGATGCGTCCCTGCTTGCGCGGAATCATCGAGGCACGGCCGACCGCCTGCGAGAGCAGGAAGGCGCCGGTGAGGTTGACGTTGACCAGCTTGTTCCACGCCTCCAGCGGATGGTCCTCGGCGGGCGCGCCCCAGGTGGCGCCGGCGTTGTTGACCAGGATGTCGATCTGGCCGTAGGCCTTCATTACCGCGTCCACGGTGGGCGCGATCGACTCGGGCTTGCCGATGTCGGCGGTAATCGTCAGCACCGGGTAGCCCAGCTTGTCCAGGTGGGCTTTTGCCTCGGCCAGTTCATCGGCCTTGCGCGCGGTGATCGCCAGTTTCGCGCCCATCTCGCCGAGGGATTCGGCGATCTGCAGCCCGAGGCCGCGCGAGCCGCCGGTGATCAGGGCCACGCGGCCGCTCAGGTCGAGGAGTTTCTTGATGCTCATAGGTTTCGTCCCAAATTTAGCTATGACAAAAGTGTGGTCGCTCTCACGCCGGTAGGTTCAGAACCAATCGTCGTGCATGTCGATGGTGGTGGTGTCCAGCGACTCCAGCAGGTCGCACCACTGCGCGGTCTTGGGCAGTTCCCAGCGGAAAAAGAATCCCGCCGCCTGCAGCTTGCCGCGATAGAACGCCTCCTCGTCGGTGCCCTCGGCCAGCTTGCGCGCGGCGATCACCGCCTGGCGCAGCCAGATCCAGGCGATCACCACGTGGCCGAACATTTCCAGGTACAGCGAGGCGTTGGCCAGGGTCTTGTCGAGGTTGCCGGCGGCGTAGAGCTTCTGGGTGGTCAGGCCCGCGCGGGCGGTGGCCGCGCCCAGGGCGCGCGCGAACAGCACGGTCTCGTTCAAGGCGCCGGCGGCCTTGCAGGTCATTTCGATCTCGCGCCCGAGCAGAGTGAATGCCGCACCGCCCTGCTGTACCACCTTGCGCCCCAGCAAATCCAGGCCCTGGATGCCGTGGGTGCCTTCGTGGATAGGGTTGAGGCGGTTGTCGCGGTAGAACTGCTCGACCGGATAGTCGCGCGTGTAGCCATAGCCGCCATGGACCTGGATCGCCAGGTTGTTCGCCTCCAGGCACCATTGCGAGGGCCAGGACTTGGCGATCGGCGTGAGCAGGTCCAGCAGCAGGCCGGCCTCGGCGCGGCTGCGCTCCTCCGGAGCGCTCTTCTGGTCGTCGACCAGGCGCGCGCAATACAGGTTGAGCGCGAGGGCCGCTTCGACGTAGGATTTTTGCGCCAGCAGCATGCGTTTGACGTCGGCGTGCTCGATGATGGGCACTTGCGAAGCGGCGGCGTTCTTGTTTCCCGGGTGGCGGCCCTGCGGCCGGTTGCGAGCGTAGTCCAGCGCGTGCAGGTAGCCGGTGTAGCCGAGCATGGTCGCGCCCAGGCCGACACCGATGCGCGCCTCGTTCATCATGTGGAACATGCAGGTCAGGCCCTGGTTGGGCTCGCCCACCAGATAACCCACCGCGCCGGCCGACCCATTGGGTTCTAGCTTTCCCTCGCCGAAATTGAGCAGGGTGTTGGTGGTGCCACGGTAACCCATCTTGTGGTTCAGGCCGGCCAGCACCACATCGTTGCGCTCGCCCAGGCTGCCGTCGGCGCCGACCAGGCGCTTGGGGACGATGAACAGCGATATGCCTTTGACTCCCGCCGGGCCGCCGGGGATCTTCGCCAGCACCAGATGGATGATGTTCTCGGTCAGGTCGTGCTCGCCGCCGGAGATCCACATCTTGTTGCCGAACAGGCGGTAGCTGCCATCGGCCTGCGGTTCGGCGCGGGTGCGGATGTCGGACAGCGAGGAGCCGGCCTGCGGCTCGGACAGGCACATGGTGCCGAAAAACCGCCCCGCCAGCATGGGCCGGACGTAAGTATCGATCTGCTGTTTCGACCCGTGGGCGAGCAACAGGTTGGCGTTGCCTATGGTCAGGAAAGGATAGGCCGCGCTACCCACATTGGCGGCCTTGAAAAAGGCGAAACAGCTCTTGGCAATGGTGAGCGGCAACTGCATGCCGCCAACCTCATAGTCGTGCTCGGCGGACATCAGGCCGGCAGCGACAAAGGCCTTGAGGGCCACGCCGATCTCGGGGATCAGGGTTACTTTCTCGCCGTCGAAGGTGGGTTCGTGCTCGTCGCTCTTGCGGTTGTGGGGGGCGAAAAAGTCTTCCGCGATGCTCTGCGCCAGGTCCAGCGCCGCATCGAAGGTCTCGCGGCTGTGGTCGGCGAAGCGCGACCGCGCGCACAGGGTGGCCGCATCGAGCATTTCATACAGCACAAACTGGAGATCGCGGCGGCTGACTAGTTTCGACATGGGCTTTGGACCGGACAAGCTGCCGCCACGACCTGCCTGCTACTTCTTGGTCGTGTCGGCCAGGCTCTGGGTGATCAGAAATTCCCGCGCGATGGAGACCTTGGTCCCGCAACGGATCAACAGGCCGATGCGAAACACCGGCTCGGAAACACCGGCGAAGGTGGAAATACGGATCGTCGCGTCCTTGCCGCTGCGGTCGATGCGCATGTTGTAGCCGGTCAGCAGCGGCACGTTCTTGTATTTGCTGCCGGACGAATCGTCCAGCCGCACACAGCCGTAAGACAGGTCTTCGCCGGTCGCCAGCGTGACCGGAATGCTGGCCTCGAAGCGCTCCCCCAAAGCCGATTTCACATCGATCTCGCCGATGGTCAGCGCCTGGGCGCCGCTCGCCAGCAGCAAGGCGGCCAGGCAGGCCACACGTTGGAAAGCTTTATTCATCACGTTTCTCCCTGAAGCTAGGATAGTCTGGACATGAGGCCGTCTACAGCGGGCAAACTTGCGGCACCGCTATGCAAACGCCATACAAGTTTACCCTTATCCTGAGGCTCAGGGTTACAAAGCGAACACAGGTGCTTGAAATTTTACTGTTTTTGTTGCTTAAATCATCATGTTGCAGCGCACCAGCAGAGGTCCGGAGCAACCCCCGGATCGCTCTGGGAGCCGCCTGCGGGCCGACCCTGAAGCCCTTCGCCCCCGCCACCTCGGCAACACGCGAGCCTTACGCCACCTCGAACAAGCCAGCCGCGCCCATGCCGCCGCCTATGCACATGGTCACCACCACGTACTTGACGCCACGCCGCTTGCCTTCGATGAGCGCATGGCCGGTCAGGCGGGCGCCGGTGACGCCGTAGGGGTGGCCGACGGCAATCGAACCGCCGTTGACGTTCAGGCGATCATCCGGGATGCCTAGCTTGTCGCGGCAGTAGATCACCTGGACGGCGAAAGCTTCATTCAGTTCCCACAGACCGATGTCTTCCACCTTGAGGCCGGCCTGTTTGAGTAGCTTGGGAATCGCGAACACCGGGCCTATGCCCATTTCGTCCGGCTCGCAGCCGGCGACCACGAAACCACGGTAGATACCCAGGGGCTTCAAGCCGCGCTGCTCGGCCAGCTTGGCGTTCATCATCACCACGGCGGAGGCGCCGTCGGAAAACTGGCTGGCGTTGCCGGCGGCGATCACCCCGCCTTCGAGCGCAGGCTTGATCTTGGCCACGCCTTCGTAAGTGGTGTCACCGCGTATGCCTTCATCCTGACTGGCGGTGATTTCCTCCACCCAGGACTTGCCGGTCTCTTTGTCGGCCATCTGCTTTTGCACCTGGATGGGCACGATTTCGTCGTTGAACTTGCCTTCGGCGCGCGCCTTGAAGGCGCGCAACTGGCTTTGCACGCCGTACCGGTCCTGTACTTCGCGGCCGATGTTGTAGCGCTTGGCCACGGTCTCGGCGGTGCGCAGCATCGGCCAGTAGATTTCCGGCTTGTGCTCCTGCAGCCAAGGGTCGAAGGAATGCTTCATGTCGTTTTGCACCAGCGAGATCGATTCGACGCCACCGGCCACCATGATGTCCGCTTCACCCGCCTGGATGCGCTGGGCCGCCAGGGCGATGGTCTGCAGGCCGGAGGAGCAGAAGCGGTTCACCGTCATGCCCGACACCGTGACCGGGCAGCCGGCACGGATCGCCACCTGGCGCGCGACGTTCTGACCGGTGGCGTGCTCCGGGTTGGCGCAGCCCATCAGCACGTCGTAGACCTCGCCCGGATCGACCTTGGCGCGCGCCATCGCATGCTGCACGGCGTGCCCGCCCAGGGTGGCGCCGTGGGTCATGTTGAAATAACCGCGCCAGGATTTGCCCAGCGGGGTGCGTGCGGTGGATACGACGACGACGTCGGTCATGATCTTTGCTCCTGAATAATTCGTGTTGTCGGTCTTGATGCTATTGCTGCGATCCGGTGCCGCTAGTTGAACTTCTTGCCCTCGGCAGCCAGCCTGGCCAGCAGGGGCGCGGGCTTCCAGAAATCGGGGTCGCCATATTGGCTCCTGGCATACTTGTCCATTGCCGCCACCACCTTGTCCAGGCCCACGGTGTCGGCATAGAACATCGGCCCGCCACGATACATCGGGAAGCCGTAGCCGGTCATATAGACCATGTCGACGTCCACCGCGCGCATCGCGATACCTTCCTCGATGATGTGCGCGGCCTCGTTGACCAGGGCGTAGATGCAGCGCTCGATGATCTCCTCGTCGGAAATCGCCCGGCGCGGGGTGCCGACTTCCTTCGAGTAGTGGACGATGATGTCCTCGACCACCGGGTCGGGATGGGCGGTGCGGTCGCCCGGCACGTACTTGTAGAAGCCGGCGCCGGTCTTTTGCCCGAAGCGACCCAGCTCGCAGATCTTGTCGGCGATCTTCGCGTACTTCACGTCCGGCATTTCCAGGTAGCGGCGCTTGCGGATGTACCAGCCCACGTCGTTGCCGGCCAGGTCGCTCATGCGGAACGGGCCCATCGCCATGCCCCATTTTTCCAGCGCGCCGTCGACCTGCTGCGGCAGCGCGCCTTCCTCCAGCAGGAACATCGCCTGGCGGATGTACTGCTCGACCATCCGGTTGCCGATGAAGCCGTCGCACACACCCGAAACCACGCCGACCTTCTTGATGGTCTTGGCCAGCTTCATGGTGGTGGCCAGCACGTCCTTGCCGGTCTTGGCGCCGCGGACGATTTCCAGCAGGCGCATCACGTTGGCGGGCGAGAAAAAGTGGGTGCCGATCACATCCTGCGGGCGCCTGGTGAAGGCGGCGATCTTGTCCACGTCCAGAGTGGAGGTATTGGAGGCCAGGATGGCACCTGGCTTCATCACCTCGTCGAGCTTCTTGAACACGATTTCCTTGACCGCCAGATCCTCGAATACCGCCTCGATCACGATGTCGGCGCTGCCGATATCGGCGTAGTTGAGCGTGGCCTTGATCAGGGCCATGCGCTTTTCCACGTCGTCCATGGTCATGCGGCCCTTCTTGGCGGTGCCTTCGTAGTTCTTGCGCACCACCGCCAGGCCCTTGTCGAGCGCCTCCTGTTTCATTTCCAGCAGGGTCACCGGAATGCCTGCGTTGACAAAATTCATGGTGATGCCGCCACCCATCGTGCCCGCGCCGATCACGGCGGCGGACTTGATCTCGCGCAGCGGCGTGGTGTCGGGCACATCGGGAATCTTCGCCACGGTGCGCTCGCCGAAAAAATAATGGCGCATCGCCTTGGACTCGGTGGTGGCCACCAGTTCCATGAAACAGGCGCGTTCGAACTTCAGGCCTTCATCGACCGGCTTGGTGACCGCTGCCTCCACCGCCGCCACGCACTTGAGCGGCGCCGGAAAGCCGCGCGACTCCTTGGCCACCTTGGCGCGCGCCGCCTCGAAAAAGGCAGCGGCGTTGTCCAACTTGATGGTCAGGTCTCGGGCACGCTTGTAGGGCGCACCTTTGGCGGCAATTTTTTCGGCGAAAGCGCATGCGGCATCCAGCAGGTCGCCGCTAGCCATTTCATCAAACAGGGTGCCGGGGGCGAATTTCTCGGATTTGACGGGATTGCCCGAGACGATGATCTCCAGGCCCTGCTCGGCACCGATCAGGCGCGGCAGGCGCTGGGTGCCGCCGGCGCCGGGCAGCAGGCCCAGCTTGACTTCAGGCAGGGCGATCTGGGCGCCGGGGGCGCCGACACGGTAATGACAGCCGAGCGCCAGTTCCAGCCCGCCGCCCATGGCCACGCCGTGCACGGCAGCGACGACGGGCTTGGGGCTGGCTTCCAGGGTGGCGATGACTTCGCCCAGGGCCGGCGTGGCGATCGCCGCCGGCGTATTGAATTCCTTGATCTCGGCCCCGCTGGAGAACACCTTGCCGGCGCCGGTGATGACGATCGCGCTGACCGACGCATCGGCATTGGCCGCGTTCACCGCCGCCTGCACCGCCGTGCGGTTGGCATGCGACATGGTGTTCATCGGCGGGTTGTTCATGCTGATCACCGCGACCTTGCCGCGTACGCTGTACTGACTCATTGCCTTCTCCTGGTGCAGCTTAACTTTTTGTCCATGCAACCAAACATGGTATGACTAGCCGCAAAGGCTAGCTACTCGGATTTGCTTATACACAAGCGGCCCATGTATCAGACTTCCAGCCATTCCTTGCGCACCGCCTGGTTGGCCTTGAGATCGTCGGGTGAACCTTCGAAGACGATCTGGCCGTGGCCCATCACATACAGGCGGTCGGAGATGTCCAGGGCTATGGAAAGCTTCTGCTCGACCAGCAGAACCGAGATGCCGCGATTTTTCAGTTCGCGCAGGTATTGCCCCACCAGTTCGACGATCTTTGGTGCC
>Ga0302321_100003060_pt1 | contig 14319 bp, 7 predicted proteins | sample Fen_T0_1_FD_202505 | JGI IMG/M metagenome (GOLD analysis project Ga0302321, IMG submission 202505) | Peat permafrost microbial communities from Stordalen Mire near Abisko, Sweden - Fen_T0_1 | ecosystem: Environmental > Terrestrial > Soil > Wetlands > Permafrost | place: Sweden: Abisko...
ATCGAGATCGAGAGGAAGGCCATCACCAGAGCCCAATTGGTGCTGAACTGAGACTGGAACTGCATAATACCTAGCGGGAGGGTCCACAGTTGCGGGCTATTGAGCACCAGCAGAGGCAAGAGAAAGTTATTCCAGCTTGAAACCATCGCCAGCATACCCACCGTCGCCAGCGCGGGACGAGCCAGCGGCAGCAGTACGCGCCAGAAGAAATCGATCTGCGAACCTCCATCAATATAGGTCGCATCTTCCAGCTCCTGAGGAACGTCATGGAAAAAGTTACGCAAGATCAGAATCGTCAGTGGCAAGCCAAAGGCCACCTGAGGCAAGATAACAGCCGAGAGCGTATCGATCAGGTGCAGCGTACGCAACGTAATATAAAGAGGGAGAATAGCCATCGCGAAAGGAAACAGCAGGCCGATAAGCATAATATTAAAGATCAGCTCGCGACCCCGGAACGGCATACGTGCAAAAACAAAAGCCGTTGGGCAAGCAATGAGCATCAACAGAACAACCGTTGCCAGCGTCGTAATCAGGCTGTTCTCTGCCGCCAGCCAGAACGCCCCCTGGCTAAGAACATTGCTGTAGTTATCCCAATGCCAGCTTGTAGGCAGCGAGAAGGGAGAGCTCAGGATCTCCGCACTCGTCTTAAAGCCCCCGATAAGAGTCGTCAGGATGGGAACGAGCACAAATGCCGCAACCAGTATACAGATAAGATAGCGGGGGGCGAGCTGGACAGCATTGCGCCTCAACTGGCGTTGACGTATCGTTGCCGCATTTGGCTGTTCAGCAGTGTCTTCAATAATGTCGTACATACTTCTTTTTATCTTTCTCGTTTATTATGTCTGTGCGTCAGCGACGCTGCCAGCCACCTCTTTGCTCATAATAAAACGCTGATACATCAATGCAAACACAAAGCACAGAGCGAATATAAGTACGCCCACCGCGCTCCCATAGCCCATCTGAAAGCTACGGAAACCATAGTTGATCAGATACGTTGCCATCGTCTCGCTGGCGTGTACCGGGCCACCAAGGCTCATAACCCAGACCAGATCGAAGTATTGCAGCGAGCCCAGAACCGAAATGAGCACCGTAAGGCGAATCGTACTGCCTAGCAGTGGCACATAAATGTCGCGCATAATCTGCAGCGACGAGGCTCCATCGATGCGTGCGGCCTCGACAACCTCATCCGGTATATTCTGTATCGCAGCTGAGTACAAAACCAGGTGAAAGCCAAAGAATTTCCAGAGCATCACAACAAAGATTGAGAGCAGAACCGTATGTGGATCAGCCAACCAGAGCTGAGTCTGATAGCCTGGGAGCAGATGTGGTAAGACAGCATTGAGACCGCTATCCGGTCGGTAGATAAACGACCAGACAAGGCCAGCGATCACATCGGAGAGGATATACGGCATAAAGAAGATCGTGCGAAAAAAGGCCCGACCCGGCATATCTTTGCCAATGATCAGGGCCAGGATGAGAGAGAACGGGAGCTGGATGAAGAGCGAAAGTACCGCGATCAAGATGTTATGGGAAAAGGCCCCTAGAAACACCTGGTTGGTGAAAGCCAGCGCATAGTTCCTTGGCCCAACAAAATCGACCAATGGTCCCAGGCCATTCCATCGATAGAAACTGTAGTAAGCTGCCTGGAAGACCGGCAGGAAAACGAATACAAGATAGATAACGGCGCTGGGAAGCAAAAAGAGCAGAATGGTGCCCATGCGCCTGATAGAGCTTTGCCGCGAACTGCCTGGGAGTTGCACTACCTCCGTTTCATCTGAAGAGTGCGAGGTGATTTGCATAGAGAGATCCTTTCCAGATTTACCCTCTCAAGGAGAAAGTCAAGCTCAGGAGGAAGTGCCGAAGAATCAGCGCTTCCTCCTGAGACATCTACTTGCCTCCTCTGTGTTTAAGGTTGCAATTCTGTCGCTGCTGAGGTCTCAATTGCTTTGGCGGCAGCTTCAGGCGTTGAGGTATTAGCGAAGAGACCCTGCACGGAATCAATTACCGTCTGTCCCACTGCTGGTGGAAGATACTGGTCGTAGTAGAGTTGGAAGTAAGGAGCTTTACTAACCATCTGCGCGACGGACTGCTGCAAGGGGTCGGCGACGGCATCGGTAGCTCCTTTGGTTGTTGGCAGTAACAGATTTTGCTTTGCCATCGTACGCTCGCTTTGGGAATTGATCAGGAATTTCAAGAAATCGACGGTTTGCGGGGGCGCATTTTTACCAACGGCGAAGCCGCCGCCGCCTCCCAGCACATCGGTTGGATTGCCCACTTCACCGGCTACGCTGGGGAAAGGGAAGAAGCCGAGTGTGGGTCCTTTTTTGTCAGTGGCGTTCGATGCATCGCTCGAAGGACCCCATTGTCCCATCAAGTCCATGGCAGCTTTGCTATTACCCATCAACGTAGACTCATCGGTATAAGAAGCTCCCAGGTAACCTTTCTGGAAAGGATTGAGCGCGATCAAGTCTTGTAAGTGTTTGCCTGCGGCAACGAAAGAAGGATCGGCAAACGAACCGGTGCGATTGTATGCTTTGGTAAAGGCCTCTTTGCCGCCTGTACGTATTGCCAGATAGACCCAATAGTAGTGGCCCGGCCACTTATCTTTTTCTCCCACAGCAATGGGTGTGATGTTAGCTGCTTTCAACTTCTGGACATCCTGTAAAAGATCATCCCAGGTAGCAGGTGGCTGTGCAATGCCAGCCTTCGCGAAAAGCGCTTTATTGTACCAGAAACCAATGCCACCCATATCCCAGGGAATGCCATAATAATGGCCGTTTGTCCCATAGACATCCAGGGCAGACTGATTGAAAGAGTTGCCCCAGTCGCCCTGTAGAGCGGACGTTAGGTCCTGCACAAGTCCAGCCTTGGCATATTGGAAGAGCACGCCGCCGCCCCAGCTATGGAAGAGATCGGGTGGATTGCCCGATTGCATATCGGTAGCCAGTTTGCTCTTGAAGGCTTCATTTTCGAGAATGGTGATTTTGACAGTAACGTTGGGGTGTTGTTTCATGTACAGATTGGCAAGATTTTGCCAGTTTGACTTGGCTGGATCAGTAGTCTGGATATGCCACCAGTTAATGGTTACTTTCGTCGGGCCAGCCGTAGTAGTGCCGCCGCATGAGGACAAAATAAAAGCGAACAGTATGATGAGTATCTCCAGGTGTACGTATCTTTTCATGGCTGAGTTCTGCCCTTTCTTAACAATGTGATATGCTACTTTGCATATCAGACAGCTATGCTCTCGCCTCTTTCACAGCAAGTGTGAAATCCTGGCTTGTGTGGCGCGATCCCACTCCTTGGGGATAGATACTGTGATCGTGTATGCTCGACGCTTGAATGCAATTGCTTTCCACAACAGGGTAAGCATGAAATACAGTTGACACGTTTTTAACTTGCTGGCTACTCTAAAGCTCCTTTCTACTCTGGTACTGTGGACGCTATTTATATATAGGAAGACCGTTGCGAGAACTCCAAAAGAGACCAGATGTTATACGTCCCTATTGGGAGCCTGACATGACTCACGAATGACCAGTCTGGTGGGTAGCTCGATGCACTCAACCTCTGCCGTTGGATTCGCGATATAGTTCAGGAGCAGCTTGGCCGCTCGCTGCCCCATCTCCTCAAGCGGCTGACGCACCGTTGTCAGCAGAGGATGCACATGGGCAGCTTGAGGAATATCGTCAAAACCAACAATCGAGATATCGCGCGGTATGCGTAAGCCCTGGTCGCGGACAGCCTCCATAACCCCGAAAGCGGAGATATCATTTGATGCAAAGATAGCGGTAGGTGGTTCCTCCAGGTTCAGCAGTTCTTTCGCGCAGCTATAACCCAGCGGCTGCAGGAAATTACCTTCACGAATCAGCTCTGGTAGTACAGGAAGACCATACTCCTGTAGAGCGGCCTTATAGGCTGACAGACGATCCTGAGCGCAGCCCATGTCCAGGGAGCCCGTAATAAAGCCGATACGGCGGTGCCCGAGTTCAAGAAGATAGCAGGTTGCGCTGTGAGCACCACGCCAGTTTTCAGCGACGATAGAAGGGACACGCGTGCCATGACTGATGCCCTCGTGATCAACAAGTACATGAGGGAAACGACGCTTGTTAAGAACTTCCAGATAGACATCAGCATTGCGCGGTAGCACGAGAAGTAGGCCATCCACCACATTTCTTGTCAAGCGGGTAACATAGACGGATTCTTTGGCCTTGTGCGTATGTGTTGTATAGAGCATGATGTCATAGTGCGCTTCGTCCAGTGCATCGTCTATGCCCTTAATGATCTCGCCGATATAGCCATTATTGAGACCATGGACCAGCAGGCCGACCGTATTGGTGCGGCCTCCTGCCAGACTGCGCGCCTGCATATTCGCCACATAGCCCAACTCTGCCATCGCCTGCAAGACACGTTCACGCTTGTTCGCGCTAACATATTCTTTGTTATTGACGACACGTGAGACCGTCGAATAGGAAACACCCGCCTCTTTTGCGACATCAAAAATAGTGACCTCGTCAGGGCGGTCCTGGTCAGAATACATACTTTCTGTTCTACTTCCCTGTAATACTGTGAAATTTGCCTGCCTACACTGGTTAGCATCGGTCCAGTATGGTTCTGCAAGCGTTTGCAGAACTATGATAAGATGTAACATATATTTTGATGCTTGTCAACTCTGCCAGCTATGCTACATTTTATGAATGGATTACGTCACCCCACCTCTGCTCACTCCACCTTCACTCTACCTGGAGGAACCAGGTTATTAGATGCTTGAAGCTACTCAGATCTCTATTAGAGGTTATATTGTCATCCAGACAACGGATTATTATTTCTTAGCATGCGTAATTTTTTGCGTGCAATTGTAAGTAAAGAGCGCAAGCGTTGTGTCTCTTTTTCATCCTCCAGCCGTTTTAGTGAAGCAAGGTCTATACCGTGATTCTTTAGTGCCTCAACGAGGGGTGTAAGGTCACTCATCTCGTTTTTCAATACCCAGAAAACTGAAAATCGTTGGCGTGGGGGAAGTGTAAGGATATCTGTAACAATGCTCTCGATAAAGGTAGCCAGGCTCTCCGTCTGCTCAAATTTTGCAGCAGGGTCATGCGTACTAGTATCGGATGTAAAGAGTGGAAAACCATAATCCAGCTGATAGCTTTCCTGGTCAATCGTGAGTAAAAGAGCTGATTTGATGTGGCGACGAACAATATCGATAGTTTCAGTATGAGCGATACAGTTGATATAGCTACCAGGATTGAGAAGTGGCTCCTGTTGCAATTTGCGCCATAGTTTGATGCGAATCTTCTGAGCTAGATCGTCGGCTTCGTCATATACCATAGCAGGGTGTATGAGACCGCGAGGAACTTTTTTCCAGGCCTGTCTTCTAATATAGTCGTCATACTGTCCCAACAACATATTGACATAGTTACTATCAGGGCTAAGCGGACGGCCTGACGATATATTGACAGTAAGAACACTCTGTTCAATGGGACGATCTAACAACATATCATCCATAATTCCTCCTATATAGATACACATATAGATGCGTCAAGATGTAATCGCCTGTAAAAGACTTTTAGCACCACATTCGTGATGAGATCTTTACGTTTCGTGTTACCGAAGCCTATCTTGTGAACCTGGAGAGGCACGAAGAAGATGATCTCTGCTTTAAGTGTACACTAGATGAAGAGGCTTTATGGGGTACTTGCTTGCCCAAAAAGTGACATACTGGAGCCATCGAAATGATGAAGCTGGTTACGTTTCCATATCTGCCTTAGAGGCCATCTCCATTTTTATGAGTACTTGTAAAAGAGCATGAGCGGCCTTTCTCCGTTCACGGTAGAAGTGACGTAGCCCTATGCCGAGACGCGCTGCCACCTCATCATTGTGAATTTTATCTTTATGGTACCAGTTGAGAATATTGTAAGCCCTCCACTCACTATTTGCTTCTGATAGTGAATGAGTTGGGCGCATCTTTTCTATCGCCGATTGTAGCAGCTCATCTACAATTGCTCCCTTTGCAAAGACATTGGTTCTTTCCTCTTCCCGCAGTCGTATGTAGATCAGATTAAGGTAAGCGAGCTTGCTTGCACCAAGGAAACGCAGATCGTCTAATTTGTCCATAATGGTACAGAGGTCGTCGGTTGTGATGCTTGTCAAGTCGATTTCGCATATATTGCGCACAAAACTTCGGAAAAGTAAACCTGCGCTAAATTCAGGCAGTAATCTTTGTGCCACATTTATTCTGAGCGCCTCCCAGCGTAGTTGTTCTTGTTGTGTTTTGTTCAGGTGCTCCCATATGTACGTAAAATGTGGTACGAGTTGTAAGTATATCTGCCTTGCAACGCGTTTTAAGTTTAATGGTATATCTTCCGTAGAGATACTTTTTTCCTCAAAAAGGTAGTAGCAGGCACGCTGGATAAAGAACGGATGGCAACCGACGCGTTTGAGTATCCAATCAGCTTCTTGCTGGGTGAACGGGAGCCCTGCAGCCTCTGCTGGTTGATTGATGAGTGCCAGAGCCTCCTCTTTTGTCAGTGGGCCAAGTTCGCAAGTGCTAAAAATGTTGAAGAAAGGTGATCCATGAATATCTGAATGGCAGACCTTATCAAGATGCTCCTTGGATGCTGTGATATAGGAAACTCGGCCTGCGTTTGCCTGCGCACGTAGGAACGAGAAGAAGGAGAAGTCGAATTTAGGGTTTATCGTAACGCTATCGAATTCATCTAACAGCAATACAGTGTGATAGCCTGCATCCTGTACCTGGTCAAGAATATCACGAAATGCGTCCGCGTTAATTTCTGCAGGCGGTGTTAAAGAGATCTTCCCCTGGCCCTGTGCCAGAAGTTGTCTGATGGTGAAGTCAAAGAAATCCTCGCACGTCTCTTGAATGTATTCCTCCAGGTCAATAAGCACAAACAAGCACCTGGTCAATGTATATCCTGAGCGTTGATATAGTTCGGGTGATGGCAGCATGTTAAGTAAAGACGATTTGCCTATGCGTCGTGAGCCAACAAGAGAAAGACTCTGCTTGTCGCGGATCTCCGCATAAGTGCGTCTGAGCACGTCAGTGCGACCAAAAAACATATCGATGTTTTGAAGCATCCCTTTAGACCCATAGGGATTGTGTGGCTGGAGACTTTCTGCATCTGATGGCATCTGAGACCTCCTGGTTATTACTTGAATTACATTTTTTGCCCAAAAGGCATTATTACTATTATTCCATAATTCAGTATAGTTGTGTATATGTTAGGTGACAAAAAATTGCTATCAATTTGGCCTATGAGCCATTTGCTATTTTGTTATTGAATCCATCTATGAGGCGAAGCGGTCTCATCCATCTAGACGTTTACGATAATGAACATGTCAAAAAAAAGTCGCAATTAGAATGTCTTCTCGGAATCCAGAGTGTTATGATGCAAGAAACCATAGTCCTGAGGCTTCCCAGTTTGTGATACACGTTTCATGATCAATGCAGCATTTCTAAAAGACCAATGAATGAGCAGTGTAGTGCGCGAATATTTCCAGGTTAGATACCAAATTTCTTGCAAGGAGAGAACAAAGATGCCGCTAGAAAATAGCGCCAGGCACGATGGAGTGAGCGTGGAATACCTGCGTGAAGCACTGAGGGTAGGGTTAGCAGTTGTTACTGAGCTATGGTCTTATACGGCAGACGACTGGATCTCTTGTGTTCATGCGGCAGACATTGACGGTGATGGTGACATTGAAATCCTTGCCAGTTCACGTGACGGTAACGTTTACATCTTGACCAAACGCGGAGGGTTGAAGTGGAGATTTGACGGGAGCAAAGGATGGGTTGGAGCAGTGCTCGGCATTGACAATTTCATGGCGAAATCAGAGGTTCGTATCATTGCAGGCTCGCGAGATAATACCATCTATGCTCTCAACAAGACAGGGCATATTGAGTGGAAACGTACGATTGATATGGTGATCCGACAGATTCTGGTACAAGATATCAACCAGGACGGGAAAGACGAAGTTATTGTGGGGTCGGAAGACCAATGTGTTTATGTTCTGGATTGCACGACCGGAGAACTTCTCTGGCAATATGCTACAGATGGTTGGATTCGTACTGTGTTTGCGGCAGATATCGATGGCGATGGGCAGATTGAGATATTGGCAGGTTCAGGGGATACCTACCTGTATGTCTTAGATAATCAGGGCCACCTCAAATGGAAGCATGATACCAAAAGCCGTATCCACACACTCTTTGTGAAAGATCTGGATGGCGATGGTATTGTCGAGATTATTATAGGTTCGGATGCGAAAGACTTGTATGTGCTCACCCCTGATCGCGAAATAAAATGGAAATTTGAGCCTGAAAATAGGATACTCTCGATCTTCGTTGCTGACCTGGATAATGATGGACATATGGAAGTCATAGCGGGCTCTGAAGATAAGCATCTCTATTTTCTAAATGATAAAGGGAAGCTGCTTTGGAAACACAATGTATCGTGTCGTATATTTAGTATCTATGCCATCGATTTCGATCATGATGGTATTCCAGAGATTCTGGTCGGGGCTGAAGATGATAGTGTGCGTGCTCTACGTGTTGAATTGACAGAGAACCTGCGCTCTAAAATTATAAATTATCATACCATTTTGAAGCGATTACCACCTTCTGAACTCAAGTTTTTATTAACAGAAGAGGCTCTACTACGAGACATCACGGAAGATAGCATCCTCTCTGATAGGAGCAGTTCGCTGGAACAGGCAAGCCAGCAATTACAGGCGGGGCAATTCCTCGAAGCTTTATCCAATCTTTTGCTCTTGAAACAAAAAAAAGTGCAATGTCTCTGGACTGAGCATATCGGATATGTGCGCACCATTTGCTTTGATGATTTTCATGATGATGTTCCGGTAAGAATAGTCGTGGGTACCCATGAAGGGAAAGTTCATGTTTTAAATGAGGCAGGAGAGATAGTCTGGTCTTATACACTTGTTGATCAGGAACGAGTCTGGACGGTTCAGGTCGCTGATGCTGACCATGATGGGAACGCAGAAATAATGGTTGGTTCTGCCAGTGGTAATATCTACGCGCTGAATAGTACGGGCACTTCTATCAGGTGGCAGGATACCATTGGCAAGGATTGGATCACAAGTATTAATATAGCGAATAAGAAGCAAAATGGCTATACTAATACCATTTTAGGTTTAAAGGGCCGTAATGGTAGAGTACGTTTTTATGATGAGAAGTTGGCATATTGGACCGAACCGATAGAACTACCATCGGGTGTCCGTGCCCTGTATATATACGATACTGATCAAGATGGTATTGCAGAGATTATCGCTGGGACTGATGATTACAGCGTATATATACACAAGAGCGATGGAAAGCGGCTATGGTCGTATGAGACGCATGATCGCGTAAGAGGATTATGTGCGGGTGATATTGATGGCGATGGCGAGCCAGAAATCATTGTAGGTTCGGAAGACCGTCTTGTACACGTCTTAAACAGCACCGGTCATCTGAAATGGCTTTACTATACTCCTCATCGTGTATTAGATGTGACTATGCTTGATATAGACCAGGATGAAAAGATAGAAATATTAATTGGCGATGGTGATGGATATCTCTATGTTTTAAATGGGGTAGGTGATCTGCTATGGAAGTTCAAAACAAATGACCGTGTGCGCGTGGTACGTGTCTATGATGTAGACAGAGACGGCAATATGGAGATTGCTGTGGCATCGGAAGACACATTGTACCTGCTACGAGTTGTGAATCAGCAACAGGTGCAAGATCTTATTGAACAATGTTGGACGTCCTTCTGTAGTATTACGCCAGAAGAAGACAGAATTTATGAATTGTCCCAGCACCAAGATCCATACTTGCGTGCATTTGCCCTCAAGCTACTTGTCGCTCAGCCGAACATACTTGAAAAGGACTTTGACACACTCAGAATATTACTGAATGATCCTGAGAAAGACGTGAGGTGTGAATTTGCGCATCAGGTGGCACCACTCTATCAAGCCTATCCTGAGAAAATACGTCGTTTCTTGGAGGGCTTAGCGGCAGATCGTGAAAGTGCTGTGCGTCTGGCTTTTGTGGATAGTTTGCCCGAAATAACAAGTATCAACCAGGAAGTTGGTTTTGAGTATCTTGAACGCTTTACAAAAAACGTTGATCGCTGGGTTCGACATGCCGTGGTACGCAAACTCTACATTCTGGCCGATAAGTTCCCTCAGCAGGTATTTCGCCTCCTCTCAATTACTGCCCAGGACAAAGCCAACTGGATAAAACAGGAATCAGCCCGTTCTTTTGCTCGTTACTTTGATATCCATACTGATAAGCTTATACGTGGAACACGTTCACTTATTGTTCAAGGGATTGATTTCTCTACCATGGAACTAATCAGGTCCTATGCGACAAAACCTATTGTAAAGGATATTTTCCGTGTGCTTGTTGATCTGTGCTCTGATTTGAATGAAGCAAATGTTGAAGAGAGGCTCTCTGCAGCCACCGAGGCGTTTGAAAAGGCACGAACTCAGTTCTCCGGAGAAGAGATATGGCAGTTATATCAGGAGCTGTATCGTTTGCACCGTATGCACACCATCCACGAAATTGCACGCTATAAGCTCTCTGTGGATCAGACTCATGTGGGCAACATTACGTATTTTGAAGACACATTGAAAATTCTTGAGCAATTAGTCGACATTGTTAAGATCCTGCGTCTATATCAGAAACGAGATGGTCTGGGAGATCGCCTGGCGAGCTTATTAGAGGCGATTACGAAGATTGAGCAATTACTGACAGAGATGCGTCGAGAGAGCCCAATGTTTGTTGAGCAGAAATCTATGTTCGCTGATCGCTTGATCCTCGACCTTTTGCTAACAAAATGGCGCACAATAATCACAGTAGAGCTTGTCAGATTGCGCGATAAAGCGAGGATAACTCCTGAACTGCAGACGAAAACGGTGCAAAAAGAAGAGCAGGTGGCGATCTGGCTTTGTCTGCATAATGAAGGGAATAGCCCTGCCGATCATGTCAGAGTGGAGCTGGTGCAGGGGCAGGATTTTGACATTTGTAGCAGCAACATTGTCGAGTTTGAGGAAGTTTCTTCGCGAGGCGAAAAGACCGCTGAGTTTGCTATCAAGCCGCATGTGAACTCTTTCAATCTGGAATTTAACATTACGTATGGCGATGCAGAAGCGCGAGACAAAGTCTTGTCATTCGGCGACCACCTGGATCTCGTCGAAAACCTAACTGAATTTAAACCTATTCCTAACCTTTACACCTCTGGCACCCCTGTTCATGACGCAAAGATGTTCTATGGCCGTGAAGAAGATCTTGAGTTTCTCCGCAAAAATTTAGCCACCGACACCAATAATATGGTTATCATTCTCTATGGACCTCGCCGCTCAGGGAAAACGAGTCTGCTCTATCAACTTCTCAACACGTCAATCCTTGAGCCCCATATCCCAATCTACATTGATCTCCAAAACGAATCCTATAAAATGAGTATAAGTAACCTTATGCGCAGCATGGCGTTTACAATATGTAAGGCGCTCAGGAAAAAGAATATTGAAATTGAGTACCCAGGGGTTAAAGACTTCGAGGAGGACCCGATCTTCATTTTCAATCTGTTTCTGGACAGTGTGAAAGTACTTTTAGGGGAGCGCCGACTCGTGATTCTCATTGATGAGTTTGAAATATTAGAGCAGGAAGTTGCCCGGCATTCACTGGACCCAGAAATCTTTGAGTATCTACGTAGCTTGATGCAGCATCGCCAATATATCAACTTCATGGTTGCTGGTACACACAAAATTGAGCAATTGACAGCTGGATACCGCTCGGTCTTTTTTAATATTGCGCGTCATCATCCGCTGAAGAAGCTAAGCGAGAAAGCGGCGACGCAACTCATTGTGCAACCAGTGCAAGGATATCTGAAATACGATCCTTTTGCAGTGAAAAAGATTCGCCAGCTTACTGCTGATCAACCATATCTCATACATCTTGTATGTCGGTCACTGGTTGAGCATTGCAATGAGCTGCAAAAGGCGTATGCAACCATCAACGATGTCAATACGATTCTCGAAGGGGTCATAGAGACTGGGAAAGTTCAATTTGGCTGGATATGGGATCAAATTTCTCTTAGCGAACGGCTCGCCCTTTCTGCAGTTTCACAGGAAAGTAAGCATGAGGAAAGTCTGGTATCTTTGACCGATATAGAAGAAACCTATCGACATTTTGGACTGCCCTTCAATCGTAAAAAGGTACTTGAGGCTCTACAAAAGCTGATAAACGCCGATGTCATTATCAGCGGTCCCGACGGCACACAGTTTCGTGTCCTGATGGATCTAACTCGATTGTGGTTACAGAGGAATAAGTCACTTGCTCGTGTGATGCTCGAAGAGAATCTTTTACCGGAATAATCTTAATAAATCAGAAGAGGTATACTCTATTGAAGAGACATTATTGGCAGAATTGTAGAGGTCCTGCTGGGTGATACATACCCATACTATTAAGGACAGTACAATGGAAGGAGGTACAAGGACAAAACTGAGACAGCATTTAATCCCTACAGTAGCATGAAAGATAACTAGCCAGAAGAGTCATTTGTGATGTGCCGGGGATGCGTTGGAGATGGGATGGGAACAAATGTTGAGGCACACATATGTTTCTATCATTATAGGAAAAATATATGGAGGCCTTTTGTGGTAGCAGCTGAAAGAGAAGTAGAGGATGTGTTTGAAGAATTGTATGAAAACGATTGTGCGCGGATCGCGGAGCTACGAAAATGATCGCGTCATATCTTCTATTATTGTGAAGACGATAGAGCAGAGCTAATTATTTTCTCCACTCGCAGCAATTTCATTTCCTACAATTTTTCCGGATTTTTCATTTTCATTTTAAGCAAGGAGTCAGAGTTATGAGTGTTGATAGCGGAAGCGTTGCATTTTCTCGTTTGGCACAAAGGCGTGCGGAAGAGCTTCAATTACACGCGCAAGATTACTTAGAAAAACGAGATAAAATTTTGACCGGTTTTACGGCAAAAGAACGTATTCAGCATATGAGGGAGCGTATTCTTTTCGCGCTGAATGCAAAAGAAGAGGATTGGGCCAATTGGAAGTGGCATATGCATCACCGTCACCTCAGTATAGAGACCATTGCGAAAGTACTGCCCCGCTTTGCTGATAAGGAGTATGCAACATATCAGAAGGCAAAGACAGATAGCCTTGTCTCTGTGAGCCCTTACTATCTCTCACTTATAGATTCAGAGAACGATAGTTGCCCAATTCGCATGCAAGCCCTTCCTCACTCCGATGAGTATAGTCCGTTTGAAGGATCGCTTGATCCCTCTGGTGAGCTTCATTCGTCGCCCGCGCCAGGGTGGGTACAGCGTTATCCTGATCGTGGCATTTTGCTTGTCAATGATATTGGGACGTGTCCAGTTGCCTGTCGATTTTGCCAGCGTCGACATAACTTATCGCCGAAAGAGTTGGAGATACATAATCCCATCGACATTCAAGCGGGTATCGACTACATTCGTGCAAATCCTGCTATTCGCGACGTGCTTCTGACCGGGGGAGATGCCTTCACGCTTTCTGATGGTCGTTTGGAGAAGGTGCTCCAGGCGCTACGTGCTATTCCACATGTGGAGACGATCCGTTTAAGTACCCGTCTTCCTGTAACACTGCCGCAGCGCGTGACACCAGAGCTTTGCGAGATGTTGAGTCGTTATGGGTTGATGGGGGGGCAAGGCGCACTCTGGGTCGTGACACATTTTAATCATCCTATTGAGGTCACCCCTGAGGCCGCAAAGGCATGCTTGATGCTCATAAGTCATGGTATGCCTATCCTCAATCAGTCAGTATTGCTTGCCGGTGTGAATGATGATCGTCATATCATTATGCGGCTCAACCAGGAACTGGTGCGTATAGGCGTGAAGCCATACTATCTGTTCCATTGTAAGAGCGTAGATGGAGCAATACATTTCCGCACCCCCTTAAAGACTGGATTAGACATCATCGAGTATCTTAATGGACGCACCTCTGGCATGGCTTTGCCGTACTATGTCATCAGTTTGCCAGATGGCAAGGGCAAGGTCAGGCTCATTACTTCAGCTCAGGTACATGAGACTGATACGCCAGGTGTGTGGCGTGTTACTTCCTGGGAGGGAGATGACGACCTCTATGATGAGAGATGACGAGTTGTTAGGGATTCACGTATAGGTGCTTAAGGGTATGCTCTTTGTACCCTTAAGTATGTAGTGAACACCGTGTGCAAGTTTTTTTGTGAGCGCAATTTCAGCGTATTTTCGCTATGCATGTATGGCATACATGCGAAATCAAATGAGCTCGAATGCGATT
>Ga0302321_100003061_pt1 | contig 14318 bp, 11 predicted proteins | sample Fen_T0_1_FD_202505 | JGI IMG/M metagenome (GOLD analysis project Ga0302321, IMG submission 202505) | Peat permafrost microbial communities from Stordalen Mire near Abisko, Sweden - Fen_T0_1 | ecosystem: Environmental > Terrestrial > Soil > Wetlands > Permafrost | place: Sweden: Abisko...
GTCGGCCACGGCCTTGGGCAGCCAGTCGAAGATCATGCGGGTCGCCTGCATGCAGAACGCATCGGTATAGGGCGAGGAGAAGATCGACACCACACCCTCGAGAGCGTGCGTCAGCGCGTCCAGGCCGGTGTCTGCGGTCGGACCGCGCGGCAGGCTCAACGTGAGCACCGGGTCGACGATCGCCATGTCCGGAACGAGGCAGTAGTCGACGAGCGTCACCTTCGTGTCGCCGACCGTGAGAACGGCGGCCGGCGAGACCTCCGAGCCGGTCCCAGCTGTCGTCGGGATCGCGATCAGCCGCACCGAGTGCTCGTCCTGCGGGTAGTCGGCGACCCGCTTGCGGGGGTCGAGGAACGGCAGCGCGAGCACGTCGAACGTCAGGTCGTCGTGCTCGTAGAACAACCGCATGGCCTTGGCGGCGTCCAGCACCGAGCCACCGCCCACGGCGATCACCGTGTCCGGCTGGAACTCTCGCATCACGTTGACACCGGCGATCACGATCGCCTCGTCAGGTTCGGGCAGGACGCCGGAGAAGGTCTTGACGAACGACTTGGGGAGGTAGCTGCGCACCTTCGCCACGGTTCCGCTGTGCTCCAGCACCTGGTCGGTGACCACCAGCACCTTCTCCATCGGGATGGCGCGCAGGTTCTCCAGCGCACCCACGTTGAAGAACGTGGTGGCCGGCACGCGGAACCACTGGGGTGGCGTCTTGCGGCGCGACACCATCTTGATGTTGAGCAGGTTCTTGTAGTTCACGTTGTCCGTGGTCATCGAGCCGCCCCAGGTGCCGCAACCGAGGGAGAAGGTCGGGGCCAAGGAGTTGTAGACGCCGCCGAGCGCCCCCACCGCAGTCGGTGCGTTGACCAGGATCCGCCCCGTGCGGACCGCCATTGCGTAGCGCTCGATGATCGCGTCGTCGTGCGCGTAGATCGACGACGTGTGGCCCATGCCACCGTGCTCGACGACCACCACCGCCGCGTCGATCGCGTCCTGCTCGGTCGCGGCACGCACGACACCCAGCACCGGCATGAGCTTCTCGCGGCGCAGCGGGTGCGCCTCGAGGGCAGCCAGGTCGCTAGGCAGGGGGGCCAGGAGAATCTTGGTTGGCTCGGGCACGGACAGCCCGGCCCGGCGGGCCAGCTCAGGAGCACGCTGGCCCAACGCTGCGAGATTGACCTTGTCGTCGCTGCCGAACGCGAACGCGGCGAGCTGGTCGGACTCCTCCTCGGTCATCAGGTAGGCGCCCATGCGCTGGAACTCGGCCAGCACCTGGTCGTACACCACGTCGTCGATGATGATCGTCTGCTCCGCTGGGCAGATCACCGAGGCGTCGAACGTCTTGGAGATCAAGACGTCGACGACGACGCCCTTGAGGTCTGCCGAGCGATGGACGTAGCAGGGAGCATTCCCCGGTCCGACCGACAGACATGGCTTGCCGGCGGCGTTGGTGAGCTCGACGATCCGCGGACCGCCCGTGGTCCAGAGGAAGTCGATCTGCGGGTGCTTGAACAGGTAGTGCGTGACCTCGTGCTCGGGATCTGGGATCAACGCCAGGGCCCCGGCTGGCAACCCGGCCGCCTCGCCGGCCTCGGCAAGGATGTCGACCACTCGCTGGGCGCAGCGCGTGGCCAGCGGATGGGCTCGGAACAGGATCGCGTTGCGGGTCTTGGCCGCGCAGATGGCCTTGAACAGCACGGTAGACGTCGGGTTGGTGATCGGGGTGATCGCCATGATCACGCCCATAGGCTCGGCCACGTACTGGATGTTCAGCTCGGCATCCTCGTCGACCACGCCGACGGTCCGCTTGTCGCGCAGGTAGTCGTACAGGAACTCGGTGGCGACGAAGTTCTTGACCACCTTGTCCTCGAACACCCCGAAGCCGGTCTCCTCCACGGCCAACGCGGCCAGCTCGACCGCAGCGTTGAGCCCGGCCCGGACCATCGCTGCGACGATGGCGTCGACCTGCACCTGGTCGAGCCGGCGGAACTCCTCGGCTGCCTGCCTGGCCCGGTCGACGGTGGCGTCGATCCTGGCCCGACGATCGTCGTTCGCGATGGCTACGGAAGGCCCACTGGTGGTCAAAGTCATGGCCGGTCACCCACTTCCGGGCGCGCGCACCGCGCGGGAGCCGGCGCGCTGCGTGGTCCCGTGTTCCTGCCATTGACTCGCGCGACGGGCCGTACCGCCAGGGTCCTTCGGCCCCGGCGTCGCGGGGACGGGGCTCACGGTCGTGAGGGCTCGCACCGACATGGCGCGAGCCCTCACTACCAACTGCAGATCAGGAGGCGATCGCCTTCGCCTTGATCTGATCGAACTCCGCCTGGGTGATCGTCCCGCTGTCGAGGAGACCCTTGGCGGACGCGATCTGGTCGGCGGCGTTGCCCGGGGAAGTCGCGGCCACGGACTGGATGTACGCGGTCTGAGCCTTCTGGATCTCCTTCGCCTGCTCCAGCTGACGCTCGTGCATGCCGTGCCCACGGGCGAGGAGGTAGATCAGGATGCCGAGCCACGGGACCAGGATCACGAAGAGCACCCAGATCGTCTTGGCCCCGCCACCCAGGTCCTTGCTGCGGAAGATGTCGCCGAAGACCCAGAACAGACACATGAACCAGGCAAAGAACAAGAAGAGCTCGAACAGGGCGAGCAGGAACGAGCCATTGTCGTTGAACATCAAGCAACCTTTCGGTGAGACAACACGGTGGTCCGATCCGGGACCTGGCCGCAGTCTGGCACTCCCCAGGTGCCAGACGCTCAGCGGTCAGGGCCGCGACGCTCGCCCGGTCGGACTGAACACGACCCCGACGCACGGCGAGGTCTCCGACCCAGTCGGCATCGAGGCGTAGCTCGGCGTGACCTCCAACCTGCGGACCACATCGCCCGCCTCGCAACGGCTCAGGTAGTCCGCAAAGCCGGACTCCCAGACCGTGACCTTGACGGTGAGCACGATCAGCCCATCAGGTCGAACCACCCGGAACAGCTCCGGGAGCCCTTCGACACCGACGTGGCCCGCAGTGAACACGCCGGTGCTGACGGCGGCCGCATACCGACCGTCCTCGAACGGCAGCGGCTCGCCCAGGAAGCCGTGATGCAGTTCGCGATACGCGTGCTTACCTCGGGCGATCTCGAGCATGCCCGGCGACGCATCCAGCGCGTCGACCACCGGGTATCCCAGGATGCCGAGCAGCTCACCGATCAGGCCAGTTCCGGCTCCCGCATCGAGAACCGGTGCCGAGCCGGTCGGCAGGTGCCGCGTCACCAGAGCCAACGCCACTGCTGGGTGCCGGTACCCAACCTCGGCCATGTCCGAGTCGTAGGAGTCGGCCCACTCGTCGTAGGCCCTCGACAGCTCGCCGGGGCTCGTGGCGTTGTAGACGGTGTCCAGACGGGATTCGGCCATTGCGCCTCCTGAGCTCATTGACCCACACCCTCTCGCAGGGACGGCTACCCGTCCCCGGTTCTCCGGACGGCTTGACCTGTCCCAGGGTCTTCCGGACTTGATCGTGGGGAGGTCACCGTCGGTGCTGTCGCTCGGGGGTACGGACAGCTGCGGGCCGGAAGCCTCTGTGAGGATGCCGACGCACGCTGGAGTCTGGGGCTGGAGGCGTGAACAGCTCAGTCAGGGGTGTGTCATGTCGGCCGATGCACGGGCTCATGGGCGTGCGGGTTCGGATCAGCGTTCGACCCCCGTGGTTCGGTCGGGCTGGCCGACGGTGGCGCTGGTCGCATTGACCGTCGTCGTGCTGTTAGAGGTGCTGCGGACGCTCTACCCACTCGGGTACGCCCTGGTGGGGAGTTTTGGTTTCATCGTCACACCCGTCCTGCTGCTCGGAGTCTTCCTCAGCCCGCTGTTGGCCCCACTTGTCCGGACGGCTGGCCCGCGTGGCTCATTGCTCACCTGCGTTGGCGGCCTGGCCGCCGTCCGCCTGCTCCTTCAGCTTCTCGCACCACCGTCGTTGTGGGCTGCGGTGCTGGCCTCGGCCGGGTCCCTGGTCGCGGTCACGGTGGTGCTTTCGGCTGTGCTCGCCGATCGGGCCGGAGCTGCGGCGACCGCCCTCGGGTTCGTCGCGGCGATAGGTATCGACGCTGCATTGAAGAGCGCCTACGCCGCCTGGGACCGGGTGTGGCAGCCCGGACCCGGACCGCTTCTGGTGACCGTCGTCGTGCTGGGCGCTTTGCTTGCGGCGGGGTGGGTCGCCGTTGGGCGCGGCCTGGTCCTCCGGGGGGAACCCGCACACGGTCGGGTCGGTCGGCTGTTTGCCCTGCTCGTGCTGCTCATGCCAGCCATGCTCATGCTGCAGTCCGTGGCCTACGTCGGATCGTCGGGGCAGATGGAGCTCCCCTGGGCGGCGCTGGTGACGATCGGCGGTGCCGCAGTGGCGCTGCCGGTGACCGCGGCCGCCGCGGCAGCCGGGGTCGGGCGGTTCGTCGGCTTGGTCACTGGGACCGCCCTGGTGGCTTGCGTGTGGGCGATGACCTCAGTGACCGGTCCATTCGTTGCTGTCCTTGCCGTCGTGGGACAAGTGCTGACCGGTGTGCTGCTCGCCGCTGTGCTGGCCGACGAGCCGACTGAGCCTTGGCGACCAGGCATCGTGCGGTCGGCGGTCGGGTCGACCTTGGGATTCGTGGCGTTGTTCGTCCTCACGCTGCTCTACCCCTTCCACTACGAGATGCCGCTCCCAGTCCCCAACACCGTGCTGCCACCGCTCGCGGTCGCCTTGAGCCTGCTGGGGCTGCTGTCCCGAAGGACCCACAAGGATGATCGGAACGGCGTAGCCGAACCGACCTTCTCGGCGCGGGCCGCCCTGGTACCCGCCTTCGGGCTACTGGCCGCCGCACTCGCCATCGGCGCCGGGCTGGTCCTGACCGCTGCGCGCCCAGCTCCGCTAGCGGTACCCGCGTTCCCGTTGACCGTCGCCACGTTCAACACCAACCAAGGTGCAGCCGCGGGCGGAGCGCTGGACTTCGTGGCCACCGCCGATCAGATCACCGCACTGGACGCCGACGTCGTGGCACTCCAAGAAGTGGCACGAGGCCTTCCGCTGTCTGGGATGAACGACTTCGCCGCCTGGCTGCAACACACCCGTGGCACGACGCAGTACTACGCCCCGGCCGCCGACCGACAGTTCGGCAACTTGCTCCTGACCCGGGTCGAAGTCTCCGACGTGCAGGTGCTCGCGCTGCCGCAAGGCGGAGGGTCGATGAAGCGCAGCGCGATCGAGGCGACGGTCGACGTCCCAGGAGCGCCAGTCACGGTGTTCGCCGCCCATCTGCAGCACCGCAACACACCGGGGAGCGTCTCGGCCCGCGACCAGGAACTGCAGGTGATCCTCGACCGATGGGCGGGCGCACCGCGCACGATCATCCTCGGCGACCTCAACGTCAACAACCAGCCGGCCCCAAACGGGGGTGCGAAGCTGCTCGTCGGCGCCGACCAGGCGAACACGTTGCAACCGCTGCTCGACGCCGGCTTCACCACAACCCAGCCAACGACACGTTGCACGATGCCAACCAGCAATGACAACTGCTCCGACTACGTGCTCGTCACCCCAGACCTGTCCCAACAGCCACCGGTGCAGGTGCTCCCGCAGTCCACGGTCAGCGACCACCACGCTGTCGTCTCGGTGCTCGTGCTGCGTTAGACCGCCGAAGTTCAGCCGCTCACCAACCGCCATCCCGCCCGTGGTTCGCTGACGCGGCGACGGTGCCCGGGCGGGATGGGGCCCAACGACTCTGGCGAGAGACGGGCTGCCAGACAGATGCTGAACATGCCAGCGGTGACAGCGATCCCGCGGTCTTCGAGGTGTTGCGTCGCTGCTCGGGACGGAACGGAGGACGATCATGAACCTCCAGAAGCGAGACCTGGTAGCAACCGGCTTGGTGGCCGCCGGCGGCGTGATCTATCTCCTGTGGCTGCTTGACTCCTTGCCCACGGCGATGAGCAGTGTCCGCGCAGCTGGGGCCGTCATCCTCGCGCTCGGCTTTGCGGCCTCCGCCACTGCGGTGGTGCCGACCTTCGGCCAACTTCTCCACGGCAACAGGGTGTACCTGGCGGTGACCTCGCTGCTTGGCTTGGTGGCCTTGATCGCCGGTGTGTTCATGCTGGTGAGCTCGAGCCACGCCGCGCTCGCCGTGGTAATGGCCGCGATGATCGCGATGTGGCTGATCGCCACGATCCATCACAGCCTCCTCGCCCAGACCACCCCGCCGCCATCGGCGGATCAGGTGGGCGACACCGCGAGGCCACGGGCCACAGTCTGAGAACTGCCCAGCCGCGCACCGACCTGAACCGGGACGGGCGCAAGGTGGTGCCGAGACGGGCCGGGATGGGTGTCAGCCCCCGCACGTGGTGGGTGCGGGGGCTGACGCTTATGTCCTTCGGCGCGAGTCAGTGGATCCGGACCACCTGGCCGCCGTTGGGACACGGCCCGAAGCCGGCGCTCGGGGCAATGCTGCAGTTCGAGACGTAGATCGACCCGTCTCGGCCGGCGGCGAAGCCGGACGGCCAGAACAGCTGCCCGGTGCCCAGCGTGGTGCGCTGACCAGACGGTGCGATCTTCACCACGTCACCTAGAGGGCTGGCCGACGGGTCGAAGTTGAGACCGCCGGTCTGGAACTCGGTGGCGTAGAAGTTCCCCCACTTGTCGAAGCCGCAGCCCTGGATTGTGGTCAGGTCGTTGGCCCAGACCGACTTGGTGATCTTGCCGTGGCTCCAGCCGACCCGCCACACTCGGGCTCCCCCGGGCGCGAAGCTCCCGCCGAGCAGTTCACCGACGTACAACGCACGGTCGGGGCCCTTGGCCACGCAGGTGATCACGCTGTCGGTCACGCTGCCCTTGGGGGCCGGGAAGAACGCGACGACGTGTGACTTGCCGTTGTGGCCCACCACCGACAGGGCGTTGGCTCCGGCGTCCGCGACGATCCGCATGTCGTCGTGCACCCACAGCCCGTTCGGGTTGGAGTCGGGGAACTGGTCGGGCACGAGGTACTTGTGCCGGTTGGTCCACCAGTAGTCCGCGTCACCGACCGGTGAGATCGGCTTGAACACGCCGTCGGCAGCCCGGCCGAAGTGACCCAGCTGCTGATGTGCGGCACGCAGCAGCCACTTCGGGAACCCGGCGCGTGGGATCCCGATCGTGTTTGCGCCGATCACACCGTAAACGCGGCCGTCGTCGACCGACACAGCCGCCGGCCCAATCGCCGCGACCCCGTCGGGGCCGGCGATGGAGACCAGCCCCTTGGTTAGCCGGGTCACGCCATGACGGTTGACGCGGTCGATAGCGCCGGTGAGCCCAACACAGTTGGTGCCGGACGGATCGGTCAGGCAGTGCTTCGCACCACCCCGACCCGCCTCAGCGACGTAGAGCCGACCCTCGGACATGGCCAAACCGCGGGGGTTGCTCAGATGCGAGGCCACAACCGTCAGCGACGGCGATGGCGGCGACGCTTGTGCGGAACCGCCCAACAGGCCGACCGCGCCGACCGCGCTGACCAAGGTAGTGACGCTGAAGATGCTGACGAGTGTCTTGGATCTGCCCATGTGTGGCTCCTAGACCAGTCAACGAGAAGACGAATGGGCCTCGGGCAACACCTGCCCCGCCCGACTGCGTTCTACACCCCCTCCACGAACGGCGGTACGCGTATGACAGAACAGCCCTACATGGTCACTCAACGTGCACGAGCCCCGCGCACAGTCGCCGACGGTCCCAGCACGTTGACCGATCCCGATCAGGTGGGGGCCGAAATCGCTCGACGAGGCCGTCTCGGCAGCGCAAGACAAGTTGTTGACGTAGATCGTGGCGTGGCGTTGCGGTTGGCCGCGACCATCCACCAAGGCAGTTGGCTGTCCGCATCGAGGTAGCCGATCTGTGCGCTCTGACATTCGGGCATCCTGTGCCGGTGGATTCCGATGAGATCCGAGCCGAGTGGAACGCCGAAGCAGCCACTTTCGACCTGGAACCTGACCATGGGCTGACCGACCCAGTCATTCGTGAGGCGTGGTGGCGACTTCTGTCCGACGTCCTTCCACCTCCGCCGGCGAGCGTTGCTGACCTCGGCTCGGGGACGGGATCGGTCTCGGTCCTGTTGGCCCATCACGGCTACAGCGTCAACGGCGTCGACCTGTCCCCGCGCATGGTCGAGCGGGCGATCGCCAAAGCCACGCTGAGCGCGGTCGACGTCTCGTTCTCGGTGGGGGACGCCGCCAACCCTGATCTGCCAAAGGGTGGGTTCGACGTGGTGTTCGCACGACACGTGGTCTGGGCACTTCCGAACCCAGAGGAGGCGCTTCAGAACTGGGTGGCCCTGCTGGGCCACTGCGGTCGGCTGGTCCTGGTCGAGGGTGTGTGGTTCAACGGTGCGGGCATCAGCTCGGCGGATCTGACCGACCTGGTGCGCCCCCTCACGAAGACGGTGGAGGTGATGTCGCTGCCCGACGCCCGACTGTGGGGTCGCGCAATCGAGGACGCTCGCTATCTGCTGGTGGCAGCCACGTGATACACACAGGGTCATGCACACAGGGTCGGGACGTTTGAGGCTTCAGCGTCCTGCCGCTGTTCGTGGCCCCCGCTGCCGCACCCAGGAGTCGATCGCGGGCTAGTGCTCGGTTGCTGCCTGTGGGACCCGTTGGCGCGGGTCAGGGGTGGTCCATCCGGATCCGTAACGCTTTCGGAACGGCTCGTGGTTACGGTTTGTGCGGCCGGCGCTTTGGCCGGCCGTGGGGGTGACGGGAGCGCGATGGCGACGTCTGCGATACCCGGCGGGGAGAGCCTGGCAGTCCGACTCCGGTGGGCGACGCCGAAGACCGCGCTGCTGGTGGGCTCGCTGACACTTCTGCTGCTCGTTGCGGAGATTCCGCTCTCGCTGACCGCCCATCAGCTCGGAGGTGGCCTGAGCCAGTTTCCGTTGATGGCACCCTTCGCGTTGGTCGGTTTGATCATCGCTGGACGTCAGCCGAACAACCCGATCGGGTGGATCATGCTCGCGATCGGCGTGATCTACACCGTCGGGGCAGACACTGGCGTCTACGCCGTCTTGGCCTTTCGGATGGGGCATCCGAGCCTGCCACTGGCGCGACTGGCCGTTGCTCTGACGCAGTGCTGGATCGTCTTGCCGATGCTGCTTCCATTACCGATCCTGCTGTTCCCGGACGGTCGGCTGCCCTCGCGACGCTGGCGGATCACAGCCTGGGTGTACTTGGCCGTTTGCGTCATCCTGCTCATCGGCACCGCGACGAAGGATGCCGCAGCGTTCACCGTCCGGGACGTCCAAGTGGACAGCTCCGGTGAGCTGTTGACCTTCAGCCGACAGTCCGGCGGCATCTCCGACGTCGTCGGGCTGGTGGGCTTCATGATCCTCGCGATCATCAGCCTGTCCTGGGTGGTCCGCCAAGTCGTCGCATACCGCCGAGCGACCGGAGAGCGTCGCCAACAACTGAAGTGGTTAGTCAGTGGCGGTGGGATCGCGATAGTCGGGTTCGCGTTCGCCCTAGCATTCAGCAACGCCCAGAATCCGATTCTTCGCCTGTTGTCCGTCGGATTCCTCGGGGTCGTGGCGGTACCTGTGAGCATCGGGGTCGGCGTCCTCAAGTACCGGCTGTACGACATCGACCGGATCATCACCCGAACCACGTCCTACGCCATCGTCACCGGCCTCCTTCTGGCGACATATCTCGCGGTGATCGGCCTCGCGACATCGATCTTCGGGAAGAAGTCATCGCTCGCTGTCGCCGCAGCCACGCTGACTGCAGCCGCGTTGGCCCGGCCGGTGCTCCGCAAGGTCCAGGACATGGTCGATCGCCGGTTCAATCGGGCCAGATACAACGCCATCCACACCGTGGACGCTTTCGGGACTCGGCTACGGAACCAAGTCGACCCGCACCACGTCCGTGAAGATCTCGTCGAGACCGTGAACGCCACGCTCCAGCCCGACCAAGTCACACTCTGGATCCGACAGCCGACCTGAGCGGAGATGCACTCCCGGCCCACCCCGAAGCGCCGATACAAGGCTCTTGGTACGGCGTACTGCCGGAGACTCTGGTGCTTCTGGTCGAGGCGTAGCCCGGGGAGTTCTCACCCGCCGCTGTCTGGGCGTTCCGACCCGCTGCTACTGCTCGCTGTCGCGAGCGGCGTGCTCGAGTACGTCGTAGACGACGAACGCCGGCCACACCAGCGCTTTGCCCAACGCCATCGCCTTGGGGCCGGCCCCGTCGTCGGCGTGCCGCCAGTAGTACACCGCCGCACCGATCAGGCCCAGGCCGTACACCCCGCCTCCGCCGGAACCACCTGATTGCATCCGCTGCGTTGTGGCCATCACGATGCCTCCTGTTCGCCCTAGCAAACCGGTTCGACCCGGCCGAGTAGCCCCATCGAACGACCCCGGCTTGCGCTGAGTCACCGGGGCCGTCCGGCCCCCTGCCAGCACCCCCGGATCCTGCAGGGGCAACGCATCCGGGCGGCTCGCTTGCCACTTCGCTGACCCGCCGAACCTACGATCGCGGGCGGCGACGGGTCAGAGGCGGACGTCCCTTGGCAAGCCGAGACCCCGCACCCGTCGGAGAGCGACACACGGGCTCTGCGAACCTGACGGGTTCACCGGGTCGGGCCGCAGCGACGGCGCTGTTCGGCATGACCCGCACCATGTGGGCGCGTACGGGTCCAATGGTGCTGCCGTGAGCTGCCAGAAGGGACTTCTCGTGCTTGGCGTGCAGATAACTCTGCCAGGCGGCACCAGTTGGTCGCGGCTACCCGATGACCTTGATCACGGCAGCGCCGCCGTACGACCCGCCGCCTTCCGAAACGGCGAAGGTCAGGTTGTAGAAGCCCGCCAGGGCGTCGGGCTCGACAGCACGTGTAGCGGAAAGTCACGTGCTGGGTGGACGAGACGTTCGATCCGGAACTGGAACAGCTGGTTGCGAGAAGGCCCAACGACCCCGACAAGACGGTCAGAGCCACCAACCGAAGCCGGTGGGATCGCCTCAATGTCATGAGGCCCCCTCCCGCGAGCGTCCAAGGTCGGGCGGCTCTGGTCCTGGAGCCTAGCCAGGGGCATGCTGGCGTCGCGACGACTTGCAGATCCTGCCGAGCCGAATCGCCTGCCTGTTCACTTTCGGCTAGCTGTACTGACCAGGGAGGTTGGTCAAGCGGCTTGTGGTCGGCGGGCCTGCGCTCAGGCGTCGAGGAAGAACAACGCCCTGGTGTCGGTGATCTCCGCGCAGAGCCGTCGTCCCTGCGTGCGCTGCGCCGCCGGCGGGGAAAGGAACAGCCGCGCTCCAGCTCGGGTGATCACGGCGTCGGACGTGTCAGGAGCGGCAGCCATCCCCATCGACAGGCTGTCTGTGTCGGGATTCAGGACCAGGCGTAGGCCGCCGCTTTGCGGGACTGATCCGCGATCCGCAAGGGTGCGCACCAGGGACGCAGCTTCTTCGGTGATCTCCAGCATGCTGATCCCTTCCGATCGGGCGGTCCCACGTGCTTCCTGGGGGCTTCACGCTGATGAACCTCGCACCGGTCGCTGTGCCAAGTGCGGGGGACACCTGTGGTCGTGCTGTGATTTCGGGGTCCGGGCCGAGCCAGCGACGATTCACCCCCGCCGCCCCCCTTGGCCACCTGAACCCTGCTTGCAGACCCGCCCTCAGGGATCTTGGAACATCGACTCGAAGACGGAGTGAGGCTCGGCATGGTCGCGGGCGGCACGATCCGTGATGTGGTTGGCCATCACGAAGGCGACGATGGCCGCCAGCGCAAGAACCCCAGCGATCACGAACGCGAAGACAACGGTCGTCTGGACTAGTGCCGAGGTGTTCATTCCGCACTCACCGAGGGCGCAGTTGATCATGTCATGCGTCTGGGCCCTTCCGACCTGGCCCCGTTCCACCACCCCGACAATGAGCGCGTTCGCGGCAAGCACGCCACACAAGACCGCCAGTGCGTTCAGCGTGCTCACGCTCGCCGGAGTCGTCCAGGCTTGGGCGAGCGTCGACGACGACCCGGATACCGCAGCGGCCCCGGCACTGCCTCGTGTCGCATCGGTCACGCGCCGATGCTCCCACCCGGTCGCTTCAGCCGTCCAGGGTCTGGAAGTCCGCCGCCGCTCCGCAGGGCCGTGTATCAGGAACCGGCGAATCGCCAACGCTCGCTGACCGCGGCCGATACCCAGACGTCGGTCCGCATGATCTCGTCGTCCTCGAGTCTGCATCCCGTGCCGCGTTCTGGAACAGGCTGAGGTTCTCCTCGGTCAGCTCCCCGGCGATGCCGGCCATGAAGCGGTTCTTGTTCAGCGTGATGTTGCGCGAGCGCTCGGGGCAGGGGCCGCCAGTGTCGCGCCTCGACGTGGCAGCGTTGGACCGGGCCGGGCGAGATCACGGTCGGGTCGAGGGCGGCCAGGGAGCCGACGAACTGCTCGGCCCCGCAGGCAGGTGGCCCGGGTCTGGGTGGAGACTGCCCCGGTGACCAGGCTCAGCGACCAGTCGTCGACCGACTCCGCCGGCGGTGGGCGCTCCCCTTCCAGGTCCGACAGTTCTCGTGGGTTCGAACGCTGTCCGATCCCCCCAGCGTCGGCAGTTCTCGTGCCAGATGCGACAAAGCTGCAGGTCAGGGGCCTGTCGTGGAGCTGACCGGCGAGCGGACGGCCCCCGGGATCTGGCACGAGAACTACTGGTTCCGTCGACACGAGGCTGCCTATCTGGCCACGCTGCCGCTGACGCGGGGCCGTCGGGTGCTCGAGGCCGGCTGTGGCGAAGGCTACGGCGCCGCCATGCTGCGGGACGAGGACGCCGACATCGTTGCGGTGGACCTCGACGAGTCGACGACCCGGCACGCCGCGAATTGCTACGCCCTGCCGGCCGTCTGCGGGGACCTCGTCGCACTTCCGATTCGTGATGCGTCCTTCGACTCCGTCGTCAGTTTGCAGACGATCGAGCACCTGTGGGACCAGCCGGGCTTCCTTGCCGAGTGTGCCCGCGTGCTCGTGCCCCATGGGCTCTTGACTCTCACCACGCCGAACCGGCTCACGTTCTCCCCCGATTGGCGGCCTGGGACGCCGCCGACCAACCCGTTCCACTCACACGAGCTCGACGCCGCCGAGCTCACCAACGCTGTTGCGCCGTGGTTCGACGTGATCGAGCTGGTCGCGGTCGAGCACGGCGCGCGAATCGCCGCCTACGAGCAACGACACGGCAGCCTGGTGGCCGCCCAACAGGCAAGTCCCCCCGATCAGTGGGACGGCGAGCTCGCCCGTTTCGTGGCCGACCTCGATGCCACGGACTTCGTCGTCAGCGCGGACGACGTCGACGGCGGGCTCGACCTGTTCGTCGTTGCGGAACGACGCCCGTGACGGCACCGCGAGCCGAACCGGTCGGAACGTTCTGCCTGGTCCTGCACACGCATCTGCCGTGGTTGCTGCACCACGGGTCGTGGCCGGTCGGCGAGGAATGGCTGTACCAGGCCTGGGCCGAGGCCTACCTGCCCGTGGTCGGCCTGCTGCGACGACTCGCGGACGAGGGTCGCACGGAGCTCCTCACCCTCGGCCTCACCCCGATCCTGGCCGCGCAGCTCGACGATGCGTACGCGCTCCGCGAGTTCCACACGTGGCTCGGCTTCTGGCAGATCCGGGCCGCGCAGTCGGGAACCAGACCGGACCCGGTGGTGCGCGCGCACGCCCGCTACGAGCACGGTCGGGCCAACCAGGCTCTCGCCGACTTCGAACGACACTGGAGCCGCGGCGGATCGGCCGCGATCCGTCCGCTCCTCGACGCCGGTGTCGTCGAGCTGCTCGGCGGGCCGGCAACGCACCCGTTCCAGCCGCTGACCGACGACCGTCTGGTCGAGTTCGGGCTGAACGTGGGGCTGGACGACCTCCGACTTCGGGTCGGACGACTCCCGAGCGGCATCTGGGCGCCGGAGTGCGGGTACCGGCCGGGGCTCGAGACCGTCTACCAACGGGCCGGCGTCGGCCACTTCGTCGTGGACGGCCCAACCCTGCAAGCCACCGGACGCACGACGTCACAGGGGGTGCTGGTCGGATCGAGCGACGTGGCCGCGTTCGCCCGCGACCTCGACGTGACGTACCGCGTGTGGTCGCCGAGGTCGGGCTACCCCGGTGGGAGGTGGTACCGCGACTTCCACACGTTCGACTACTGGGCCGGATTCCGGGCCGCTCGGGTGACCTCCAAGCGAGTTCCGCCGCACGAGAAAGCACCGTACGAGCCTGAGCGTGCGCTCGCGCAGGTGGACGTGGATGCGCGCGACTTCGTCGCCACGGTGGTCGCGCGCCTGCACGATCACGCCGAGCGCGAGCAACGTCCGGGACTGGTGGTCGCCGCC
>Ga0302321_100003062_pt1 | contig 14317 bp, 11 predicted proteins | sample Fen_T0_1_FD_202505 | JGI IMG/M metagenome (GOLD analysis project Ga0302321, IMG submission 202505) | Peat permafrost microbial communities from Stordalen Mire near Abisko, Sweden - Fen_T0_1 | ecosystem: Environmental > Terrestrial > Soil > Wetlands > Permafrost | place: Sweden: Abisko...
TTCGGGGCTGTACGAAAGAACGAAAGCGCCCTCGTCCAGGAAATACTCATCGGAGGGGTCGGCGTCGCGCGGCGTGCCCAGCGCCACGTGAATGCTCCCAGAGATTGCCGCTTCGCTGCCGCGCAACGTCGTTGCTCGATGCGCGCGAGCGGTCGGCGCGGGGTCGCGCCCGCCGATTGCTGCCGAGGGCGGCGCCAACTCCGGTGCTCGACACTGCAGCAACGCGAAGGCAGCGACGAGCAGCAGCACGACGACCGATTGAGGATTGCCGGGCAGCGTGCTCGAGGAGGCGCGTCTGGCGGGCGAGACCGTCACGGTCTCGACCCTAGCAGCCCCGGGGCAGCACGCCCCCTCCATCGGGCCGTGTCGTTCTCTACAGGAAGGACGCTTCTTTCAGCGACGGAACGCCGTCGGTGACGATGCGCTGACCGGAAGCGAGCCCAATTCGCACCTCCGTTTGCTCGCCGTCGCATGCGCCGAGCGTGACCGCTGCGGCGCTCGCCGAGTAGCTACCAGCCGACACGAAGACCGCGGGTTGGCCGGCAATCCAAGCCAATGCGCGGTTCGGCACGAGCAACGCCCGCCCGACATTCGACGGGTAAATCCTGGCCGTCACCGCTTGGCCCGCTCGCAAACCGCGCTGTCGGTTGTCCACGCCGATGCGGATCCGTAGCTTCGCGCCGGTGGTTGTAGCGGGCGCAGGGGTGGCCTCGACCTCCGTCACCCTGCCCGTGGCGATCACCATGGCAGGGGCCTCGCGAGACAATTCGACGCGATCTCCAAGCTCTAGGCCACGGGCCTCCGCGGGGCCAATACTCAAGTCGACCGACAAACGATCGAGGTCTGCGACGACGAACGCGACGCGTTCGCCGCGCACCGACTGCCCGGTGATGACCCGCCGCTCCACGACGACGCCGTTGAGCGGCGAACGCAACAGCGACACCCCCAACGCGCGCCGAGGGATTTGCCGTGCGTTGAACGAACCAGCCGCCTCGCGACGCGCTTGCGATGCACTACCAATCTCGGCCAGCAATTCTCCCCGCTTCACGTCGTCACCTTCGTACTTCGCGATTCGACGCACCGTGCCCGAGGCGTTGGCGCCGATCTCGGCGACCAACTCGGGATCGAAACTTGCCTTGCCGGTGGCTAAGACCACCGGTGAGAAGGACGCTTCCCTGACCTCCATCGTGCGAATCCCAGCCTGCGCGGCAAACGCGGCGGTGTATCGTACGGTTCTGCCCTCCACCTGCAATGCATCCGGTAGCGCGAGAGCTGGAACGCCTCGTTTTGCCAACGCCAAAGCGCCACCGCCAAGCAACGCAGCGCCGACCAGCCCGGAGGCGAACCTCGCCCGATGGTGTTTGTTTGGCGGACGCAGGCTCGGCGGCACGCTGAGCGCCGGAGTACCGAGGGTGGCGCCAGACAGCGAGTCGCAATGCACGTCATCTTCGGAACTCATGGCGGCCTCTCGCGAGCGACGGAGCTGCTCCGTGCCAGTGAATGCGATTTGTGGAGAACGAATGACAGCCTAACGGAAGACTTGTTTCGCCACGGTTACGCTACGGTTCGAAGACCGACGCCCTTCGCCCTGGAAGGTTCGGTAACTCAATAAATCGATTGGTGTACTTTGGGGTTCGCGTCGGAAGAGGCGGGCGCCGCAACGGTCGCGGATGTAGCGGGACTGCCTGCGGGGTGGGCCGACTTCGAAGAACCGCTCGACGGGCGCGAGGCTGGCCCCGTTCGTTTCGTGCCCGGTGGGGGCAAGGGCGGCCGCGATTCGGGCGGGGCGACCTGCGCAGTACTCGGGGGTACCGCTGCCGAGCCATGCTCATCGAGTGGGGCCACCGCTTGTTGCGGTGCGCTCGGGCGCAACACAAACGCCACGATCAACGCCAGGACGACTGCGAAGAGCGCCGCCCCCAATACCCAACTCAGGGGCAAGGCAGGTCGCGGAGGAGGGATGGGATCGGCGATCGGCGGCGCGCTCGCACGACCGCGATCGATCAAGAGAGTCACTGCGGTCGAGCTACTCCGGCTGGAGTTCGCGCTGTGCTCGGTTTCGGAAATGACGGCAGCGGGGACATGCGGCGTCCAGTCGGCAGAGGATTGGGCTTTGCGACTGGCCAACGGTTCCCTTTGCGTGGAAACGCTTCGCAAATCGAACCCGTCGTCTTGGACTTGGTGCGGGACGGCATCGAGATCCGCGTGGATCTGAAATCTTTCCGGCACGCTGGCAGCCGAACTGGTCACGGATGGCGCGGAGACCGCTGTTTCTGACCGCGGCGGCTTGGGATCCGGACGCGGGGGCCTCATCGGCGACGGACGCAGTGGTTTGCCCGCTGGCGTCGACAGCGGGGAGTAAGAGTGCGGCAGCCGAGCGAAGTTCTGCGCGGGCGGTGCTACGGAATCCGATTTCAGTGACGGGCGGGAGCTGGAACTGGCGCCAGTGCCACCAGGGATGTCACGGGAACTGGAAGGCGGCAATGACGCGGAGCTCGGCGGCCCGGGCTTCTCGGTCACGTCGCGAGCGCGGTTGCGGTCGACGACGCGTGGCACGCCGCGCGCCGAGTGCGCTGGATTGCGGTCGACGACGGCCTCTGGTCCGAGGTAGGCCGCCCTTTCAGACACCGACATCGGCCGGGGACTCGGCAGGGAGAGTTCGGTCGGGGCGCGCGGATCCACCGAACCGATCGACATCAGCGTGCCGCTTTGGATCGAACGCGCGCTCGGGGTCGGCGGAGTCGAGGTGTACTGCGCAGGTGGAATCGAGCGTACGCGCGGCACTTCGACCGAGACCGGAGTTGGCGACGGTGAGCGAGGCTCGAGCAGGCGACGCTTGCCGGCAGCTGTGCGCGCGACGTTCGGACCGTCGAGCGTCTCCGCATCACGCAGTACGGCGAGCTCGACCTCCTCCGGAATGACGCGCTCCGGCGCACCCTGACCGGGCTGCAGCGAGGGCCCACGCAAGCCGCGTGGCGCGACCGTGCCCACAGAACCTTCTCTGTACTTCGCAGCAGGCACATCGCGCAAAGTGGCGCGCTGTGAGCGTGCGTTGGCACTCGGCCGCGAATCGTCTTCGTGTCGTTCACTCATCCCCGGATATCCCGTGCATCTGCCAAGACACCCATCGGGCATGAGTAGCCCAAATCAAACCGCGAAGATAACGCCACGCGTCCTCGCCACTAGCTAGCGACCCAACAAAACGAAACTCTCGATCGCCCGACAGCGCGCCAGGCGAGAGCCGAGCATCACCCGAGCGCTGGCCGGAGCGCAACTCCGACTCACTTACCGGGAGCGCGACCACGGCGGAGCCGGCGTCGAGCCGTAGGGGAAGCTTGGGCCATGGTCGGCAACCGACGGCCAGTCCTGACCGGGCTGCACTCCAGAAGTGCTGGACAGGCTCGGGCCGGGTGCGACATTTGTCGGCGAAAAACCCGGCTGACTCCGGAAATAACCGAAAGTGCCGTAGCCGAGTGCCGGCGTCACGACATTCAGCTGATTGTAGTTGTTGACCGTCACCAACGGCCCTGGCGCGGCCTCCCGCCCCGCGCCGTCACTCACAGCCACGACATCGATTTCTCCGAGCGTGATCGTGTGACTCAAGCGCGGACGTGCTTCAGCCGAGTTTGGCTCTGCTGTCGCTGGAATCGAACTCGACTTCCCCCGACCGACACGCTCGGCCTCATTGGAAGCCGCGCGCTGCTGCTGACTCGCCGATTCCAGGTGCGCCTCGCCGACCCAATCGAGGCCGGTCGCGCCGCAGCCTAGACACAGAACCCATGCGCCGAGGAGCACGCCACGACTGAGCGGCGAGAATCGCATATCGATTAGCGAAAGGCTGCCATCGATCGTCAGATTTCGCCATGAGCTTTGCTCGTTCAGCGCGCTTCGGGCGGCATTCCTCCGGCACTGGACAACGCTTCTGTTGCTGCTTGCTCGCACCCGCTGCGGGCACCCAACAGCGCGCGAGCGCGCTCCAGGTCCAGCTGGTTCTCCCAGCGGCAAACGACGAGCGTCGCTACCGCGTTGCCGACGAAATTGGTCAATGCCCGTGCTTCGGACATGAAACGATCGATACCGAGCAACAGCGTCAGGCCGGCGACCGGGATACTGCCGGTAGCCGACAGCGTCGCAGCCAAGGTGATGAAGCCGCTACCAGTGACGCCCGCCGCACCTTTCGAGGTCAAGAGCAGGACCAAGAGCAAGGACAGCTCTTGGCCGAAACTAAGTTGAATATCCAGGGCTTGCGCCACGAATAGGCTGGCAAGAGTGAGGTAAATCGAGGTGCCATCCAGGTTGAAGGAGTAGCCGGCGGGGACCACCAAGCGCACGACCGGTGGCGCGCAACCTGCCGCTTCGAGCTTGGCCATCAACTTCGGCAGGGCCGACTCGGAGGAGGAGGTGCCGAGCACCACCGCCAGCTCTTCGCGCAGGTAACCAAGCAGCCGCAACAGCGACAGCCCCAGGCAGCGCAGTGTCAAACCCAGCACGAGGCACACGAACAACACTGAAGTGCCGTAGAACACTGCCATCAGCTTGGCCAAGCTGCCCAAGGTGCCCAAGCCGTACTTGCCGATAGTAAAAGCCATTGCGCCGAACGCGCCAATCGGCGAGAGGCGCATCAGAATTCCGACGATACCAAACAGCGCCGCCTGCACGCTGTCCAGCACATCGACCAGCGGGCGAGCGCGCGCTCCGAGCCGGGACACGACCACGCCGGTCAGCACCGCCAGCAATAAGACCTGCAGCATGTCGCCCTTGGCGAACGCACCGAAAAACGAATCGGGGATGATTGCAAGCACGTGCTCGACGAAGCCTCGCGGTCCGGGGGCGAGCAGCTTGTTGTCGAGCGCGCTACGGTCGAGCTTCTGCAAGGCGACGTGAAGGCCAGCGCCGGGCCGCACCAAGTGTGCGATCCCAATGCCGATGGCGAGTGCGAGCGTGGTCGTGAACTCGAACCACACCAGGGCTTTGGCGCCGGTTCGCCCCACTGCCTTCAGATCCTTCATCCCGGCAATGCCGACGACCAAGGTCGTGAACACGACCGGAGCGATCAACATCTTGATCAACTTGACGAAGCCTTCCCCGAGCGGCTGCATGGCCACGGCCCACGTGGGGCGCAGCACACCGAGCAGGACGGCCAGAGCGATCGCCAACAACACCTGCAGGTACAAGCTCGGCCCGCGGGGCCTACGAACGTCGAGCGAGCTTCCGGGGATCGACACGGCGCAAGCACAGTAGCATCATCGGGCGCGAGGAACGGCGCTGGGAGTGCCGATTGGCGCTCGAAACTTCTCAATTGGCGCCCTTGAGTGCTAAAAAGCTCGGACTCTGACCGAGCAAATTTCCAGAAGCGACCGCTGGTTCGTATACATTGCCCGCTGCAGTGACGGCTCGCTGTACACCGGAATCGCGCGCGATGTGCTGCGGCGGATCGCGGCGCACAACGCCGGGCGCGGCGCTCGTTACACGCGCGGACGCGGGCCGCTTTCCGTGTGCGCCCAGCGCCGCTGTGCCTCCAAGGGGGACGCCTTGCGCTTGGAGCTCGCGGTCAAGCGGCTACCGCGACCAGACAAAGAGATCCTACTCGGCGGGCGGCGCTTGGCCGTGTTCGCGCGACGCCTCGCGGCCCGTGCCTGATTCAGTCCGGCACGTTGCGTAGGAAGTTCGCGACCTCGGCGAAGCGCGCGTCGAGAAAAGCGCGCACCTCCCCGCTCACCCCCTGTTGGTCGAGCGCGAGCCTCATGCAACGCAGCCACGCATCCCGCATCCCTTCATCGATAGCTACCCGCCCGTGCCGCATGCGCAAACGCGGGTGCCCCCGTGTGGCCGAGAAGTCACGCGGGCCACCCAGCCACTCAATCAAAAAGAGCGCGAAATTGGCCCGAGATTGCTGGCTCACCCGCCCCTGCTCATCCAGCTCGTGCAAGGCAGCGAGCACGGGCTCGGTAGCATCCATCTGATCGTAAAAGGCGCCGACTAGGCGGCGCACGGGCTCTTCCCCGCCCAAACGGGCGAAGGGCGAATCGAGCTCGGTCGGCGAATAGGCCATCTGGAGCGCCGGCTTACGCCAAGAATGCGCGCGCGGCTAGGCTGTAGCGCGTCCGGCTCACGCCGCCGGGCGCTTCTGCTCGGCGCGCGCGGCGTTCACCAGATCCAGGGCCAGCCGGCGCGCATTTTCCGTGCGTGCCCCGGAGAGCATGCGCATCAACTCTTCGACCCGCGCTTGGGGACTGAGGCGCTCGACTTCGGTGCGCGTGCGCCCGAAAGTCTCGACCTTGTGCACCCGAAAATGGCCCGCAGCGCGCGCGGCCACGCAGGCTTGATGGGTAACGCAAATGATCTGGCGCGACTCGGCGGCGCGCCGCAGGCGAGCAGCGACCGCCTCCGCCGCAGCGCCGCCCACGCCCGAGTCGATTTCATCGAAGACCAGCGTTTCCGTGCCAGTTTCGAGACCCGCGCAGCGCAGCGCGACGAGCAAGCGTGAGCGCTCGCCACCGGATGCGACCTCTGCCAGGGGCCCGAACGGCTCGCCGGGATTGGCCGCAAAGCGAGCTTCGAGCAACGTCAGGCCGAGCGCCCCGAGCTCGTTCGGCTTCCCCTCGCTGAGACCGAGCTCGATGCGCGCGCCCGAGAGACACAAAGCGCCGAGTTCGCCTTCGATCCGCCGCACCAGTTCGGCGACGTGCCGTCGCCGCCCCTCGTGCAGTTCACGCGCGAGCTCGAGCGCGCGCTCGAGCGCCACCTCCACCTCCGCCTCGGCCAGGCCCGCGCGCTCTTCGGCGCCCTCCAACGCGGTCAGCTCTTGTCGCATGGCTTCCAATCGCTCGCACAGCATGTCCCCGGCAACACCCAGCGCCTGCGCGAGGCGATCGAGCTCGGCAAAGCGCGTTTCCAGCGCGTCCAAGTCGTGCGCTTCCACGTCGAGGTCGGCGCGTAGCCGCTCCGCTGCGCGCACGGCTTCTTCCACTTCGATCGCCGCGCGCTGCAGCGCCTCACACAACAGGCGGGCCTGCGGCGCGTCATCGGCCACGCGGGTGGCAGCGCGAATCAGCCCGGCAAGCTCTTGCGAAACCGCACCCTCACGCTCGGACAGAGCGTCTTCGACGTGGCCTGCAAGCTCCAGATAGGTCTGCGCACGCCGCAAAATGCGCAACCGCTCGGCGAGGCGCCCGTGTTCCCCAGGGCGCGGCCCCAGTTGTTCGAGCAGCGCGACTTGCTGTCGTACCAAGCGCTGGCGCGCGTCACGACCGGAAAGCTCCGCGCGCACGCGCGACAACTCCGCGCGCGCCAACGAAAGGTCCGCGTAGGCTGCGGCATACTTTTTTACGAGCGGGGCGTGTCCGGCCAGGACGTCGAGCCCGGATAGGAACAGGGCGGGACTGCCGATCTCGATCTGGGCGTGTTGGAAGGCAAAGCACAGCAGCGATTTTCCGACGTCCGCCAAGCGGGACAGGGGCACCGCGTCTTCACCGATCAGACAAGTGCCACGGCCAGCACGACGGATCATCCGCGCCAAGCGCTGCGGGCCGGTGTCGACCAGGAACTCGGCCTCGACCAGCGCGGAATCGTGCCCTTCACGGACGCAGCTCGCGGGCGTGCGCGCGCCCAAGAGTAAACCGAGGGCGGTCAGCACGAGTGATTTACCCGCTCCTGTCTCGCCGCTCAACACGTTCAGGCCGGGCGTTAGGCAAATGGTGACGTCGTCGAGCAGCGTGAAACCCTGGATCTTGAGGCGCTGGAGCATGGCCCTCGATTTAGGCAATCCAGCGCCTCCCCGCCAGGCTAGGCAATGTCCGATCGGACGTTGTCCGACCGACCCCGGCTACCAGGGAACGGACTGGTAATCCTTCAGGAATTTGCCGAACACGTGCTCGCCCGTGTTGAGCCCAGAGAAAAACGGGTCGCAGATGCGAGCCGCACCGTCGACGATGTCGAGCGGCGGCTGAAAATCGGCCTCGCGTTGCTTGCGCTCCGCATGGTGGAGTGGATCTTCGTCGGTGACCCAGCCCGTGTCGACCGCGTTCATGAAGATCCCGTGCTCGGCGTAGTCCGGTGCCGACGTGAAGGTCAGCATGTTCAACGCGGCTTTGGCCATGTTGGTGTGGGGGTGCTTGTCGGTCTTGGTGTAACGCGAAAATTGTCCCTCCATCGCAGACACGTTGACGATGTGCTTGTCCCGGGAGGGCACGCGCATCATCAGGCCTTTTAGTTTGCTGCACAGGATGAACGGCGCGACCGAGTTCACGAGCTGAACTTCGAGCATCTCGGGCGCGGGCACGTCCGCGAGCGCCATGCGCCAACTGTTCATCACGCGCAGATCGACCTGCTGAAGGTCCGCGTCGACTCGGCCTTTGGGGAACAGCTCGTCGGAAGCCGCCGTCTCGTCGTAGGCGAGCGGGATCTGGGACAGCGCGGCCGAGCGCGAGATCCCCTGCGCGGCGGAGCCAGTCGCGTAACGAGCGATGCCCGCGGCTTCACCGAAGCCGAGCGCCAGTGGCTGTCCGACTGGTGCATTCAAGGCAGCTTTACAGGCCTCGTGATCGTGCAGAAGGCGCTGCGCGCGAGCATCGACTGCCGACAGCGGGCCGAGCTCCAAGTCGAGCATGTGCTGGTAGAAGCCCGGCGGGCGACGCACGGTTTGGGCGGCGTTGTTGATCACGATGTCCAAGCGGTCGAGCGTTTGATTCAGGAAGCGCGCGAACAGCTCGACACTCGAGCAATGGCGTAGATCCAGGCCGTGGATCTGCAGCCGGTCACTGAATGCTTCGAAGTCGGACTCTCGGGCGAAGCGTTGGGCCGCATCGCGCGGAAAACGCGTGGTGACGAGCACGCGCGCTCCAGCGCGCAGCATCATCAACGCCGCTTGATAGCCGATCTTCAGGCGCGCGCCCGTGATCAACGCGGTCTTGCCGACCAATGACGCTGTTTGAAATCGCTTGCGATAGTTGAAGTCCGCGCACGTCTCGCACATCGAGTCGTAAAAGAAGTGCAGCCGGCGATACTCCGCCTTGCACACGTAGCAACCGCGCGGGTTCTTCAGCTCGCGCGCCGGGCCGCCCTCGACCGAACCCGGAAGCTGCGGCGGCGCTTCGTAGACGGGCGATAGGCGCGCCTTTCGAATGACGGTCTCGGCGCGCAGCGCGCGGTCGTCTTCGCGCGCCACCTTCTTGGAATAGCGACGAAACGCCTTGTTTTCTCGGATGCCTTCGTGCCGAGTCGGGCGCGACAGCCGGCCCGCGGCGATCAATAGCGCCACGCGGGCCTCGCCCGACAGGCTGACGAGGCGCGTTCGATCTTCGACCAGCAGCTCCAAGATCTCGATGCAACGCGCCAGCTCTTCGGGGGAAAAGTCTGCCATGGCAGGAGATCCAGGCCTCAGCGCGTGACCACGCGCCGACGGCGCGGCGGCTGTCCACCCCCGTCACGCGGCGGCGTGGCATCCGCCGCCCGCACGGCAGGGCGAGCTCCGGGGTGTGGGCGAGCCGCGTCTCGCGGGCGCTTCTTGGCGTCCCGCGGGTAACCGGTAACGACTCGCGGTCGCGAGGCCTCGCGCGGGAAACCGGCACCTGGGCGAGCAGCGTGGGCGGCTTCGCGCGGGGCGGCTGCGCGGGCGGCGTGCACGGCTTCGCGCGGGGCGGCCGCGCGGGGAGCGTGCGCCGCCTCGCGCGGCGCGGCCGTGCGAGCAACAGGCGCGGCTTGCCGCGGTGCGGCTGCGCGAGCAGGAGCCTCCCGAGGTCGGTCCACGTGTTTCTTGTAGGCGGCGCGCTCCGGCTGTCGCGGCACCGACTCCGCTTCGGCTTCCGCGTCCGCAGGGCGGGACTTCGGCGCGTCACGTCCTTTGGTCGCTTCGCGCGGCGGCGGCATGGTTCGCGGCGCAAAACCCTTGTTCGAGCTATCGGCCTGGATGGTGACCCGAGGATTGCGCGAATCGGGCTTGCTGGTGGCCTGTGCGAATGTCGCAGCGACCGCTGCTTTCACGCTCAAGCGCGAATGATCGCGCTCGATTTCGATGGCCCCGACGTCAGAACCTCGGATTTCGCCCCAGCGACAAGCCATCGCCAGCAGCTTCCGAGCATCGGCCCCGTCATCACCACCCCAGGTGATCCGGAACGAAACCCAATCTCCGCCCTCGCGCTGCGCGCCGCGATAGGGCGTCGAAGCCCGAGCCGGTTCAGGGCGTTCGCGCGTCGGATATTCACCGCGATCGCGGCTCGCCGCGCGGGGGCCAGCGCCACGCTGTTCACGTTCTCGTTCGTGCGGACCTTTCCGCTCCAGCCCGCGGTCCACGCGGCGAATTTCGCGCGGCTCGGTCGGCCCCGAGAAGCGAGCCAGAGCCAGCAACCGCGAGATGGTACGCGCGCTGTCGTCGCGCGCAGCGAGCCGCTCCGCGAGCGCTTTTTGACGGTCGGAAACCACGGCCTCCTCCCCGTCTTCACGCGTCAAAATGTCGAAGAACTTCTGATCACTGTTGGCTCGGATCTGCTCGGCCGTCGGTACCTGTTCGGTGCGCGCCACGACCTTGACCCGTTTCAGTAGCATCGTGGTCTTGCCGACGGCAGCCGGCGAGACCAAAAGCACGCTGCGCCCCTTGCGGCCAGCGCGGCCCGTTCGCCCGCTGCGATGCGTGTAACTATCGGCGTCCGTTGGCGGATCGAGATGAATCACGAGCGTGATGTCCTGAACGTCGATGCCGCGCGCTGCCACGTCCGTAGCCACCAAAACCCGGTGATCTGCGCGGCGAAATGAGGTGAGCGCGCGGTCGCGTTCGCGCTGATCCATTTCGCCGGAGAGCGCCGTGACGGCAAACCCGTTCTCTGCCAAGCGCTCGGCCACGTCGCCCACGTCCGCACGCGTGCGCGCGAAGATCAGCGTCTGGGCCTCGGGGCTAGCGAGCAGCAAATTGATTACGGCATCCAACCGTTGTCGAGGCTCGAGCACGTGCATCACGTGGTCGATGTCCACGTTGGCGACACCGAGCCGTGTGCCCTCCACGCGCGCCGGGTTTCTTTGTACGCTGTTGGCGAGTGCCTCGACCTCCCGCGGGAAGGTCGCAGACACCAGGTGCGTCGAACGCTCCTTGGGTGTCTTGCCGAGGATCGCCTCGAGCTCCTCGCGGAAACCCAGATCGAGCATGCGGTCGGCTTCGTCGAGCACCACCGCGCCCACCTGACTGGGATCGATCGAGCCGCGGTTCAGATGATCGAGCATACGGCCGGGGGTGCCCACGACGACCGACGGCCCAGCCGAAAGGGCGCGGTGCTCGTCTCGATACACGGCTCCGCCCGTCACCGAAGCTACCTTGGCGTTCAGCGGCGCGAACAACCACGTCAGTTCTTGCACCACCTGCTTGGCGAGCTCGCGCGTCGGCACGATCACCAAGGCCCGGGGGTGGGCCAGCTTGTCTTTGGCATTACTGGGCTGACCCGCGAGCTCGCGAATCACCAGGCCAATCGCGACCGTCTTACCGGAGCCTGTTTGGGAGGTCACGCGCAGATCACGGCCGGCCAGTGCCGGGTCGAGCACCGCCTTCTGCACGGTGGTGAGCTCTGTGAAACCTTTTTCGGAAATTGCAGCGCCGAGCGCAGGGCCGAGCAGTTCGGCGAAGTCAACCGTAACCATATTGCGGCCGCTCGTAGCACTAGTCCGGCGAGCATGCGTCGTTCTCGCGCTGAGACGGGCAAAGCTGGGGGATTTAGGGGCTTCCGGGCGCGCCGCAGCGCGTGCCCGCCGGTCTGGAGGCCGATCGGCGCGCGGCTCGCCGCCCCCAGTGTCAGTCCGGTAACTTGAAAATCACCAGTCGGCGCATGGGATAGGCGAACGTCACGAAGACCACGAACGTGCCGACGAAGCTCAGGAGTTCCGGGGCGACCCCGTGCACCTGCGGCGCAAGCCAACTAAAGAGCCCGAAATTCAAGAGCAAGGTGAACAGCTCGGCGGCCACGAAGAAACGCGCCTGGCGCGAAAGACTGCCCGCCTGGGCGCGGAAGGTGAAGCTGCGGTTACCGAAGAACTGGACCGAGGCACCGGCACACAGCGCCGGCAGGCGGGCCGCGGTAGGCGTCATGCCAATCAGCCGGATGCAGGCCGAGAACAGTGAAAAGTCGACCAGCGTGGCCCCACTGCCGACGATCAACGCCCGCGCGAAGCGTAGCGCTCGATCCGACCAGCGTTCTAGCTCGCTCACTTCCGATTAGCTGACCACATCTCGCACGCTTTAGAAACGCCCGCAGCGGGCTGCCAGGCGATAGTTTCCCAATTGTCACGCGTTCGGAACGAGTGAACACGGCGTGAGCGTACCGTTCAACGTCTCGCCAGCAATCGTCACGTACAGCTGCCCATCGGTACGCACGACTTCGAATTTGCTGTTCTTGTCCAGCTTCTTGTCGAGCGCGTCCAAGAACTCCGATTCGAAGCGATACACTTCAATCCGCTCGACTTGATGAATCGCGCGGGCACTGGCCTCACGGAGCAAGAGCGGTAACTCCACGTGCGTGAACAGCGTTACCCTGCCCGCGGCCTTGCTCGCCTTGTGCAAGCGGTCCGCCGACGGCGAACCAATGTCGATCCAGGCGCGCAAGACGCCCGTGGCGTCACGCACCGAGAGCGGCGCTTCTTCCGCCGAAGACAGGCCACCCTTGCTGAAGGCGATGCCCTCTTCATAACTCAGGCAATAGGCCAACGTGCGAGTCACCAAGTACCGCATCGTCTCGGAAGGGTGCCGCGCAACGCGCAAATCGAGCGACTCGTAGACGCCGCGGTCCACATCCGAAAGCGTGATTTGGAAGTGGTAGATCGTCGCGGTCAGAGCCATCGGGCCCTTCTAGCTCATAACCCGAAGGTCGGAGGTTCAAATCCTCCCCGCGCAACTGACGAAAAGGCCCTGAGAAATCGGGGCCTTTTTACTTTTGTTGGGCGGCGGCGTGTGGGGCGCTTGAAGGGGGCTCGTTGACGGTTGCCGTAGGACGCAGCCGGGCGCGACATCGCTCGTCACCAGGCCCACTGCCCTCCCTACCAAAACCGAAAGAAAACGCGAGACGCGCGGAGCGGCCCCGTGACGCGCTAGCGTCCTCGCGAGTGCAATGCCCGAAGGTCGCTTGGAGCCATGTCACGCGGCCACGCGCTCCCGTGGAAAGGCAACGGGCTACCTCGGTGTCATGGAGTTCCGTGTCGGCGACGGGCGGGCGCGGTCGAACCCAGAGATTCGAACAGGTGGAATGTGACCGAGTCGGCGGCGACGTCGAACTCGAGCCGTGCTTTTCGAGGACGCTTGGGCAGGCTGTAGTGGCAGTTGACAACTAGCAACCGCTTCCCAAACTCGATCCGCGCGAACTGCAAGGGATTGATGAAATAGCCAGCCTTGCCTTTCTCGTCACGGTCATCTAGCACGAAGTCCTCGAGCGACAGCGCTATCTCGTAGTCCTTCGTCAGGACGCGACAGAGCTTCGCGTGGTTGCCCTTCTCGTGCTTCCTGTACGGAGCCAGAAGGTCATCTTGGCTCACGCCGCGGAGAGAATTGGCGCCGCGAGCCTTGTCGATCAGCCGCTTCGCCTCCTTGGCGGTTAGCTCGCGATGGCTGAACAATCCGAAAGGTAGATTCTCAAGACACAGATCCCAGAAAGAAACGAACAGGTGCGAGGTCTTCGCCCTACCCCCTGGCTTGCGGGCAGGTCGAGCACGCAGGCCACCGGCACCGCCGCGGCGGCGTGCAGATTGCGATGACGTCTTCGCGCGAGCCATCACGTGCGGTTTATCACATCTTGTCTTGTAGTCGGCAGCTCAGATCGCACGCGCCGTTCGTACCGAGCGCCGCCGTCCTCGAATGCCCAACTTTCGGCAGGGCCTGTTCCGACGCTCCTCCCGCCTCTGGCCGTTTAGCCGCAGGTGGCGCATCCTTAGGGGGTGAACGCGCGCACACCCGAGCCCGGCTCACTGATCCCGAGCGCTCCGTTCGACGATCTCGACATCGAAAAACCCGACGACGAGTCGGAGTGGGATCGCCGACTGATGGCGCTCGCCGCGACGCGCATCGCAGCGGAGCGCGTGCGCCTCGAACGGCTCGGCATCATCGGCGAAGACGGCGAGCTCATCTCGCGCGCTCTGCCCCCAGATATGATCCCTGAGTCGGACACAACGCTCGAGACCGGCTGACGCACGATGGCACGCCCACGCATGATCGTGGTCGCCGGCCCCGAGGGCGACTACCGCCTGAACATCGGCCGCCGAGCACGCGCCCCAGGCGCCGGCGATCTCGATTGCGGCGCAGGCCTCACAGCACTCGCAGAGCGCGATAGCGTACGCGCGACTCTTGTCGGCG
>Ga0302321_100003063_pt1 | contig 14313 bp, 11 predicted proteins | sample Fen_T0_1_FD_202505 | JGI IMG/M metagenome (GOLD analysis project Ga0302321, IMG submission 202505) | Peat permafrost microbial communities from Stordalen Mire near Abisko, Sweden - Fen_T0_1 | ecosystem: Environmental > Terrestrial > Soil > Wetlands > Permafrost | place: Sweden: Abisko...
CTCCTGTAGGGAATGACTATGGTGACGACCGGATTGCCGCTACCATACGGAATAGAACGTGCGAAGTCTTGTCCGGTTTCTATCGCTTGGTAACGTGCTGTAACGGCCGTTCAAATCCACAGCGGCTACCCGGGCAATTCAGAGCGAAAATACATTACATTTGCTTACAAGCTGTTTGCGCGTAGCGCCGTCACCCCTGCAAAATGCATACATGACAACTTCCATCACCCCGCGTAACCGCATCCTGGTCGTCGACGACGACCTGCGCCTGCGCGACCTGCTGAAACGTTACCTGACCGAACAGGGATTTGCCGCCGACACCGTGCCGGACGGCGCCGCCCTCGACCGCGCCTTCACGCGCAATCGCTACGATTTGATCGTGCTCGACGTGATGTTGCCCGGCGAGGACGGGTTCGCCATTTGTCGGCGCATCCGCGGCTCTAGCGATGGCCACGCGCAGGTGCCGATCATCATGCTGACCGCCAAGGGCGACGACGTCGACCGCATTGTCGGCCTCGAAATGGGCGCCGACGACTACCTGCCGAAACCCTTCAATCCGCGCGAGCTGGTGGCGCGCATCAACGCCGTGCTGCGCCGCCAGGCGCCGCTGCCGACCCCCGGCGCGCCCAGCGAAGCCGACGAGGTGATCCAGTTCGGGCCGTTCGAATTCAACATGGGAACGCGCGAATTGCTGCGCGAAGGTGTGGCCATGCCGATGACCACCGGTGAGTTCGGCCTGCTCAAAGTACTGGCGCAACATCCGCGCGTGCCGCTGTCGCGCGACAAGCTCACCGAATTGGCGCGCGGCCGCGAGCACGACACCTTCGATCGCGCCATCGACGTGCAGGTTTCGCGCCTGCGCAAGCTGCTCGGCGAAGACCCGGCCAATCCGCGCTACCTGCAAACGGTATGGGGACTGGGCTACGTGTTCGTGCCGGACGGCAAGAAAAACTGAACATGACGTTGGTACCGCAGTCGCTGCTGTCGCGCACGGCGCTGGTGATCGTGTTCGCGCTGCTGCTGAGCCAGGGCGTGTCGGTATTCCTGTTTCGCTATTATTCGCGCGAACCGCGCATCCAGCTCGGCGCGATCGGCTTTGTCAGCCAGTTGAAAACGATACGCGCGGCACTGGAAACGCTGCCCGATGCCAGCCAGGGCGAATTCCTGCAGCGGCTGCGCGAAGAAAAGGGCCTGCGCGTGTACCGCAATCGCGACGAGGCGCTGGTGCCGGCGCCGGACGGACCGGCGCTGCGCACCGCGCGCGAACGACTGCGCGACGAGTTCGGTCCGGACACGGATATTTTTGTACGCGCCTCGCCGAAAGCCGATGCCCCGCCGGTGCTGGTGGTCAAGTTTATGGTGGGCAGCAATATTTTCTACGCCGTGTTTCCCCGCGCGCGGGTGGTCGAGCCCGACTATTCCTGGGCGTGGATCGATTGGGCCGTGGCGGGCGGCCTCACCGCGCTGGCGGGCGCGCTATTCCTGATGTGGCGGGTCAATCAGCCTTTGAAAGCGCTGGCCGACGCAGCGCGCCTACTGGGTCAGGGCAAGGCGACCGCGCCGGTCACCGAAATGGGTCCCTCGGAAGTGCGCGCGGTGGCGGTGGCGTTCAACCAGATGCGCGACGACCTCGCCCGCCTCGACAGCGAGCGTGCCACCTTTCTCGCCGGCGTTTCGCATGATTTGCGCACGCCGCTGTCGCGCCTGCGCCTCGGCATAGAAATGCTGCCGGCCGAGCCGGCCACCCGCACCGACCTGGAACGCGATATCGGCGACATCAACAGCATCATCGACCAGTTCATGGATTTCGCACGCGGTGAGTCGAGCGAGGCTTTGCAGCCGGTCAACCTCAACCAGCTTGCCGCCGGCGCACGCGAACGCGCCGCGCGCAGCGGCATCGGAGTTACGCTGGAAACCACCGACCTGCCACCGCTGATGCTGCGGCCACTCGCCATGCAGCGCGCGATCGATAACCTGATCAACAATGCGGCGCGTCACGGCGGCGGTGAAGTAGCCGTCAAGGCCGGCCTGGACGGCGCCGCGCAAACCTTGTCGGTGCTCGATCGCGGTCCGGGCATTCCGGTCAGCGAGGTCGAGCGCTTGAAGCAACCTTTTACGCGGCTCGATTCCTCACGCAGCGGCGAGAGCGGCGCCGGCTTGGGACTGGCCATCGTCGAGCGCATCGCGCGCATGCATGCCGCCCGCTTCGACCTGCTGCCGCGCGCCGGCGGCGGCACCGAAGCGCGGCTGACTTTTCCTCCAGCCGCGCCAACCTCATAGTCTTTGTCGATACGCGAACTCGTCGCCAAATCGAGCGGACCCCGCGGGATCCGCTCGATTTGGCGATGGGTTCAGTAGCAGACTCTATTGCGACCCGCTACCTTTGCTTCGTATAGCTTGTGATCGGCCGCGTCGAGCAGTTTGTCCTTGTGATCGATGCCCGCCGCCAGCGCGATGCCGAAACTCATCGTCACTTTCAGGTCGGGATGAAATTGCGACCAGTCGTATTGTTCGATCTCGACGCGCAGTCGTTCGCACAGCGCGGCCGACTCGTCGATATTGGTGTCGGGCAGCACCAGGGCGAATTCCTCGCCGCCGTATCGCGCAGCCACGTCGTTGACGCGGCAACCTTCGCGGAACACACGGCCGACCACGCGCAACACCTCATCGCCGGTCGAATGCGAGAAATGGTCGTTGATGCGCTTGAAGTGGTCGAGGTCGGCCAGCACCACGGCGAGCGGCCGCGGGTTGCGGCGCGCGCGCTCGAATTCGAGCGACAGCAGGCGGTCTAGTTCGCGCCGGTTGGCGAGTCCCGTCAGGGCGTCCTCGTTGGACAGGCGCTTGTAGGCCTCCGATTGCTCGCGTACCTGGATCAGGAGGCGCGCCTTTTCCTCGTTGGCAATCTCCAGCTTTTCCTTTTCACGGGCAAGGTCGGCGGTCTGCTCGTCGACGCGTTGCTGCAATTCCAGGGCGCTGCGTTTCAATTGCAGCGTGCGGGCGCGATAGGCCAGATAGACCAGCACCAGAACCAGCAGCGAACCGATCAACCGGAACCAGGCGGTTTCGGCGATGCCCGGCCGGAAATCGACGTTGACCGATGCTCCGGTCTCGTTCCAGATGCCGTCGTTATTGCTGGCGATCACCTGGAACTGGTAGTCGCCGGGTTTCAGGTTGGTATAGATCGCGTGACCGTCGTTGCCGCCTTCGATCCAGTCGGAATCGTAGCCGTTCAGCCGATAGCGGAAGCGCACCTTGGCGGGGTCCGGGAAGCTGAGCGCGACAAAGGAAAATTCGATGCGGTGATTGCCGGGCGGCAACACCACGCCTTCGTTGAAAGGCACTTCGACGGCGTCCACGGCGATATTCGTCAAATGCACCGGCGGCGGACGCAAGTTGCGCACCCGCTGGCGCGCGCCGTCGATCACGGCCACGCCGTGCGCGGTGGCAAACAGGATGCGCTTGTCGCGGGTGCGCCAGCCGGCCGGTTGGGATCCGCCGTTGCATTGCTGCGAGGGCATGCCGTCGGAATGGTTGAACCGCAGCGGCTCGACCTTTTGCCGGGTGCCGGCGGCCCATTCGTCGATGTCGCTCTTACGCAGCTGCATCAGTCCATGGTTGGAGCACATCCACAGGCCGCCGCGCGTATCGTCGATGACGCTGAAAATGGTGTTGCCGGGCAGGCCTTGGGCAATACCCAGAAACTGCGCTTTGTCGCCCACCACTCGCACCAGGCCATTGCTGGTGCCGACGAGCACGTTGCCGGCGGTATCGGTGGTGATCGATTGCACCCAATCCTTGACGCCGATCGCCGTGCCGGCCGGGTCGATTTCGCCATCGCGGAACACGACCAGGCCGGCGCGCGTGCCGACCCACAGGCTGCCGTCGGCGTGCTCCATGATGGCCAGCACCTGGGAGCTCGGCAGGCCTTGCGCGACGTCGTAGTGCTTGACCGATTCATCGCCGCCGATGCGCACCAGGCCGGCGTTGGTGCCTACCCAAAGGTCGCGGTTACGCGCCTGCACTATGGCGCGGACTGCCGACGGCCCCACCGCATAGCGGGTACCGAGGCTTTCCATGCCGCCGTTGCGGTAGCGATGCAAGCCGCCGGCGTCGGTGCCGATCCAGATGGTGCCGTCGTTGCCCTCGGCGAGCGCCAGGATGGCATTGTTGACCAGGCCATCGGCGCGCGTGAAGCGGCGGACATATTTGCCTTCCAGCCGAAACAGGCCATCGGCGGTGCCGACCCAGGTAATGCCCGCCTTGTCCTCGATGACCACGCGCGTGAACTCCTCGGTGATGCCGCGCCGCTGTCCCCACGAGGTGATGACGCCGTCGCGGAAGCGGTCGAGGCCGGCGTTGGTGCCCACCCACAGGCCGCCTTCGCTGTCCTCGGCGATGGAACGCACCAGATTGTTGGTCAGGCCGTCGACCTTCGTATAGGTATCGAGCACGCCGTTGCGCAGGCGGTGCAGCCCTTCCAGGCAGCCGATCCAGAGCGAGCCGGCGCGGTCGCGCTGCAGGACCAGGATCGAATCGCTGGTCAAGCCCTCGCGCCGCGTGATGTGCCGCCAGCGATCGCCCTCCTGCAGGAACAGTCCGTCCCGGTAGGTGCCGATCACCAGGTGGCCCGCCCCATCCTCGGCCAGCGACGACACGTACTGCGTGTCGGCATCGGTGCCGCTGGGCCTGGTCTGCAGCTTGCCGTCGTGAATGGCGGCCATGCCCGATTGGGTGCCGACCAGCACGTCGCCGCCGGCGCGCGCCATCAGGGCGGTAATAATATTATTGGGCAGGCCGTCGGCGGTGGTGTAGGCAAATAACTTGCCGCCTTGCCAGCGCAGCAACCCGTCGCCGCTGGTGCCTATCCACAGCGCGCCCGCCTTGTCCTCGACCATCACCAGTACTTCGCTGCGCGGCAGCGCGGCGTCGGTCTGCAGCGGCGCGAATTTGCCGGCGTGGTAGCGCACCACGCCGCCGTCGCGCAGGCCGATGTAAAGGCTGCCGTCGCTACCTTCGCAAAAAGCGGAAATGCCACCGCCCGCCAGCGAGGGCGTGTTGGACTGGTCGAAGACCTTGAAATGCTGGCCGTCGTAGCGCGCCGCACCTTCGTGCGTGGCGAACCAGATATAGCCGTCGTGGGTCTGCAGGATGCCGCGCACCGTGCTTTGCGGCAGGCCGGTATCGACGGTCCATGAATCGTGCAGGAAATCGACGATCGGCTTGTCCATTTCCAACGCGAACGCGGGCAGCGCAAGCCAAGCGGCCAGCCACAGCATCGGCAGGAATCGGAGCGGGAAATATTTCGACATGGGACGCGCGAAGCGGTTACGTAAACAGACTCGCGCTGATTATGCCTTAGTGCTCGTGAGCCGAATGAAAATCATTGTCGTAGCGGACGGACGGATGCAGCAGGCTGTCGGGCGGAAAGCGCGGCGACGGAACTTATCCATCAAACCTCGCTCTCTGTCGCAGGTCGCACCGATTCATGCTCCGACCTGGAACGCGAGTAGTTGGGGCATTGCCGTCGCCGCTTGCGACAGTTGCCGGCATAAAACCGCCCGGACCGCGGTAATGGCCCCATGCAGCCATTTTTCTCAACCGAACAGGACCCCGCCATGACACTCAAACGCCGCGATTTTCTTCACCTGGCCACGGCCAGCGCTGCCGCAGGAATATTTTCCCCGGCGGCGCGGGCGAGCGCTGCCGTCAGGCCCAAGGCCATCGCTTTCGATGCCTTTCCGATATTCGACCCGCGACCGGTATTCTCTCTGGCAGAACAGCTTTTTCCCGGCAAAGGAAGCGAACTCGGCAACGCCTGGCGCACCCGGCAATTCGAATATCAATGGCTGCGCGCCCTGGCCGGACGCTACGCCGATTTCCTGTAAACCAGCGAAGACGCGCTGGTGTATTCCTGCGAGTTGCTGAAGCTGGAACTCACGGCCGGAAAACGCAGGCAACTGGTGGATGCCTACCTTGCGCTGACGGCCTGGCCGGATGCGCTGCCGGCACTGAAAGCGTTGCAAAGCGCGGGCCTGCGCCTGGCTTTGCTGTCCAACGCCACACCGCAAATGTTGGAGGCCGGCATTCGCAACGCAGGCTTGGCAGGCCTTTTCGAGCACGTGCTGAGCACCGATCGGATCGGGACCTGCAAACCCGACCCGCGCGCCTATCGCATGGCGATCGATGCCTTTGGGCTCAAGCGCGAGGAAATCCTGTTTGTCGCCTTTGCCGGCTGGGATGCCGGGGGCGCGAAGTTGTTCGGCTATCCGACCTTCTGGGTCAATCGCATGAACCTGCCGGCAGAACAGTTGGGCGTCGTTGCGGACGCGAGCGGTCAGGCAATGAGCGACCTGCTGGCCTACGTGAATGCGCTCGGCTAGCGCGTCGCCGAATAGGCCGGCCCTTTCAAGGCAACTCCGCTACGTACGCCGGTATGCCGGTCGCGTTCGACGACAATCTTGCCGTTGACCAGCACGTAGTCGAAACCGGTGGAAAACTGGTGCGGGTTTTCGAAGGTGGCCTTGTCGATCACGGCCTGGTCATCGAAAACGACGATGTCGGCGGCATAGCCTTCGCGCAACAAGCCGCGATCCTTCAACTGGAACTTCTGCGCCGCAAGCGAGGTCATGCGCCGCACCGCTTCTTCCAGCGGAACGATGTGCTCCTCGCGCACGTACTTGCCCAGCACACGCGCGTTGGTGCCGTAGCTGCGCGGGTGCGGCAGGCCCTTGCCGTTTTGCACGCCGCCGTCGGCACCTATCATGTTGAAGGGATACTTCATGATGTAGCGCACGTCGTCTTCGATCATGCCGTGAAAGACCATCTGCGCGCCGCCCGCCGAAAGCAGGTCGAGCATGGTCTCGATTTCAGCAGCGAGTGTGGCTTCACGACCTCTTTCGCGATTGATGACGGAAATATTCTTGCCGTTCAGCGTGGGATCGGCGCCGTGGCGCGCCACCACCGCGTAGCTGAAGTCCTTGCGCTTTTTCTCCAGTGCGGTCGCCAGCATCTCGTCGGCCATTTTTTTGCGCTCGACCGGATCGGCGATACGCTTGCGCAGCGCCGGCATGCCGCCCGACAGCGCCCAGTCGGGTGCCATCACGCCGAGGTTGGTGCTGCTCGCCGTATACGGATACTGGTCTATGGTCACATCAAGCCCTTCGCGGCGGGCGCTTTCCACCAGCGCCAGGGTCTCGCGCGAGCGGCCCCAGTTGGCCGGCGCGCCGACCTTGAAGTGGGAAATCTCGACCGGAAGCCTCGCCTGCCGGCCGACGTCAATGGCTTCATTGATCGCTTCCGCCACCTTGTTGCCTTCGTCGCGGATATGCGAGGCGTAGACGCCATGATGGCGCGCGGATGCCCGGGCAAGGCCTACCACCTCGTCGGTGGTGCTGTAAATGCCCGGCAGGTAGATGAGGCCAGTGGACAGGCCGACCGCGCCGTCGCGCATCGCCTGCTCCACCATCGCCTCCATCTTGCGCTGTTCCTCCGGCGTGGCACGGCGATCTTCCAGCCCCATGACGAGCCGCCGCACGGTATTGTGGCCGACCAGGGAGGCTACGTTGATCGAGGTATGTTGGCCATCGATGCCGGCGAAGAACGAAGGCAATTGATCGGCCGAGGCACCGCAATTGCCGGTAATGACGGTGGTGACGCCATCGCGGACGTAATTGTCGGCGGTCGGTATCTCCAGCACGTCCTCGATATGGCCGTGCACGTCGATGAAACCGGGGGCGACGATTTGACGCCGGGCATCGATGGTGCGGTTGGCCTTGATGTCATCTAGATGGCCGACAGCGAGGATCTTGCCGTCCTTGACCGAGACGTCGCCCAGAAACCAGTTGTTGCCGGTGCCGTCGACGATGCGGCCGTTGCGGATCAAGACATCGGCCGTGCCGACGGTGGGCGCCGGCACAGTCGAGCAAGCGGCAAGGAAGAGTGCCAACACACAGGAAAAATTGCGCAACATGATGCTGCCTTTCAGAAAAGGGGCCGATCGATCGCGGCGTTGGAAAAGAAATTCAGGAGTCTTTCAGTCGTGGTCTGTCCGGGTGGCGAAAAAAGCGACTGCTTCCGCCTCGTCGCGGGTGCGGCGCATCGGCGGCAGGCTTTGCCAGATGCGTTTGCCGTACGGCTTGTCTACCACGCGATTGTCGCCGAGCATCAGCACGCCGCGATCGGTCTCGTCGCGGATCAGGCGCCCCGCGCCCTGCTTCAACTTGATGGCGGCGTGAGGCACCTGGTATTGCATGAAGGCGTTGCCGCCGGCTTTGTTGATGGCTTCGATGCGCGCCGCCAGCACCGGGTCGTCGGGGGCGGCAAACGGCAGCTTGTCGATCACCACCAACGATAGCGCGTCGCCCTTCACATCGACCCCTTCCCAAAACGAGTGGGACGCCACCAGCACAGCGTTGCCGAGGCGGCGAAAGCGGTCCAGCAACTCGCTGCGGGTGCCCTCGCCCTGCACCATCAGCGGGAACTCCCATTCGCGCTTCTTCCATTCGTCCTGCAGCATTTGGTGGGCGCGATCCATGGCTTTGAGCGAGGTGAAGAGCAGGAAGGCCCGGCCCGCGGAGGCTTCGATCAGCGGAAGCGCTGCCCGCACCACCGCCTCGGTATGGTCTGGCGTATTCGGCGCGGGCAGGTTCTGCGGCAGGTACAAAAGTGCCTGGTTGGGATAGTCGAATGGCGAGGGCCAGAAAGCGGTTTCGACCTGCCGTTCGTTGAATGCATCTGCATCGACCGCGAATTCGTCGGCGGGCGCCGCCAGCAGGCCCATCTCGTTTTGGTAGTGCTTGAAATCGCCCTTCACGGCCAGCGTCGCAGACGTAAAAATCCAGGCGCGCTTTTGCGAGAACACCTGCTCGGCAAAGATGCCGGCGATCGACAGCGGCGTGAGATGGAAGGCGAGCGACTGCGCGAAGGCTTCCGCCCACCGTATATATCCCGCACTCTCCTCGCCGGCCTGCTCTTTTCCGGCGGCCCTCCACTGGGTCATGCGGACGGCAAAATCATCGGCGCGGGTCAGGCAATTGGCCAATTCCTGGGCGCGTTCGGCCTGGCTTTCCAGCAAGGCGCGCAACTCGCCGAGTTTTTCCTGCGCATCGCCGAATACCTTGTCGAATTCTGCGCGCCCGGCCACCTCGGCACCGGGCAGGCGCGAGAAATCTTCGGCCACCAGCAGGCGCAGGTCGCGGGCTGCCTTGTCGAGCGTGACGGCGGCCTCCTGCAGGCCCTTGAAATCGGCGGCGTGCTCGATGCCGGCGAGGCGCGCATCGCGCGCGAGCTCGGTAAGCTGCGAGGTCGACACCGACTCGCCGAAGAACATGGTTGCGGTTTCCGGCAACTGGTGGGCTTCGTCGAAGATGATGGTGTTGCTGGCGGGCAGCAAGTCCTGCGCACCGTCGTCCTTCAGCACCAGGTCGGCGAAAAACAGGTGATGATTGACGACCACGACCTCGGCGGCGAGTGCTGCCTTGCGCGCCTTCATCAGGAAGCATTCCTCGTAGTGCGTGCACTGCGAGCCCAGGCAGTTTTCGCGCGTGGACACGGCGTGGCTCCAGGCGCCTGAGCGCTCCGATACGTCGGCGAGTTCGGCCTTGTCGCCGGTGCCGCCGCCGGCCAGCGACCGGTCGGCGAAGCGACGGATCATCTGGATGTGCTTGGCGTCTTCGCGATTGAGGAAGCGTCCGTCCGCAACCGCCGTCTCCAGGTGGTGCAGGCAGACGTAATTGGCGCGGCCCTTCAGCAAGGCGGTGGTGACCGGGATGCCGAGCGCCTCGATCACGGTGGGAATGTCGCGATGGAACAACTGGTCCTGCAGGGTCTTGGTGCCGGTGGAGACGATCACCTTGCCGCCGGAACGCAGCGCCGGGACCAAATAGGCGAAGGTCTTGCCGGTGCCGGTGCCGGCCTCGGCGATGAACACGCCGGCGCGTGCAATGGCCGCAGCGATGCGTTCGGCCATTTCGATCTGGCTGTCGCGGTGACGGAACCCGGTAATGCGCTTGGCGAGCGGCCCGTTGGGGCCGAACAACTCGGAGATGTCGGACATGCGCGATGATACCGCGCGCTACCGCCTAAGGTTAGGAGCGCGCGAAGATAATGCGTTCCTTTTTCAGCAGTTGCGAGATCAGCACCACCGCCACCGCCATGACGGCCAGGTTGATGGCGAGCGGCAGCGCGTAGTGCAGCATGCCGACGGTCTCGCCGCGCAGGATGCGCGTCATCACCATCTGTTGCGCCAGCATCGGCACGAACAGCTGCCAGGTGGCGTCCTTCAATTGCGCAAACATGGTAATGGACGGAACCATCGCCACCAACATCACCAGATAGCTCACGTAGGTCTGGGCTTCCTTGAAGGTGCGGCCGTAGATGGCGATCAGCATCTGCAGCGACCCGATGGCGGGAGCGAACGAAGCCAGGGTGACGGCAAAGCCCGCGTACTGGGCAGGCGACAGGCTCACCAATGCCGCGAGCTTGGGCATCGGCGCAAAGGTCAGCGTCAGGAAAAAGCCGAGCAGAATGAGGCCGACCACGGCCAGTCCGTAGCAGGTAACCGCCAGCCACTTTCCCAGCACCAGCGCCTCGCGGGTGACCGGGTTCATCAGCAACGGCTCCAGCGAACCGCGTTCGCGCTCTCCGGCCGTCATGTCGATGGCAACCGCCGTGCAGCCGGTTACGCCGACCACCAGCGCCATCATCGGGATGATGAACAACAGCATCGCCGCCTTTTGCGCGACGGTGCCGAGGTTGGTTTCGTTGATGTCGACGGCGCGCATCAACAGCGGCGATACACCGCGCGCCACCAGCCGTTGCGCCCCCACTTCCGCGTTGAAGGCAGACAACTGCCGGCGCATCGCGTTGATCGAAACATTGCCGCCGTCGGAGCGGGTGTCGTCGTAAATCATCTCGACTTCGGCGCGGCCTTCCAGAAATTTCTGGGTAAAATCCTTCGGGATCACCAGCACCGGGTCGTGCTTGCCCGACTTGATGAGTTCGCGGAAATCCCCTGCCGGCAGCTTGAGTTTGACGTCCTGCCGCTGCAGGAAATTGACCAGTTGCGGGGCGTACTCCTGGCCCAGCAAGTAAAACTCCTTTTTGTCGGCCTTTTCCTCGATGTTGGAAACGAAATAGGTGAGCCCCACCAGCATCAGCGGACCCATCGCCACCGACAGCAGGAAGATCATCGCCGCGGTGCGCCGGTCGCGCAAATGATCGGTCAATTCCTTTTTCCAGACGATCCGCACCGTGCGCCACATCACAGTTTCTCCCCGTGTTCGCCTTCGATACCGGCCAGCGCCACAAAGGCGTCTTCCAGCGTGCTCTTGCCGCTTTGCGCGAGCAGTTGTTCGGCACTGCCCTGCGCACTGACCTTGCCGTGCGCAACGATGACGATCTCGTCGCACAGGGCCGCCACCTCCTGCATGATGTGGCTGGAAAAGAGCACACAGCGTCCCTCCGACCGCAGCCGCTTGATCAACTCGCGCAAGGCACGCGTGGTCATGACGTCGAGACCGTTGGTGGGTTCGTCGAGAATCACATTGGCCGGCTCATGGATCAGCGCACGAGCGATCGCCACTTTCATGCGTTCACCCTGCGAAAAACCATCGACGCGGCGGTCGAGGATCTCGCCCATATCGAGCCACTCGGCGAGTCTTGCCAGGGTGGCGCCAAAACGTTCGGCGGCGACGCCGCGCAAATCGGCGTAATAGCGGATGTTCTCGCGCGCGGTCATGCGCGTATAGAGTCCGCGCGCATCGGTGAGTAGGCCGGTGGCGGCACGCGCCGCCTGCGCGTCGCGCGTGCAGTCGTGACCGTCGATGGCCACACTGCCGGACTCGATGGCGACCAGCGTGCCGATCATGCGAATGGTGGTGGTCTTGCCGGCGCCGTTAGGGCCGAGCAGGCCGGTGACGGCGCCGTCCCTGGCGGTAAAACTCACGCCGTCGACGGCGGTAACCGCGCCGAAATGCTTGCGGAGCTCGCGTACTTCAATCATGGCCGGCTCCGGTGGTCTTGTCGTCGCGCTTGTCTTCCCTGTCCCGCATGGGCAGCGGAAACAGCGGCCGCGGCAACCGATGCAGGCATTCGCCGTCGATGCCCGCCACAGAAGCGGATTCGATGAACCGCTTGATGAGACGCGGTGCGCAGCCGTGACCACTGATGCCGTGGCCGATATTCGGCGCCACCAGGTGAACCGAGTTGGCGAGCGATTTTTTCACTTCTTCGCCTTGCGCCGGCGGGGTGACCGGGTCCTGCGCGCCGGAAAAAATCAATGCCGGCACCGACGATTGCACCGGATTGCTGAAATCGTCGGGGACTTTGCCGCGCGGCCAATTCTCGCAGCCCTTGCGGAACTCGTCGATGAAGAGGCGCCCGAACGGGGCATGTGCGGCTTCGGCCTTGGCGGCGTCCTCGCCGATGCGCGGCAGATCCTCGGCGCAGACCACCGACAGCCGCATGCCGTAGGCCATCTTGTCGTCGCCGCCGTCGCCGAACAGCGATCCCTGTGAAAGGAGTGGGCCGAAATTGCCGTGGCGCGCGTCCATCAACAGCCCCGGCATCATTGCCGACAACTCCGGAACGTACAGGCTGGTAAAGATCGAGATCAGCACGATGTCGCGCGATATTTCCATCTCACGCACCTTGCCGGTCAACGCGTCGGCGATGCTCACTTTGCGCGGCTTTTTGCCGAGTTCGTCCAGCATGGCGTTGACCTCCGCACGCAGCGAAGGATATTGCTCGTTGCAAGTCTTCTCTTTTTCGCATGCAACCAGCATTTTTTCGTACGACGCGCCGGCGTCGCGGCCGAAACCGAGCGGCAAGGCCATCGACGGCGGCGCCACGCCGTCGATGACGACGCTGCGCACGTGAGCCGGATAGCGGCGCAGGTATTCGAGCGCCGCACGGGTGCCGTAGGAGCCGCCCCACAGGTCGATTTTGTCGTAACCCAGCGCCGCGCGCACGTCGTCGATATCGGCCATGGCGATGGTGGTGGTGTAGAGGCTCAGGTCGGCGCGGCGCGATAATTCGGCGCGGCACTCGGCGAGAAACTTGCGCGCGATGACGTCGCGTTTGGCGACTTCGTTCATGCCGGGGTCGCCCGCTTTCGGCATGCGGCAGAACAGCCCGTTGGATTTGCCGGTGCCGCGCTGGTCCACCAATACGATGTCGCGCTTGCTGTTGAGGCCGCCGAATATGCCCAGCGCCTGCCGGCCGAAGTCCGTCGCCGCCTGCCCGGGGCCGCCGGCAAACAGGAAAATCGCGTCGGCTTCCTTGACCCGCGCGGTGGCCGGCAGCACCACGATATTCAGGGAAATCTTTCGCCCTTGCTGGCTGTCGCGGTTTTCGAACACCTCGAAAGTCGCGCATTTGACCTCGTTTTCCACGTGGGCAACGCGGCACGACTTCAATTCCAGCCGGGCGGGCCCGTCGGCGGCAAAGGCCACCCCGGCGGCACCCAGCGCGAAAACGGCGAACCACTTCAAATATTGTGTATGGCGCATGGCAATTCTTGTTCGAGTCAGGCTGCACGGTAATGCAATCGACCTACCCTGTCAAAATCGCTGCGACAGGGCCCGACTTTGCCGCGACCGGCGCGCCATTCGGCGGAGCCAACGCCCTATAATCGGATATGCCCGACACCCCTCTATTTCCCCGCGCAGATCCGGCCACCCCGGAATTCTGGGACATGCGCTTCCAGGCGGAATTCACGCCCTGGGACCAGCGCGGTGTGCCCCGTTTGCTGGAAGAATACGTTCGCCGGAGGTCAAAGCCCGGGAATATGCTGATTCCCGGCTGCGGCTCCGCCTGGGAGGTGCGCTTCCTGGCCGAAGCCGGATGGCAGGTGACCGCTGTGGATTTTTCGCCGGTGGCCGTGGCGCGCGCCGCGGCGTTATTGGGCCCCCACGCCGGCAATGTTCGCCTTGGCGATTTTTTTGCGGTCGAGGCCGGCCCCATCGATACCATTTACGAGCGCGCGTTCCAGTGCGCGTTGCCGCGCGATCTGTGGAGCGCCTGGGCGGAACGGGTCGCAGTCCTGTTGCCGCCGGGCGGCGCTTTGCTGGGTTTCTTTTTCTTCGATTCCGCCGAGAAGGGCCCGCCGTTCGGACTGGCGCCGCAACAGCTCGATTCGCTATTGAACGACAACTTCATCCTGCGCGAACAGGCGGCGCCGCCGGATTCCCTGCCGGTGTTCGAGGGCAAGGAACGCTGGATGGTGTGGGAGCGTCGTTAGAGGATTGTCGACTACGCCGTCAGCGGGTGTCTCGATTGCGTGTGATCCATCTCACCGTAGGCTTCGGTGACGAT
>Ga0302321_100003065_pt1 | contig 14310 bp, 9 predicted proteins | sample Fen_T0_1_FD_202505 | JGI IMG/M metagenome (GOLD analysis project Ga0302321, IMG submission 202505) | Peat permafrost microbial communities from Stordalen Mire near Abisko, Sweden - Fen_T0_1 | ecosystem: Environmental > Terrestrial > Soil > Wetlands > Permafrost | place: Sweden: Abisko...
TCGTTGGTCATTTCCGCCATTTCGCGGTAGCTGCCGGCAAATTGATCCGCTTCGATGCGGTAACTGATGGTGCCGGAGTCGTGTTGCTTCTTCATTTCCGTTTGCGCAAGATAGAACTTTCCCAGCGTTCCGGTCATCTTCTGCATTGCCCGGAGCAGTTCCGCCGTCTCGTCGTGCCCGGTTACCACGATCTCGCCGCTCAGGTCGCCGGTAGCCACGTGTTGCGCCACACGTACCGCTTCCCGCAAAGGCCCCGTGATGGACCGCGTAACCCAAAGAGCGAAACCGATTCCGGTTACTAAGGCAGCGAGCATCAGCACGATCAAGAGCAAGCGCCCACTCTGGTACTGCTGCTCGACCTCCTTGCCGGAGGCAATGACACGCTGCTGGTAGTACTCGTCCATCCTGTTGACGCGGTCCTGAAACGCATCCAGCTTCGGCTTCATGTCTTCGGCAAAGAACTTGTTCGCCGCCTCCAAGTTGCCGGTCGCCTTTTCCTTGAAGGCCGCCGTGCGTGCCGCCTGATAGAGGGCGCGCTTTTCGAGCATTTCGGTGAGCAACGCATTTGCTTCCGGCTCCGAGATTCCCGCCTTGATCTGCGCTTGCACGTCCTGCGCCCGCGCGACGTCCTTGGCGATGGCGTCCAGGAAATATTTCTCTGCCGCCGGGTCGGATACCTTGATGGCAGCGATGGTCCTGGCCGCGTTGGCCGCCATGATGGCGGCCTGCTCCTGGACCAGATGCGCCTGCCGCATTTCGGTGGTCACCAAGGCATTGGCCAGGGTGCCTATGGTTTGCAGGCGCCAGATGCCGAATCCGGCCATGAGCACAAGCAACAGTAATACGCAGCCGAAGCTCAGGCCGAGCCTTGCGCCAATCTTGATCTTCCCTATCGAAAACATGCCATTCTCCATTTGCTCGGTGAACTTCCGCTATTGACTTGCATATGAAGGCGACGTAACAGCAACGCGCCTTCGTTATAGATGCTGCGCCGGCCGACTTGGCTGCCGGTACATTTTCAGAACTCGTTCCACTCTTCGTTGGAGCCCGACGCCTTGGTGCGAGCCGGTGCGAGTTTGGCTACCGTCTTGGCGCGCGTCGGCAGGCGAGATACGTTCGCGCTCCGGTTTGGCGCTTGCCATTTTTCCGCCCGGATTGGGACGGCATTGGCCGCGGCACCGGCTAACCGGAATACCCCGACGGCCTGCGTCAGCACCCCTGCCTGCTCCTCGAGGCTCTCGGCGGCGGCAGCCGCCTGTTCGACCAGCGCCGCGTTCTGCTGCGTCACCTCGTCCATCTGCGTGATGGCAGTGTTGACCTGCTCGATGCCGATGCTCTGCTCCTGGCTCGCCGCCGTGATCTCGCCCATGATGTCGGTGACCCGCTTGACCGAGGTAACGATCTCTTCCATGGTCTTGCCGGCTTCGTCGACCAGCCGGGTGCCGGTGTCGACCTTGTCGACCGAGTCGCCGATCAGTTCCTTGATCTCCTTGGCGGCGGCGGCACTTCGTTGGGCGAGGTTGCGTACTTCGGTGGCAACCACGGCAAAGCCGCGCCCTTGTTCGCCGGCACGGGCCGCTTCTACGGCGGCATTCAGGGCGAGGATGTTGGTCTGGAAGGCGATGCCGTCGATGACGCTGATGATGTCGACGATCTTCTTCGAGCTTGCGTTGATCGAGCTCATGGTGTCGACCACCTGGCTCACCACCGCGCCGCCCTTGACGGCGACGTCGGAGGCGCCGATGGCGAGCTGGTTGGCTTGCCTTGCGTTGTCGGCGTTGGCCTTCACCGTGCTGGTGAGTTCTTCCATCGAGGCGGCGGTCTCTTCGAGACTGGACGCCTGCTCTTCCGTCCGGCTCGACAGGTCGGTGTTGCCGGAGGCAATTTCCTTGGCCGCCGTGTTGATCGATTCGCTCGCGTCGCGCAGTTGCCCGACGATTTCGCTCAGGCGTGCCGCGGTCTGGTTGGCGTCGTCTTTGAGCTGGCCGAAGGCGCCTTGGTAGTCGCTGGTGATCTTCTCGGTCAGGTCGCCTTGCGAGAGTGCGCTCAGTACGCGGCCGACGTCCTTCAGGGCTACGTCGCTGGTGTCCATGAGTTGGTTGAGGCCTTCGACCATCTTCTTGAAGTCGTGCTGGTATTTGTCCACGTCGCCGCGTACCTGGAAGTCGCCGCGCGCGGCCGCGTCCACCAGCTTGGCAATTTCGCCGTTGACCGATTGCAGGCTGGCTTTGACGCCGTCGATGGCTTCGGTGATCTTGGCTTTCTCGCCAGGAAGCCTGTCGATGTCCACCGACAGGTCGCCTACCGCGTAGCGCTTCACCACTTCCACCACTTGCATCTTCACCGCTATGTGGGAGGCGACCAGTTCGTTGGTCTTGTTCGCGGCGTCGGCAAATGCGCCATGAAATTCGGCCGCAGGAATCCTGTATGAAATGAAGCCTTCGTCATGCTTCACCGCCATTTGATCTTGCGCCGAGATAAAGGCCTTGAGCGTCGTCACCATGTCGCCCATGGCACGCTGCAACTGCGCGATTTCATCCTTGCCGACAACGTCGATTTGCTTGCTGAGGTCGCCCTTGGCGACGGCCTCGGCCACTGCCACCACCTCTGCGAGAGGGCGCCGGATCATTCCGGCGGTCCATAGCGCCATGACGGTAGCGAGGGCGATGGCGCCAAGCAGCAGGCCGATCACCCAGCCACGCGCCTGTGCGAATGTCGCCTGCGCGGTTTGATAGGACGTATCGGCGCCCTTGTTGCTGATATCGATGAGTTGATTCAGGTCGTCGGTCATGGCGCCGAATGCAATGCGCAATTCGCCCAGCATGTACTTCCTGGTCTCGTCGTACGTTTTTTCCCCGCCACGCGATAGCTCAAGCACCTTTTCATGCGACACAAGAAACGCGCTCAGGTGCTGTTTGTACTGCTCGAACCTTTTCTTTTCCTCTTCGGAGCTGACCAGTTTTTCGAAGGCGCCCATTTGTTCGTTAAGCTTCCGCTTCGACTCGTCGATTTTCTTCTCGATGTCGTTCTTTTCCGCCGGTTCGGTTGCAAGAAAATGGCTCGACTCCGAGCGACGGAGCCTGTTTACGGATTCCCGGATATCGCCGAGCGACTTGATGCTCGGCAGCCAATTGGTGGCGAGATCTCCCGCGCTGGCATTGATTTTGCCGAGTTGCGCGATCGAAAATGCGCCGAGGCCGGCTGTAATCAGTATCACGACAAAAAAAGCGATCCCGAGCTTGGTACCGATTCTGTAGTTTGCGAGGTTCATAGTTCCGGTCCTGGTCGGTTGCGGGTCAAATCAATGCGTCGTTTGGTCTACCAGCGCCATGTCTTCGCCGGTCATCAGTTTTTCGATGTCCACCAGGATCAGCATGCGCTGCTCGACGGTGCCGAGTCCCATGATGTAGTCGGTATCGAATGTCGACGAAAAGTCCGGCGCCGGCCGTACCTCGTCCGGCTGCAGCGTGAGCACATCGGACACGCCATCGACCACCATACCGATAATGCGTCCGGCAACATGCAGCACGATCACCACCGTGAAATCGTCGTAGGTGACTTCCGCGAGGCGAAACTTGATGCGCATATCGACCACCGGCACGATGGTGCCGCGCAGGTTCACGACGCCCTTGATGAAGTCCGGGGCGTTGGCGATCGCGGTGACCGCTTCGTAATTGCGGATTTCCTTTACCTTCAGAATGTCGATGCCGTATTCCTCGCCACCGAGTTTGAAGGTCAGGAATTCGCGGACCTGCGGCATCGTTGACGCGGAGGTTTGACTGGTTGTGGGCGCTTGGGCTTGCATCGTGGTTCCTTTGCTGTTCAGTGCACGGGTTGGTGAGTGGGTCTCGTGGTTCGCGGGCCGCTGCTGCAGGCGGCCACCACCTGCGCCACGTCGAGGATCAGGGCAACGCGGCCATCGCCGAGAATGGTGGCGCCGGACACCCCGGGAACTTTTCGGTAATTGGCTTCGAGGTTCTTGACGACCACCTGGTGCTGGCCGATCAGCTGGTCGACCATCAATGCGGTGCGCGCGCCGTCGGCTTCGACGATCACCAGAATCTTGCTGCTCGACGCGCCCTTCGGCGTCGGTGACTTCAGGACTTCGTGCAGGCACACCACCGGCAGGTATTCGTCGCGTATCGCCGCCACGCGACCTTCGCCGACCACGGTGCGCAGCATATCGGGCGAGACTTGCAGCGATTCGACCACATTGGCGAGCGGCAGGATGAAGGTATCGCCGTTCACCGCCACCGACATACCGTCCATGATGGCGAGCGTCAGCGGCAGGCGTACCGACACGCGTGTGCCGAGGCCTTCGGCGGAGTCGAGCTCCACGCTGCCGCCGAGTGCGGCAATATTTTTGGTCACCACGTCCATGCCGACGCCGCGCCCGGATACATCGGTCACCTGCTCCGCGGTCGAAAATCCCGGTGCCCAGATCAATTGCCAGACATCCTTGTCGGCCATGGCGTCCGAGACTGCCATGCCGCGTTCGCGGGCTTTGGCGAGAATACGGTTCCGGTTGAGGCCTGCGCCATCGTCGCGCACCTCGATGATGATGCTGCCGCCGCGATGAAAGGCGGAAAGGGACAAGGTGCCGCGTGCGGGCTTGCCGGCCGCAATTCGGGCCGCCGGCAATTCGATGCCGTGGTCAACCGAGTTGCGGATCAGATGGGTGAGCGGGTCGGTGATCTTTTCGATCAGCCCCTTGTCAAGTTCGGTCGCCTCGCCCGAGGTCTGCAGGTCGATTTCCTTGCCAAGCTTGGCGGCGAGGTCGCGAAGCATGCGCGGGAAGCGGTTGAACACCACCGCCATCGGAATCATGCGGATGCTCATCACCGCTTCCTGCAGGCTGCGGGTGTTGCGTTCGAGGTCGGCCAGTCCGCCGACCATGCCGGCGTGCTTCGCCGAGTCGATGTCGCGTCCCTTGTTGGAGAGCATCGACTGTGTGATCACCAACTCGCCGACCAGGTTGATCAACTGATCGACTTTTTCGACGGATACGCGCAGCGTGGCCGCATCGGCGCCGGCGGCAGGGCGGTCGACGCGCACTTTGGGTTCGGTGCGGGCCGACGGAGCCGCGACGACCTTGGTCGGCAACTCGTCGAAGAGGCCATAACCGGGGTCGCCGTTGTCCCGGCCTGCCAGCGGCGGTAACCCGCTCACTGCCTCGTCGGCAACGTGCGCGACAGCGGGCGGCGACACCAGCCGCACTTGCTCGCGACTGACGTGAAAGCCGAGCAGGTCGCACAGCTCTTCGTCAGGGCAGGCTGTCTCTACCCGGTAGCGTCGTGACGTGGTGCCGCAGGTGGCGGATACATCGTCGAGAAAGGTGATCTTGCCCAGGTCGGGGATTTCGCCAAACAGCTCGATGACGTTATCGAAAATCCCGAGGTCCCCGAGCGGTCCGATGGTCATCTCCAGCGTTCGGGTACTCGCATGGGGAACGGCTGGGGCACCACCATGGACAGAGTCTTCGCCGGCAAGCCTGCGAACATGGGAGAGTAGCGTCGAAATGTCGCCGGCCGCTTCGCCGCCGTGCTGGTGCGCGGCGAGCTGCGCCTTGAGCACGTCGCCGGCTTCCAGCAATACGTCGATCATTTCGGTGCTGAGGGCCAGCTCGCGCTTGCGGACGCGGTCCAGCAGGGTTTCCAATTCGTGGGTCAATTCGGTCACGTCCTGGAACCCGAAGGTGGCGGCGCCGCCCTTGATGGAATGCGCGGCGCGGAAAATGGCGTGCAAGTCGTCCTCGGCCGGCTCATCGACGGAGATGGCCAGCAGCAGGGTTTCCATGCTGGAAAGATTTTCACCGGCCTCTTCGAAGAACACCTGGTAGAACTGCGTCAGGTCGATCTCTCCGGATGCGGTTTGGTTGGCGACGGTGCCCGGTTCAATCATTTTGTTTTATTCTCGAAAAGGGGAAAGGATTCGCAGGCTGCGGAATCGGGCACGATCAGCCCAGCAACTTTTTGATGACTTCCAAAAGCCGTGACGGCTCGAACGGCTTCACCATCCAGCCGTTGGCACCGGCGGCACGACCGGCCGCTTTCATGGCGTCGGACGATTCGGTGGTCAGCATCAGGATCGGCGTGACCTTGTATTGCGGCATTTGCCGCAGGGCCTTGACCAGGGAGATGCCATCGACTCGCGGCATGTTCTGGTCGATCAGCATCAGGTTGACGGTTTTGTTGCGCGCCTGTTCGAGGCCTTCCTGGCCGTCCGCAGCCTGCACGACGTCGAAGCCGGCGCCTTTCAGGGTAAAGGCGACCATTTGTCGCATCGATGCGGAGTCGTCCACGGCCAGAATTGAATACATGCTTGCATCCTCGGTGATTGCGGCGAATTGATGTGACGTGTCCGTTGCTGCCCGGAGCTTCACCGTGACAGGTCATAGTGATTAGCGGCAGCCACGCGCAAATCTTGAGCCGATAAGCCTGTTCTGCCGCCCGCCCGGCAACCCTCGAGCCTCGCCGGACAGGAGTCGCAGCGAGAATTTTCCAATCCGGTTCTCGAACTCCAAGGGATAAGTGATAATGGAAGCGCTTGAGCCGATCGAAACGACCATTCCGCCAAAGAACCGACCCCATGACGCCAGCTGCCCAAACCCCTGTCCGCATCCTGTTCGTGGAAGACTCCGAACTCGATTTCGAGCTGTTGGTGGCGGCGCTGGAGCGCAACGGCATCGAACTCGTGGCAAGCCGGGTCGAGGATGCCGGCGCAATGCGCGCAGCACTTGCCGAAGGCAATTGGGACGCGGTGATATCCGACCGCAATCTTCCCCTTTTCTCGGCGGAAGGGGCGCAGGCGGTGCTGCGCGAATCCGGCCTGGACCTGCCTTTTCTGGTGGTGTCCGGCGATTCGGGCGAGGAAGTCGCCGTGGAAGCGATGCTGGCCGGCGCCGACGATTACATCATGAAGGGACGCCTGGGCAGGCTGGCGCCGGCGCTGCGGCGTTCCATTCAGGCAGCCGCCGTACGCAGAGAGCGGGCGGCGGCGGAAGTCGCCTTGCGCGAATCGGAAAGTCGTCTGCATCTGCTGAGCCAGCATCTGGAGTCGGTCAAGGAGACCGAGCGCGCGGCGGCGGCCAACGAAATCACCGAGGAGGTCGGCAGTTCGCTGACCGCGCTCAAGTTCGAGCTTGCCTGGCTGCAGCGCCACGCGAAGCTCGCGCAGGACGCCGAAAAGCGCCTTCTCATCGCCATCGGTTTGCTGGAACAGGCGTCTTCGACCGCACAGGGCGTGGTCGGCAAGTTGTATCCGGTGATACTGGACCAGGGCATTGTGCCGGCGCTGGAATGGCTGACCGCCGAGTTCGGCCGCAAGTTCGGTATCGCGACACACTTCGACAGCAATCGCGAGGAGGTACTTGACCGGGCCACCGCCATTGGACTGTACCGGGTCTGCCAGGAGGCATTGGACAACGTCGGCCGTCACGCTGCCGCTACGGCGGTGCACGTGCACCTGTTCGCGACAGAGGAACAGATCCACCTGGAAATCGCCGACAATGGACGAGGAATGGTGGAAACGGGCAGCGGCAACCGGCCGTTCGGTTTGGCCGGCATGCGCGAAAGAGCGCGCGGACTCGGTGGCAGCCTCGACATTTCCAGCGACCCCGGCAAGGGCACCACGGTGTTGCTTTCGGTGCCGCATCTGGCCTCGACCGCCGGAGCGGGGGACGCTTGATCCGCGTTTTTATCGTCGATGATCACGCCATGCTGCGTCGCGGCATCCGCGAGATCCTCACCGATAGCCACGATATCGAGGTGGTCGGCGAGGCGGCCGATTACACGGAGCTGCGCACGAAGATGCGCGGCCTCGAAATCGATGTCTTCCTGCTCGATGTCAATTTGCCCGGCAAGAACGGTATCGACATCCTGAAATCGTTGCGCGAGGAAAATCCGCGCGTAAAGGCGCTGATGTTGTCGATGTATCCCGAAGACCAATATGCCGTACGTGCGCTGAAAGCCGGCGCCTATGGGTACCTGAACAAGGCGAGCGCGCCGGAGTTGCTGCTGACCGCCGTGGCCCAGATCATGGCCGGGCGCAAGTTCATTACGCCGGCACTGGCGCAATCGCTGGCGGAAAGTCTGTCCGGCGATGGCGAGGAATTGCCGCACAACCGACTGTCCGACCGGGAATTCCAAACTCTTTGCCTGATGGCCTCCGGCAAGCGGCTGGCCGACATCGCCGCCGCGCTATCGCTCTCGCCGAAGACCATCAGCGTGTATCGCGCACGCATCCTGGAAAAGATGGGCATGAGCAACAACGCCGAACTCACCCACTACGCGCTGAAGCACAAGCTGGTCGAATAGGCTGCCGTCTGCCGGTGCGGCGCATTACGGAATTTCCCGCAGTTGCCGATAACTTCGCGAGGATGCCCACGCAAGGGTTGCGACTGAATGCGCCTCGTGCGCGGCAGTCGTCAATGCTTGCACCAACCCTCATTTCATTCTGGTCGCCCATGTCCACATTACGCAAATTGCGCACCCCCTTTCAATCGCTGGCCGCCAAGGCCGTGAGCCTGTTCGGCTGGCGCGACTCGGCATCGAATTCACCGGCACCGGCGTTGCGTCGGCCCCTTCACTATCCGGCGGCATTGGCTACGCCACAGTCGGGCCCGCGGCTCGGCATCGCCCTGTCGCAGCCTGCCGAACCGGGCGGAGGTGGCAAGCCGCCGCCGCGCATGGTGGTCCAACGTCTGACGCCGGCGCGCCCGGACACCTCGGTCGACGAGGCGGTGCTCGATCAATTAAACGCGTTGGGTATGCGCGGCGGCAACGAGCCGTTTGCGGTGCGCATGGCCAGGTTGTTCCTGAAAACCGCCCCCAATCTGGTTGCCAATATGGCAGCCGGGTTCGAGGCACGCGATGCCGCCGCAGTAAGGCTCGCCACGCACACGCTGAAATCGAGCGCAAAGTCGCTGGGGGCTTTCAAGCTGGCGACTTTTGCCGCCTCGCTAGAGGCGCAGGCGCGCAACCAGTCCTGGGAAGGATGCGACCAGCTGCGCACATCGATCGAGAGAGAGTTCCCCCTCGTCTGCGCCGAACTGGAACGGTTCGTCAATCAGCATCCCGAGAAGCCCGGCGCCTGAACGCGGCGGCGGGCAATCTCGAACGCAAAGTCGCTGGGTGCTTTCAAGCTGGCGACTTTTGCCGCCTCGCTCGGGGCGCAGGCGCGCAACCATCCCGGGAAGGCTGCGACCAGCGGCGCACATCGATCGAGCCAGAGTCCCCCGTCGTCCGCGCCGAACCGGAACGGTTCGTCAATCAGTATTCCGAGAAGCCCGCCGCCTGAACGCGGCGGCAGGCAATCGAAGGCGGCAGGTTACGTGCTGCCGCTATCAGCCGATCTGTACGCAGTTCTTGCCGGCAGCCTTGGCCAGATATAGAGCCGCGTCGGCGCGCCGCAAGACCGTTTCCTGGGTGTCTTCTGCAAGCACCTCGGCGATACCGGCGCTGAAGGTAATCAGCACTTTCTCGTTGTTGTGCAGGAAGATCGCGCGGGTTAACTGACGCTGCAGCCGTTTCAGTACCGCCACGCCGTCCCTGGCGGTTGTCTTTTCGAGCAGGATTACGAATTCCTCGCCGCCGTAACGCGCCACGACGTCGGCAGGACGCACTTCGTTGCGAATCATGTCGGCGACGTGCTTGAGGGCAAGGTCGCCGGCCTGATGGCCAAGCGTGTCGTTGAGGCACTTGAAATTGTCGATGTCGAGCAGGGCCGCCGACATCGGTTTGTCCTGACCGGCGGCGCGCGCCTGACGCACGCCAAACGCGTCTTCAAGGCCACGGCGGTTCAGGACCTGGGTGAGCGGATCGACGCGGACCAGGTCGCTGACCTCGGCCAATTCGTTCTCCAGGATGCGCATCCGCGTTTCATACTGCTCGGCGGTTTTGCGGGCGTTATTCAATTCGTCGTGGGTACGCTGGGTAGCGTCGCGCATTTCGATCGTGTCGTCCAACAAGCCGGCCACCACCCGCGTCAACGACGGCAGGTCATGCGCCTGGCGAATTTCTTCGGCGCGACCGGAAATGCGCACGTGAAAATTGCCGCTGTCGACAGTAGCCGAGGCCAGGCGCTCGATCAACGTCGCCAGCATTTCCTTGACGGCGGCCTTGGCTTGCTTGAGGTCCGCCTTCAGTTCCGCTTGCCGCCACACCGCACGCTGCAGGCCATCTTCGGCTTCGGTCAGCGATTGCTCGCTTAGCGGCGCCGCCAGCAGTCGGGTAATGCGTTCGACCTGCCCGCTTACCCACGTATCGTCGTCCGCGAACAGCGCCAGGTTTTCGCAAAGGCGCCGCAACAGGCGCACCAGCCGGTCGCGCAATTCGGCCTGCCGGCTCGATTCGTTGCGGCTATCGGCGCAGGCGATCTGGATTTCGTGCAGCCATTCCGCTCCCGGGATGCCCGCGCAGCGGGCCAGGCGCCCACCGAGCGTTTCGTCGGCCGGCAACTCGGCGGTGGCGCTGCGCCTGCGATCGACTGGCTGGTACATGTCCATCGCGGTCAGGGCGAGCAATCGCCAGGCACTTGCTTCCGAGCGCGATTCGCCGGTGTCGGCCGACAGCGAATTGGCCAACGTGCCGATGTCTTGTACCGGCAACTGCGAATTGCCGGCATCCGCCGCTTTCACGCCCCAGCCTGCCACCAGGCGCTCGAGTTTTTCGCGGGTGCGATCGCTCGACGAGGTGGTGGTGAGCACATGGCGCACGGCACCCAATTTGCGCGCGCGCGTCCAATTGGCATGATTCGCATCGATTTGCTGGAGCAGCGTGCCAAGGAGGCGCGGCCAATCCTGCAGTCCTTCGGCAAACGTCTTGGCGACTACTTCGTCGATGCCCTTGCGCGCGCTGGACCATGCGCGACTCTTGACCTGCTCCTGCAACTTCTGCAGGCTTTCGTCTTCGGGATACCGGTTGGCTATGCCCTGCAACAGTTGCTTCAGCAAGTTCTCCGGCTCGACTGCCGTCGATTCGAAGTCGGCGCTGCCACCGGATGCCTCGCCATAGGCGCGGGCAAAGTTTTCCGGTGTCGGCGCAACGCGGGACGACGCGAGCTGGCGGATCGCCTCGCGAGCGATTTCGGCCGGATTGGCGGGCTTGGCGGGTTGGGCGCTGCGGGGATGCGAGCTCATTATTCGCCCCCGCCGATGGCTTCGCGCAGAAGATTGATTGGATTGGCGCTTTTGCGCACGGCAGGCTTTGCCAAAGCAGGCTGATCTCCGTACTCGCGCCGGAAGCGGGCAAATTCCGCCGCAGCGACAGGCTTCGAAAAGTAGAATCCCTGCATGATGTGGCAGCCATACGCATGCAATACGCACATTTGCTCGTGCGTCTCCACGCCTTCGGCGATGACGCGCAAATTGAGACTCTTCGCCATGGCGATGATGGCGGCCACGATCGCTTCGTTGTCGGAGCCGTTGCGCAGCTCGCGCACGAACGAGGCGTCGATCTTGAGCGTATCGATCGGCAGGCGCCGCAGATACGAGAGCGACGAGTATCCGGTACCGAAATCGTCGACCGACAGGCTGATACCGATGCCGGTCAGGGCATCGAGGGTTGGCAAAGTGGAGGCGAGGTTGCGCATAAGCGATGTTTCGGTGATTTCGAGTTCGAGGAATTGCGGCGCAATGCGCTGCCGGGCCAGGATCTCCTGAACCAGCGGCACCAGGTTGCCGCGTTCAAAGTGGGCGCCGGGAATGTTGACGGCGATCGGCAGCGGCTCGAAACCGGCATCGATCCAGGCGCGGTTTTGTCCGACCGCATTGTTAATGGCCCATTCGCCAAAGGAAATGATGAGACCGGTTTCTTCCGCAATCGAAATGAATTTGCCCGGTTGCACGAGACGCCCATCGCGCTGCCATCGCATCAGCGCCTCGGCGCCGACGATCTTGCCGTATCGGGTGTCGATCTGCGGTTGGTAGTACAGGATCAGCTCACGCCGCTCGATCGCCTTGTGCAAAGCGTGTTCGAGCATCAGGCGATCCTTCGACGCCACGTTGAGACCGGGCTTGTACACCTGGATCAGGTTCTTGCCATTGGCCTTGGCGGTATTCTTGGCGATGTCGGCGAATCGCAGCAATGTTTCGGCGTCGTCCCCGTCGCGGGGGAAGGTGGCGATGCCGATCGAAGCGCTGGTGATGCAGTCCTGCCCGGCCAGGCGAACCGGGCGGCGCAGTGCGGCTTGCACGCGGCGTGCCATGGCTTCCGCCTCGCTGCGATCACCGAGGCCGGTCAGCATGACGGCGAATTCGTCGTTGCCGAGCCTCGCCACCAGTTCGGCGGGTCCCTCGATGCCGTCCTGTTCGTGTACGCACTGATTCAAACGCAGCGCGACTTCCATCAGCAACTGATCGCCGGCGGCGTGGCCGAGGGTATCGTTGATTTGCTTGAAACGATCCAGATCGATCACCAGCACCGCAATCTGGCGGGACGACATGTGATGTTCGCGCAATGCCACGGTCAGCTGTTCGCAGAGCAGGTTTCGATTTGAGAGTCCCGTCAGGCTGTCGTAGTTGGCCAGCATGCGGATCTGGTCTTCGCTGCGCTTGCGCTCGGTAATGTCCTGGATCACGCCGTGCACCCGCAATACCCGGCCGTCGAGTCCCCGCTCCGGCTCGAATTCGAGGTGCACGCTGCGAACGGAACCGTCGCCGGCCAGCAACCGGCACTCGACTTGCGACTCGGCTCCGCCTTCGACGGCACGGGTAAGGGACTCTTGCACCCAGGCACGATCATCGACGTGAAGGAATTCGAAGAACTGCTTTTCCGGGATCGGTTGGTGCGATACCGGCAGGGCGAGCAAGCGATAGCATTCCTCGGATGCGACGCAGCGGTGCGCTTCCAGGTCCCACTCCCAATGCCCGAGCCGTGCCACGCGCTGTGCTCTTGCCTCTTTGGCGCGACTCTTTGCCAGCTCATCGCGGGTTCGATTGGCCCGCAACAAGTAGCGAATGCGTTGCACCAGCAGGGTCCAGTGGTCGGATTTGACGAAATAGTCGGTGGCGCCGGCATCGTAGGCGCGGCAAATGGAGCCTTCGTCGTCGAGCCCGGTCAGCATCAGCACCGGCAGATGTTCGCCCCCCGGCAGCGAGCGTATGTTGCGGCAGGTTTCGAACCCGTCCATGCCCGGCATCAGCGCGTCGAGCAATACCAGGTCCGGCACCGACAGGCGGAACAACTCGAGTCCGCGCTCGCCGCAGTCGGCTTCCGTCACTTCAAAGCCAAGCTCCTCCAGGGAACTTACCGTCAACAGGCGCGCCACGTCGTCGTCGTCGATCACCAGTACATTGGGGCGGGCTGCGATTTGATCCATTGTTCCATCCAGTCTTCTCAACGGCGTCGGGTACTTGGCAACACCTCAAGGCTCGACGTTCCGGCCAGGAAACTGCCTGGGCCGCCGCGCATGGGTGTCGTTCTGCACCACAGATATCGGCGCGGGCGACGGCATCTTGAGCGACTGGAAAGATTGCGTTCGTTCGCCGGCGGAAATGCGAGCCTTCCCTGATCCTGCGCAAGCAATTCCGGCGTGGGCCGGCCGGCAGGCTATTTCAGGTAATCGAACAACTTGGTCTGCGCAATTTTTGCGTAGCTCGCCAGTGCCGCCTGCACGCCGGTCTGCGCCACGCTGAATTCGCTAATGGTCTTGACGTAATCGACGTCCTGCAAGGAGGACAGGGTGGCGGAGAGGTCGACGTTGCGCGCCGAACTCAAAGAGGCGACCTGGTCCAGCTCGTTGAGGCGGGCACCGGCGACACCGCGCTGGTCGGAAATATGGCTCAGTGCCTGGTCGATATTGGTCAAGGCCACGCGCAGGCCGTTGGTGACGGCCGTGGTATTGCCGTTGGTCGGTGTGGACAACACCGTGATCGCATTCTTCAGCGTAGTGAAGATGTCCTGGTTGCCGCTGGGCGCGATGTCGAAGTTGTCGCCATTGGCCGGGCTGCCGGCGACGCCGACGCTGATGCCCGGCAGCGCGATCGAAGCCGGCGCGGCATAGGCGTTGGCGCTGCTGACCGCCGCGTTGGTGGTCGTGTCCCACACATCGTAGGTGGTGACCCCGGCGGCGGCGTGAAAGCGAATCTGGTAGCTATCCCCGGTTAGGGCTGCAGCATTGCTGACTTGTCCCGAATCGATGGTACCGCTGCCGGTATTGGCGGCGGCGGCAGCGGTGGTAAAGACGCCGTTGCCGGTAGCGATGCGCGAAAACACGTCGGCGCCGTTGAAACCGGTGGCAATGGCGCGGGTGTTGGAGACATTGATGGTACGGCCGCCGTCGTCGCCGGCATACGTCACGGCGGAGGCGGTG
>Ga0302321_100003069_pt1 | contig 14292 bp, 9 predicted proteins | sample Fen_T0_1_FD_202505 | JGI IMG/M metagenome (GOLD analysis project Ga0302321, IMG submission 202505) | Peat permafrost microbial communities from Stordalen Mire near Abisko, Sweden - Fen_T0_1 | ecosystem: Environmental > Terrestrial > Soil > Wetlands > Permafrost | place: Sweden: Abisko...
GACGCCGCACCCGTACATGAGCAACCCGTGGTCCTGGCCGGTGCTCGGCCGCCCCACCGCCTTCTTCTACGCCAAGCACACCGACGGCCATCGCGGCTGCCACCTCCCCACCTGCAGCGAGGCGGTCGAGGCGCTGGGCAACCCGTTCCTGTGGTGGGCCGGCACCCTCGCCCTCGCCGTCCTGATGTGGCGGTGGGTGCTCGCCCGCGACCACCGGGCCGGAGCCGTCCTGGCCGGGGCGGCCGCCGGCTGGCTGCCCTGGTTCCTCTACCAGCAGCGGACGATCTTCGCCTTCTACGCCGTGGCGTTCGTCCCGTGGATCGTGCTGGCCGTGACCTACTGCCTGGGGCTCTTCCTGGGGCCGCCGGGCGCGGGGCCGCCCGGCACGGGGCCGCCGGACCGGCGGCGGCGTGACCGTGCGCTGCTCATCGGTGCCTACCTGCTGCTGACGGTCCTGACCTGCTGGTTCTTCGCGCCGGTCCTCACCGCGCGGGTCGTCCCGCACGGCGACTGGCTGCTGCGCATGTGGATGCCCGGCTGGATCTGAGGGCCGGTCAGCGGGTGCCGGGCGGCCCCAGCCGGCGTGCGCGCAGCTGCAGCCGGACGACGACCCGGCGCAGCGCGTCCCCGTACCGGTCCGGGTCGTCGAGGGCCACCGCCAGCTCGCGGTGCCAGCCCGCGATCCGCGCCCCGGGCGCCGGGCGCCGGCAGCGCAGGACGACGCCCGCCAGGACGTCGTCCACGCCGTCCAGCTCGACCCGGACCAGCACGCGCGTGCCCGCCGCCAGGTCGCCGTCCGGCAGCGGGACCAGGCACCGCAGCCCGCCCTCACTCACGTCCAGGGTGCGGCCGCCGAGCGTGACGCCGGGCCGGAGCACCGGCGCGAGCTCGACGGGCACGCAGCAGCCGGCCCGGTAGAACCGCCGCCGTTGCCGGCGCCGCACCGGTCCGGCGGGCGTCACCCACCAGGCGCGCGGGCCGCCGGCCGGCGCCGGCTCCCGCCGCACCGGCAGCTCCCAGCGCGCCCGTTCGGTGACCCACGACATGACCCAGGACGCCGGGCCCTCGCCGTCGGCCACGCCGTCGGCCACGCCGTCGACCAGGTCACCGGGGTAGCCGGGCGCGACCACCAGGAAGCTCATACCGCCCTGGCCGGCCGGGCGGACGTCCTCGACGCGGGACGCGAACTCCGGGCGGTCCGGGCCGCCGGTCGCCGGCCCCAGCCGCACCAGCATGTTGATCGTGGGCAGCTCGTGCGGCCCGGCCGGGACCGGACGGCTCGGGGCACGGGACCACCGGCGAAGCATCACGGTGGACCTGTCGGCCCGCGACCCGGCCGACCTGAGCGACGCCGGCGCCAGGCCGGCACGGGCAGGGTCGGGCCGGCACGGGCCGGGTCAGGCCGGCGGGGTGACCACCCGGCCGCCGTCGACCACCTGCCCCCCGTCGTCCGTCCGTCCCGTCACCAGGGACGCGTCGGTGATCGCCAGCGTGCCCAGCGCCAGGGTCGCGGTGAGCGCGGCGCAGACGACGAAGGTCCAGCGGAAGCCGATCCACTCGGCCAGCAGCCCGCCGAAGAGCGCCCCGAGCGGCATCACGCCCCACGAGACGACCCGGAACGCGGAATTCACCCGCCCCAGCAGGTGCTCCGGGACGAGCCGCTGCCGGACGGTCAGCGTGACGACGTTCCAGATGATGACGAAGAACGTCCCCACCGTCCACAGCGCCCCCACCGCGAACGGATTCACGGCGAGCGGCGCGAGTTCGGTGACCGCGAACGCGAGCATGGTCAGGTGCAGGCACCGCGCGGCCCCGATCCGGGCGACGAGCCGGTCCCCCACGAGGGACGACGCCACCGCCCCGATGGCCGTCGAGCCGGAGAAGATGCCGTAACCGAGGGGCGACAGGCCCATCGGCCCCGGCGCCACCGCGTACGCCGCCAACGGCGCCGAGACCGCGATGAAGGTGAACAGGCGGGCGCCGGTGAGGATGCCCAGCCGCCGCAGGACGGGCTGCCCGCGCAGGTACCGCAGGCCCTCGCCGATGTCCGCCCGGATCGACGTCGGCGGGCCCGACCGCTCGACCCGGAAGCTCCCGCGCACGCTGAGCACCACCGCCCCGGCGAGCAGGTACAGCGCCGAGCCGGTGGCGAAGGAGGCGGCGGTGGAGAGCGCCACGACGACGCCCCCGAGCGGCGGGCCGACGAAGAAATTGCTGATCAGCTCGATGCCGGTGAGCCGGCTGTTGGCCCGCTCGAGCTCCTCGGACGCCACGACGCGCGGCAGGATCGTCTGCGCGGAGGTGTCGAAGACGGTCTCGGCGCAGCCCATCACCACGGCGACGGCGTAGAGCAGCCACAGCGGCGCCGGCCCGCCCAGCAGCAGGCCGGCGAGCACCGCCAGGACGGCGGCCCGGGCCACCTGGACGACGACCATGAGCCGCCGCCGGTCGTAGCGGTCGGCGACCGCGCCGGCGACCAGGCCGAAGATCAGCCAGGGGAGCCCGGCCGCCATCTCCAGCGCGGAGATCTGCAGCGGCGAGCGCGTGATCTGGAGCGCGGCGAGCGAGAGCGTGACACCGAACATTCCGTCGGCGACGTTGGACAAACCGGTCGCCGCCCAGAATCGCCGGAACGACCACCCCGAGCCCACGCGCCCATCATGGCTGGATTGGGTCGAATCCTCCACATCCGGCGCGTCCCCGGTCAGCGGATGCCTGCTGTCAGAAAGGAACCTGACACGATCTCGACACCATCATTGCCACAAAGAACGCTCGACCGGATGATCAGGAATTCCCCGCGACCGGCACCGCGTCGTCGTCGCGCAGGGCCTCGATCGCGGCCAGCGTGTCCAGGACCCGCCGGGCGTTCGCGACGTGCAGGTTCTCGATCATCCGGCCGCGGAACGTGACCACTCCCAGGCCGGCGGCCAGCGCGTCGTCCCAGGCGGCGAGCATCTCGCGAGCCTCCTGCGCCTCCTCGGAGGTCGGCGCGAACGCGCGGTTGCAGGGTTCCACCTGCCCGGGATGGATGAGCGTCTTGCCGTCGAAGCCGAGCCGGCGCCCCTGGAGGCACTCCGCCTCGAAGCCCACCGCGTCCCGGACGTCGTTGAAGACGCCGTCCAGGATGGCCGTCCCCGTGGCCCGGGCCGCCAGCAGGCACAGGCCGAGCCCGGTCAGGAGCGGCTCGCGGCCCGGCACGTGGGCGGCGTGCAGTTCCTTGGCGAGGTCGTTGGTGCCCATGACGAGCACGGTGAGCCGGTCGGACGCGCCCGCGATCTCCTCGGCGTGCAGCATGGCGCGGGGCGTCTCGACCATGGCCCAGATCGCGGTCCGGTCGCTCGCCCCGGCCGCGACCAGCGCCGCCTCGATCCGGAGCACCTCGTCGGCCGACGACACCTTGGGGACGACGATCGCGTCCGGCGCCGCCTCGGCCGCCGCGCGCAGGTCGTCGGCGTACCAGGCGGTGTCCATCCCGTTGACCCGGATGGTCAGCTCCCGGCGCCCGTACGCCGGGTCGCGGACGGCGGCGCAGGCCTTCGCCCGGGCGTCGAGCTTGGCGTCGGGCGCGACGGCGTCCTCCAGGTCGAAGATGATCGCGTCGACGGGGAGGGTCTTGGCCTTCTCCATCGCGCGGTTGTTGGCGGCCGGCATGTAGAGCACCGACCGGCGCGGGCGGTACCCGGCCCCCGGTCCCGCCGTGCCCGACGCCGCCGTGCCCGACGCCGCCGTCATCGTGCGGCCCCGTCGAGGCCGTAGGCGGCGGCGAGCTCGGGCTCCAGGGCGGCCAGCTGCTCGGCGACGGCGAGCACGACCTTGCACTGCTTCACGGAGGCATCGTCCTGCATGGTCCCGTCGACCATGACGGCGCCCGTCCCGTCGCCGAGGGCCGCCACGACGCGTCGCGCCCAGGCGACGTCCTTCGGGTCGGGGCTGAACACCCGCCGGGCGATCTCGATCTGGACCGGGTGCAGGCTCCACGCGCCCACGCACCCGAGCAGGAACGCGTTACGGAACTGGTCCTCGCAGGCCACCACGTCCTTGATGTCCCCGAAGGGCCCGTAGTACGGCAGGATCCCGTTCGCGGCGCAGGCGTCGACCATCCGGGCGATCGTGTAGTGCCACAGGTCCTGCTGGTAGATCGTGCGGGGCGCGTCCGGGTGGGCCGGGTCGGCGTCCGCCCGGACCAGGTAGCCGGGGTGCCCGCCGCCCACCCGGGTCGTCTTCATCCGGCGGTCGGCGGCGAGGTCGGCGGGGCCCAGCGACAGCCCCTGCATCCGCGGGCTCGCCGCGCAGATCTCCTCGACGTTGGCGACCCCGCGCGCCGTCTCCAGGATGGCGTGCACGAGCAGCGGCCGGGTCAGCCCCGCCTTCGCCTCCAGCTGGGCGAGCAGCCGGTCCACGTAGTGGATGTCCTCCGGGCCCTCGACCTTCGGCACCATGACGACGTCGAGCTTGTGGCCGATCTCGGGCACCAGGGTGAGCAGGTCGTCCAGGGCCCACGGCGAGTCGAGGCTGTTGATCCGGGTCCAGAGCTGGGTGCCGCCGAAGTCGGTGGCTGCCGCGATCTTCACCAGCCCCTCGCGGGCCGCGAGCTTGCTGTCGGCCTTGACGCCGTCCTCGAGGTTGCCCAGCAGGACGTCGACCGACCCGACCAGTCCCGGTACCTTCGCCGCCATCTTGGCGTTGCCCGGGTCGAAGAAGTGGATGATGCGCGAGGGCCGGGCCGGTATCGCGTGGACGGGGGCGGGGGCCCCGGCGGCCAGCGGTGCGAAGAAGTCCTTGGCGCTGCGCATGACCCGTCCGCCCTCCTGCCGACCCGCACGGCCGTGCCCGCACGGCCGGTTCCGACGCTATCAGCGGCCCCCGCCCGCGAACTGTGACGCAGGTCGCCCCTGCGCCGGCACCCCGGGCACGCCCCCCGTGCCCGCGGTGAGGCGGGTGCGGTCGGCCACCTGGCCGCCGAACTCGGTCAGCCAGCGGGTCATCACGTCGCCGCGCAGCGGCCGGCAGAAGTGGAAGCCCTGCGCCAGGTCGCACCCGAGGAAGCGCAGGTCCTCGGCGGTCCGCTCGTCCTGCACGCCCTCCGCCACCATCCGCAGACCGAGGCTGTGCGCCAGGTCGATCGTGGACCGCACGATGGCGGCGGTGCGCGCGTCGGTGGTGAACCGGGAGATGAAGGCCCGGTCGAGCTTCAGCTCGGCCACCGGGAGGTCCTGCAGGTACGCCAGCGACGAGTAGCCCGTCCCGTAGTCGTCGATCGACGCCTCGACCCCGACGGCGTGCAGCCGTTCCAGCGTCTGGCAGGAGCGGGTGAAGCTCGTCATGAGCACTGTCTCGGTGATCTCGACCCGCAGGCTCGACCCTGGCAGGCCGTGCAGCTGCAGGGCCGCCGCGATCTGGTGCGGCAGGTCAACGTCCAGCAGGTTCGTCGGCGACAGGTTGACCGCGACGCCGACGTCGAGGCCCAGGTCGCGCCACCGCCGCACCTGCCCCAGCGCGTGGTGCAGGACCGCCTCGGTGATCTCGCGCATGAGGCCGGCCTGCTCGGCCAGCGGGAGGAACTGCTCGGGCGGGACCAGCCCGCGGGTGGGGTGGTCCCAGCGGGCGAGCGCCTCGACGCTGTCGGTGCGGCCCGTCGTCAGGTCGACGAGCGGCTGGAAGTGGCAGACGACGCGGCCGCTGCGCAGCGCGTGCCGCAACTCCTCCAGCAGCTCCAGCCGCTGCCGGCTGTGCGGGTCGTCCTCGGCCCGGTACACCGCGACCCGGCCGTCACCCCGCTTCGCCGCGCCCTTGGCGGTGTACATCGCGACGTCGGCGCGCTGCAGGAGCTGGTCGCGCGACGTGGTGTGCTCGGGCATCCGTCCGATGCCGATGCTGCCGTGCACGTGGAGCGTGACGTCGTCCAGCGCGAAGGGCGCCTCGAGCGCGGCGACGACGCGCTCGCCCACCGCCTCCGCGTCGTCCGCGCGACCGCCCCGGCCGCCCGGTGCGGGCCGGCGGCCGCGGCCAGGGGTGGTGACCTCGGGGCGCAGCAGGACGGCGAACTCGTCACCGCCCACCCGGGCCACCAGCGCGCCGGCCGGCGCGGCGTCGGCGATCCGGCGGCCGACCTGGACGAGCAGCTCGTCCCCCACGTGATGGCCGAGGGAGTCGTTGACCTCCTTGAACCGGTCCAGGTCGACGAGCATCAGCGCCACGGCTCCGGGCCCGGCGTCCGCGGGGAGCTCGGCGAGCGCCCGCAGCAGGGCGCGCCGGTTCGCCAGCCCGGTCAGCTCGTCGGTGAGGGCCTGCTGCCGGCTCTCGGCGAGCGCCGTCACCTCGCGGAAGCCCAGTGCGAACCGCGTCGCCGCCGCGAGCAGCGTCGCCGCGGCCAGCGTGACCGCGAGCCGGGAGACCGCCGGACCGGCCGCCGCCCACAGCACGACCACGGCGCCCGCCGTGCCGGCGAGCGAGGGCAGCAGCGAACCCCAGCGCACCGGGCCCTCGAACCGCAGCTGCCGGCTCGGCCGCCAGCTGGTCACGGCGATGAGCAGGCCCGCCGCGGGCCACAGCGCGTCGATCCAGGTGCCGTCCCGGTAGGTGCCGGCAGCGGCCTGGAAGAGGAAGGTCGTGTCGACGACGGCGTAGAGGGCGAACCCCGCCGACAGGGACCACCAGCGGACGTCGGCCCGCCACCCGATGAGGGCCAGTGCCCCGGCGACCATGGCCAGCAGGACGAGGTCCCCCACCGGGTAGGCGAGCGCGGCGGCGACCGCGAGGGCCCCGCCGCCGGTGCCCGCGGTGATCCGGTCGAAGGCCACTGCGGCGACCACCGCCGTCAGGGCCAGCGCGGTGACCAGGCCGTCGAGCCAGGCGGAGATCCCGAACCGACGCAGCCGCCCCCTCAGCAGGAGCACCAGCGCCAGGTAGAGGCAGGGGTACAGCATCAGGTAGAGGCCGTCGGAGGCGTTCGGGAACGGCGGGTCGCCGGTGGCCGACAGCACCGACCAGGTGACGTCGCCGCACGTGTTCGCCAGCAGCCCGGCCGCCACGCAGCTCCAGGCGCCCCGCTCGGTCCGGACGACGACCACCCGGGCGACCACGACCAGCGCGCACCCCGCGGTGAGGCCGTCGTAGATCCAGGCGTCCCAGACGACGTCCGTCGTGGAGCGCAGGAACGTCCCGACGAGGAACGCCGCCCAGACCGCTACCAGCACGCCGAGGGCGACCAGGACCGGTCGGGGCGGCCGGACGGGCGGCACGACGAGCCGGCCCGTCCGACCCGTCGACCGGGCAGCGGGACGCGCACGCCGGCGTGGGGGCATGGGACGGTCATCGGCGGCCGCGCCCGCGGACCGGATCACCCGAACAGGTGCACCGGTGGGATAGAGATGGGGGCGTGACCCCGCAGCGTGACCTCGACGCCGTCCTGCTCGACCTGCACGGCACGCTGGTGCGCCCGCGCCCGGCGTCGACGTGGGTCGCGGGGGCGCTCGCGCACGCCGGGCGGCCGGGGACGGCCGAGCACCTCGTGCCGGACGCCGGCGGGCGGGCCGCGCTCCTCGACGGGCTGGACCGGATCTGGGAGCGGGCGGGCGACGTCGACCCCGGCAACGCGCGCGACCTGGACGCCCGCCGGCACCGCGAGGTCTTCGACGTCCTGGTGGGCCCGCTGCCCGGCGTGGACGCCGGCCTGGTGGACGCCCTGTACGCCACCCTCCTCGACGTATGGACCCCCTTCCCCGACACCCTGCCCACGTTGCAGGCCCTGGCGGCGCTCGGCGTCCGGACGGCGGTCCTGTCGAACGTCGGGATCGACGTCCGGCCGGTCCTGCGGCGCACCGGCATCGCCGGGCTGGTGGACGCGGTGGTCCTGTCGTGCGAGCACGGCGTGGTCAAGCCCGACCCGGAGCTGTTCCGGCGCGCGCTCGGGGCGGTCGGCGCGGCGCCGGAGCGGACGCTCATGGTCGGCGACAACTGGCGGGACGACGGCGCCGCCGCCGCGCTCGGCATCCGCACCCTCGTGCTCCCGGCCGCCCTGGGCGACCGGCACGGCCTGGCGGGCGTCCCGGCGCTGGTGACCGCCTCCGCCTGACGCCAGATTCGGGCCTTTGGTCCGGATTCAGCACCCCCACGGATCCTGCCACCCCCGACAACGGGATCCGCGACGACAATTCCGCGGCTCCGAGCAACCTCCGGGGCCGGTCGTTCGACTTTGTCTCGCTGATGTCCGCGCCGCTGCCGAAGGAGTCGACGATGACCAGGCACCCGACAATGATCGAGGTGGCACACGAAGCAGGGGTCTCCCCCGCGACGGTGTCCCGTGTGCTGACCGGTTCCGCCCAGGTGGCGGCCGCGACGCGCCGCCAGGTCCATGCCGCGATCTCGAGGATCGGCTACCTCCCCCGCGGCTCCCGACCCGGCGACAGCCGGCACGCGCCGATCATCACCGCCGTCATCTGCGAGCCCACGTCCCGGGTCTTCAACGACCCGTTCTTCGTGCGGCTCATCGGCGGCGCCGAGCGGTTCCTGGCCGAGCGCGGCGGCCCGTTGCCGCTGCTGTCGGCGGCGAGCCCCTCGCTCGCGGTGACCGAACGACACCTCCTCGGAGGCGGTGCGGACGGCGTCCTGCTCACCTCCGTCCGTGGCCGGCACCCTCTCGCGCTGACCCTGGCCGCCACCCGGCTGCCGGTCCGCTGCGCGGGCCGGGCGCCGGAGGGCATGGAGGTGCCCTTCGTGGACGTCGACAACCGGGACGGCGCACGCCGCGCCGTCGAGCTCCTGCTCCGCACCCGGTCCACGGTGGCGACGATCACCGGGCCGACCACGCTCCCGGCCGCCCGCGACCGGCTGCACGGCTACCTGGACGCGATCACCGCCGCCGGGCGCCAGCCGCTCGTCGTCCCCAGCGACTTCACCCCGCGCGGCGGGGGCCACGCGATGCGGCAGCTGCTGGAGAAGGCCCCGCACGTGGACGGCGTGTTCGTCGCCTCCGACCCGATGGCCTTCGGTGCGCTCGCCGCACTGCGGCAGGCGGGGCGCACCGTTCCCGGCGACGTCGGGGTCATCGGCTTCGACGACGTCCCGCAGGCGGCGCACTGCGAGACGCCCCTCACCACGGTCCGCCAGCCGGTGGAGCAGCTGGGCGCGCTCGCCGCGCAGCTGCTGTTCGACCAGGTGGTCGGCGGCACGGGCCCGGCGCCCGACCAGATCCTGCCCACCGTCATCATCGAGCGCAGCACCACCTGACGGCCGGCGCGGGCGTCCGCTCCCAGCACCAGGGGCGCCCGGGCCGGCCTCCAGCCGCACGTCATGACCGGACATCCCTCGCGGGACCAGAACGCTTGAGTTCAACGCGCGCGTGCACGACGAAGCCCCGTGCCCGACCGGCTGGTCGGGCACGGGGCTTCTGGCCGGGGTGACCGGGAGCCGTCAGGGACGGCTCCCGGTCAGCCGGTCACAGCGCCGGGTAGGCGTTGGCCAGGAGCTGCTGGAACTGCGCCGAGAACCAGGCGCCGGCCAGCGGGGAGTTCGGCAGAGCGCCGGTCTTGTTGTTGCCGTTGCGGCCGTTGCCGGCGTAGGCCGGGTCGCACATCCCGTCGAAGCCCTTGCCCTGGTTGTTGGCGATGGGCTGGCTGGCACCGTCGGACTCACCCGGCGGCTTGATCCAGGTGTAGGCGTCGATCCCACTGGCGGGGGCGGCCTTCGGCCGCTCGCCGATGCCGGCACCGGACTGGTTGCACCAGTTGCCGGCGTGGATGCGGCGGTCGATCCGAGAGGCGTCGACCCAGGTGTTCAGGTCGGTCGACGTGCTCGCGGCCGTCGGCCGGGCGCTGCCGCCCCAGCCGTTGCGGCTGGTGTCGATCAGCATGCCGAGACCGGAGGTGAAGCCCGCCGAGACCAGCTTGGTGCGCAGACCCTGGGCGAAGGACAGCTCGTCGGAGTAGTCGTTCCAGTCGATCCACTTGGACGACTTGACCTGCTGGCCGTTGACCGTGCCGCTGGGCTGCACGAACGGCTCCTGCAGCGCCGAGTAGTTGGCCGTGTTGGTGATGAACCCGTCGACGGTGGCGAAGCCACCGGCCTTCTGGGCCACGGACGCGAACTCGGTGACGACGCCGCTGATGTTGTCGGGCCAGCCCAGCCACGCGTGGTGACCGGCGTCCACGTAGTTGTAGACGTTGGTGACGCCGTTGTGCAGCTGCTTCAGGGCGTACGCGACACCGATCTCGTAGTCGCCGTTGGCCTTCTCCGTGGCGCAGGCCGCGGTCGCGCCGGCCTGGCTGCCGGCGTTCGTCACCAGGTTCGGCAGCGAGTCAGGCTCGACGATGTTGACGATCCGGATCCCGGCGTACTTCGGGTTGTGCTCGATCGCCACGATCGGGTCGATGTACTGCGACTGGTACTTGGCGGTGCCGCCGGCGGGGATCTCACCATTGGAGGCGAGGGCGGCGCAGTCGCGACCCGGCAGGTCGTAGATGACGAACTGGGCCACGGTCGCACCCTGGGCCAGCGCGGCGTCCAGGTGTGCCTGCAGGCCGGTCTTGTAGTTCGACCCGGCGGCCGCAGTGATCGACGCGATGCTGTCCAGCCAGACGGCCGTGGGCTGGTTGGAGATCTTGCTGCCGCCCGGCTCCGCCGCGGCCAGGGCCGCCCACTCCGAGTTTACGTACCACTTCGCGCCCACGAACGGGTTGTCCAGGTGCGTCCCGGTGGTGGGCGTGGTCACGACCGGGGTCGTCACGACGGGCGTGGTCACCACGGGGGTCGTCACGACCGGGGTCGTCACGACGGGCGTCGTCACGACCGGCGTGGTCACGACGGGCGTGGTCACGACCGGCGTGGTCACGACCGGGGACGTGGGGGTCACCGTGCCGTTGCAGGTGGTCCCGTTGAGCTTGAAGGACGTCGGGTCGGCGTTCGTGCCCGAGTAGGTGCCCTGGAAGCCCGGGTTGACCGTGGCGTTGGTGCCGACCGACCCGTTGTACGCCGCGTTGTTGATGGTGACGTGCTTGCCCGACTGCACCGAGACGCCGTTCCAGGCGTTGGTGACCGCCTGGTTGCCCGCGTAGTCGAACTCCAGCTTCCAGCTGCTCACCGCGTCGCCGAGGTTGGTGATGACGATGTTGGCCGTGAAGCCGGTGTTCCACGAGTTGGCGGTGTAGGCCACCCGGCAGCCCGGGGCCGCACTGGCCGTCGTGGGGGCGATGAGCAGCCCGCCGGCGACGGCCGCGATGCCGCCCGTGACAGCCAGCACCTGATTTCGACGCCGACCCCCCGAGCCCATCGTGATTCTCCTCATGTGATCTCTCCTGGTCACTTCGCATGCATGACATCGCCTACGACGTCGGCGATGTGAACGGCGTGGCCGACGGGCGGACCTGCTCCCCGGCCCACGGACCGCGCAGCATTCCGGCGACGGGACGCCCCTTTGACACCACGAGACCGGGAGGTCGCGAAGATCGGTCCGAGCCGAAAAGTGGCGCGACGATCCCCGCGACATCACGGAAGCGTTGCCATGAGGTTGCGGACCGGGATCCGTGGTGTCAACCAGCCCAGGGTGACCCCCCGGCGACAGCAGGCGACCGGACGCCGTTCAAGGCCCTGAACTGCACAGAAACCGATGGGTAGATCTTTGTGCCGACAATCCTCGGCGAATCCTGGTGGGACGGAGGTGAAAATTGTTCATCACGGCATCCATCACGGCCGGGGCGCCCGGACGACGGGCGCGTCCGGCGGGGGTGGGGGGCTCGGCCGGGCGCCGCTGCCCCCCGGCCGCGACGCGTCCTGCCCCGGGTCACGGACCCGCCCCGGGTCCGACGACGGTCGAGCGGACAGCGAGGGCGCGCCGGGCGGGGGACGTCGGGGAACTCGGACCTGCCGATGCCGGCCCGGGAGCCGCGAGGCGGCCTCGCACCGGGGAAGCCGCTGATGAGAAGGCCGTCGGGGTCACCGGGAGAGCGCTGCGCAGGACGTCGAGGGGGCCCGCGCCGAGGCGACCCGGCTGGAAGTCTTTCAGGGTCGGCGGCCGTGCGGGCAACGCTCTCGGGTCGGCGGGCAACCTCACGCGCCGCCCGAACGACAGTGCTGGTGTACCGGGTACGCGCCCTCCAGCGGCGAGCCCGGCGCCACCTGGCAGTGACGCCGAGCAGCAGCTGCGCGCCGCCCGGGACACGGGCGGTCCGGCGCCGTTTCCTGCGGCCTCGAATCACCAGGGGAAAGCGCCGTACGGCCCCTGCCGCACGGTGGCTCCGGCATGCCCCGCGCACCTGCGGCCGTGTTTCGAGTGCATTCCGGGCGCTTTACACCCCCGTTCCTCCTCAATACAGTACGCCGCACCGGTGGGAGCGCTCCCAGCTGAACTCCGCTCCCGGCGGGAGTTACGGGGCCCGCGGCGCGAGAGCGAGGGCCCACGGGCGGGCGGCCGTTCCGGTGACAAGCCGCGTCATCGACGGACGCCTTTTCGTCCCGCCCGCGCCACGGCCCGCCGGAATCGGCGGCCGACGTCACCAGGTGAAGGATGATCGCGCATGAGAACAGATCCGTCCCCGGCGCTGCGACCTCGAAGACTCCGAAGAGTCGCCGTCCTCGCCGCCGGTTCCGTCGTCGCGATGGGGGCCGTCGCGGCCCTGTCGTCGCAGTCGGCACAGGCGGCGGTCGCCTGCTCCGTCGACTACACGATCGTCAGCTCCTGGGGCGGCGGCTTCCAGGGCGACGTGAAGATCAACAACCTCGGTGACGCGGTGTCCAGCTGGACCGTCGGCTGGACCTACGCCAACGGCCAGAAGGTCACCCAGCTCTGGAACGGCAGCTACACCCAGAGCGGCGCGGCCGTCACGGTCAAGAACATGTCCTACAACGGTTCCATCGGGGCCAACTCCTCGACCAGCTTCGGCTTCCTCGGCAGCTGGTCGGGCACGAACGCCGTCCCGACGAGCTTCACGCTCAACGGCACGACGTGCGGCGGCCCGCCGCCGTCGAGCAGCACCTCGCCGACCCCGCCCGCCAACAAGCCGCCGACGGTCGGCCTGACGTCGCCGGCCCCCGGCGCCTCGTTCAACGCCCCGGGCACCGTCCCGCTGACGGTGACCGCGGCCGACCCGGACGGCACCGTGGCGAAGGTGGAGTACTACAGCGACACGACGCTCATCGCCACCGCCACGACCGCGCCGTTCAGTGCGAGCTGGGCGAACGTCCCCGCGGGCTCGTACTCGATCACGGCCAAGGCGTACGACAACTCCGGCGCCACGGCCACGTCGAACCCGGCCGGCATCACCGTGACCACCGGACCGGCCCTCAAGGTCAGCCCGGCCACCCTCAGCGTCACGAAGGGCAAGACGGCGAGCTACACCGTCGCGCTCTCCTCGGCGCCCACGGCAAACGTCACGGTCGCCACGGCCCGCGCCAGCGGGACGACCAACCTCAGCGTCACCACCGGGGCGAGCCTCACCTTCACCACGGCCAACTGGCAGACGCCGCAGACGGTCGTCGTGACGTCGTCCGCGACGGGTACCGCCGACTCGGCGGTCTTCACGTCGTCGGCAACCGGTTTCGCCGGCGCCAGCGTGACGGTCACCGAGACGTCGGCCACCACGAGCGACTACGACCAGCGCTTCGAGACGATGTACAGCAAGATCCACGACCCGTCGAGCGGCTACTTCAGCGCGACAGGCGTGCCGTACCACTCGATCGAGACGCTGATGGTCGAGGCCCCGGACCACGGGCACGAGACGACGTCCGAGGCGTTCAGCTACTGGATGTGGATGGAGGCGACCCACGGCCGGATCACCGGTGACTGGGCGCCGTACAACAACACCTGGACCATCGCCGAGAAGTACATCATCCCGCCGCACGCCGACCAGCCGACGAACAGCGGCTACGACGCGAGCAAGCCGGCCACGTACGCGCCGGAGTCGGACAGCCAGACCGACTACCCGTCCAAGCTCGACTCCAGCGTCTCGGTCGGCAAGGACCCGATCGCCTCCGAGCTGTCGTCGGCGTACGGCACGCAGGACATCTACGGCATGCACTGGATCATCGACGTCGACAACGTGTACGGCTTCGGCCACTGCGGCGACGGCACCACCAAGCCCGCGTACATCAACACCTACCAGCGCGGGTCGTCGGAGTCGGTGTGGGAGACCATCCCGCAGCCGTCCTGCGACACCTTCAAGTTCGGCGGGCCCAACGGGTACCTCGACCTGTTCACGAAGGACTCGTCGTACGCGCAGCAGTGGAAGTACACCGACGCCCCCGACGCCGACGCGCGCGCCGTCCAGGCCGCCTACTGGGCGAACAAGTGGGCCACCGCCC
>Ga0302321_100003070_pt1 | contig 14288 bp, 13 predicted proteins | sample Fen_T0_1_FD_202505 | JGI IMG/M metagenome (GOLD analysis project Ga0302321, IMG submission 202505) | Peat permafrost microbial communities from Stordalen Mire near Abisko, Sweden - Fen_T0_1 | ecosystem: Environmental > Terrestrial > Soil > Wetlands > Permafrost | place: Sweden: Abisko...
CGGCGGGAACGTGGAAGTGGCGAGCAGGAGCGGCGACGGCGGTAGGGGTGGCTCAGGCGGTTCGGCAGGTGCGGACGGACCGGCAGGCGCGGGCGGAGCGGACACTGGGGCAACAGCCGGCACGGGTGGCTCGGTCGGGACCGCTGGTATGGGCGGCGCGATCGGAACCGCTGGTATGAGCGGCGCAATCGGAACCGCTGGTATGAGCGGCGCGATCGGAACCGCTGGTGCCGGCGGCGCCGACTGCAACGTCCCGGCGCGCAACGGGACGGCGCCTGACTGTGTGAGTCCGACATATTACGAGCTCGATGCCGCGTGCCAAGTAGCCAATCCGACGCGCGAACAGTGCCTGACGTTGTGCAACACGAACTGGGCGGTGAGCTCCTGCCAGTTTTTGCCGTCGTCGAATCCCGACAAGGTGATGCTGCAGTGCCCCCCGACCTGTGTCGCGGGTCGGCGCCCCGCGGGCTTCGCAGAAAACGAGAGCACGGGCAGCGGGCTCATTGCGTATCTTGCGCGCGCGGCCGAGCTCGAAGCGGCTGCGGTTCACGCTTTCCAACAGCTGCGCGCGGAGCTTTCGGCGCGGCACGCCCCGCGTCCGCTGCTGCGTGCATTGAGCCGTGCTGCGCGCGACGAACGCCGGCACACGCGCGCTACGCGGGCCATGGCACGGCGCCACGGTGCGCTCGTGCGCGAGCCGGCGATCGCTTCCTGTGAAGTCCGCTCGCTCGAGGCGATCGCCGTCGAAAACGTGCGCGAGGGCTGCGTACGCGAGCTGTACGGCGCACTGGTGGCAACGTTCCAGGCCGAGCACGCCCGCGAGCCAGAGCTGCGACGTTTGATGCGACGCATCGCGCACGAAGAGACGCGCCACGCGGCGCTCAGCGTGAGAGTCCAGCGCTGGCTCGACCAGCGACTGGACGGCCACGCCCGCGCCCGCGTTCGCGCCGCGCGCGAGGTTGCGCTGACTGAACTTTCGCAACAGCTCGATCATCCGGTCGATCCGACGCTCTGCGAGCTCGCGGGCTTGCCTTCGCGCGAGCACGCCAAACGACTCTTCGGCGCGCTGTTCGTCGCGTAGCCCAGCACCGCCGCAAGACCCAGCAATGCGCGCGCGTGCCACGACCTGGGCGCGAGCGTTCGAGCGTGCGCCCTGCAGGCGATCACGGGATCGCGTTTGCGGTGCCGGGGGTGGAGTCGCAAGTCGTCAGGTCACCCGTGCCGTCCGGGATCCGGCACGCGCTGAGCCCAGCGCCGGCATCGAACGAAAGGTTGGCGGGATAGATGATGCTAGACACTTCGCTGTTGTCCGGGGCTAGCAAGTGCACGGCTTCGCCGCGCGTTTCGCTGACTGAAAAGAGCGCATAGAAGCAGCCCAGCGCAATTGTGGGCAAGCAGACATCGGCCGAATACGGGCCGGGCGTCGAGTTGCTCTTGCCGAGCAGGACGAGCAAAAAACCACCAGCGGGCAGCTTGGTTCCGTTCGGGAAGCGCATTGCCTTGCTGAGGCGAGCCTCGCCGGTCGCCTTGTCGGTGTCGCTGATTGCGTAGCCGCTGAGGTCGAAGGCACTCTTGCTGGAGTTGTACAACTCCAGCCACTCATCGCCAGCGGCGCTCAGCTCGTTGAACGCGATAGCGCCGGGGGTGCCATTCGACTTGCTCGGGGTCGAGTCGCTGGAGCAAGCGGGCAGCGCGCCCACGGCCACGGCCACGACGGCCACGGCAGACAGAACGATACCGGAAAGCGACCTTACCATGTCATCCTCGCAGATTGTTTCGGACCGCATCATTGCGGCAGCTTGAAAATGTGGATCGACTCTTCTTCGTCCGTACAGGGCACGCTGCCATCGCTCTTGTCCGAAACGGCAGCGAGCACGGTCGGGCCGAGGAAGGTGATGCCCTCGACCGAACAGTATTGGATGACGCCGTCTTCGGTATGCGGAAAGACGTAAAACGCGCTGGGCCCGCTGAGCGCCCAGGGCGAAGTCGTCAGCCTTCCGAGCCACAGAGCCGAAGACTTGTGCGAGACGATCGCTGCCGCGTAGCTGCCGTCCCCGTTGTCGCTCAAGGCCAGATCCGAATAGTTCAGGAACGCCACCGACTCCGGCAGTTTGAGCGAGGCTCGGGTCGCCCACACGCCGTCGGTCTTGGCGAGCAGCTTGACGCGACCTTCGCCAGCTGGGCTGTCGTCTTCCTTGCAGTCGTTGTTTTCGCACAGCGCGAGCAAGTACTGCGTGCCAGAAACGCGCAACCAGGCGACCCCTTCGAAGCCCTTGTTGGCGTGCTCGAACGTCGCGTCCGTAAAGGCTTGGTCGAGCAGCGTCGTGCTGGAATCGAGCTCGGCGACCTCGGCGCGCGTGTCGGCCTGGTTCGCGGATTCGACCATGGCGAAGAAGCGACCGTCGTCCGTGACGGTGAGGCCTTCGTACTGCGACTCCGTTACGCCTCCTGGCCCCAGCGCGCCGTCGTCCAGCGAGGTGTCGATCGCGCCGATTGCGGTCAGATTGTCGAAGGCCACGTACAGCTTGCCCCCAGAGGCCACGATGCCACTGGCCTCGTAGTTGTCCTTCTTCGGCAGCAACTTGCCCAGCTTCCTTTCGGCCACCAACTGCAAACCGAGCGCAGAGGGCAACGAATGCCCGTCCGGGCCACCGTCGCCTTTCTCCGCCGGCGCATCCGTGGCCTGACACGCGGAAAGCAGCAAGAGTGCCGCCGCTATGCCGAGACCCCCGGCGCGCGGCGCGCAGACACACCCAGCGAGCGTTTGCGTGACCGGTTTCACTTGCTGCCCGCGGCCCGTGCGTAGTCGCCGAGTGCGCGCGCCAACGCGATTTCGGCTTTGCGCTGGGCGAGCCGCGCCTCCAAGTATTCGATGCCGCCTTTGGTGACCAGATCTTCTGCCGCCAACAACGCGGTCAGATCCAACTCGAGCCCGGCCAGCGCTTGCTTTACCAGCGCAGCATGCTCGGACAAGACGGGCGCAATGGCCGTCGCATAGTGCTCGGCGATCTCCCGCCGCCGCTGGCTTTCGGCGCAGAGCGCCCGTACCTCGCGCGCAAGGTTGAAGCGATGGGCGGCCGCGACGTCACGCAGCTCGCGGCTCGCGGCTTCTGCTGCGGCGATTGGGCCCGGGTTTCGATCGAAAATGGGCAGCGTCAGCTGGAGGCCCAGCGTCACGTCGTCGGGATAGGTCGACTGATCGTGGTGACGATAGCGCGCTTGCAAGGCGAGCCACGGCCAACGCTTGGCGCGCTCGCCAGACAACAGCGAATCCGCGGCGTCGGCGCGCGCGGCGTCGGCCCGAAGCAGCGGGCGCTGTACGAGCGCCCGCTGCTCGAGGCTAGCTGCGCTGAGTGCTCCCCCTGAGGCGGCGGCCGCCTGGTCGGGTTTGGCGTGACTCTTCGGATCGATGGATCGATCGACGGGCAGACCGACCAGCGCCTCGAGCGCCGCCAGTTCGGTCGCACGCGCGAGCGCGAGCAGGTCTCGCTCTTGTTCGCCGCGAGCCAAGGACACTGCGGCCAAGCTGAGGTCGATGCGGCTGGCGGCGCCGTGGGCCACGCGCTCCTTCACGGCATGATGCACCGAGCTCCGCGTGGCCACCGATTGCTCGGCGAGCGCGATCTCTTCTTCGAGCGCGCTGATTTGCGCGTACCTTTGCCTGACCGCGGCCTCGAGCTCCGCCGCACGCTCGCTGAAATCTGCGCGTGTCGCGCGCACTCGCGCGTGGGCTGCGTCTTTGCCAGCGCCGTACACGCCGGGCTCGGGCGGTGCCCACTCGAGCCCGAGGCCCCAGCCGTATTGCGCCGGTGATTGCACGTGCAGCCACTCGCCGCGAGCGACCGGATTGGACAGCGCCGAAGCGCTGCTCACGCCAGCGCTCGCGATGTCTTGCTCCCAGCGCGCGGCCCGCAAGTCAGGATTGTGAGCGAGCGCGAAACGAACCAGCGCCTCTTCGTCACTGAGGTCGACAGTCAGCGCGGCCGGGCCGGCCGGCTCGGCTCGGGCGCCCGCGGTCCAGGTTTCCCCAGCGACCAGGTTGGCCAGAATGAACAGCAGTTGGCGTGTCAGCCGCATGGTCAGAGTGGCCACCTGATCCACAGCGGCTGCCGGCCGTCGGTGTCGAACACCACGATGGCCGTGGTGCGATCGGGTGCCACGGCGACGCCCTCCGGCTTGAGACCCTCGAAACGCTTGAGCAGCGTCGGGGCCGCGTTCGGTGTGCTGAGCTTCCATAGCGAGCCCCCGCCATCGCTCGGCATGCGTTTCGGGGCGTTGGCGGCGATCAGCAGCTCTCCTCCCGGCAAAAATGCCAAATCCGCGATACCTTCGCAGACCTGCTGGGCATTGTGCGGCACGCACAAGCGCACGCGCGCCCAGAGCGAGAGCGCGCCATCTTGGATCACGCCCGAGCCGACGACGGCCACCACGTCGGGCAGCCGCAGAATGGCAGCGCTGCCGTCGCTGGCGAGCGGTGACTTGAGCCCGACGTACAGAGCGCCATCACGAAACGCGATGCCCTCGATGTCTAGGAGACCTTCCCCCCAGGGCGGTTTGCCGTCCGCGCCGCGGGCGACGCTGAGATCCAAATGACCGAGGACCCTGGCCTTGCGATCGGCGCCCATGGCCAAGTGCAAGAGGCGACGCCGGCTCTCCGGCAGATGCCCTTTTTTGTTCAGCGAGTGTGACGTGCACACGAACAGCGTGCCGTCGGGACCCCCGGTGATGGCTTCGGGGTCGTTCAACGCGCCGAGGCCTTCAATGCGGATGGGCGTCGCGTCGAGCTGACCGGATTCACTCAAGGCGAACAGCAGGGGCTCATGCTTCGAGCCCTCGTCCTTCACGTCGTCGGAGACGAGCACGTAACGAGAAAGCACCGGCGACCAGGCGACGCCCGACAGCTCGAGGCCCGTGCGCTCCGACAGCTCACGAGGCACTTTCAGCGGGACGATCAACGCGGCGCAAGCGACCATACCGATGCCGGTCGGAAGTAGCAGCGACCGGCGTCGGGCGCCAAACCAACGCCGCGGCTCAATCGAGTGAGACACTGAAAGCCTGCCCGGGCAGCACTTCGCCGCCTCCATCGAGTTGCACCGTGGCGCGCCGTCCCCAAGCCGCGATACCTGGAGAGGGGCGCGCCCGCGGTGGCATCTCATCGACCTCTGGCGCGAGCTCGATCACGTGCCCGTGAAGGCTCCGAGAAAGCAGCTCCTTGGAGCGCACCGACACACCCTGACCCAACCTGGCGCGACTGGCCATGCCTTCGCTCAGCTCCGTCACGAGCACGCCGGGCCGCGCATTGACGAGCGAAACGACCTCCGCACCCGCGGCCACGATTTCACCGGGGCGATGGCTGATGACGGTCACCAGGCCGTCGATCGGAGCGTGCAGCTCGAGCTGTTCGATTTGCAGCTCGAGCTGGCGCACGGCGGCCTTCTGCACCTCTACCGCGCGCCGTGCCGGCTCGACGTGCGCGTCGACGGCACGCGAATGGTCGTGATTGCCCGCGCCCACTTGGCCGAGGCCCGCCTGGCCGCGCACCTTGGCCTGGTCGAATGTCTCGACGCGCGCCGCGAGCTCTCTCTGCTTCTCGCGCGCGAGCTCGGCTTGCGCAGCAGGGATCATTTGATTTTCGAGCAGCGAGTCCAGTCGCCGCATGCGCTCGCTGATTTGAGCGAGTTCGGCGCGATCCCCGCGTTCGTCGGCGCGTGCTTTGAGCACCCACAGCTCGCTGCGAGTCACTTGGAACTCCTCGTCCTGAGTCGAGGCGATCACGGCCGCCTCGAGCTGCGACAGCAGAAGCCGTGCCTTGTCGCGAGCGGCTTGCAGGTCTCGGTCATCCATCACTGCTAGGACCTCGCCTGCCTTTACCTTTTGGCCGACGCGGACCAAGAGCTTGTCGACGCGACCGAGCGCGATCGGTGAAACCGAGTAGTGAACCGCCTCGACGTAAGCGACCGCGTTGCCGCTGGTACCGAGACCCTTGCCGTGCGTGAGGAACACGAAGCCGAGCCCGGCCGCGATCACCGTCACTAGGTAGGCGACACGGCGCGGCGCCGCGCGCAACGCGCCTCGCCAGGGGGAAGAAGATGCCAGTTGCACTCAGAGCTCCAACGATGCGTCACGGGTGAACATGGCGGCCGAGCCCACGCCCTCCACCCGCTCCAGATCGCGCATCAACGCGGTCTCGGTGCCCGGCTTACTGAGTTTGAGATGGTAGGCATACTCCTGCAGGTTGTCACCCGCGCTGCGCAGGTCGATCAGCGATAGGCCATGACAGTAGCGGTTCAACACCGCTCGCACTTGCTCCCCGTGCTCTTCGTCCGTGGGGCCTTGAAAGCGCAGCATGATGTCGAATTGCATCCGCGAGCCGAAGTCCGACCAGGACAAGTACAACGAGGCCAGCACGAACATTGCCGTGCCGAGCAGGGCTGCCGCAAACGCTTGGACGCCACACGCCACGCCGATGCCGAGCGAAGCGAACATGAAGATCAAGTCGCGCGTGTCCTTGAGCGTGGTGCGGAACCGAATCAAGGTGAGCGCGCCGACCATGCCCAGCCCACGGGCCACGTCATCACCGATGGCCAGCATGACCAGAGCTGCCACCAAACCACCGAGCGCGATGGTCTGCACGAAGCTGCGCAGGTAGCCGATGCCGTGATAGGTAATGGTGTACACGGAAGCGATCACCATCGACGTCGCGAACGACAACAACAGGGATGCCAGGGCGATGTCCCATCCGACGCGCGTACCCATTCAAATTCTCCCGCGCAGCTGTAAGGCCGCCGTGGTGTACTTGGAAAAAGCTTCGCGCTGGAGGTTGAAATGGCGGACCAGCTCCGTCATCCAGCGCGGCGGCGTGCCATTGAATTTCAGCTCGAGCATCGCGCGACGGCAACCGTGTGAGGGGCGCGAGTCGTCGCCCTCGTGAATGGGCACATAGCGGCTTTCGATCGGCTTGAACTCGAAGCCGTCCGCCGGCTGGTACATCAAGTTCCGATCGACGGTCAGGCGCACGTCTTCGCCTGCGATTCGGGATTCGAAGGCCTCGCGAAAACAGCTCACGTACAACTTCGGCCGAGCGCGGTGCACACACATCCGAAACACGAAGTCTCCCAAGGTGCGCCGCGCATCATCGCTGAGCTTGCAACCGACCGGGCGCCGCGACAGAACGTTCTCGACCTCGCCCATCGGCAGCGCACAGCGCTCCTTCAGCGTAATCACCTTGACCTTGCGCTTGACCTCGAGGAACACGAGCTTGCCGAACGGTTTCCCGTACGCGCGAATACGCAGCTTTATCCGATCCGGCGAGAGCTGCAGATGACGCTCGCAAAACTGGAAGCCGCGCGTATCCAAGTACAGGGTGGTATTGCGCTGGTCGTCGTAGTTGAGCGCGTGGACATCGGGCTTCAAGTACGGCTCGGCGAAGGCGAGCACGCGCCGCGCCAGCGGCTCGGTGACCCAGTACTTCAGCTCGAAGCGCTCGAACGCCGTGCGGATGGCTTGATTCGCCGTCGCGGCGGGGGCGGGCGCGACGTTGCGCGGTCCCGACCGCCGCGCCTCCCTGACGTCGTTCGACGTACCGCCGTCGAGCAATGCGGACGGAGCAACGAAGGTCGGGTTGGCCAATGCGCTTCTCAATTCCCTCGCCCCGGATAGGGCCGCGCTTGCTTGACGAACAAGCTCGCCGGCTGGGTCGGGTCAGCCTCGTTCGAGAACTTGAACTCGCAATCCATCGCGTAAAACCCGTTATTTCCCGAAGCGGGGCCGTAGGCAGGCGAAAAGCGCGCATGAATCGCCTGAAGTGCGACGCCGAGCGCATGCAGCTGCGCTCGGCTCAGCACGGTGCTGTCCGTGCTGATGATGTTGGAGTGCGCGAGGTACGTGATGGGCTGATTCGGATTGTCGAAGAAGTACAGGATTTGATCGCTGGTCGTGCCCGTCGCGGGCGCCACGACCTCCACTTTGCCGCCGTATTGCGTGTTGATGTAGAAAGCGGGCTCGAGGCCGCTCTCGTCGAACGGGTTGGCGGTGATGGCCACGCCGTTCGCCTTCTCGAAATCGTCTGGGAAATTGTTGTGCACGAGCAGCGCCATGCCCACGCTCTGGTGGTCGACGCCGTAGTACGCTCGCTCCTCGAAGGTACGGAATTTCCAGACCGTCGAGTACGTGAACTTGATCGCCGAAAGCACGTCGTCAACGCCCTTGGCCGGGTCGCCCTTGGCGGAGTCATAGCAGCCGGCGCACGGAAAACCGTCGAGATCCTCACTGTTGGTGCTGGTGCGGAAGCGGATCACGTGATTCGGGTACTCTTTTGCGATCTTGGCCATCAGCTCGGCCTGCAGAGCGGGGGACACGACTCCTGCCTGCACGTGCGTCTGGAACTCAGCCAATTTCTCGAAGCGGACCTGTGAGTCGCTGCGGAAGTTGCGGTCGTTTTGCAGGGCTGTGATCTCGTCGAACAGCCCGTTTCGTTGCATGAATTCGAAGTACCAGTAGACCGGAATCGCGAACGCCTTCTCGATCGGCACGCCTTCGGTGCGCGACAGGATCGAGTACTGCGCGGCTTTGCCGCCGAACGCGAGCACGGCGGTCTTGATCTGGTCGCGCAAGGACTCGCCGGCTGCGGGGTCCGGAGTCACCTGCTCGATGTCGGTGAGGGCGGTGATCGATTGGTCGACCGTGGGCAACGTCACCGGCGTCGGCTTGTGGGTGTCCCAAAACTCCTGCGCCTCGGCCTCGCTGACTTCGTGGACGTCGTAGCTGAGAGCGCCGACGGTCAGCGAGACCAGCTTGCCTTCGAGGCTCCGCAGTTTGCTGTCGGTCATGGCGCCGCGCAGGCCCATGTTCGGAGTCTTGCGGTTGGCGGATAGGACGTTGACGTGTGATAGCGGCGTCTGGAAGTCTTGAGAGATCAAGCCCTGAACGACTGGGATGTCGTTGGGTGCGGAATCGACCACCACGAGGTCCGTGTACGAGATGGCGGCTTCATCGATGCCGGCGATGGTTTCGAAACGCAGTCGGCCGACGCCGGTCGACAAAACCAGCGGTTGATAGTCGATGCCCGCGTACAGCTCATCGGTCGTGACGAGCGGGATGTCCTTGGGCAGCTTGGCCGCTTCCAAGGCCACGGCCTCCGACGTCGGGTGGAACTCGAGCCCCGACCCGAAGAAGGCGTGAGATTTGACGCTGCGAAACAGCGTCTCAATCAGCGCTGCGTTGGCGGTGTCGTAGGGCGCCATCTCGAGCGTCCACAGCTTGGGCCCGTCGTAGTAGGTCACGGCGCCCAAGACGAACCGGCGATCCGGCTGGTAGTATTGAGAGGTATTGAACTCCGCCAGCGAAGGTACGACGGGCAAGCCGTTGCCCGAGAGGTGCGTCGAGGCGAAATCGTAGTGCACCTTGTACAGCACGCTATTTTGAAAATACTGGTGGTTGGAGTCCGCCCGGTCCAGTACGACCTTCACCGAGCGCGCGCCGGGGATGCTCGCGTCGATCGGCTCCGAGCCCATGGCTCGGAAGTCTGCCGAGCACCCAACGTGCTCGAGGGATTCGGTGGTCGCCGTCCCGTCGACGATATCCTTGGTCGCGATTTCACACACCCCTTCGACGACCGTGCCCGTGGAGCCGCCGGACGAGTCCGTGCTGCAGGCGACGCCGAAGCCCGCCGCGACGCTCACGAGAGCAAGCAGAGATTGCTGGAGGTTCATGATCATCCGATGACTCGTTCAGGGCTTCAACGCGAAGCAGTAAAAGCCGCCGTACCCGCCACCCGAGCCCACCGTGACCGCGTTCGACATCGGGCCGCCTTGCTCGATTAAATTAGCGCCTGCTTTGCAGCCCGACTCCGTGAGTGCGCTCATCCAGTTGGCCATGTCGCCGCTTCCAGCCGGGCCGCCCATGCCGCCCATGCCGCCACCGGTGCTCCGCGGCCACGAATGACCGACGCGCGGCTTGCCCTCTTTGGCGGTGTCACCTACGGCGCTGGTCCAACTCAGGCAGTTGGAGGTGGCATCGAGCAGCTTCCCGGTCGCGTCGCTGCCTGTCAGCATGTCGTGGTTGTCCACGGCGGCCTGGGTCGGGTCGGGCTGGTGGTTGGGCACGCCGTCTTCGTTCGGGAAGTCATTTTTGATCGCAGTGTCGGCATTCGCCGGACGCTGCATGGCGATGTCCGTCACGGTGTTGCCGAACAAGCGACCCAGACGGTCGTACCAAGGCCCGGTGCCAACGCGATCGATGGCGTTCACCGGCTTTCCCGTGCCGTCGTCGGAGGCACTCAGGAAAGCGCGCCAGCCTTTGGCTGCTGCGCCCGGCATGCTCGCCTCGGCGAGCGTTGCACAGATCTTGTCGGCACCGCGTAGCCCGGCGCCTGCTCCCGTTTCGCCGTAGCGAAGATCGCCCCCAAAGCCGTCCTTGCCCTCGTTGGGCAGGCCCAAGCCTTTGGCGAGCCGCTGCAAACCAGCCCAACTCGTCACGAAGAAACTGAACTTGTCGGTCGCGACCGCGCCTCCGGCTCCGGCCGTCGTTGCAGAGCCCGCGGACCCCACCGCACCCGCACTGCCAACATTCCCGGCCGCGCCAGCAAGCGGGCCGCCCGCGGCTCCGCTGCTCGCGCCACTCACGCCGGAGCTGCCGCTCACTGGCGGGCTACCCGCCGCGAGATTACCCGATGCGCCGCCACTTGCACCCGCGGAGCCGAGCGCCCCTGCTGCTGCCACTGGCGCGGGTCCTTCGGAGCCACCGCAGCCCTGCGCCAAGAACGCGGCGAAGCAGGGAAGCGCGAATCCCAAACACGCAACGACACGCCGCACACCCATCTTTATTTCGTCTGTCATTTGCAGCTAGAATCCGTCTGGCAGGTCTCGCCGTTCTGGCAGTCATCGTCGCGCGTGCAGGACGTGAGCCCGTCCACGGTGACGCCCGTTTCGACCACGGACGAGACCACGAGCTCCACGCGACCAGTGCTAATCGTCGTGGCTCCGATGGCCTGGCGGGTGACGATCACCGTGGGATAGCCCGCAACGCCCAGAGCCAGCAGCTTGCCGATGAGCGTCCCCGAGATGCTGAGCGAACCGCTATCGTTCGTGTCGCACTCGATCTGGCCTTTGCTGCCCCCGTGGTGACTGATGTCGAGCTTGACGTGAATCGTCGAGATGCCGGGTGCGCTCTTGATCCAGGTGAGGTCGAGCGCCTGCCCACTCTTCAGCGCGAGCTCGCTCGAGCTGAGCACGAGCGGCGCGATGCCGGTGCTCGTCAGCGAGAACGCGGGGAAGTATTCACCCGCGGCGCTGATGGTTATTTTATCGCCCTCGCTGAACGGCGGGTATGAAAGCGCGGCGGTTGGCTGATAGTTGTTCGCAATCGGCGACATCGTAAACGAGCGCTGCCCATCGGCGGTCTGCACGCCGCTGACGGTGACGGTGCCCGCGCCGTGCGCGGTGGGGTACGCGAGACACGTGTCATTCTCGACGCACACGCTGCTACCGGTACATGCCGTGTTACAAAACGGAATGCGCGGCGTGGTCAGAGTGCAGGCGCCGTCCACCTGCGGCTTGTCCCAAATCGTCGAGCCCGGCGTGGGGCCGTCGTAGATTTTGCCGACGATGTTGGTCGTGCCGGTCCCCGGGTTGGCCGCGGCTGTGAGCTTGATCTGAAACGAACCGACCAGCTGGCTGCTGTCCCCTGCGCCAGCGGCACCGGCGGTGTTGGCCGAGCCGGCACCCGCAGGACCGCCCGCGCTGCCCGTGGCACCGGCTGCGCCGGCCGGGCCAGCGCTGGAACTACCGCACGCCGGGAGCGCCAGGCAGGAGAAAAGAAGAAGGGGCGGAGCGGCTAGCACCCGAAACGTCGTATGCACGTAGCGATTGTGTGACGTTCGAATGAAGATCGATCAACTTCCGGATCCTTTTTCTGACCCAGGAAAATTATCCGCACCCGCGAGCGTGTCGTATCGGATGCCTGACAAGCAGCCGGCGCGCTCGAGTCCTAGGGACAAGCCTGGTCGTGAGACAATTGCGTGAATGGGTGGCCGGACTGAATGGCCTCGCACTTCGTCACGCACGAGGTTATCGTACCCCCGGGGTTGTTTGGCGGGGAGCAAACTTGATATTGCTTGTCGCTGCTGAGGGCGGCCGGGCATTGGAGCGGCGCCACCCAGCAGCGGCCATCCTTGGGCGGCAGCCCGCAGCCAAGGTTTGGGGGGACGCGATGCTCGCAGCGGTAACCCAGGTCGGGATCCCCACAGTCAATATCCTGCCTGCAGGGATACGGCGCTGAATTGCACGGTCCCATCGTGCTCGCGGCGATGCCGAATTCTTGCCGATACGAGTCGTTCCAGTAGGTAAAATTATCGCACCCGCACACTTGCAGGTCCAACATCTCGTTCGGGAACCCGGTCAGAAGACAGGAACCTCGATCATCCTGGCAGCGCTGCTTACTGCAGAAGTAGCCGTTCTCACAATCAGCGTTGCTCTGGCAAGGCGGGTCGGTCGCGCCCGCGCCTGCTCCGCCGCCGCCCGACTGGTCGCCTCCTCCTCCGGACCCAGCGCTGGCCCCCGCGGCTGCAATACCCGCGGCTCCCGCTGGTACGGCACTGGCCGCTCCGCTCACTCCTGCGTCGCCGCTCGCGCCGCCCATGCCAGTCTGATTGGCGGTAAAGATTGCAATCTCGCCGCCTTCACAGGCGACCAGGCTCACGCCCAGCGCGACCAGCGCGGCCCAGCGTCTCATCGCCGTGCCTCGACGTGGCTCGCTCTGCTGCCCCCGCCCAAAGCGAGGGACAAACCCACCAGTGTGACTGGGCGCACGCGCGTGGGCTCGAAGAAAGCTTGGTTGCCGCGAGGCGTCTCGATCACATAGCGATGGGGCGAAAGATCGACGTCTGCGTCCAGCGCCAACAGCGCTGCTACGCCGCCGCCCAGGTGCAGCCGGACACCGAGCATCGCCGACAGCATGGCATCGACGTTGCTGCCTGCCCGTTGCCCCAGCGTACCCGGCGGCGGCTGTTCGGCGCTGATTCGAGTCCAATCAGCGCCGCCCCCGACGCCGATGAACGCCGTCAGTGCGCGACTCGCGCTCCACTCGAGCGTGGGCAATACGCGAGCGCCGAGCAAGCTGAAGGAAGCGACGCCACCCGCACCCTCGACGTCCGTAGCGGGGTAGCCCGCAAAGCTCAAAAGGGCGCCCACGCGCAGCGGACCCAGCGCACGAGTCGTGCCCAGCGACGCACCAGCACCGCCGCGAAACCCGACGCCAAAATTGGCGGCCGCCGCAAACAGGTCGATCGTCGAAGTCCATTCCGGCCCCGGCTGGGGCGAGTTCGGCGCGTCTTGGCCCGACCCTTCTTCGCGCCTGAGCGGCGCTGGCGGCGGAGGCGCGGCGCGCGTCGCGAGCGACGACTCGACGGCCGTGCACACCACCTGCGCGACGGTCTCGATCGAGATTTCGAGCGATGCGCCTTCAGACAAGGTCCTTCGCTCGAGATCCTTGCGCGTTTCGCCATCGACCACGACCACGCGCGGTGCAGCGCCAGGCCGCAAATCGACGTACGCCTCGGCCAGGCCGGGCGCGTGCGACGTGGCGAGCAGAGCTTCGTCCGCACCCGCCGCATCGCGCACCACCACTGCTACGTTCGAGCTCGAGCATAGGTCTTGAATTGCGTCGCGGGCGTGGCTCACGGCCTCGTCGGAACCGGCAACGTACACGCGGACGATCGGTGGTGTCCCGGCTGCCGCGGCTACCTTCGCGACGGTCAGCGCGCTCACGGCGAGCAAGGAGCAGGCTCCTCGTCGCGGGTTCACTGCATGCCCAGCGCCGCAAGACGAGTCGAGGCGTGCCGCAAGCGGCGCGGCGCGCCGAGATCCCAGTGGCCGGCTAGGCGCGCCAACGCGTTCAACTCGGCCGCGTCGTCACTCGCGTCCGCGCCGGCATTCTGGGGCGCCGTCAGCAGGCTCATACGTCGATGGAGTGTGCACCAGTGGCCGAGAGCGATCACTGTCGACCTACAAAGTCGCCGGGCGGGCAGGTTCTTTACGAATCCGGGGGCATCTCCCCCCGTCCAAACCGGGCTCAACCTGTGACGTGTGCCACGGATCATTGCGCTTTCATCGGTGTCGCTGCGATTTTCACGCCCACCGGGCGCCGTGTGGTTCGCGGCTTCGAAAACCTCGGCCCCCGTCCATGCATGCGCCTCGTACATCTTACGCCACCTGGTCGGCGGCAGGCCAAGTCCCACACGCCGAGTCAGACGTTGACAACTATTGGTTCGACTCCTCGCGCGCGCGACGTCA
>Ga0302321_100003072_pt1 | contig 14283 bp, 13 predicted proteins | sample Fen_T0_1_FD_202505 | JGI IMG/M metagenome (GOLD analysis project Ga0302321, IMG submission 202505) | Peat permafrost microbial communities from Stordalen Mire near Abisko, Sweden - Fen_T0_1 | ecosystem: Environmental > Terrestrial > Soil > Wetlands > Permafrost | place: Sweden: Abisko...
CACACTGCCAAGCTGCGTCGGATCGGCGGCGGGGTAGAGGCATTGGCCTTCATCGACGACCGGCGCTCGGTCTATAAATTTTTCCATTTCCGTGAGGGCGGGGATGTCGGGGCCGGATTTGAATTCACGCCCGGTGGCGAGGGCGGGCTATTGCAGGCAACGGCGGTGCCGGGCAGCTATCGGATGCTGCTCGAAAAACTTCGCCTCATTCACCTGATCGGGATTCCCACCGAGGTCGTGGGCATTACGCCCGAAGGCATTCTCGTGGCGAAACAGACTTTAGGCCAGGCCCTCCCCGAAAAGACCGATGTCTCCGGACTTGATCCGCAGTGCTTGATCCCCTTGCCATCCCGATTTCTCCGGGCTGATCGCGATCATCCCCGGTTGGTCTTCCTCGACGGTGAGCCCTGGCTCGTGGCCGACACGCACGATCGCAACGTCGTAGTCGCCGAGGACGGGTCACGCCGGATCATCGATCTGGTGGCGGCGCCTTTGCCCCGGGAATGGCTGGCGCAACAGTCTCTGTTTCGTGATTGGATCGAGCGAGCCCGACTGGATCCGCATGCCGACGTGCTCGCACCGGCGAATGACGACGAGTTGTGAAGAGGTGCAGAATTTGTGGTCGCCTATAAACAGGCTCCTACAAAAAAGCCGCGACAATCATCGCGGCTGAAATCGGGCGGAATTGTATGAAGTGTCTCAGCTCTTCTTATCGCTCGCGAGAAACGAGAGGACATTGTCCGCCTGCTTGTCCGTCACGCCGGTGTCTTTGTAGACAATCTTTCCGCCCTTGATGACATAGCATTCGCGCGAAGCCATGAGCAGCGCGCTCTGGCCAAAGGCTTTCACGACTTTCTTGTCGGTATCGGCGATCAGCGGGAACGGGAAATGGTTCGTCTCCTTGAATTCCTTTTGTTTCTCGACCGGATCGACGCTGACGCCGACCACAGCGGCCCCGTACTTCGCCAGATCCGTCGCGGCATCACGCAGCGAACATCCCTGTTTGGTGCAGCCCCCGGTCAGCGCCTTGGGATAGAACCAAACCACCGTGTAGGGATTGTGCTGATAAACCTCGGCCAAATCCAAAACAGTGCCCGAGTCCGTGACACCTGAAACAGCCGGCGCGGTGTCGCCCACTTTCAGTGGTTCGGCCATGGCGCTGGTGAAAAAAGCTGAAAGAGCGGAGATCATAAGAAGGAGCGTAGGTATTTTCATGCGAATTAACACTAGTCTGGGGAACCTTTTTCGCAAGGGCCGCCACGGAAAAAAGATATTCGGGGGGAGACCAAATTTGAATCGGCAGGTTCCGCGTGAACGCAAATTTTTTGCCGGAACCTTTCCGACAAAACCGGGTTCAAGGAGCCTGTCAGACGACGTAGTCTCCGTGACCGCGCCGGCTGACAGACCAACCAAACCAAGACAATGAACATCAACCCATCATCCAAAAAACTACTTCTCGCTGCGGCAGTCGCCCTCGGCCTGACCGCCGCGGGCTTTGCCGTGGAGACGCCGGTGGATTCTTCCACCGCCTCGGGCAGTGTGGGCTCGCACGGCGTGCTGGGCCAAAATCTGGCCAATCTCGGCTTCAGCTACGTCGACATCCACAATAGCAGCGTGAACGCGACCGCTTACAACCTCACGCTGAACCAGGGAATCCAGACGGGCCTCGATACCCTGTTTGAATACAATTACCTCCGCTCCGAAGACACCGGCGTGGGCCGCATCAGCGAGCATAAGGTGAATTTCGGCGGTCGGGCCTACACCAACTACAATGGCTTCAAACCCTTCGTCGATGGCGGCATCGGCTGGGTCTGGGAGAAAGCTCCGCTCGGCTTCAGCGATAACTCATTTCTCATGTTTGCCTCCGTCGGCGCGGAGTTTCAAGCCACGCCTGATCTCACGATCACGCCTGCGGTTCGTTATTGGTATGCGACCGAAAGTGCCATTGGCGACGTTTGGGAGTTCAGCGTGAAGGCCAATTATTGGGTGAGCGAGAAACTTGCCGTGACGGGCAAGATCAGCCGCGATGACGACCAGACCATGGAATACGGCGTCGGTGTGAACTTCCGCTTCTAAACTATTTTTCGTTCGGTTAGCACAAGCCGCGGCACGCGCAGTGCCGCGGCTTTTTTCATCCCTGCAATCTCCGGTGCAGCCGCCGGTCGATCCAAGATGACGCCACCTGTGTGGCGATCACGGAGAAGGTGAACAGATAGAGGCCGAACCCGATGTGAATCTCCGCCACAGCGGCCGATTTCATCGCCACGATCAAGATTGCGACCACGAACACATCGAGCATCGACCACTTGCCCAAGGTCGCCACCCACCCGTGTAGCTGACGGACGCGGGCCAGATCGTGTTCCCGCTCCATCCAGGTGATGGCGAGTAGACCGAGCTTGGCGCAGGGGAACACGAGGGTGAAAAGGCTAAGCACGGCAAAAAGAAAGTATTCCCCTTCGCGAAACAGGGTGATGATGCCACCAACGACCGAAACCGCATCGGTGAACAGCCAGAATTTCTTAACGGTGAAGAACGGAAAGAAGATGCCAGTGCCGAAAAGCACGAAGGCGAGCATTAGCAGCGCCGGTACCGAATAGAGATGCGCTTTGGAATTTTCGGGCACGGCACAGTGCGACAGAAGGCGGGATGACAGGCAAGGGAGTAGAACAAGCCGGCCCTTTTGAGATGGTGGGCGGCGTTTTCTCCGACGAGAATCCGCATTCTTTCCTCACCAATCGTCCGAACGAAATGGCGCGGCGGGCAGACCCGCGGAGTTGTAGAGCGATACTGGAGGATCGTTGGTCCACGCGTAACGCACGGCGACCGGGGCGGTGATTTTCGGGGCGGACACTCTCACGGTGTCTCCTTCGATTGCGGCCGCTGCGCGATAGAAAACTTTGTCTGCTCCGGCCACTTCGAAACCGCTGACCGGAGCCTTGCGTGAAATCAGGCCGGTGGCGTGGGTAAATTTGACGCGGACGATGGCGCCTTCGGTTTGGATGGATTGCACCGTCGGTCCCGCCCATTCGACACTGCGCTGATCATAAATCTGGTGCAGAGCGATCAAGGCGAGGCGTTCGCCGACGGGCTTCTTGTTTGTCGGATGAATGACCGAGGCATCGCCCACATCAATCGTGGTGGCCATGGCGGTGGCGGGCAGCTTGAGGGCGGATTCCTGTGCGTCGCGCAGCTCGGCCCACTTGCGCCCGGTCGGATCGCCATCCGCATAGTTGGGAATCTGCACAATGAAAAACGGGAAATCGCCTTCCGGCCAAACAGTGCGCCATGACTTGATCATCCTGGGCAGCAAATCGCGGTACTCCGCGTGACGTCCAACATTTGATTCGCCTTGGTACCAGAGCACGCCGCGGAACGCGTATGGCGTGAGTGGGAGGATCATGCCATTGAAGAGACCGCCGGGCGCGTACGCCGTGCCCGGACCGACGGGCGGCTGTGGCCATGGTAGAACGTTCTTTTTTCCGGTGGCACGTTCCTCTTCATCGGCTTTTCGCCAGGCAATGTCCAACGCCGGGTACTCGGCGGACTTTTGGGGAAACACCTTGAGCGCTTCCTTCCACTCGGCCTCGAAGCGGTGCCACGCGGAGGACTTCTCCAATTCAGGTTTGGCCAGCCACGACTCGATGGGCGTGCCGCCCCATGAACTGTTCACGATACCCACGGGTACCTTGAGATTCTCAGCCAGAGCCTGGGCAAAATAATAGCCGATCGCGGAAAATCCGCCGGCGGTCTGGGGAGTCGCGGTCTGCCAGCCGGAAGTTTTCACAGATTCGGCGGGCAAATCGGAAGGCGTTTTCTCGATCTTGAGATGGCGGATGAGAGGGGAATTCGCGGCGGACACGTCGGCCTTACCGTCGCGGGCCATGCTCAAAGGCCATTCGATATTTGACTGACCCGAGGCGATCCACACTTCGCCCACGACCACGTCGTGCAGGGTCATAGTCGACGCGCCGCTCACGATCAGATCGCCGCCTTCGGCCGTGGCGGCCATTGGGGCGAGTCGCACCGCCCAACTGCCATTCGCGCCCGTGGTGGTGGAAACTTTTTGCCCTCGAAAACTCACGGTGATCGCTTCTCCCGGAGTGGCCTTGCCCCACACGGGCACGGCGATCTCACGTTGCAGCACGGCATGATCGGTGAAGGGCGAGGCAAGCATGGTTTCGGCGGGGGCGGAATTAGCGCAGGCGACAGCTGCAATCAACACCACACACGACACGGGGCAGCGGAAGAGATTCATGAGCGTATGCTTGACGTTAGCTTTGCGAAGCGGAGGGGCAACTCGCATTTCAGGAACGGTCGTTACTCCGGATTTGCCACGAATGAATTAAGATGTATTTTTGAGCGCCATGCTTTTCCACAACGTTTATTTTTGGCTGAAACCTGAACTCTCCCCCGCTCAGCGCGCGGAATTTCGCCGCGAAGTCGAAAAACTGGCCGGCATCAAGTCGGCCGAAAAAGTCACCGTGGGTGCGCCCGCCGGTACAACGCGCCGGCCGGTCATTGATGCCAGTTACGATGTCGCCCTGATCGTCCAGTGCAAGGACGTCGCGGCCGAAGCGGCCTATCAGATCGACCCGATCCATCTGGCGTTCGTGGAGAAAAACAAACACTGCTGGAGTCGCGTTCAGATTTACGACTCGGAGTAATTCTCTGCCCCGACTTGTAGGGCCGGCGCTTGCAGCAGGCTTACGGTTCTAGAAACAGACAACTCATGCCATCCCTCGCCGGACAAGTGATCATCGTGACCGGGGCTTCCTCGGGCATCGGTGAGGCCACGGCACGCCGGTTGGTGAGGGCTGGGGCGAAAGTTATTTTGTCCGCCCGCCGCGCTGAGCGGTTGAACGCGCTCGCGCGTGAACTCGATGCGAGTGGAGCTAATGTGCTGGCGGTCGCGGGTGACGTGACGAGCGAAACGGACCGGCAACAACTCGTGGCGGCCGCGCTCGAGAAATTCGGTCGAGTCGACGCCCTCGTGAACAACGCCGGCTACGGTACGCGTGGACCGGTCGAGATCGTGCCGGTCGATCTCATTCGGAAGAACTACGAGACGAATATTTTTTCACTCATTGCGCTGACCCAGCTCGTCTTGCCCGCGATGCGCGAACGGGGCAGCGGATGCATCGTCAACATCGGCTCCGTTGCCGGCCGCATTGCCCGGCCACTGGCCAGTATCTACGATTCCACGAAGCATGCGCTCGAAGCCCTCACCGACGGGTTGCGAGGCGAACTGAAACCGTTCAGCGTGCGCGTCACGCTCATCCGGCCGGGGTTTATCGTGACAGAATTCATCGAAGCCGCGAACGCGGTATCGGCGGACGTACTCGCGAACGCGGGCCCCTACGAGCCGTTCTACAAAGACTACCACACCGGCACCACGAAGATGCGCAAAGTTGCCGGCGTGCCCGATGATATCGCGCAGCTGGTGGAAAAAGCGCTGAAGAGCGACGATCCCGCACCACGCTACAACGGCCCTTTCCACGCGAAAATCTTCCTGTTCCTGAAATGGATTCTGCCGGATCGCCTATTCGAATATTTCATCCGACTCAAAAAGTGAGAGACTAAGATCCCTTGAGGAATTCGTGAAGGGAAGCTGCAACCTTTGGCCCGAAGCCGGGTGTGTCGGCGATTTGCTCGGCGGTGGCGGCGCGGAGCTTTTCGATCGAACCGAAGCGGGCGAGAAGCGCGGCCTTTCGTTTTTCTCCGAGGCCGGGGAAGTCGTCGAGGAGGCTTTCCCTGATTTTGCGGGAGCGCAGGTCGGCATTGTAGGTATTGGCGAAGCGATGCGCTTCATCGCGCAGCCGTTGTAGCAGGTTCAATCCGGGGTGACCGAGCGGAAGATTGAGCGGCGCGCGGGCGTCAGGGAAAATGATCGTCTCGTGTTTTTTCGCCAGACCGATGATCGCGGGCGGCGGACAGTCCAGGGCCAAGAACGATTTTAGCGCTGCGGCGATCTGGCCGCGCCCACCGTCGATCACGACGAGGTCAGGGAACAGTTTTTTCTCCTCGATCAGCCGGCGGTAACGGCGGCCCACGACTTCTTCCATAGCCTTGAAGTCGTCATTGCCAATAAAGCTTTTGATGGCGAAGCGGCGGTAGTGATTCTTGTCCGGCCGGCCATTGGTGAAGTGGACCATCGAGGCGACAACGAAGGTACCGCTGATGTGCGAGATGTCGAAGCACTCCATGTTCACCGGGGGTGATTCGAGCCCGAGCGCTTCCTGCAAGGAGCGCAGCGCCTCGTCGTTGGGCTGGATCTTCGTGAAGTCGCGGGTGAATTTCCGGGTGCGTTCAAGCGTGCGCTCAAGAGCGAGCACGACGTCGCGCAATTCGGCGGCTTTTTCATATTCCTGTTTGCCGGATCGATCTTTCATCTCGGCGCGCAGGGTTTCGAGCCACTCGCGGGATTTGCCCTCGAGGAATTCGCACGCCTCCTCAATTCGCAGGCGGTATGTGGCGGACTCGACTTCATTGGACCAGCCGTAGAGTTCGGCGCGGACATCGTCGTAGAGGCGGTAGCGACCGTCGGGCAATTTCACCGGGCGGGTGTCGCCGAGTAGCACCCCGAATTGTTTGCGGATGGACGCGAGCGTGCGGCGCAACAGGCCGGAGTGGGCGAACGGGCCGAAGTAGCGCGAGCGGTCCTCCTTACGAAAGCGCGTAAGGGTGAAACGCGGCATCTCGTCCTCGGGGTTGACCCGGACGAGCAGGAAGCGTTTGTCGTCGGTGAAGTCGGTGTTGTATTTCGGGCGCCACTGTTTGATCAGTTTGCCCTCCAGCAGCAATGCCTCGGGTTCGGATTTCACCTCGATGATTTCAAGATCGGTGATGAGTTCGATCAGGGTGCGGATCTTGGGTTGATGGCGCAGCGCGCGGGCGCGGCCGGCATGGAAATAGGTTGAGACGCGTTTCTTCAGACTCTTGGCCTTGCCGACGTAGATGATGCGGCCGAGCCGGTCCTTCATCAGGTATACGCCGGGGGTGTCCGGGAGGGCGCGAACCTTGGCCTTGAGAGCGTCAGAATATTGCGGAGAGGACATCGGTCTGGTTTGGACGCGGGCTAGGCCCGAGACGTGGCACCTTTAGCTGATAACTTTGCCGGGTGGTTTGGCGCAACGACAGAAAGACGATACCGGAGATGCGGGAGCTGGCATTTTGCAAAATTAAAGCTACGTTGGCCCAAGTCAGTTACTGCATGGCACACACGGCATCCAATGGGAATACCCGCAACGGTACGGGCAAAACTTCACCGCGCATCGAGCTCCTGACGCTCGGTGATGAGCTGCTGCTTGGTCTTACCGCAAACTCCCACCTCACTTGGATCGGCGCGGAGCTGGGGCGGCGCGGCGTGCTGTTGCAGCGGAACGTCACCGTCACCGACGAAGCCGACGCCATCGCCGCGCAATTTCGCGAGAGCTGGGCCCGCGCGGATGTGGTGATTACCACGGGAGGTCTTGGGCCGACCTGTGATGACCGGACCCGTGAGGCGCTGGCCGAGTGTCTCGGCCAGAAACTGGTTTTCGACACCGAGATTGAAACGGCGATTCGGGCGCGGTTTGCGAAGCATCAGCGCATACCCACTCCGAATAATCTTAAACAGGCGTACAAATTTGAGCATGGCGAGGTGTTGCCCAACGCCAATGGCACTGCGCCCGGCCTGTGGGTCGAGTTTCAGGACAAGCTACTGATCATGTTGCCCGGGCCACCCAACGAATTGCAGCCGATGTTCACCGAGCAGGTGATGCCGCGCCTGGCAAAAAAAGGGATGCTCTCCGAGGGCGAGGTGTACCTCCAGATTCGCTCAATCGGAATCGGTGAGTCGGCGTTGGAAACCTTGTTCGAGAACACCTTTAGCCGGAATCCGGGGCTCGGCATCGCTTTTTGCGCGCATCAAGGCCAGGTGGACTGCCGCATCAGTTCGCCCGATGGCCGTTACAGCAAGGAGAAGCTGCGTTCCATTGCGGACGAGTGCGCGGCCTTGCTTGGCGACAATCTGATGTGCTTTGGCCATGACAGTCTCGCGAAGGTGGTCGCCTGTCAGCTCAAGGCCCAAGGCCGCACCCTCGCGGTGGCGGAATCCAGTACGGGCGGAATGCTCGCCAACAGTTTCGCAGATCTGTGCGGCGCGTGTAAGTTTTTCCAAGGCGGCATCGTGAGTTACAGCAACGAGGCCAAGATGCTCCTGCTGGACTGTCCTGAATGCCTGCTTTCCCAGCACGGTGCCGTAAGCGCCGAGTGCGCGGTGGCGATGGCCACGGGCGTGGCGGAGCAACTCGGGGCGGACTATGGCCTGGCGATCACGGGCTTTGCCGGTTCTGCCAGCGGTTGCGGCGAAAATCCTGTGGGCACGGTTTTTGTCGGCCTGCATGCTCCTGGCGGCGATTGGTCGAAACAGCTCAATTACCCGGGTCCGCGTGAAACGGTGAAGAAACGGGTGCTGAACGATGCCATCGACTGGCTGCGTCGCGAGGTGATGAAGGAAGGCCGCAAGGCGATGATGCCTCAGGCGAACTGATCCGCCTTCGCCCTTCGGGCTACGGCGCGACAAGGCGGAGGAACCGCCAAATGACGCAAATGAATCAGAGGGCGGATTCATAGTGGCGACGGTCAATGGAGATTAGCCGGCAATACCGAGGTGGCTCAACAGCACGAAAAATCTTCGTGCGCTTTGGCGCATTTCGTGGGCAAATCATCTGCATGCCTGCTGTCGCCAAAGCTTTCACCTTCATCTGCGGTCCGGACGATTTTCTCGTCAACCGGGTGGGGAAGGAGCGTTTCGACACGTTGGCGGCCGAGGCAGACGCCGATGAATTCGCCCGCGACATTGTCAGCGGTTTCGCCAACAAGGTCGAAGAAGTGGAGACGGCGGTGAACCGCTTCCGCGATGCCGTGCAAACCGTGCCGATGTTTGGCGGCCGGCGGATCGTCTGGTTCAAGGATGTGAGTTTTCTGGCCGACACGGTAACCGGTCGCGCCGAAGGCACGCTCCGGCAGGTCGAGGCCTTGCAGGAATTATTGGCGAAAGTGAATCCCGAGGAGGCCACCGTGATTATCACGGCCGCGCCCGTGGATCGCCGCCGGACATTCCTGAAATGGTGCGAAGCAAACGCCGATTTTGCCATGGCGGGCGGTGACGGCGAGAACGCCGGCGAAGCGCTTGCCTCAGTCGCTTTGGCGGAAGCGCGGCTGATGGGCGTGACGTTTGGCGGAAGCGCGTTGGAACTGTTGCTCACGAAGGTCGGGGCCAACACGCGCTTGCTCACGGAGGAGGTACGCAAGCTGGCGACTTATGCAGGTGAGGGTGCGGTGATCGAGGAAGCGCACGTGATGGACCTCACGGCCAACGTAGCAGAGGGAGATTTTTTCGAGGCGGCCGATCGTTTTTTTACCGGCGATCTTCATGGCGCCTTGTCTGCGCTGCAGCGACACTTTTTTGCCGGCGGCGATGCGCGTCCGCTGCTCTCGTCGCTCCAGAATCGCAATCGTATCCTGATCCAGGCCCGCGTGCTCATTGATGCAGGCGAGCTACGTGCGCCCGGTCCCTACGGTTTCGACAAGGCGGCTTGGGCCCGCGCACAATCCACCTACGCCGAGCTATTCGGCGGCGACACGGAGAAGAGCTCCTATAATCTTTTCACGCAAAACCAGTGGTACACCGGAAAATTGGTCAGCACCGGCAAGCTTCCGCCCCTACGCCGCTTGATTGATAACCAGCAGGAGTTCGTCCGCGCGTTCGAGGGCATCATCCAGCGTCCGAACGAACAGGAGACGGTGTTGCGCGAGATGACCGTGCGATGTCTGGCGGCTTAAGAAACGAAGCCGCGGGGGCATGCGCCGGATTCATACCGGGGGCACAGCAAGTCAGCAAAATATGCGCAATGTTGCGGAGTATCTGTGCATCTAGAAAGTTGTATGTGACGGTATTATGGAAACGTGATTAGGGTAACTACATTTCACCAGACCACGGGCTTCTACGATCACCGGCACCAGAGTTCGCACTTCCGATGCGGTAGTGCTATAGTCAGATTCTTTACCAGAGGCAAATTTCCGCAATGAACTCCAACACCAGCTGGAATCACAAGTACGACTGGTCGATGATCGACCGGGCGGCCCCACCTAAGCGGTCGGCTCAGGAACGTGTGAGCGATTTCCTCGAGATCTACGCGAATTTCGACGAAGCGACCGCGCAGGAACAGGCGAGCCGGTGCATCAATTGCCCGAATCCAGCCTGCGTGCAGTCGTGTCCGTTGAACAATCGCATTCCCGAATGGCTCGCGCTTACTGCGCAGGGCCGATTTTTGGAAGCGGCCGAACTTTCGCGATCGACGAGCAACATGCCCGAGATCTGTTCCCGGGTGTGTCCGCAGGAAAAGCTTTGCGAAGGCTCATGCATCCTGATCGCCCGCACCGAACCGATCGCCATCGGTGCGATCGAGCGCTTTATCAATGAGTATGCGTTCGCGCATGACGGCGTCACTCCGGTGCAGGTTCCTCCGAACGGGCGCAAGGTCGCCATTATCGGCTCGGGTCCCGGCGGGCTCGCTTGCGCCGACCAACTCGTTCATCTCGGCTACCAAGTCACGGTGTTTGAATCGCTCCTCGTTCCCGGTGGTTTGCTCGTGAACGGCATTCCGGCCTTCAAGCTCGAGAAACACATCGTGGCGCGCCGGGTGGATCTGCTCGCGAAATGCGGCGTGGAATTCCGTCTCGGGGTTCGCGTGGGCTGGGACATTTCTCTCGACACCTTGCTGGCCAACTATGACGCGGTGTTCCTCGGCGTTGGCGCCCAAAAGACCAAGAATTTGGATGTTCCCGGTTCGCAGCTGACCGGCGTGGTTCAGGCGCTGCCTTTCCTGATCCAGAAAAATGTCGAGCCATGGCTCGGCCCCGGCGACCCCATCGACGTTACAGGCAAACGCGTGGTCGTGCTCGGCGGCGGTGATACCGCCATGGATTGTCTGCGGACGGCGGTTCGTTCCGGCGCGAAATCCGCCACCTGTCTTTATCGGCGCGATCTGGCGAACATGCCGGGCAGCCGCAAGGAATACGCGAACGCGATCGAGGAAGGCGCGCAGTTCCAGTTTCTCGTCAATCCAGTCGAGCTCACGGGCAATGCCGAAGGTGGCGTAACCGGCGCGCGCTGTGTGCAGATGGAGCTGGGTGAGCCCGATGCTTCCGGCCGGCGCAAACCGCGTCCGATCCCGAATTCCGAGTTCCTGGCACCCGCGGATATCGTGCTGGTGGCTTACGGCTTTGATCCGATGCCGTTTCCGCCGGAAAGCGATTTTCGACGAATTGCGACGAATGAGTGGGGAGGGATCGTTATCGACAAGAATCAGATGACCAGCGTGCCCGGAGTATTTGCCGGCGGCGATTCGACGCGTGGACCCAGCCTCGTCGTGCATGCGGTACGCGATGCGCGCAAGGCCGCCGAGGGCATCCATCGTCACATTTCCTCGGCCGCGAAGGCATAAGGCTGCGCCTGGAACGTATTGCGAGGTCTGGACCGAGCCGGTCAGAGGTACGCTCAGACCGGATTTTTTCAATCGGAAGAGATTCGAAAAGTTTTGTGTGTTCAGGAGGCGTGCGATCCCTAGCGTTCGCCTTTACCAACCATGAAACATCTCCTCCTGCTGTTACTTTTCGTTCCTCTTGGCGTCGTCGCGTATGGTTCGGAACGATCTAACACCGTGTTGGTTCATCCCGGCGAAACGATCTACGCTCGTTTCACGCAAAAGGGGACCAAACTCAAATTGATCAGCGCTACCAAGGAAAAGGATGATCAAGCACAGGTTGTCGTGGAGTTGGCTGCAGTGGATCCGACCAAAAAGGAGATGATCACTTTCAAGGTCATAAACAATTTCGCCTTGGAGCTGCGCTACCGGGCGGAGGTCAAGGTGATGAAAGAAAGCGTTCCTCTGCCCCCCACCACTTCCCGCGCAGTAGGAGGGAAAATGTCTTTGGAGAAACTTCCCCCATTCACCGAAGAGGTGGCCGTGACCGCATTTGTATTGGTAAAGTAGGGCTCTACCGCCCCGGTCGGCCAGTTCGCCTCACCCATGGGGTTCCGCCGGTCTGGCCGGCGATGCTCAAGTCGAATCCGGGATTTTTCGGCGCATCGCAAATACCCGGTCTTGCCATGATCCGATTTACTGTATGGAAATCGCCTTTCCCACCATGAGCGCTCTCCCCACCCAATTCTCCGGCGTCACTGTCCACACGAAGGCCAATGTCTATTTCGACGGCAAGGTCGTCAGTCACACCGTGCTTTTCGCCGACGCCTCCAAGAAGACTCTCGGGCTGATTTACTCCGGCTCGTACCATTTCGGCACGGGCGCGCCTGAGCGCATGGAGATCGTGGCCGGCGCCTGCCAGGTCACACTCGATGGACAGACCGCCGTGAAAGACTACGCCGCCGGCACTTATTTCGACGTCCCGGGCAAATCCGGTTTCACCATCGAGGTGAAGAGCGGCATCTGCGAATACATCTGCTCTTTTCTGTAAAAGGCGGTTGGTGGATGGCTTTTCCGTTGGCAAGTCCGGCGGGCACCTTTAACCGTTACGACCCGTGATCCAGAACGACACTGCCCCCGAACCGATTCCGAACGTACTCGCCGAGCGTTATGCCTCGGCGGCCATGAAAGAGACCTGGTCGGCGCATGGCCGGATTTTGTTGGAGCGCGATTTCTGGATCGCGGTGATGAAGGCGCAGCGCGATCTCGGGGTCGCCATCCCGGCCGAAGCGATCAAGGATTACGAGCGGGTGCACGGTGATGTAAACCTCGCGAGCATTGCCGAGCGCGAGCGCACCACGCTTCACGACGTGAAAGCGCGCATCGAGGAATTTTCTGATCTGGCCCAACGGCAATTCATCCACCTCGGGCTGACGAGTCGCGATTTGACCGAAAACGTCGAGCAACTCCAAGTCGCTCGCGCGCTTCAGCTCGTGCGCTTCAAGGCAGTGGCAGCGCTCGCGTTGCTGAGCCAGCGCGCCACGGAATTTCGCGATCTGATGCTCACCGGGCGGACTCACAACGTGCCGGCTCAGCCGACCACCCTGGGCAAGCGTCTCGCCATGTTTGGCCAGGAGTTATTGATCGCCCACCAGCGGATCGACGAGTTAATCGCCCGTTATCCGGTGCGCGGACTCAAGGGCGCGGTTGGCACTCAGCTAGACCAGCTTACGTTGCTCGGCGGCGACACCGAGAAGGTTGACCAGCTGGAAAAGCGCATCGTGAAGCATTTGGGTTTCAAGCAATCGCTGTTCGCCGTCGGTCAGGTTTATCCTCGGAGCCTCGATTTCGATGTCGTCAGCGCGCTGCACCAAGTGGGCGCTGCGGCCGCGAGCTGTGCATGCACCCTGCGGTTGATGGCGGGTGCAGGGTTGCTCACTGAGGGCTTCCAAGCGGGTCAGGTTGGTTCATCGGCCATGCCCCACAAGGTGAATGCCCGGAACTGCGAACGTATCTGCGGATTCTCGACGATTATTTCCGGCTATGTAACCATGACGGGCGCTCTGGCCGGTCACCAGTGGAACGAAGGCGATGTATCTTGTTCGGTGGTACGCCGCGTGGCATTGCCCGATGCGTTTTACGCAATCGATGGCCTCTTGGAGACCTACCTGACCGTGCTACGTCAGATGGAGGTTTTCCCGGCGGCAGTGGCGGCCGAAAACGAACGCAATCTCCCTTTCCTGGCTACGACGACGATTTTGATGGAAGCGGTCAAAGGCGGCGCCGGTCGAGAAACTGCCCACGAAGCCATCAAGGAACACGCGCTTGCGGCGGCCAAGGCTTTGCGCTCTGGTGGCGATGCCGACCTCCTCGGCCGGCTGGCCGGCGACAAGCGTATCGCACTCGGCAAGAAGAAGCTTTCGGAAATCTTGACGCAAAACGACCGCTTCGTCGGGTCCGCTCCGCATCAGGTCGACGAATTTGCCGCCACGGTTCAGCCGTTGCTCAAGAAGCACAAAGGCGCGGTAGATTACCGGCCGGGCAAACTGCTCTAGTTGGGCGGCTGTCCTTACGGGGGAAACAGCGGGGCGGCCGCCTGCAATCCTGAGTTGTTGAGATGGTCTTGCACCGAATTCACCGCCCGATCCCAAGTGGTGGCGCCGATCTGGGGCGCTAGAAAGGCCGTCAGGGCAAAGATTATGTTTTAGGGGAGACGGGAGATTTGATTTGCCAGAGCTCGGGGGGACGCCTTTTTTGACCCTTCACGTCGTTAGCTTTACCAACTTTAACACCATACATCCAATGGCAGAACTCG
>Ga0302321_100003073_pt1 | contig 14276 bp, 14 predicted proteins | sample Fen_T0_1_FD_202505 | JGI IMG/M metagenome (GOLD analysis project Ga0302321, IMG submission 202505) | Peat permafrost microbial communities from Stordalen Mire near Abisko, Sweden - Fen_T0_1 | ecosystem: Environmental > Terrestrial > Soil > Wetlands > Permafrost | place: Sweden: Abisko...
AGACCTTTCGCACGCACAGAGATAAACGAGAACAGAAGAACAGAAACAACCTGCTACTTTCTTTCCTTACCATTGTACCTCAAAATTGAGGATATCCACCTGAGTGAGCGGTCTACGCACCCGTTACACATGATCACGATATCAACTCCTGCTACACATGCATGTATTTGAACGCGGATTGCGAAGGTCTTCAGCGAGACATGAGAGCCCACATATGTTAGTATGTGTTACATATGACTCTATGGTGGAAGACAAAGCTTTATTGGTCAGGAACGAGATCAACCTGAAAAGAAATGAAAGGATCAATGAATGCGCCTCACCTGTATTTTCGCAGGCTCAAACCCCGGCGTCCGACCTGAGTATAGACAGGCAACGCGTGAGTTGGGCCTGGCTCTAGCCGCACGAGGCCAGGGCATTATCTATGGAGGAGCAAGTGTTGGGCTAATGGGTATCATTGCAGATACAGTCCTGGAAGCTGGCGGAGAAGCAATTGGAGTCATACCAAAGGGACTTTTCCAGCGCGAGGTGGCACATGCTCGTCTCACAAAACTGTATACCGTCAATAGTATGCACGAACGCAAAGCGCTTATGGCCGATCTTGCCGATAGCTTTATCGCTCTGCCAGGAGGGTTTGGCACGTTCGACGAGCTCTTTGAGATCACTACCTGGGCACAAATTGGCATTCATAGCAAACCAATCGGCTTGCTCAATGTCGCTGACTACTTCACCCCCTTATTAGCTCTTGTAAATCATGCATCAACCGAAGGCTTCATCCTTCCATTCCATACTCAACTGTTGCTTGCGGAAAAAACTCCGCTAGCGTTATTAGACTCCCTCAGCACGTTCACACCGTTGCCACAAGAAGCGAAGTGGACAGAACCGCCGCCCGAAAGGTAGATCAAGGAGATATCTCACGTTCGATGGAAAATATCTTGCACAAATACATCTTTCGCACGTCACCAATGCTACCTGCTAACCGTTACATTAGAGTATAGCCTTACGAACACATTTTTAGTTATCGCATGCGGAAAAGGAGTTCATCATGCCACGAGGAGAGGTCATTCCACCTGCGGCCCAAAGCCCACGCAATACTACAATTTTAATTGTCGAAGATGATGCAGACATCGCGCAGTTTCTGCAACAACTCATTGAAGAAGAGACACCATATCATACAACCGTCATTGATAATGGGCAGACGGCATTGGATCAGGCTCCCAGTATCCGGCCCTGCCTCATGCTCCTTGATTATCGACTACCCAGAGTCAATGGCCTGGAATTATATGACCGTCTCCAACAAGTCGAAGAGACGCGAGGCGTACCCGCGATCATGATGAGTGCAACTCTGCCCGTCAAAGAACTGGAGCAGCGCGGTATTTATCAAATACGCAAACCTATGGACATCGGAAGTGTTATTCGTATGATTACCCATGCTCTGGCCAGTTTCGAAGAGAAAAGGCTACAAGAACAATACAATTATCCATAAGGGGGCACCGCTATACGACACCTCAAGTTTTTGATACAATAAGAGGAGATTTACGGAGCCCGTAAAAACTAGATCAGGAGGTACGAACCGTGGCAAATAAAGAACAGAAAAAAGTGCAAAAGGCAACACCTAAATCAAACAAACAGAAAAAAGAGGCACAAAGAGAGAAGAAAGCCGCCAAGAGTGGTTCGGGTGGCATCGTCTTAAAGAAAGAGTAAATTCTCATCTAGAACTCTGGTGGAGTGCAATTTCATATTGTCATCCTTTCCGCTGATTGGACGAGAGCGCTTGAAATAACGTCCACCCGCCAGAGTTATTCTTCATCGCGTCTGGCCTATCCTCGCGATTTTCCACGATAAGAGTATATCTTTTTCCTCTTTCACACGTTATCCTATATAAAGGTGAGCGAGCACCCTGAGTTGAGAATGAATACACTCGTTTCTACTTGACACTCTTGTTACAATGCGGATGGAATGCTTTTATTACGTCAGGTACCCTACACCAAGGAACGGGCCCTGTATTAGACATTTACAGACACAACCTTTGGATGTTCAGGATGACAGTCTTTATCTATTATTCCGTTAACACGTGTAAGTTACAAGCCTGAACCTGACCAGCCTCGAAGGAAAAACACAGAAGAGGATGGCACGAACATTTTTGTGTCATATGTTTCGATGAGAGGAAATGGGGGTGTGCATGCAGCCAATGTCAAATGATGCATACAAACGCAACAGGGCCTCAGAGCAATGGGTTGAAAAGGCCAGGAATGAACCGGACGTATATGAAGAGCAAGAGGACCAGTGGGCTGTGCTTCGGCATGAAGTGGTAAGAGATGAGAGGAAGGCGGAACAGGCACAATCAAACTGGGACCAGCGTTTTACAGATGGCGATGCCATTTCTTCTCAGTCGTCCCTCCGTTTCGAAACGAATGAGCCGGAACCACACTACGTCGATATCGTGGTAGTCGGTGTCGGTGGCGGTGGCATGAACGCAATTCATCGTATGATCCATGAGGATGTACGTGGAGTGCGCTTCATTGCTATGAATACAGATGCACAGGTGCTTGCATTATCAGAGGCATCTGACCGTATCTGCCTGGGACAACACCATACAAAAGGTCTGGGCGCAGGCGGTAACGCGGCCGTTGGCATGCGCGCCGCAACAGAAAGTACAGCCGAAATCCGTGCAGCTCTGGGCGATGCGGATCTTGTTTTTATTGCCGCTGGCATGGGCGGCGGGACAGGGACAGGCGCCGCACCCGTCGTTGCGTCAATTGCCAAAAAATTAGGGGCTTTGACGGTTGGCATTGTGACACTGCCCTTTTCTTTTGAGGGCTCACGCCGCCGCCGTATCGCGGAACAAGGTTTAGCCGAACTCTCAGCGGAAATTGATGCTCTGATCACAGTTCCCAATGATCGTCTCCTCTCAACCGTTGCACGTGAGCAGAATCTGGCCGATGCGTTCAAAGTCGCTGACGATGTTCTACGGCAAGGCGTTCAAGGCATTGCCGAAGTTATTAATGTGCCAGGTATGGTTAATGTAGATTTTGCAGATGTACGTAGTGTACTACGCGAAGCTGGTAGCGCACTTATGAGTATTGGTCAGGGAACAGGCCGCAATAGGGCTCAGATCGCTGCGGACGAGGCGGTTGCAGGGGGCTTTCTTAACGTCACAATTCGTGGAGCCAAGCGTGTTCTTTTTAATATCAGCGGTGGCGAAGATATGACGCTCTTTGAAGTCAACGAAGTGGCTGAGCGCATTGGTCTGGCAATCGATGACGCAGCAGAGATTATCTTCGGAGCGGTAATTGATCCACATCTCAAAGATACCATTCATGTCACGCTTATTGCCGCTGGTATGGAAGAGCAGCGCACGTCGCGCATAGAAGTTGTACGCACGAATAAGGCGCCTCAACGTGGCGCTTCTTCTACGGGGAGACCATATGGCACGGAACCATCTTTGCCACCGCTCTCGCCGAGAACACCTACGCCACCAGTGCAGCCAACAGCTCCGCCGCCAACCCAGATGCCTCCATCAATACGTCCGGCAAGCGCACCACCCGGACGGCAGCAACGTAGCTTAAAAGATCTGAGGGGCATACGCAGCATGGGGAACCGTCAAGATTCACCACCGCGCAGATATCAGCCAACACATAACGATGATGGACCAATTGAGCCACCACCATTTTTGAAGCGCTAAAAGTCCGCTAAGAAAAGATGGTTGTAAGGCAGAAGGCTTTGCAGTGTACTTACTCTATACGCCCGCACCAAAGTGGCACATACAAAGCCTTCTATAAAGCAAAATGAGAGTTATGGTCGCCACCAGCGTCGTTAATCCTGGATATCTGATGCAGTGCGACCGCGCTCACCACCTTTCTTCCCTATACGGGAATAAAATTCAGAACCTTGCTGACGCTTCGTAGATTCCCCACCTTTCTTCCCTATCTCGGCGTAAAACTGTGGTCCACGCTTCTCTTTCACGGTCTCGCCACCTTTCTTCCCTATCTTCGAATAAAACTCTGGGCCATACTTCTCACGCACAGCTTGACCACCATGCTTCGCTTTTTGCGATCCCGGTTCAGGTCCACGTTTATTATTTGCCATAGAAAGTCCCGCCTCTCTTAAACTTCGTACCCACATTTACCCAACAATTTTGCGGTGAGACATCCTATATTCAGAACATCTCGCTGCTTCCCTACTGCGACTGATGTTCGCGCGCCTGCGCCACACGATTGGCAATCAGAGCCGCCGTGATACCTGCGCCAACACCGTTATCGATGTTCACGACAGAGAGACCTGGCGCACACGTTTGCAACATCGAAAGCAAGGCGGCAACACCCTTGCCGCCTAGACCATAGCCAATCGACGTTGGTAACCCGATAACAGGAACTGGTACCAGCCCTGCAACAACTGAGGGTAATGCCCCATCCATGCCTGCGACTACAATGATCACATCTACCTCATTTGTGATAAGTTCACGCAAAGGCCCTAATAAACGGTGCAGCCCTGCAACGCCCACATCATAGATACATGTAACACGGCAACCCATCTCTTCCGCTATGAGCGCCGCTTCCTCCGCCACTGGTATGTCTGAGGTGCCAGCACTAATTACTCCGACATATCCTCCAGTGCTTTTCCGCACGTAGTCAAGGCTAGAAATAACCATGGCATGAGACGCTTCGTAAAAACGAACAGTGTTTTCTTGAAACGCTTGCTGAAGAGGCGCGACCGACTCTGTACGCAAACGACTAATGATCGCACGCTTTGTGCTCGCAAGAAGTTTTTGCGCCATTGACAGAATCTGAGCCGTCTCCTTTGTTGCACCAAAGATAACTTCCGGGGTACCTTTCCGCCGCTCGCGTCCTATATCTGGGCGCGTCTCGATGTCAGATGATCGCTCAAAATGAGCGCTTCCCGGTGCTTTTTGCGCATCAATAGAACTTGCCGACTCATCCCTTTGCTCAGCTTGCCCCGGATGTGTGATATTTTGCCCGAAAGATCCTTCCCCGAGCAAATGGCCTAAGAGTTCGAATTGTTCATCGATATCATGATTCACAAAAGTAACACCTCTAGTAGATCTCTACGTATTGATTGTTCATCTGCACCCTACAACCAGTCACAGTGTAACACAGCTAAACGTATTCAGCAAGGTAAGCATAGTAATTTCTTACGTATAACTAGTGATTCATCATTTTTCCTACATTAGAAGTAATGGGAATCCCCTTCTAAATAGTGTCCATTGGTCTCACCCTTCTGGCCTATTCATCCTATGCCACAATATATGCAGAAAAGTGTGCTATACTGGATAAGCTGTCCTGAAGTGGACAAGCGTTTTCAGGTTTATGTGTAAGGAGCCCTCTATATTCACACCAGACATACTTCTTACACGATAGATGACTTTAGTGGGTTGCATATGTATCACAAAAGAGCTTATAGAGTTCGTATAAACAGTATGAAAACAATATTTGTATCGCTACCGCTATTCTCTCTGTTATTATTCTTATTTTGTGCATGCGGTCCGACCGTTACGGTTAATCAGATTAAGCCACAGGAGTCTATGAGCATAGACAAGTCTTTTCAAAAGAGTTTAACGCCTCTACCAGCTATACCTGAGTATCGCTGTGGTGCGTGGACATCGACAAGCGCTCCTAGTCCCTATGGTAGTATCGCAATCTATGCAAAGCTTACGAAAAATGTAGTTGGAGTGCCCGGCATAACAGCACAGGCAATAGTACATTTTAAAGAGGCTGATATAACATTGGATGCACGGCCCGTGAGCGATGCCGGAGGATATGTCAGCTTTGCGCTACCTTTACTAGGCCGCCAGCCCAGATTATCAGCAGCTACAATCGATATCGATTTTATGGTGAAGGGGCAGACGGTACATTGTTCACAGGCTTTCTTTACACCACAGTAGCATGGGGTCGGCCTGGTGTTTTCTCACCAGGCCTTTACAAGCTTATTATTATTTTTCCTCTGGTACTGAGTCAACTCATTTGTTCCACACTACTCTCACGCTACATACGCATATGCCACTCCTACTTTTTCGTAGGAGAAATCGCGGGGAGAGTTGCGTGCAAAGGCGATTGCTGGCAATGTGGACAAAAATGCGCACTGCGCTGTGCAATCACCATACGCTCAATCGTCGTTCCGCAACGAGCACACGGCTTGCCCTCCTGCTGATAGACAGAGACGTGATTATAGTTATCGCCAGCCTGGCCCCAGAGATCATGATAGGCACTGAACGATGTCCCTCCATGTTCAATACCTAAAGTGAGTACTGCGACAACACCTTCATGAAGATGCTCTATCTCAAGTGCATTCAAGCTGTCGGCACGACGCAGGGGGTGGATTGCCGCATAGAATAATGCCTCATCTGCGTAAATATTTCCAATACCAGCCACAACGGTCTGATCCAATAAGACCTGCTTAATGGCTGTACGGCGGCCTGCTAAAGTCTGGGAAAAACTCTCACGTGTGAATTGGTCGTCCAGTGGCTCAGGTCCCAGACCACGCAGAGCTTCCTGCTCTTGATGCTTTGACCAGAGCTCAATACGCCCGAACTTGCGCGGATCGGTGTAGAGTAAACAACGACCATCAGTCAACACAAAACTGGTACGACAATATCTTGACTCAAGGCTATAAGATGCAGCACTGTCTTCGGGAAATTGGTAGGTGGGGCCCTTTGTATTCCAGGCCACAGGATCGCTCTCTCGCAGGCCGGTATCAATCCTCCAGGCTGAAGGGAGCAGCAAGAAATTACCAGACATGCGACGGTGGACGGTGAGCAGGAGATCACCACTTAAATCAATGAGGAGAAACTTGCCACGCCGCCGCACAGCCTCTATACGACGCCCAGCTATCTCGGCAAGAAAGTCTGGCACGCCAGGATGACCAATCGTTCGTTCCCAAAAGACATATGTTTCAGCGATGGTCGCGCCGACGATGGATGCACGCAATTGGCGTGCTGTATATTCAACCTCTGGTAATTCTGGCATTGCACTTCCAGGCAGTGAAAGGATTCACGCCTATCTTGACTCCTTCTATTTTAGTCGCTCTGGCAGCTTCTTTTTTATGCACATTGTGCTACTTAAACTTACTATCCTGCTTCATTATATCACCTGCTTGTTGGTTTATTTCAATAAGGAGGAGATTTCAAGCCACGGCAGGGCGTATATTGGCAAAGTAAAGCTTTACTACTGCCTGTCTTGCAACACAAAACTATAAAAAATTGTCGCTACCGTCAGAGTAGTGATCACATCAGTGACCCACACACAACGACGGCTAGCGACATTATTAGTTATTTATACGGTCTTCACGCAAGACTTGTAGGCAATACAACCTATCAACCGGCTATCTTTAGCGCTAGCTGTCGCTGCCACCACAGTTACAGCTACGACCAGAATAGCTATTGCACCAGGAATAGTGATGACGGCGATTTTTGTGGTGGTGCTTGTGATGCTTATGGTTCCAACGATTATTATGGCCGCTCGAACTGCTTGATTCACTGGATTCACTTGAGCTACAACTTTTTCCGCCTGACACCTCTAAGAGCTGGACCTCAGATAGATCGCGCAGAACACCTTCTTGAGCTACTGTCTGTTTCTTGAAAATCGAAAACATGCTTATCTCCTATTTCTAAACTAGTTCCTCAAAAATAATCGCCAACAATGACGACTATAACTAACAGGTCATCTAAAGTGAAGCTCTAATTTGCTGAATTGCTATGTGCCCCGGGGAAGAACTTCTACATATGTTCACGGCCACTTTCAGCAATATTTACGGGGAGGATTTTTAGCATGACTTTCTTATGCCAAAATAAATGGGGGAACGCTGCTCTGAAGAGGCTGCACATACATTTTCGCCTGAAAAATGGGGATAGCCTATTTGGTACTAGTATCTGGAGACTCTTCCCATACCCAGGCGGGATAACCAGTTTCGGTGTCTTCAATAAGCGCTTGATGAGGCAAGCGAAGAATGCGCTGCGCAGCAAGTACGTCACCTGCCGCGCCGGAGATATTACCAGCAATTGCCAGGAGAGCATATGCAGCAAGATCGGGAGCAAGCAAAGCCATGATAATACCTGCTACCGTGATCACGACGAGCGGAGCCAGGCCGACAACCAGGTAGTGATCACGGCGAAATAACTGCTCCCTGGCTCCGCAGTAAAGCGCAAAGGGCAATTTTGCGCCAAAGTGAGGCTTTCCACCCCAAAAAATAAACATCAGGCCATGAATAGCTTCGTGTATAGGCAGGATGATAATGTAGCCCAGTATGTTGATACCTGACCACACAATAACGCTTCCTATTGTTATATGTGGCAGAAAGATATGCGTGCGCCAGGAGTATGCAGCTTGATCAAGCACAACAAACACGATACTACCAACGAGCAACAGAAGGATGCTCTGTTGGATCAAAGGGCGCAACTGTTCTGGCTCTAACAGGGCCAGTTCATCGATCTTGCGCAATTGTCCTGCATTTATAAACGCCTGTTGTTTGCGGCGTAATTGTGGGTTATAACGATCAACAAGAAGCTGTGGCATGAAGTTCCTTTCATCCTCCCTATCATACCACAGAAATTGCTTTCAACAAGGCTCGCTACCGCTATGCGCTATACTTCTTATGTATAGTTTTCCAGATGCAAGAGAACAGTACGAAAGGCAAAGTCATGCGACGTAAATACAAGCTACAAGCCTGGCAGATTCTGGCAGGTATATTCGCATTCTTCTGGATATTTTTTGCTGCCATACTTATCATCAGCGCTTTCCCATTCCTGGTTATCAGCATGGCATTAACAAGCGTTGGAGCCCTTTCAGTCCTGGTTACATTACTAGCATGGGCCTATCAAAAAAACCTGTAACTGGCATGTTTTCCCTTATTCAACGCTTGCTTATGACGGTAAATAGAGCAGAGATTCTTCAATCTGTTGCCATTCGATCTGCTCAGCTTCGGTACTGGCCAGGCGATGCTCCGTTTTCGCTGATTCTTGCATACGCTTCAGCACACGCTGGCGAAAACCAGAAAAATAGCGCTGTTGCGTAGCAGCAGGAGGCATGATATGCAGAGAGATTGTTTCAGGGTCATAATATTCATGGGGATGAAACGCCAGCGAGACAAGATTTGCATAGCCTCGCACCAGCGACAGCCGCGCTTCAGGCGCAAAATAATCTATCTGAGTGCTCGACAACAACAGACAACCAGCGACATGACAGGCGTGCATGATAGGGCAAGCAACGGCACTCACTTCATGTTCAACCTGATAAGCCGGTAAAAAAGTCTTATTCGCCTGCAGATCACCAATATGTTCAAGGCGGCAAGAGATCGTCACATGACCCGCTAACGACTCTGCCCCTAACAGGAGTGCTTTCTCTTCTAGATCACCCCCCCAGGGAGGCGTTCCCAGGCCAACACTCTCACGCAAACTACGAATCTTCCCCTCACGCGGGGGCATACAGCGCACAACTGTAATCGCCAACCCTACACGTTCGGGATCAAGCTGCCTGAGTGCTTGCTGTAAGATAAGACGCGTAATTGACCAGAAGCGCAATAGCTCCGGAATACTCGCTCGCGCATCTAACACTTCCATGATAAACTTATAAGGGATCTCCTGTTCAGACATATCTATCTCAAAATCTGATATGTCTGACGAGACATTCTCAAGCAAAGATTGTAGCTGGCTACGCTGACTTTTGGGCAAAGCACGCAACAATTGACGTAAATTATGAGGGCGCGGCGAGGACTCACCACTCACCCAGCGTGACAAAGTAATAGAATGTACACCGATCTCTGAGGCAATACGATCGCGCTCACCAGGATGAGTAATGACAGAACCAAGAAACTCACGCCAGTCCATTCGCGCACTCTCCTTATAAGCATACTCTCTACAAATACAAACTTAAATAAATCCATACTACTTCGCCTGATAATAGCAGAATATGCTCCTATTGTCAAAAAATGCAATTTTCACAGCAATGACAGAAACCTCGCCGGCCCAGAAACGATGCAGAGATACCTTTAAAAGCGAAACGAGATGTTCTAAAGGCTGAGAGATGACGGGATTTCCAGTCACACCGCACTTCATGATATGATAGCGTTATACGCTATTGCATTGAAGGATACATAATGATAGATATTTGTCTTTTGGGTACGTGTGGCATGATGCCGTTACCAGGGCGCTGGCTTTCCTGTGCACTTGTACGTAATGGCTCGACCTTGACACTTTTTGATTGTGGCGAAGGAACACAAATTCCGTGGAAATCGCTGGGCTGGGGATTTCGTCAGTTGGGGGCGATCTGCCTCTCACATATGCATGCAGATCATGTTGCGGGCTTACCAGGTATTTTCTTTATGGTTGCACATGCCGGTCGGACTGAACCATTAGATATTTATGGTCCAATAGGAACTGGCTATGTTATTGATGGATTACGCCGTATAGCGGCTGAGCTTCCCTTTCCGATACGCATTCATGAAATGAAGGGCGGCGAACACTTTGAACTACCAGGAGGGCTCCAGGGCAGTTGCACCATGGCAGCTCATGGCATTCCCTGCCTGGCTTATCGTGCAGAGCTCGCACGCAGGCCAGCCTTTCAGGCTGAGAAAGCGAAGGAGCTGAACCTGCCAGTCCAATTATGGTCACGGCTGCAGCGCGGAGAAACGCTCGCATACAACGATCAGATAATCACACCCGACCAGGTGCTGGGGCCAGAACGACGAGGGATATCATTCGCGTATATCACTGATACCCGTCCGACGCCCGCGCTGAATATACTCGCTCACGACGTAGATCTTCTGATCTGCGAAAGTATGTATGATGATCCGGCCGACATCGGTTTAGCGCGGGCGAACGCACATATGCTTGCAGAAGAATCTGCGGGTATCGCACAGGCAGCCGGTGCCCATGAACTCGTTCTAACACATTTTAGCCCAAAGATACATGATACCGCGCAAGCAACAAAAGCGGCACGCCGCGTCTTTGAAAACGCTCGTGCCGCTAAAGATGGTATGGTTATTACTCTTGATTTCGCCTAACTCGCTTCTGGCAAGTGCTGCTTACGCTCTCTATCAGTAACAATTGACTCATTAGGAAGGGACAATGGTTGTGGAGATTTTTTCAGGTAGGTATCAAAGAAGTCGATAACTCTATTTGTATACGTTACTCGATCAGTGAAGTATACTCCACAGTGTTCGACACCTGGCACAATCCAGAGCTCTTTTGGGTCCCCTGCAGCATTATAAAGCAATGTGGCATCATTCGGATCTACAATAGAATCTTTTGTGCCATGAATAATCAAGACCGGGCGCGGGGCAATATGCGCAATATCGCGTAGAGGTTCAACTTGATTGAAACGATAGCCGGCACGCAGTAAAAGCAACAGATCCGTAACCCATTCAAAGAGAATAAATGGCAAGTGCAGCGTACGACGTACAGCATATTCAACGACACGTCTATGCGTTGCAAAGGCGCTATCCGCCACCAGAGCTTCAATCTCGTTTGTCCGCGCAGAGCCCATAATTGAGACAGCGGCTCCCATAGAATAACCAACCGCTCCAATGTGTGCATGAGGTGCGCGCTGCCGAGCATATGCAACCGCGCCAAGGAAGTCGTTGATCTCACGATAGCCTAGCGTTACCGATTTACCAACAATCGTACCATGTCCAAAGTACTCGAATACAAGGATGTTATGCCCCGCTTTCCAGAGGAGCGCACAAAGACCTAACACATCCGATCTGCTTCCGCGAAATCCCGGCGACAAGATGATGGTGGTTGTGGCATCTGGATACGGCACATACCAACCACTCACCTTGTGCTCTCCTTGCAAAGGGTGGAAAACTACCTCTTCAGCAGGGATACCTAGTTCAAAAGGACTAAAGGTATAGAGTGAAAAAATTGCGAGGCGTGTGGGGCGTGTTATCGTTTCTACAATATAGAGACCTACAGCAACAATAACGCCCAATAACCCCACACTTCCACCCAACCCTCCAATCAAAACACTTTTGAACGAAGGGCGAGGACGTCTGACGTTCGACATATTGAACATAGAAATCCACAACCTTTCTAGCATCAGACTAACTACTGCTCATAACAAAACAATATCGAACTGCCCTTTATTCCCTCCCATTGCAGCAACTACTAAGATTATCACTCCTTTTCCCTTGCAAATATCTGATTCTATACCATCCTAACAGTACTTACGCTATTTCTTTTCAAAGAGTTACAATATCACAATGTCACAACATTGTGATACGCCAAATCATTCCCTAATTTTATATAAAACATAATATATATGAATTAGATTTATGAATAAAAATAGGTTACACTGTTATTGGCTTAAAAGGAAAACAAGATAGATATACATATACGAGGTAACGATGATGAAACAACATGTCATGCCGGGGATAGTACTTAAGCATATACAGATGGCATCGATCATTGGTTGGATACTACAAGGTGGTGTTATCGTCAGTGCTGTCTTTATCACGCTTGGATTACTGTTACTACCAACACGTCCAGGCGGTTTATCAGTACAGAGACTGCTCACCTTTCCACAAACACTCGCACAGATAGGGCAAGGTTTGCTTATTCTACGTCCGCAAGCCATCATCGCGCTTGGGTTACTCATTCTCGTGGCTACACCAGTTGTACGAGTTGCAGCTTCGCTCATCAGCTTCGCGCTTGAAAAAGACCACCAATATGTCATTATCACTTCTATCGTGTTGGTTATCCTTTTAGGCAGCATTTTCTTGCTTGGTGGCACAACCGTAAACTCACAGGTCAATGATATACACCACATCCACTTTTCTTTCTTTGTGGTGCTACTTATCTTTATTGGATCAATAGCTGCAGGGCTTGTCGGATCACTTGTTGGGCTGGGTGGTGGTGTTCTCATCGTGCCAATGCTCACCCTTTTCTTTGGCTTTCCCATTTCATTTGCGATTGGAGCCAGTATCATCTCTGTTATCGCAACCTCAAGTGGTGCTGCGGCAGCCTATGTACGTGACCACCTGACCAATCTGCGTGTTGGGATGTTTCTAGAGCTAGCAACCACCCTGGGAGCCGTCAGTGGAGCGTTTGTGGCTGGCTTACTCGCACCTGGGGTGCTAAGCGCCATCTTCGGCATCATACTCCTTGCATCCGCAGCGCCGCTTGTATTCAAAATGAGCGAGGAATTGCCACAAGGTGTCAAAAATGATCGCTGGGCTGACCAGCTCGGCCTGGCAAGCAGCTATCCAGACCACAAGCTGGCCCGAGACGTGCCCTATCAGGTCACACGCACGCCTCTTGGTCTGGCAATGATGTATCTCGCCGGGCTTATCTCGGGGCTGCTTGGCATCGGCAGCGGAACATTTAAGGTCGTTGCAATGGACACGATCATGCGCTTACCGCTTAAGGTTTCATCATCCACCAGTAACCTTATGATTGGAGTTACGGCGGCCGCCAGCGCGGGCGTCTATTTCTCACGCAACGACATTCTTCCATTGCTCGCGGCTCCAGTCGCACTTGGTATCCTGATTGGCGCTCTTCTTGGTGCCCGTCTCCTTATCTACATCAGCAATAAGACACTGCGTATCATCTTTGTGCCGGTCATTGTGATAGCTGCAGTTGAAATGATCTTACGCAGCCTGGGCATGGGTCTATTTTAATATGCCCTCAGGTTCAATCAAACTTCATCGAAACAAAAAGGCGTGGTAACGTATTACATTTCTTGCAAGAGTTTTTAGAGGATACTACTTTTTCACAGCAAACTTTCCCAGCTTCCCAGCGTATAATGATAGGGAGGAAAGTTTATACTCGTATATCCTCCTCTGACAAAGAATGATGGCAGCCGTAGCTGGGAATCTCGCTATGGACGGGAAGCCCTCTTTGGGCCGATGGCCCCGCGGAAATATTAAAAGATGAAATATAAGCAACCCACCTTTTTCAGCCGTTATCGCGATAAGCGGCTTTTACCAGTACTTTGGTTCCTGGTCTCTCTCCTTATTGCTCTACTTAGCGGAACAGTGTTATTCGCGAGCAATATGATAGATGGAGTTACAGCAACAATTATCAACATCGGATTAGACCCACAGCGTTCGCAGTTTATTGCAGCCCTCATCATGGCGCTGGGATCAGCACTTGTTGGGGCAATGTTAGGTCGGCGCAAAGCTGGCGCATTCGTGGGTGCAGGGCTCATCTTTGGCTTCAGCTACCTTCTTGGCTTTGTTCAAACACAGCTCAAGCCGTTACTCGACGCGGGAGGCCATGCCGACATTCTTCACGGGGATGTACTTGTACATAACGTCGCGGTGATGTTGGC
>Ga0302321_100003075_pt1 | contig 14273 bp, 13 predicted proteins | sample Fen_T0_1_FD_202505 | JGI IMG/M metagenome (GOLD analysis project Ga0302321, IMG submission 202505) | Peat permafrost microbial communities from Stordalen Mire near Abisko, Sweden - Fen_T0_1 | ecosystem: Environmental > Terrestrial > Soil > Wetlands > Permafrost | place: Sweden: Abisko...
CGGGCCAGGCTGGCGAAGTTCTCGCGATGGAGCGCCACTCACGTGCCGCGGGCGCAGAACAAGCAGGCCGATGCCCTGTGCAACGATGCTATCGACCGCGCCCAGGCCGGGGGCGCCCGGGTCGTGGTCGTCCGGCCCAAATAGCCCAAAACGCCAGCGGCAGCAGCAGCCGGCAGCAGCCGGCGAGGCCCCCGATCAGACGATCTTGAGCTTCTCGACGCCGGTCTCGGGTTCCGGGAATTGGGGATTGAGCCCCGCCAGGACGTCGAGAACGATCTCGCCCACCGCCAGTTCGCGTAGCCAATTGTGGTTCGACGGAACGATGTACCAGGGCGCGTAGTCGGTGCTGGTTTCGGCCAGCATCTCGGAGAACGCCGCTTGGTAGGCGTCCCAGAGCTTGCGCTCGGTCAGATCCGCGGAGGAGAACTTCCAGCGCTTCGTCGGGTCGTCCACACGGTCCTGGAAGCGCTGCCGCTGCGTATCCTTGTCGATCGAGAGGAAGAACTTGATGATCGTCACGCCCTCCTCTGTGAGCATCTTCTCCCAGTCGTTGATCTCGCCGTAATGGCGGCGCCAGACCGGTTCGGGCTCCAGATCGTGGACGCGCACGATCAGAACCTGCTCGTAGTGGCTGCGATTGAAGATGCCGACCTGGCCCTTGCCGGGAACTGCGGCATGGACCCGCCACAGGTAGTCGTGCGCGGCTTCAATCGCCGTCGGCGTCTTGAACGAGGTGACCTGAGTGCCCTGCGGGTTGAAAGCGCCGGCGATGACACCGATCGTGCCGTCCTTGCCGGCCGCGTCGATGCCCTGGAGGACGATCAGGATGGCATGCTTGGCCTCGGCATAGATCCTTGCCTGGAGGTCGTTGAGCTTCGGTAGGTCGGCCTGCAGTGCCGCCACGCCGTCGGCCTTTTCCCAGCCGAACGTTGCGCCGCAGTCGTATTTGGCAAGGTCGAGCTTCTCTCCGAGCTTGACGCGTACCAGATCGCGAAATCCAACGCCCGACTTCTTGGCCATAGCCGTCATCTCCTCCGGTCAGGCGGACTCGAGCCGCCGCGGGTGATGCTACCTTGCGGCGTCGATCGGGGGCCGGCCGAGTTGCAGTCGGTACCGAATCTCGGGCGCCTGGAATGCTCCGAAGTCGACCTGCTGCTGAGTCCCGTCGGGTTGCCAGCCCATCGCTTCGTAGAAGGCCCGCCCTGCCGAGTTGGCCTCGAGAACCCAGAGCACCAACGTAGCGGCCTCTCGTCGGCGCCAGTCGTCCACGGCGGTCGTGAGCAGGGCCCGTCCCGCGCCGCCCCGCCACATCTCGGGCAGGACGTAGATGGCGTAGACCTCGGCGGCGGGAAGGGGCACGTCGTCGTCCCGCGGCGGCCCGCTGGCCACAAAGCCCAGGGCGCGGCCGTTGCGTTCCGCGACCCACGAGGGCTCGTCCCCGGCTTCGTCGCTCTCCAGGCGGACGCGCCATGCGGTCTCGCGGGCTGCGGCGTTGAGCCCGGCCAGAAATGCCGCCGGCAGGATGGAACGGTAGGCCGCCCGCCAGCCTGCGACGCCGATTTCGGCTATGTCCCGGGCGTCTTCCGCTGTGGCGCGGCGAACGGTGAGCTGGTCGCGGAACTGCATCGACTAGACTCTCTGCGGCGAGTCGGCTGGATGATCGCGGGACCGGGCCTTCGGGTCATGGTTTCGAGGAAAGTCCGAGCTCCTCAGCGCAGGGTAGCGGGTAACGCCCGTCCGCCGTGAGGCGAGGACCAGTGCCACAGAGACGAGCCTCGGTTTCGGGTTTGCCCGGGCCGGGGAGTGAAACGCGGCAAACTCTGCTCGGAGCAAGGCCAAATAGGAGGACGCGGTTCGGAGGCTCGGGAAACCGGGCGTCCGGGCGGAAGAGGTCGCGCTGCCCAGTCCTCGGGTCGGCCGCTAGAGCCGTCGGGTAACCGGCGGCCTGAGATGGATGATCGTCGCCGCGGCCGGCTGATCGGACACGTCCGACCTTTCGGCAACGGCACAGAACTCGGCTTACAGGCCGGCTCGCCGCTTCTCCTGTTGTCGGGATCCGGGTTCGTGACTTCGCGCCCGGTAGTCAGTCTTCATCCGGACGGAAGATGTGATCGGCGGTGCACGCTGCGCAGATTGCCGAACTCATCTCCAGATCGCCCAGCGGCAACGGAATGCGCCGGTCGGGATACAGGCAGCTGACCTCGAACGACGCCTCGTTTCCCGTCTCGACGCGGTTCAGGCGTCTGAAAGTACAGCGTCGTATCCGCGGCGCAGCAACACCCGCGGCGACGGGTCGGGGCTCGTGAACGGACTGATGGAGAGCCATCGGCCGAGTATGACGGACGATCGAACGGAAGCCAGCATCGCCAATGAGGGCACGGAGGGGATCGAAAGGTACTAGACTCGCGGCGACAGGCGCCTGGCATCGTACCTGCCATGCGACAGCAGCCCAGGAGAATGCGTGGAGTCAGGCGGCGGATCGAGCAACCAGGACGGGCGCGGGGGACGTACGCCGCCTGATGAGCATCAGATGAGAATCGGACGCTCACGTGTTGCTCGTGGTTTCGATGCTTCAGCCGACGATGGCCTGTCGAGTCCCGGCGGACCGGGCCTGATCGGCCAGGATTCCGACAGTTCCACCACGCTTCTGCCTACCAACCGGCCCATCAATTCCGCGGCCGGCCAGACCGATGCCATCGACGTCGGCTCGCGGCGCGGCGGTTGGGCCGAGTCCCAGGCGGGTGCCGGTCCGGTGCGCTGCCATTTCCTGCGCAGCGTCGGTGCCGACGGCAAGCTGGCCGATCCGCAGAAGAGCGCTGTTCCGACCCACCGATGTGCCGCCTACGGAGACCCGCTGCCGCTTTCTCTGCGCCAGCAGGAGCTCGTCTGCCTGCAGCGCGTCCACGTCAGCTGCCCCCGGTATGTCAGGGGCACGGTCCTGGCCAACGAGAACGAGTCCGAGCCGGTTGTCGCGGAGCACAGCGCCGGCGGGATCCCCGTGCTGACGATGGCCGGAGTAGGCCTCGTCGCCGCCGCGGTGCTGATCCTTGTCGGCGGTTTCTTCGGCATCGGCCCGTTGGGCGGAAGCTCGCCGGCGACCCATGCGCCGATATCCCAGGCGACGGCCACCCCCAGCGATACCGCAACCGCTGAGCCAACGCCCACGCCGACGGCCACTCCGACGGCCTCTGTCCGTCCGACTGCGACAGCGACGTCAACCGCGACCGCGACGGCCACTCCCAAGCCGACCGCTACGCCCAAGCCTACCGCCACCCCGCGGCCCACCAGCTCCTGGCCTCCCGGAGCGACGGCTTCGCGGATGAAGTACCTGGTCAGGTGCAGCGGCCAGACGAATTGCTGGGTCTACACCGTGAGGAGTGGGGCGGCGCCGCCTGCAGGGAACGGTTCCGGAACAAACGACCGTCTCGACGCCGTTGCCAATTTCTTCGGCGTGTCTCAGTCCGACATTCAGACGATGAACGGCATGGGTTCGTCCACCAAGATCACCGTCGGTCAGAAGCTCAAGATCCCGAACCCGACGAGGTAGATCGAGGGCCCAGTGCCGCGCCGAGGCCGGAGCAGCCGGCTCGACGTCCGGGCAACCCATCGGCGCCCACTCGGCCGGATCCTGCGACCTACCCACTCGGCGGCGATCACGGCACCGGGGTCACCGTGCGGCGGGCCCATTGGCACTTCTTCGCACCGCCGCCGGTAAGGCTTGATAGACACAGGCCGGGCGAGCGAGCCATAGGCGTCCCAAGGCGAAGAACAGGAGCCCAACAATGACCATCGGCTGGGTCCCGAGCATGGAAACCGGAGCACCGTTGCTGGACGCGCAGAGGCGTGCCCTGGTGGAGCGGGCCGATGCCCTCGTCGCCTCGATCAAGACCGGCGCCGACAAGACGGCCGTCGAACACGCTCTCCGCGATTTCGGCGACTACTCCGTCCGCCACTTCTCCGACGAGGAGGACTGCCATCAGCGCGGCGTCTGCCCGGCCTTGCAGTGGAACGGCGCCGCCCGTGCGGAACTGATCGCAATCATCGCCGGCTTCCGCGTGTCGTACGAGAAGGACGGGGCGTCCCCGGCGGTCGTCGAGGACCTCTCCTGCGAACTCTCCGGCTGGGTGTCTCGCTACATTCCGGGCCCGGTCACCACGCTGCCCTGCGTCAAGACCGCCCCGTAGGCACGCGCGGCAGGGTCAGGCGCCGGGATCGACGACGCGGCCCAGGAAGAGGATGGCCCCGGTAGCGGTGTCGCGGACGGCGAAGATGAACGGCCGGTCCACATGGACCGTCGCCGCCTTGGCGACCGGGGCGGAGCCGGCGAGCATCACCACCGCCGTTGCCGCCGCTCCCTCCGTGCCCTTCTCGTCTACCGAGATGTTGGCCTGGTGGATCACCTTGGAAATGAACAGGCGCTCCTCGGCCGTGATGCCGGAGAAATCAGCCCGGGCGGCGTCGAAGGCGAGCGGCATCCCCATGACCGCCAGCTCCGTCGCCAGGTCCGATTTCGACTCGATCTTGAAACGCGGCAGTGTCAGGTCCACGCTCGACGGGGCAAGGGCGGACGTGATCTCCGTGAATCTCGCCCCATCGAACGTCTTCTCGAACGCAGCGAGATCGTCCGGGACGATGACGGTCATCGCCAGCGAGGGACCGGCGTAGGGCAGTTCCACGGCCTTCCAGCCCGTGCCCTCCGCGAAGCGGCCGTCCTCCAGAAAAGTCGCCATGGTCGGGACGTTCACCTTCGAACCGTCTGAGCGGGCGAACGGTGCGTCCTGGGTGGCGGATTCCTCGAAGGGCGTCATCCAGGACGCCTTGAGGTATATGGCGTTGACCAGCACCAGCCTCGTCGAGTCGTCCAGGCTATCGAGCAGCTGGGGTATACGGCCGCTGGTCTGCTCGGCGACCCAGGCGTTGACCTGCCGACGGGCTCCTTCGGCGTCCGCCTTGAAATCGACAAGCCGGACTGCGGCGCCGTGGCGCGACGCGAGGGCATCGAGGTAGGCCTGCCTGAAGGCGTAGTTACTCTGGGCGAATGGGGCGTTGGCGATCCTGAGGGTGAGCGGCTCTTCGTTGCCCCGACTGTTGCTGTACGTCCCGGACAGGGCGGAGAGGGCCCGGTCCAGGGAGTTGATGCCGTTGCCGGAGTCCGTTCCGGACGCGCCGTGAAGGACCTTGTCGATCTGTGCCGCGGTATCCCCGACGGCCCCTTCCTGGGCCATCGACAGGGCCAGGACGATGCTCGCCGGCGACGCGACGGCATTGCCGCCCTTGGTTAGGGCCTGCCTGTAGTAGTCGATCCCGAAGGCGTTGATCGCGGCGGCGGCCCGGCCCGCACCCTGAGCGGATCCGGCGGCGCGGGTCGCCTGCGACGAGGCGACCGGCATGGCCGCCGCCTGCCCCGTGCACCCCCAGACGATGCTGCCGGCGAGCAAGAGCCCGGCCGCGACGCCGACCAGGCGCCCGGTGCTGCGGTTGGTGCCCGAACCGGCCGTTCGATTCCCCGTCATCTCGATTCCCTCCGCTCTGAATGGCAGGACCTGACTCTCGAACGCCCAGACGCCATTCCCGCGGGATTGGTTCCACGCTGGGTCTTCGGGGCCGGACGTCGGCCGGCGAGGGCTGTGGGACCACTCCAAGAGCCCCGTTGACTGTCCGGAAGGTGGGTGTATGATCCATCCAGCGGTGAATTGTGGTGGCTAGCGGTGAATTGGTTATGAACCAGCCCAAGGAATCGGCAATTGGTGGTGAATCTGGACGGGTTGGGTCGGTCAAGCGCGTTCCCGCCGCATCCGCGATAGCAGACAGGCGACCGGGCTGATGTTCATCGGCGAGTACAGACATTCGGTAGACGCAAAGGGTCGGGTGGCAATCCCGGCCCGTTTCCGTCTGCAACTCGACGAGGGCGCAGTTGTCGTTCGTTGGGTCGAGGGTTGTGCCGCGATATTCCCGAAGGCGGCGTTCGAGGCCCTGGCCGAGAAGGTCTCGTCGCTCCCGATCGCCAACGAACAAGCTCGCGCCGTTTCGCGCTTCCTCTTCTCGAGCGCCTTCGAAGTCGAACGTGACGCACAGGGTCGGATCGTCCTGCCGGCGGCGATTCGAGAGTGGGCGGGGCTCGGCAGTGATGCCGTGATCGTCGGGGCAGGGGACCGGGTCGATATCTGGGCGCCCGATCGATGGGAAGCCAAGGGCTTCGGCTCGCCCGACGACTTTGCCGCCGCGTTGAACGGCCTGGGGCTGTAGATGAAATCAATCGACTCCGACGAACCACTCGAAGGGAATACCGACGGCATCGCCGCCGGCTCTCCCGAGGGGGGCGCCGAACTGAAGGCAGGGCACCTTCCGGTGATGCTGGGCGAGGTTATTGAGACTCTTGCCCCCCGATCCGGAAGCCTTCAGATCGACGCCACCCTCGGTGGAGCCGGCCATGCCGAGCGTGTCCTCGAGGAGTCGTCGCCCGACGGCCGGCTGCTGGGGCTCGATGCCGACGAGGCCGCGATCGCCAGGAGCGCCAAGCGGCTGGCCCGCTTCGGCGACCGGGTCGTCCTGCGCCGGACCAACTTCGGCAACGTGGCGGAGGTCGCGCCCGAGGCCGGCTTCGGCCAGGTAGACGGCATCCTGCTGGACCTGGGCCTGTCGAGCTACCAGCTCTCCGATACGTCGCGGGGCTTTGGGTTCCGAGCCGGCGGACGACTGGACATGCGCTTCGACACCGGCCGCGGTCGGCCCGCCGCCGATCTGCTGGCGACGATGGAGCAGGGCGAATTGACGGCGCTGTTCGGCAAGTACGGCGAGGAGCCGTTTGCGGGCAGGATCGCCCGAACGATCGTCGAGACTCGGCGCCACACACCGATCGAGACGGCCGAGCAGCTGGCTGCGCTCGTGGAGCGGGCGGTGCCCGCGCCCAAGGCCCGCCGGACTCATCCGGCCACGCGCGTCTTCCAGGCGCTCCGCATCGCCGTCAATGACGAGCTCGTGGCGCTCGAGGCCGGCCTGGCTGCCGCCCTGGTGTTGCTGCGCCCCGGTGGGCGGCTCGTGGTCCTGAGCTACCACTCGCTCGAGGACCGGATCGTCAAGCGTTTCATCGCCACGGAGCAGCGTGGCTGCGTCTGTCCCATCGAATTCCCGGTCTGCGTCTGCGGGCGCAGCCCGAAGCTCCGATCTCTCGGCAAGTCGCAAACGCCCAGCGCCGAGGAAGTCGCCGCCAATCCCCGTTCTCGCAGCGCCCGGCTTCGGGGCGCCGAACGAATCGCCGCATAGCCGAGCAGGGAGGAACCGATGAGCAAGCAGCATGACTCCAGCCGCCGTCGCAGCTACGGCCGGCGTCAGCACGAAGTCCACGAGCGCATGGAGCGCCCAATCGCATACGTCGCCGGCAACGACAAGGCCGAGCTGCCCTGGCCGCAGGACCGCTGGACCGCTTCGCTCGTCCGGCCGCTCGATATCGACTGGCCGAGCGGCGGGGCCGTCGACTGATGGCCGTCTACGAGGGCGCCCGCCCTCGATCCACGCTGCTGCCTCGACGGCGCCAGGAGGCACCACTCCAACGGCCCCAGGCGCCGCTGGCCCGTCGCCGGTCGCGCGTCGTCATGCACTCCAGACGCCGGCCGCGGTATTTCGGCATCGCCATCGGGCTGATTGCGGTCGCCTTCCTGCTGAGCTTCTTCTCGCTGGTGCAGACGATCCGAATCTCGGCCTCGAGCTACGACATGAGCCAGCTCAACCAGGACTACGGCCAGCTTCAGAACCAGCGGCAGCAGGACATATCCGACATCAACCGGCTGGACCGGGAGTCGGCAATCCGGCGACAGGCGATCGCGACCGGGCTGTCGCAACTGCCGGCCCCGATCGTCATCCCGGCACGATAGGCCGCCACCAACATGGGTCGAACGGACTCCCGAGCCCGCCTGCTGCTGCTTCTGGCAGTGATGCTGGTCATGTCTACGGGCATGGGCATGCGTCTGGCGTACTGGCAGGTCACCCAGCGTGATCAGCTGTCGGCCATCTCCGGCAAGGAGTCCTATTCGCAACGCTACCTTCCGGCCAAGCGCGGGACGATCTACGACCGGACCGGCACGATCGTGCTGGCCGAGACCGTCTACGACTACCGCATCGTCGGCGATCTACACGATGTGACCGAGGCCGATCGCAAGAAGAACTGCGATGAGCTGGTGGACTACCTGGGCCTCGACTCGACGGCCGAAGCGGCCTTGCGAGAAGCCATGGAGAAGCACGGCTACTACGTCGTGCTGGCCAGGAACGTCGATGCCGAGACGGCAAAGGAGATCACGACGGCCCAGGTCAACGGCGCCATGACGACTCTCACGCTCGAACCCACGCCGGTGCGCGTCTACCCGCAGACGGGCGGGGCGCCCAACACGTCGCTTGCGGCTCAGATCCTGGGCTTTGTCAACGACTCGGGCGTCGGCCAATACGGCCTCGAGCAGCAGTACGACAAGCTCCTCGCCGGCAAGCCTCAGGTCGTCTCCATCGATCCGAATACGCCCGGCCCGCTGGGGGAGCACATCGTCGACCTGGGAGTGGCCGGACAGGACATCAGAACGACGATCGACGTAAGCCTGCAGCTGCAGGTCGAGCAGGAGGTGTTCGCCGCCTGGCTGGCCGACAAAGCCCGGGCAGTCTCGGCGAGCGTCATGGACCCCAAGTCAGGCGCGATCCTGGCCGAGGCGACGTATCCCTCGTATGACGCCAACCACTATCCCCAGGTCGCGATGCAGGACCCGACCCGTTTCCGCGACCCGATGATCAGTGAGGTCTACGAGCCGGGATCCGTGTTCAAGATGCTCACGGCCTCGGCGGCATTGCAGACAAAGACGACGGCCCTAAACACGTCTCTCGACGACATCGGCGTGATGAAGCTTCCGGGCGGCCAGGAAGTGGCAGACGCGGACCGCAAGTCGAAGGGCTGGATGACGTTCGCCGACATCGTGGCCTGGTCTCGAAACGTCGGCGTTTCGAAGGCCGCCTTCCGACTTGGCAAGAACACGGCCTCGGCTTCGGCCACTCTCTTCAAGACGTGGCAGGAATACAACATCGGCCAGCTCACCGGCATCGATCTGGCGGGCGAAGTGAGCGGCTCTGACTTCGTGCGCGATCCAGCGAAGGCGCCATGGGCTCAGATCGACCTGGCCAATGCCTCGTTCGGGCAGGGCGTGGCGGTCACGCCGATGCAGATGATGCGGGCTTATGCAGTCATGGAGAACGGCGGCGTCTCGGTCACGCCCCACGTCGCAGACCAGACGTACAGCGGATCGGCCACAACGGTCGGCTCCAGGTCCGTGGTCACGCTGGCGCCCGCGGCCGGCCGGCGAGTCATCACCGCCAGTCTGTCCGGTTCGCTCACCGACCTGATGGAACACGTCGTCAGGGCAGTACCGTCCTATAACCAGGCAACCTACATTGCCCACTATTACGTCGGCGGCAAGACAGGCACCGCCCAGATCTGGGACACGAACCTCAACCACGGCAAGGGCGGGTGGAAGGAAGACATCTACAACTACAGCTTCTTCGGCTGGGTCGGCACCGACTCACCCGACCTCTCCATCGGCGTCGTCATCTACGAAGGAACGCCCACGAAGGTGGCCCAGGGCAATCTGGCGATGCCCATCCAATCAACCCAGCTCTTCCGGCGCATTGCTCACGATGCGATCGTGACGCAGAAGCTCCCGCGCAACAGCGCCGGACCGCCGCCGCCGAGCCAGAAGCGCGCGAAGTCCCTGGGCTGATGGGCGCGGCGCGCACCGGCAACCGTTGGCTGTGCGACACTGGGGCAGTGACCGACCCTTGCCATCGGAACCCAGGGCGCACAGCGCGGCGTGTGGTCTGTCAACCTCACATGGATAGCCATCGATACGGTCGAGTTGCAGAAGGCTGTGGGGGCTGGGCTGCCGGTTCCGGAGCGACGGGAGGATCGCGCCGGTACGGTGAGGAGGTTCGGTGAAAGAGCACGGCGTCGAGTTCATCCAGGGGCTGCTGCTCGCCTTCGCCTGTATGGTCATCCTCATGCCGCCGTTCCTGCGGCTGCTGCGCTGGCTGGGCATGGGCAAGCAGATACGTGAGGACGGACCCGGTACTCACCTGGTCAAGCAGGGCACGCCGACAATGGGCGGCGTTTTGATCGTCCTGGTGACTCTCATCCTCGCAGGCGTGTTCGGGGCCTTCGACGCCTCGACTTACTCACCCCTGTTCGTGCTGGCGCTCGTGGGCGCCCTGGGCGCGATCGACGACTACCTGAACGCCAGAACCGGCGTCGGTATTCGGGGGCGCCACAAGATCATCTGGCAGGTGATCGTGGCCGTGGTCGTGGCCGTCTACGTCCAGAATCACTTCGGCTTCAACGGTTTCAACGTGCCCTTTATCGGGGCGGTCCCGGTCACGTTTGTTGTCCAGCTGCCGATGGGCCACGGCATCGAAGTCGGCGCCGTCCTGTTCATCATCGTCGCCGTCATCGCCATCGTCGGTTGCAGCAACGGCGTCAACCTCACGGACGGGCTCGATGGGCTTGCCGGCGGGACCCTCGTGTTCGCGTTCATCAGCTTCCTGCTCATTTCCCTGCTGAACGAACCGCACCAGCCCAATCTCGCCATGGTCATCGCCATCGCGATCGGGGCGATCCTGGGCTTCCTGTGGTTCAACGTCCACCCGGCCCAGGTTTTCATGGGCGACTCGGGTTCGCTGTCGCTGGGGGGCATGCTGGCCGTCATAGCTCTCATTACCGGCCAGGTCTTGATCCTCCCGCTCATCGGCGTGATCTTCGTACTCGAAGTCGCATCGGACGTAATCCAGGTCGGCAGCTACAAGCTCAGGGGCAAGCGTGTCTTCCGGATGGCACCGCTCCACCACCACTTCGAGCTCGGTGGCTGGGACGAAGAGAAGATCACGATGCGGTTCTGGATCGTCGGGGCGCTGGCCGGCATGCTTGGGGTGACGCTGTTCGTCGCCTCGATGAAGTAGGCGTCCCGTGGCTGTGGGGGTCGTCGACGTCGACCGCTTGACGGCGGCCGCCATCCACGAAGGCACGCTGGACGGCCGGGCGGTCACCGTCCTCGGTTTGGCCCGGAGTGGTATCGCCCTGGCGCGGTTCTTCGCCGATGCCGGCGCGAACGTCACCGTCTACGACGGCCGCCCCGCCGGCGAACTCGAGGCCGGGATCAGCGCGCTGGGGGAGCGGCCCATCGAGTTGCGGCTCGGCCCGGACGTCGAACCGGCGTCCGCATGGGCCGGTGCGGACTTGATCGCGACATCGCCGAGCATCAACCCCGACTTTCCGACGGCCGAGCCGCGTCTGCGAGCGGCATTGGCGGAGGTGGTGCGGGCGCATCGCGATGATCCCGGCGGTTCCCCGGCGCTCGTCAGCGAGACGGACCTGGTTCTGCGCATGTGCCCATGCCCGACGATCGGCGTCACGGGCACGAAGGGAAAGACGACGACTTCGTCGCTGCTCGCCGCGCTTCTGTCGGCCGATCCGGCGCATCCGGTCGTTCTGGGTGGAAACATCGGTATTCCGCTGGTCGAGAGACTACCCGAGCTGACTCCGGACCACCGCGTCGTGATCGAGTTGTCCGAACTGCAAATGCCGACGCTTTCGAGGGGAACCACGGTCGCGGTCTACACCAACGTGACTGCCGATCACCTCGACCGCCACGGCAGCGTCGAGAACTACCGGAAGGTCAAGCGGCGGCTCGCGGAACTCGTGGATCCGGCGGGGGCCATGATTCTCAACGCGGACGATCCGGTCGTCTCGAGTTACGGCTCGCTCGGGACGGCGCCGGTCGTGACGTATCGGCGCAGCCTGCCTGCGCCGGGCGGAGTCGGCGTGGAGGATGGCTGGATCGTCGCCGCGGATCTCGTGCGGCCTCCGGCCACGGCCGGCGGCGCTGACCGGACTGTCGTCGGAGGCCGGATCATGCCGCTGTCGGAGCTGGCGATTCCCGGCGAGCACAACGTCTCGAATGCGCTCGCGGCGGTTGCGGCCGCGCTTCTCTTCGGCGTAGACCTGGTCGCCATTCGCCGGGCGGCGGCGGCGTTCAAGGGCGTCGAGCACCGTCTGGAGCACGTCGCGACCGTGGATGGAGTCCGGTTCGTCAACGACTCGCAGGGGACCCAGCCGGACGCGGTAATAGCCGCCCTGCGGGCCTTCCCGAGGCCGCTCGTCTTGATTGCCGGCGGTCGGGACAAGGGCGTCGACCTATCCCGTTTGGGGAAGGTGGCGGCGGAACGGGCCGATGCCGCGGTCCTCATAGGCGAGTCCGGGCCGGCGCTGGCAGCAATGTTCCGCGCCGACGGCGTCGCCCGGGTCGAGATGGCGGAGTCGCTGGAGGGGGCCGTCGATCGCGCTGACGAGATTGCGCGCGAACTTCTTGCGGGCGGCGGGGAGGCCGGCGGGGAGGCCGCGGTGGTGATGAGCCCGGCAGCGGCCAGCTTCGACATGTTCGTCGATTACGCGGCTCGCGGACGTGCCTTCAGGGCGGCCGTCGCTGCCCTGGCGGAGCGCCGCCGAACATCAAGGGCGGAATGGTGAAGGGCTTCAGGAAACGCCGCGACTATCGCGACCCGCCGGGCGAGCCCATCCAGCAGGAGCGGGTCCACCGCTACAGTGGAACGGCGCGCCTGAGCCCGGTCAGCGCCCGCCAGAATGCTCTATCGAACCCGAGCGTCTTCGAGCGCGACGCTCACGAGCCGGACTACATCATCCTCGTGACCGTCGTGGCTCTGTGTGCGATCGGCATTCTGATGGTCTATTCGGCCTCGGCCATTCCGTCGTACGCCAACAACCAGGACATGTTCGCTCTCGTTGCGCCCCAGGTGCTGGCCGGGTTGCTGGGTCTCGCGGCCATGGCCTTCTTCATGCGGCTCAACTACCGCTACCTTCGCGTCGTGAGCGTGCCATTCGCCATCGTGGCGCTTGCCATGTTGGTGATCGTGCTGTTCCCGCAGGTCGGTGTCGTCCACAACGGCTCGTCGAGGTGGCTTCATCTGGGGCCGCTGCCCGATATCCATCCGGCCGAAGTCGCCAAGCTGGCTCTGGTGATCTACGTCTCACACTGGCTGGCGACGCGTGGCATGGAGATCCGAAGCTTCACGCGCGGAGCGGCGCCGCTGGCGTTCATCGTCGTCCCGTTTCTGGCCCTCGTCATTAAAGAGCCGGACCTGGGGACGGCGTCGGTCGTCGTCCTGATCGCTTTCTCGCTCTACTTCATCGCGGGCGCGAACCTGCTCCACCTGGCTGCCGCCGGCGCCGTCGGGCTGATGGGCGCGGTCGGAGTCATCCTCGCGGTCGGCGACTACCCGCTAAAGAGAATCCAGACGGTCATCAACCCGTGGGCGGACCCGCAGGGCTCGGGCTATCACACCATCAAGGGGCTCGAGGCCCTGAGCGCCGGCGGCATCTTCGGCACCGGGCTCGGCAACGACCGGATATTCGTTCCCAACGACGTCAACGACTTCATATTCTCGGTGATCGCCCAGGAACTCGGGCTCGTCGGCGGAGCGGTGGTGATCATCCTCTTCGTGGCCTTCGCCTACGCGGGCATTCGGACCGCCATCCGCGCCCCGGACACCTTCGGCGGTCTCGTGGCCGCCGGCATCACGGCTTGGATATGCTTCCAGGCGTTGATCAACATCGGCGTCGTGGTGGCAATCGTGCCCGTCACGGGAATTACGCTGCCGTTCGTCTCGGCGGGCGGCACGTCGCTGACCGTCAGCCTGGCGGCAGTCGGGATACTGCTCTCAATCTCGCGCGAAACCGTTGAACGAGGCTGGATTAGTGCGACTACTGATAGTGGGCGGGGGTACGGGCGGACATATCTACCCGGCACTCGCCGTCGCCCGGTCACTGGCGGCTAGCGCCGCCGGGGTCGAGCTGCGCTGGCTGGGCGGATACCGCGGCCTCGAGTCCGGCGTCGTTCCGGCGACGGGAATCCCGTTCCGGCGGTTGCTGGTGCGGTCGCTGCGTTCTGTCGACCTGGATCTTCACGTCGTCCTCGACCCGATTCGGCTCGGGTTGTCGATCCCGCAGGCATTCGCCGTCCTGGCGGCGTGGCGTCCGGCGGCGATCTTCACGACGGGGGGTTACGTGGCCCTGCCGGTCCTGATCGCCGCGGCCGTGCTCCGCATCCCGGTCGTGATGTGGGACGGCAACGTCGTCCCCGGCCGCAGCGTCCGGGTCACGGCCCGGTTCGCCGGCTGCCTGGCGGTCGCGTTCGAGGGCACCTGCCGGGCTCTGGGACGCCGGCGTCGGCCCTGCTTCC
>Ga0302321_100003076_pt1 | contig 14273 bp, 12 predicted proteins | sample Fen_T0_1_FD_202505 | JGI IMG/M metagenome (GOLD analysis project Ga0302321, IMG submission 202505) | Peat permafrost microbial communities from Stordalen Mire near Abisko, Sweden - Fen_T0_1 | ecosystem: Environmental > Terrestrial > Soil > Wetlands > Permafrost | place: Sweden: Abisko...
CAACTGGAAAAACCGGTGAGCAAAATTTCCTCCATGCTACTCGAGATGGAGTTTAAGGGCATACTTAAATGCTTGCCCGGAAATGTATATAAAATTATAAAATAGAAATTTACTCCTTATAGTCGCAATATTAGTAGTTATTTGCTTCGCGATATTATACTCCCTGCGGTCGTGATATTGACCTCAGACTATTTAGAATTAAAAATGTATTCAAAAGAAGAATTAAAACAACTGAAAAAAGAATTTTGGGAAGGATTTGGAACGTATTGCAGCCATATTCCGGCACTGAAACGGCGTAAAAGCAAATTTTTGCTCTACAACACCAAAATGAAAGGGGTGGAAATGAAGTTCGATGCCACACGTGACGGTGCATTCGTTATTCTGGAAATAAACCTGCACGATGCCAAAGCCCGATTGGAGAAATATGAGCAATTTGAACAATACAAAACCATTATGGAAAAACAATTTCCCGAAGGTTTGATTTGGGATTTTGCCTATGTGCGTGAATGTGGAACCGAAGTGTGCCGCATTTACACCAAAAAGACTGGCATTGACCTGCATCGCCGTATTCAGTGGATGGAGTTTTACGAATTTATGTCCTCTGAGATGCTGAAACTGGAAAAAGCATTTAAAGTGGTGAAAGAGGCCATTGAATAAATCCTGTGGTTTTCGGGTCACATATTTAGCATATTTATGTGTAATTCTGTATCAACTCATTAAATTTAAACAGGTCTAAAAATCAATCAATTTTTGTGTTGATAAAACAACTATTTTTTTGTAGTTTTGTATCCCATAAATAAATGTAAAACGGAAAATGGAAAAAAAGCAAATCAAAAGAGCCCTAGTATCTGTTTATCATAAAGATAAACTTGACATCATTATCAAAAAATTACACGCTGAAGGCGTAGAATTTATCTCAACCGGAGGAACTCAAACCTTTATTGAATCACTTGATATTCCATGTCGTGCTGTTGAAGATTTGACCGGATACCCATCAATTTTAGGCGGAAGAGTAAAAACTCTACACCCTAAAGTGTTTGGTGGAATTCTGAACCGCCGCGATTTAGCTCAGGATCAATCGCAAATTGAAGAATACGAAATTCCTGAAATAGATTTAGTTATCGTTGATTTATATCCTTTCGAAGCAACTGTTGCTGCCGGAGCCGACGAGCCAACCACTATCGAAAAAATTGATATCGGTGGCATTTCACTTATCCGCGCCGCTGCAAAAAACTACAACGATGTGGTTATCGTGGCTTCGCAAGACCAATACGAACCCTTGTTCGAAATTATTTCGGCTAACGGTGCACAAACCACACTCGAAGAGCGTCGCTGGTTTGCTAAAGAAGCTTTCGCGGTTTCTTCGCACTACGATTCAGCTATTTTCAACTACTTTGATGGACAGGAAGAATCGGCTTTCCGTTACACTGAAAACAATTCAAAAGTACTTCGCTACGGCGAAAATCCTCACCAACGCGGTGTTTTCTTTGGCAAATTCGATGACATTTTTGAGCAACTTCAAGGAAAAGAAATTTCATATAACAACTTACTCGACATTGACGCAGCCGTTAATCTGATTAACGACTTTGATGATATTACTTTTGCCATTTTGAAACACAATAACGCTTGTGGAATTGCTTCGCGTCCGGTATTGGTTGACGCTTGGAATGCTGCTTTAGCCGGCGATCCTGTTTCGGCTTTTGGAGGTGTATTAATTACCAATGCCATTATTGACAAAACTACTGCTGAAGAAATGAACAAGATTTTCTTCGAAGTAGTAATTGCTCCTGATTATGATTTGGAAGCCCTGGAAATTCTTGGTCAAAAGAAAAACCGCATTATCCTGATTATTAAAGAAGGAAAAGTGAAAAAACAACAATTCCGCTCATTGCTGAACGGGGTATTGGTTCAGGATAAAGATACAAAAACTGAAACTGCTGAAGATTTGAAGGTTGTGACTGATAAAGCTCCAACTGCCGAAGAAATTGAAGATTTGTTGTTTGCCAATAAAATTGTAAAACATACCAAATCGAACGCTATTGTGTTTGCTAAAAACAAACAAATGTGCGCTAGCGGTGTAGGTCAAACTTCGCGTGTAGATGCGTTAAACCAGGCCATTGATAAAGCAAATGCGTTTAAATTTGACTTGAAAGGAGCTGTAATGGCTTCGGATGCATTTTTCCCATTCCCTGACTGCGTACAGATTGCATCTGAAGCAGGAATTACCGCTGTAGTTCAACCGGGTGGTTCAATAAACGATAAACTTTCAATTGAAAACTGCAACCAAAACGGATTAGCGATGGTAACCACCGGATTCCGTCATTTTAAACATTAAAAAACAGTTACAAGTATTTAGTTACGGGTAACAAGGAACACTTACAACAATACAGCAATGACTGGCGACTTTAAACTGTCGTCTCTAGACTAAAAAATATGGGATTATTTTCATTTACACAAGAAATCGCGATTGACTTAGGAACAGCCAATACGATTATCATTCACAACGATAAGATTGTTGTTGATGAACCATCGGTAGTAGCCTTGGATAGACGTACCGACAAGCTGATTGCTATTGGAGAGCGTGCTCGCCAAATGCAAGGTAAGGAAAACGAAGGTATTCGCACTGTGCGCCCATTGCGCGATGGTGTAATTGCCGATTTCTACGCTGCTGAATTAATGATTCGCGGTATGATTAAGATGATTCCTACCAAAAATCACCTCTTCTCTCCTACCCTTAAAATGGTGGTTTGTATTCCTTCGGGAAGTACTGAGGTGGAGATTCGTGCGGTACGTGACTCGTCGGAACATGCCGGCGGACGCGAAGTGTACATGATTTATGAACCAATGGCTGCAGCCATCGGTATTGGTATCGATGTGGAAGCTCCTAACGGCTGTATGATTGTGGATATAGGTGGTGGTACAACTGAAATTGCAGTTATCTCCCTAGGTGGTATCGTATCCAATAAATCTATCCGTATTGCGGGTGACGATTTGACGCTGGACATTGTGGAATATATGGGACGTATGCACAATATCAAAGTAGGCGAACGCACTGCTGAACTTATTAAGATTAACGTTGGTGCAGCATTGACCGATTTGGAAGATGCTCCTGAAGATTATATTGTTCATGGACCAAACCGTATGACGGCATTGCCAATGCAGGTTCCGGTTTCTTACCAGGAAATTGCTCACTGTCTGGAAAAATCTATTTCTAAGATTGAAGCAGCTATCCTGAGCGCTCTGGAACAAACACCTCCTGAATTGTATGCTGATATTGTTCAACGTGGTATTTACCTTGCCGGTGGTGGAGCATTGCTTCGCGGATTGGACAAACGTTTGACCGACAAGTTGAACATCCAATTCCACATTGCCGATGATCCATTGCGCGCTGTGGCTCGTGGAACAGGTATTGCGTTGAAAAACGTAGATAAATTCTCGTTCCTGATTCGATAAAACTAAATTGAATTTTCGATACGCACTGGAAAAAATCCGTGCATATCGAAAATTTTTGTTCTAAAAACATTCATTTTCCGCTTTTGCAGTTTCAGCAATCATGAAGAATCTTATCAATTTTTTGATTCAATACAGCGTTGTGTTTTTATTTCTGTTCCTGGAAGTAATTTCCTTCACCATGATTGTAAAAAATCAGGAATACCAGCGAAGCGTGTTCATGTCCTCAAGCAACTCAATGGTTTCAGGCATGTACGAATGGAGTAATTCTGTCGTAGAATTTTTCAAACTACGTGCTGCCAACGACAATCTCTCAGAAGAAAACACTGCTCTTAAAAATCAGATTATAAAGCTTCAGAACAAGCTTCAAACCCTGACTCCTGAAGTTGATGACTCCATTCACTTCCGCATACCGCCCGAAATGGAATACGAATTTATCTCTGCCAAAGTGATAAACAGTTCCACCAACAAAATACAAAATTACATAACGCTCAACAAGGGTTCAATTGATGGAATCAAAGTAGATATGGGCGTTATCAGCGATGAAGGTGTTGTTGGAATTGTAAAAACTGTAAACGACAAGTTCTCTGTAGTTGTTCCTGTCCTAAACAACAAGATTGAAATAAACTGCAAATTTAAACGCAACAATTACAGTGGTCCGCTGAAATGGGAAGGTGAAGATTACCGCTATGCCAACCTAAATGATATTGCCCGCCACGTAGAACTTTCATTAGGTGATACGCTAATAACTAGTGGATTTACAAGTACTTTCCCCGAAGGGATTCCGGTGGGATATGTAGAGGATTTTAAAATTAAGGAAAGTGATGCTTATTACAATATCAAAGTGAAACTAGCGGTAAATTTCCGTACACTTTCGCATGTGAAGGTTATTAATTACCTGAACTATAAGGAACAAAAAGAGTTGGAAAAATCGTCGGAAGAGCAACAATAATCAGTTTATAATAAATAGTTTATAGTAACAAATCTAAACTATGAACTATGAACTGTGAATTATAAACTATGAACTAAAAAAAATGCCCGTAGTACTTCAAAATATATTCCGTTTCATTTTACTGGTGCTTTTTCAAGTACTGGTGCTAAGTAATATCCAGTTTCTGGGATATATAAATCCGTATATATATATTCTGTTCATTCTGGCTTTACCGGTTCATACCCCCCGGTGGTTTTCGCTGATACTGGCATTTGGAATAGGCTTAACCATTGATATGTTCTCAAATACAATGGGTATGCATGCGTTTGCAACGGTTATGGTGGCATTTCTGAGAAACGGAGCTATTAAGCTTTTTACCGCTATTGAAGAAGGTAACAACCCTACTCCATCTTTTCACACTTTTGGCGTAAGTGCTTATGTAAAATATGTGGTACTTATGGTGTTAGTACATCACACTACTTTGTTTATACTCGAGGCTTTCTCATTGGCACACTTCTGGCTTATGTTTGCAAAGATACTCCTTAGTACTTTTGTTACCATTTTGATTATTCTTGGTATTGAATCGCTTAATAAAAAGTAGAAAATGATCAACGATACCCTTCAGAACAGAAGAACGGTGATTGCCATAATCATGTCGGCTGTTATTGTTGTGTACATTTTACGACTATTTACTATCCAAATTATTGATACTAAATACAAAGAAGGTGCTGATAGTAATGCTTTCCTGAAAAAGACACAATTTCCTCCTCGCGGTCTGCTTTACGACCGGAAACACAAGCTATTAGTTTATAATAAACCAGCTTACGATATTGCTCTTATTATGCGGGAAGTTCGCACTCTGGACACTCTTGCCTTTTGCAAAGCGCTCGATATTGATAAGAAATACTTTATTGATCGTATTGAAGAGATTAAGGACCGACGCAGAAATCCGGGTTACTCGTCATATACACCACAGCTCTTTATGAGTCAATTAGGAATTGAAGATATTGCCACTATTCAGCAATCGATGTATAAATTCCCGGGCTTCTACATTCAAAACCGTACATTACGTGAATATACTTACCCCATTGCCGGTCATGTTTTGGGTAGTATTGGCGAAGTGTCGCAAAAGAAAATCGATAACGATGACTACTATAAACGCGGCGACTACGGTGGTAGAGATGGAATAGAATATACCTACGAGGAGCAACTTCGTGGCGAAAAAGGGGTGGAAATTTTGCTTCGGGATGCCAAAGGGCGTATTAAAGGAAAATACGAAAACGGAAAAGAAGATATTGCTCCCAAAGCGGGGCAAAATATGACTTTAACGCTGGATGTTGAATTACAGGAACTGGCAGAACAATTAATGAAAGGGAAAATGGGTAGCGTTGTTGCCATCGAACCTTCTACTGGTGAGATTTTGGCTATGGTTTCCAATCCGTCATTCAACCCGGCAATACTCGTTGGTCGTCAGCGGTCGAAGAACTATAATGCATTACTTCACGACCCCACAAAACCATTAATGAACCGTGCTACGCAGGCTCTATACCCTCCTGGATCATCGTTCAAAACTGCTGAAGCATTAGTCTGTCAGCAAATGGGCGGAATAGATGAACATACATTTTTTCCATGTAACGGACCGGCTTCATCGCCCATAAAATGTACACACCGACATGGTTCACCAGTGAGTTTATTGAGCGCCGTTGAGGAAAGTTGTAATCCTTATTTCTGGAATGCATTCAGGGCAACCATGGAAAAAGATGGATATGGCTCCCGAAATATATTTTTCAGAACAAGATACGACGAGTGGGTTGACCGCATGAAAAGTTTCGGATTGGGCGAGAAATTTACCGATAGCGATATTTACGAACAGTCGCGCGGTTATATTCCATCCCAGAAGTATTATAACAAACTTTACAAAGGCGAAACGGGCTGGCGGGCAATTACTATCCGTTCAAATGCTATTGGTCAAGGTGAGGTTTTAGCTACACCTCTACAAATGGCCAACTTGATGTGCGGTATTGCTAACGAAGGACATTATATCAGTCCGCATTTAAACCGATGCGACTCATTGCGGAAGAAAATTCATTATTGCAAGGTAGATAAAAAATACTTCCCAATAGTATTTGAAGCCATGTGGCGGGTATTTGATTCGGGTACAGCCAGTGCATCAAAAATTCCGGGAATAGACATGTGTGGAAAAACCGGTACCGCTGATAATAGTCAAGGAAAGCCACACTCTATTTTTGTGGGTTTTGCACCAAGAGTTCATCCCAGAATAGCAATAGCTGTGGTAGTTGAAAACGCCGGTTTCGGATCTAAATTTGCTGCTCCAATTTTCAGTTTAATGGTAGAACAATACCTTAAAGGCAAGATTGAACGAACTGAATTACTTGAAAGTACAAAGAACACTGTTACAAACTCATATGTCAAAGAACGTTAGTATAAAATACGCAATCGACTGGACAACGATATTTTATTACGTTGCTATGATTATTATGGGCTGGATAAGCATTTATGGTGCCAGCTACAACTTTGATCAGGCCAGTGTTTTTGATTTCAGTCAGCGCGCAGGATCACAAATGATCTGGATTCTTAGTGCTTTTGCCATTGGAGGTACACTATTGCTGGTTGACTCCCGCATGTTCGATTTTTTTGCTTATGTCATCTATGCTGCAGCTATATTATTATTGATATTCACCATTGTAGCTCCCACATCCATTGTCCCCGACATCAAAGGTTCCCGGTCATGGATTGTACTTGGCCCCATTCGCTTTCAGCCGGCAGAGCTAGCCAAAATAGCTACAGCCTTAGTACTCGCTAAGTTTATGAGCTCGTACAACTACAAACTCAAAACATGGAACGATCTACTTCCATTGGGAATGCTTATTTTTCTTCCTCTTGGATTAATTATTTTGCAGCACGAAACAGGTTCGGCTTTGGTTTTTTTTGCCTTTCTATTAGTGCTATACAGAGAGGGAATGAACGGAATTGTACTATTACTGGGAACATTTGCAATTGTACTTTTTGTAGTTGTCATACGCTTTAGCAACATTCCCATTCAAGGCGATCGTGGAACATTTGGGTTTATTGCTGCTATGTTGATAATTCTGCTTATTCAGGTTGGATACGCTATTTTCTTTGGACGAAACCGCAAAGAAGCAATGATTCTACTGATTGGAACAACAGTAATTGCCGGTATATCATACATTATAAATATCTGGTTTCATATTAGTTATAATTATATCTCAATATTTACCATTGTAGGTTCATGTATTTATTGGGGATTTGTAGAGCTGACTCATCGATATAAAAAGTATTGGTTTCTGATTCTTTTTTCAATTGGTTCAGTATTGTTTTGTTTTTCCTGCGATTATTTATTTGAAAAAGTACTGGAACCACACCAACAAATCCGTATAAAAGTGTTGCTGAACATGGAAGATGACCCAACTGGTGCCGGCTACAACGTAAATCAATCAAAGATTGCCATTGGTTCGGGTGGTTTTTGGGGAAAAGGCTTCCTGAATGGAACTCAAACTAAACTTAAATACGTACCCGAACAAGATACCGACTTTATTTTTTGTACCGTAGGCGAAGAACATGGGTTCTGGGGTTCAACGCTGGTTCTGTTTGTATATTGGCTATTCCTGATGCGATTGCTGCGTATTGCCGAACGCCAGAGAGAAACCTTTAACCGGGTTTATGCCTATTGTGTAGCCAGCATATTCTTTTTCCACCTGACCATTAATGTGGGTATGGTGCTCGGTATAATGCCGGTTATCGGTATTCCTTTACCTTTTTTCAGCTACGGAGGTTCTTCGCTCTGGGGCTTTACAATTTTGCTATTTATCCTGCTTAGACTCGACGCAGCACGCCTGGAACGAATGGGCTAATCACATTCACTTCCCTTTAAATTCCATTTCTGTACCTTGCAACAACTGTTGTGAGCAAGGCTCATTTATATCAAAAAGTAAATAGTTCCAGTCAAAACCCTCACAATTTGCCATTTAAGAACCATCTATCTTTGGCACAGAAATTATTCCAGCTAATTTCTATAACCTTTTATTAATCATTTACTAATTCATTATTTACCATGAGAAAAATTACATTCTTCGGGATAATTATCCTTTTATCTCTTTTTACTTCTCCAGTGAAAGCTGAAATCAACTTCGATTTGTCTACGCTTACTGGCGGGACTATTACTCTCGATTATGCAACTTTAACTGCTGAAAAAAACAAAGCGCAAGCAGACAGATGGATTACTGTAGTAAACTTTGGAGCCAGTGGGACTTCCGGAAAATGTGGAACTGCAACAGCAACGTTTGATATAAAATTAGGTCGCACAATTACATTCTATCTTGCAAAGTGTGATAAAATGACTATTTCTGCTAACATAGCATCAGGTCGCGGGCTTACTTACACTATTAACGATGGAGCATCAACAACATTGGACGGCACAGCAGCCTGTAAAGACTATGAAGTTGCTGTTAACTCTGAAGTTCCAGTGAAAATCATTGTTCAGGGACTTAATAGTAGCAGTGCATGGACATCTTTCTTTACATTTTCTTACGCTGCCAAAACTCCTACTATTTCTGCATTTAAAATCAATGGAACACCTGCAGTAATTAATCAAACAACAAAAACTATCAACTTGCAAATGCCCTGGGGCACTGACATAAGCGCAGTTACACCCGATGTTACTATTAGTTCGGCAACAGGATATACTCCAGCCGGAGCTCAGAATTTCACTACCGGACCAATTATTTACGCTGTTACCGATGGCACTAACACAAACAATTATACCGCCAATATCACAGCCAAATCATCGCCTGATACAGATAAAGCCATTACTTCTATGACTATAAATGGACGATCTGCTACCATTAATGAAGCTGCAGGTACGATTAGTTGTGAATTTCCGAGTTTTACAGGTGCATTAGCAAGCTGGCCTGTGGCATTTACATTAAGCGGTACTACTTGTTCAGCTAACTTTACTTCGGGAAATAATTATGATTTCCTTTCAAACAACACGCAGACAATCACTGTTACAGCACAAGATCAAAGTACAAAAGTATATACCATTACACCTACAATTTCTACCAAGAAAAATATTGGTATGCTTACTTTAAATGGTAAAGCTGAAACCTACGACAATTTATTGCTTTCTACATTTAGCGACTATTATGTAAACTTCCTGACAGCTTCAGCTACCGCTCCTACTGACATTGCGGCTTTTTATGCCAACTACGATTTAATTGTACTGCATGCCAATGTAAGCGGTACAAATGCCACAGGGTTAGCGACAAAAGCAATGGTTGGTGTAAAACCGATATTGAATCTAAAAGCATTTTTCTATAGTACAGGAAGATGGGCTTGGTCAACAGCTACACCATTAAGTTCTGCAGCCGGACTTGGAAGCGCAGACGTTGCAACTTCATTGCAGTCGCATCCAATTTTCGCTAACGTAAATTTCACCGGTACAGGCACTACTTTATCTTATTACGATAATTTACCTGCTGCCAATGTAAATGGCACTCAATGGGCAGTTGACTTAGCTACATTGACTGGTTTTACATCACATACTATTGCAACAGCAGATGGAAGTACTGGTATTCAGATCCATGAAATACAAGACAATCTTGCGGCAAAATATCTATTAGTTGGGTTAAGTATGGAAGGCAATAACTATATGTATTTTAATAGTAATGCTACCAATGTACTTAAAAATGCTGCAGCCTATCTATTAAACCCAACAGCAAAATACACGTATCCAACAACTGCAGTGAATCCATTGAATGATAAATCTGCAATTTATTACAGCAATGGTGTGATAAATAATCCTGACAAGAAATCAATAGTTGTTTTCAATGCAGCGGGAATGAAAGTATTAGCATCGACACTGAAAACAATCAGTACGCAATCATTGACAAAAGGAGTGTATATGGTTCAATCTGAAAACATGAAGGTGTTTAAGTTCATCAAATAACCATCACCACCCAAACATTCCATTACGCGTTACAATTCAGGTTGTAACGCGTAATTATTATAAAAACAATTAGCTAAAATCGTATGAGAAAACATCTATTGATAGTAACCATCGCTTGCAGCTTATACAGTTTTACACAGGCTCAATCACTTCCTACAAAAGTTCAGGTCTTGACACAAATGAAACTGGCTAATGCGTACTTCACTACCAAGTGGCCCGATCCTACTGCCGTCATTGTGACCAATAAAAGCCGACCAAGCAACCTCTGGACGCGCGGAACGTATTACGAAGGATTAATGCAGCTTTATTACCTCACACAAGATGCCACATTGCTGAAATACGCTGTAGACTGGGGAACATTTCATCAATGGCAACCAACCTACACCGGTACCGTGGCTACCCGCATTGCCGACAATCAATGCTGTTTTCAAACCTATCTGGAGCTATTTCAACTCGACCCGACAAAAACCGAGCGTATTGCCACTGCACAAACCAGCATCGACGCCATGGTAAACTCTACCAAAATAAACGACTGGTGGTGGATTGATGCTATGCACATGGCCATGCCCGTATTTGCCAAGTTTGGCATTGTAAAAAACGACAACAAGTACTTCGAAAAAATGTATTCGTTGTACAACTATACCAAAAGTCTGGCAAAAGGGGTGGGGTTGTACAATGCTGCCGATTCGCTCTGGTACCGCGACAGCGTTTACCTTCCGCCAACTAAAAGTCCAAACGGGCTACCAGTATATTGGTCGCGTGGCAATGGATGGGTTTTTGCTGCGCTTACACGCACGTTGGATGTAATTCCAACAACTGCACCACATCGCGATGAATACCTCGCTACATTCAAGCAAATGGCTGGAAAGTTGATTAAATTACAGCGCACCGATGGCTTCTGGAACGTGAACCTTGGCGACCCCAACGATTACGGAGGCAAGGAAACCTCGGGAACGGTATTTTTTACCTACGGACTAGCATGGGGAATCAACCACAACATACTCGATTCGGCCACTTATTATTCCTATATAGTTAAAGCCTGGAACGGACTAATTACAACTGCATTGCATACCGATGGTAGTTTGGGTTGGGTACAATCGGCCGGAAGCAAGCCCGCCGATGGGCAACCATTGTCGTACACTAAAATGCCCGATTTCGAGGATTTTGGGTTGGGTGGCTTTCTGTTGGCAGGCAGTGAAGTATATCGGTTGACTAAAACCAGCAACACCTCTACCGGTTTCACTGAAACTGAAAACAACGATTTGCAACTTACAGGCTATCCAAATCCATTCTCTGAATTTGTTCAGATTAGCTTCGCACCAATCACACACAGCTCAAGCTTAGTGATTCTGAATGCAACCGGACAGCAGGTTTATAGGTTTAGCACCGAAAATAATCAACCCGTTTCATTTGTCTGGAATGGAAAAACAAACTCAGGGCAAACACTAGCCAACGGACTGTATATTATCCACCTTCAAGATGGGACACGAAGGCAAACAGCAAAAATAATGTTGCAGAAATAAAAAACGGAATGCAATTAAAATGGGAAAAGTTCTGGTATAGAGCTTCTCCCTTTTTATTATAAAAATTGACGCATAAATGACAGGGATAAATTGTAAAAATTAGCTTACATTTGCAACACTTTCCTTAGACTCAATTTTTAAAACTAGAATAACATGACAAAAATAATTATCTACAAAGCAAGTCTGGTCATCTCTTTTTTGCTAATTATAACTGCTGCATTCTTTAAAATAATGCATTATCAGTTGAACTATCCGATCTTTAGTTTTGGGGTTTGCATTAGTTTTATCTATATCGTACTAGGGGTTCAAGACGTTTATGCAAACAGAAAATTGAAACCTATTGAAAAACAAATGTGGTTTACCGCCTTTATTGCTTTTTCGGTTATCGCAGGTTTTATTTATATGCCAAAATACAGTTTAAACAACAAGAAATAACTGAATTAAACCCTTATGAGGGGATGCAATGTTTAATCACGAGACAAAATTCGCACTTTCTTTAATAATTATTTAGCACCATTCACACCAGATTTCATTGGGAACTTGCTATATTTGTAACAAATTAATTAAAAATCAGAAATTATGATCCGATTAAATGTATTTATCTCATTAGAAGAAGTAAATCGTGCAAAAGTACTGGAAGCAGCCAAAGAACTAACCACTTTTTCGGTTAAAGAAGAAGGCTGTATAGCTTACGATATTTACGAAAGCGCTACCCGAACAAATGTATTGTTGTTTTGCGAAACCTGGAAAGACGAACAATCACTTGCCATTCATGAAAAAAGTGCTCATTTTATCAAAAACATTGCTATTCTCAAAGATCTGGCTACTTTCAAAATCGAAAAATTCGAGTTCTAAAAACCTATTGAAGCCGCACGATTGTACCTAAAATCCGCAAGTCATTTTTTATCATTCAGTCAATCGGTTTTTAAGAGTATTTTTATATCACATTTTTGATTAGTTCAGATTTAGGGTTCTATCTATAATTCCTCAGCACTAAAAACATGTAAAATCTTATTACAAGACATAGCTTCTCCATTCAGAATGATCTGTTAGCTGTTTGCCAGTATGTCGTACTTTAATTCTCTACTACGTCTTTATATAATATCTCCATATATTCTTAGTTTCATAGTTCGCCCTTGTTTAAACCATTTGCCAGGAGTACAAATAAACCTAAAGATAAATTTTACGATTATCCGTTATACTACCTAAATTGATTTTTATATGTAACGGAGGCTATCATAAGCCTATCAAATAAGTTTTCACCAAAATATCTTCTGTTGAATTTATAACAGAATTCATTCAGATAGTTTTGCAGATATTCTGGTTTTATATCGTGATAAATATCCAGTAACATACGTTTAGCGTTACTGATTGCTATATGAACCCAAGGCAATACTTTTCCAATTTCTTGTTTTGGTATTACTTGTGGTCGATGTTCTTTGACAATATCTTTTAATTTGACGTAAGAAGTTGAATCGTCAGAGTCAATGGTTGATTCTTTAGTTAGAAACTGTTTAAAAAATAATGTAAATATAAACTGACTATCAGTTGTTTAGTTGAATTTAATTTCGTAACTTTATGGAAGTCAAACACATAAAGAGTAATGAAAACGTATCCAACTAACCTAACCGATAGTCAATGGAACATAATAAATGACCTTTTAAGCGACAAACGCCCTCGAAAATATGAAATTCGAGATATATTTGATGGCATCTTCTATTGGCTTAAAACGGGTTGTCAATGGCGTATGCTTCCACTATGTTTTCCTCCTTGGGAAACAGTTTATTACTATTTTACTGTTTGGAAGCATAAAGGAACTATTGAACTAATTCACGAACACCTTCGTGATAAAGTACGTATTAAAGCAGGTAAAGACAAATCGCCCAGCTTGGGTCTTATTGACAGTCAATCCGTAAAAACAACCCGCAGTGGCGGTATTTGTCGTGGTATTGACGGTGGTAAGAAAACCAAAGGTCGTAAGAGACATATCATTGTTGATACCTTAGGTTTACTTTTGGCAGTTGTTGTTCACGCGGCAAATGAGCATGATAGCAAGTCTGCAACTAAAGTAATCCAATTGTTGAAAGATCGTTTTAATAGACTAATCAAAATTATTGCCGATGGTGGTTATCGTGGTAAATTAATTGAAAATACCAAAACTTCTTTCGGCTTAATTCTCGAAGTTATTCTTCGAAAAGATGATTCACCTAAATTTCAAGTTATACCCCAAAGATGGGTAGTTGAAAGAACTTTTGCATGGTTTGAAAGTTATCGAAGACTTTCTAAAGATTTCGAGTTTCTTACTGACACAAGCGAGAATATGATACGTTTAGCGATGATTAAATTGATGCTAAACAGACTTTAATATTATTTTTTAAACAGT
>Ga0302321_100003077_pt1 | contig 14267 bp, 12 predicted proteins | sample Fen_T0_1_FD_202505 | JGI IMG/M metagenome (GOLD analysis project Ga0302321, IMG submission 202505) | Peat permafrost microbial communities from Stordalen Mire near Abisko, Sweden - Fen_T0_1 | ecosystem: Environmental > Terrestrial > Soil > Wetlands > Permafrost | place: Sweden: Abisko...
CTGGGGGCCAGGAGATCCGCGCGACGCGCCGCGCGGAGGGGTGAATGCGCCGGCTTGCCGGCGCAGAGGGGGCGGGAAAGCCCCCTCTCGATCGAGGCGGAACATGAACCCTTGACCGCAGGTCAAGGCGTTCATGTGTAGCTCATCTTCTCGAGCATCGTGCTGAGCGAAGCCTGCTCGGCTCGCGTCAGTCGCGACAATCGCTGCTCGTAGGCAGCGACGACCAGCAGCATTCCGCGCGTCATCACCTTGCGCCCCGTGGGCGTAAGAATGAGCCGGTGGCGCCGCAGATCGGCACTGTCTATCTCGCGAAGCAAGAAACCCTTCTGCTCTACGCGCTTCACCGTGAAAGTGACTGTCGGCTTAGGCCATCGAAGCTGCCGCGCGAGGTCCGCGGGATAGGGGCATTCGTCGACTCTGTCGAGCAAGAAAAGCTCTTTGGTCTCAAGCCCGAGTTCCGCCACGGGTGCCGTGACCTCGTCGATCACTCGGACGAGAAGCCTGTAGTTCAGCGACCAGACATGTCGTGCATCAAAAGTTGCCATAACCCCTTGCAGTGCGCGTCATTCAGTACTAAACCTTCTCAATGTTGAACCAGATGGTTGCTACACAAGACTAGGAGGCATCGTGTCTCTCGTCAAGTACGCGACACCGCGTGCGGTGCCATATGTCGATCGGGGCAGAACGCGTTGAACCGGACGCTTCGCGACGAGCAGACCGAACTTGCGGCCCAGCGGTTCGATCGAGATCCGTGGGTCTGGACGCGCGGATCCCCCACCGTGGTGGCGCGTCGTCGATCGTCGACAAGGCGGCATCCATGGCGACGGCGCGGGACCGTGGTCGCCCGATCATCGGCAACGTGGACGCGCACCGCGTGTGCGCCGGGCTACGCCGCGCGGCGGTAGTAGTAGTAGCTCAAGATGCCGCCGAGGTGTACGCGCGATCGGCGCAGCGGGATCGGCGTTCTCGTGGGCCGGCGCCGCGACCGCGGTGAGCCACGGTGGTCGACGCCATTGGTGGTTGCGCTCGAGATGGTAGGGCTCGACGAACTCCGAGATCGCGACGCGGAGGCGGCGCTCGCCGAGTGGAACGAGCTTGTCGAGGCACTCAGCCGCGCAGGAGGCCATCGACGCTGTCAGCCAAGTTCCCTGAAGGTACGCGACGACATCGGCTTGGTGGCGGTTCACTCCCGCAATGTATGATTCTGTCCGCCGGTTTTGCCCGATCCCCCGCTCGCACGGGGCGACGTCGCCGACGACGCCTGATCGAGACGCCGGATCGACCGTCCTCTTCGTCAACCTCCTCGTCGTCCGCCGTCATCCGGCGCAGGTCGTCGGCACCGCGCAACGCCGCCTCCTTGATGATCTCCGCCCGCATGTGGTTGCGTAGCTCGAACGTGGATTTCGTCCCCAGCCGCCGCTGAACCTCGCGCTCAAGCATCGCGGACAGTCGCTCCGCCGACCGCGCCTTCGCCCGTGCGCTCCGCGTCAGCGGCTGCTGGATCTTCTACATGCGGACCTCCAACGACCGGCTGATCCCCTTACTTCCCAACGCAAGTTCTTGTTTTCATGCGCGACAAACGCCGAGCTCAGGACCGGATCCGCCGTGCATCAAAAGTTGCCATGCCCCCTTGCCGTGACGTTGGTTTAAAACTAAACCTTCTCGGTATGGAACCATATCGTCGCTAAACAGGAGTAGGGGGCATCGTGTCAGAAGAAGTCGGTCACCCGTCTCTTCGCATGGATAAGCTCATCTACCGGTCGCACCCGGATACGCTCACCCGAACGGGTGCTGCTGTCACAGCCTCGCTGCCCAGACAGCATCTGCGGGCCACCCCCTGATACGTACACCAAAAAGATTACAGGAGATAATTATGAAGAAAAGAGAATTGGGCGGCCTAGAGGTCTCGGCCATTGGGTTCGGCTGCATGGGACTAAGCCACGGTTACGCTAACCAGCCGGACCGCAGTGAAGCCATTCGCGTGTTACGCGAAGCCGTGGAGCACGGTATCACTTTTTTCGATACTGCAGAGGTTTATGGCCCTTACACCAACGAGGACATCGTGGGAGAGGCGCTGGAGCCGTTCAAGGGCAAGGTGGTGATCGCAACCAAATTTGGCTTCAAGAATGGATCGAACGCTGAACTCGACAGTCGCCCGGAGACAATCCGCACAGTGGTGGACGCATCACTCAAGCGCCTGCGCATCGATACGATCGATCTCCTCTACCAGCACCGTGTAGATCCAACCGTCCCCATCGAGGACGTGGCTGGCACCGTGAAGGATCTCATTGTCTCGGGTAAGGTGAAGCGCTTCGGGCTATCAGAGGCTGGGGTCGCAAACATCCGCAAAGCCCACGCCGAGCAACCTGTGACGGTGCTGCAGAGCGAGTACTCCCTTTGGTGGCGCGAACCCGAAGAAAAGGTCTTTCCCGTGCTTGAGGAGCTCGGGATCGGCCTTGTGCCCTTCAGCCCACTCGGCAGAGGCTTTCTGACCGGCAAAATGACTGCCGACACGGTCTTTGAGAAAGCGGATGGCCGGAGTTACTTCCCACGTTTTCAGAAAGAAAATATGGAAGCTAATCAAGCCTTTGTGGATGTTCTCGACCGCGTGGCGACGGAGAAGGGAGCCACCATCGCGCAGGTGGCGCTCGCCTGGATCCTGGCACAGAAGCCATGGATCGTTCCGATCCCGGGCACCACGAAATCGGAACGCGTGAAGGAAAATATCGGCGCGGCGGCTCTGGAGCTTTCTCCCACGGAGCTACGCACGATCACCCAGGGCGCAGATCGCATCGAAGCCAAGGGCGGTCGGTATCCAGAAAATTTTGACAAGAAGATAGACCGGAAAGCTTAGATGGTTGTGCGATCGACCTGACGGCGATTTCCAGCGAGACCCGCCCGCTACCGCAAGGAACGTGCCCAGGCATGCCTCCAACGATAAGAACGAACAATGGCGTCGGAATTCCGCAGCTCGGTTTCGGCGTTTATCAGATTCCTGCCTCGCGAACCACCGAGATGGTGCGTGTTGCACTCGACGCGGGTTATCGGCACGTCGATACTGCGCAGGTGTACGGCAACGAGACCGAGGTTGGCACAGCGATCGTCGAGTCGGATTTGCTCCGTGAGGACGTCTTCATCACAACCAAGCTGAATCCGCAACATCATGGATACGTCTCGACCAGAAAACAGCTCGAAGAGAGCTTAAGGAAACTCCGAACCTCGTACGTCGACCTCTATCTTCTGCACTGGCCGTCACCGGATAGAGATCGGTATTTCGAGAGTTGGCGCGCATGTGAAGGACTACTTGTCGAGGGCAAGGTTCGTTCGATCGGGGTATCAAACCTCACCGTTACTGATCTTGCTTGGTTAGCCGAGCGGTCAGAGACCGTACCGGCAGTGAACCAAGTAGAGCTTCATCCGAGCTTTCAGCAGGGTGAATTGCGCCGATACCACCACTCGCATGGGATCATCACGGAAGCGTGGGGACCTATTGCATTGGGAGAATCCTTGAAGGACCCGACGCTCCAGGCGCTCGCGAAAAACTATGGCCGGACCCCGGCACAACTGATTTTGCGCTGGCATGTGCAGCTAGGGGTTGTCCCCCTTTGCAAATCAGCCACGCCCTCGCGGATCAGAGATAATTTCGCAATCTTCGACTTTCAGATCGATGCCGATGATATGAAAACGATCGCCACGCTGGATGGCACCCCAAATGGCGTTCCCAGTCGCACGATGGAAGCAAGTCTTCCGCGATGGCACTCGTAGCCGCAGCCTAAGAGCGGAATCCATCAAAACAATCTCGCATGGGTTGTTGATCACCGGAACCTCGCGACACGAGCTGAGATCACCTCGGGCCGGCGCTGGAACACGTTGCAGGTCTCGGTCAGCTTGGCGTCGCGCTGGTCCGGGGGTGACGAAGAACGCGTTGTGCGTGGTGAACTTGCGGTTCGTCTTCCAGATACCTTCCATCGGCATGAACTCGGGCGAGTAGGGCTGGCAGACGATGGAGCTCGATGAGGTGACGGCTCTTGCGCAGCCAGCGTGAAACCAAATATCGGCGAATTCATATTGCGTGAAGCTCATTCGATGAGTAATGCGATTTTGTGAAGGATCGGAATAGGTCGGCGAGGCGCGTGCGGTGAGAGAGGACACGCTAGCGGCGGCGCGGTTCGGCAAGATCCGGATCGTGCACGTGTCGATTCAACGGACGCATGTGCACTTGCTCGTCGAGGCCCATGGTAAGGGCGCGCTCGCATCGGGTTGCAGGGGTTTCAGATCTCGGCCGCGAAGCACATCAACAGGGCGATCAGCAAAGGGCGCCCCGGGGCCAGGCGGCGAGGTACGGTGTTTCCGGATCGCTATCACGCGGAGATCATCACGTCGCCCACGCAGGCGCGGCATGCGCTCAAGTACGTGCTGTCGAACTGGCGCAAGCACGGCGAGGATCGCAGCGCGACCACACGCGGCTGGCGGATCGACTGGTTTTCGAGTGCCGCGATGTTTCCGGACTGGACCGAGTACGGCGACCAGGCGTGCTTGTGGCGATGGCCGCCGACGTATGAGCCGCTGTGGGTGTACCTGCCCGGTACGTGGCTCTTGCGGGAGGGCTGGAGGGAGCAAGGGGCGACCATCTCGTGCCACGAGGTTCCCTCGGCGAACCGGTGAGTGCTGCTGGGGCGCGCGTGTTGCCGGCGGCGTGATGCGCGCCGCGCGCAGAGGTCGAGCCGGGGCCGAACCCGGTCACGGGGCGGTGATCGACCACAGGTACCAGACGACGCCGCCCAGGGCGTCGCGGACGACGAGCGCCAGGGTCCCAGCGTGCGAGTCCTCGGGCTCGACGCGCAGGTAGGAGCGCGGCAGGTCGAAGTCGTGCATGGTGCCGCAAGAGGTGAGCCAGTTGATGTTGTAGCTGTCGTCCAGCTGGACGGCGAACGGGATCCGCGTGCCCGGCGCGACCGACAGCTGGGTGATCGCCAGGCCGTCCATGCCGTCGAGCGAGATCGGATCGACCACCGGGTTGTCGGCGTGCTCGCCCAGCCAGACGACCTTGTAGGCGACCTCGCCGGTATCGGCGAACACCATGCGGACCCGCAGGGGGACAGGCGCATCGGCGGCGAGGCCGAGCTCGACGCGCGCCGGGGCGAGCTGGTCGTCGGGCGGCGCCGTGACCGTCCAGTGCCCGGCGGGCCGGGCGAGCGCGGCGTCGAGGCCGCTCGGCGAGACGACCGAGGCGGTATCCGGATCGCGGTCGCTCGGCGGCTGGGCCTTGCGCCCGACCAGGGCGTCGAGCACGGCGGTCTCGCCGGAGGCGATGCGCGAGGGGGTGCTGCGGACCGCGATCACGCGGTCGTGATCGAGCTCCCAGGCGGCGTCGACGTCCTGGGTGCAGGCGGCGAGCGCCACCGCGAACGCCGCGCAGGTCCTCATAACACCGCTCGCAAGCCGGCCGCCGGCAACAGCGGCAGCGACTCGAAGGCGCTGCGCTGCGAGTAATCGTAGCTATAGAAATACGTCACGACGCTACGATCGAGATAGACATTCTGCACATCGAGGTAGATCAGCATCTGCGCTGGCCCCCACGTCCAGGCGTAGTCGACGCGCACGTCGAGCTGGTGGTGGATCGGCGCGCGATCGGAGTTGACCGGGCCGTAGAGCGGCAGATGGAGATTGCGGTCGCTATCGAACTCCGAGCCGGTGGCCGGGGTGAACGGCAATCCCGAGTACAGCTGGAACCGGCCGCCGAGCTGCCAGCGGCCGCGCTTCCAGCTCAGCGCGGCATTGAGGCTGTGCGTCTGATCGTAGTCGAACAGACGCGAGGCGCCGCCCGGGGTATCGACGCGCTCCGAGCGCGAGTAGGAGTAGCCCAGCCAGCCAAACCATGGGCCGCCGTGGAGCATGCCGAGCAGCTCGGCGCCCTTGCTGGTGCCGCGGCCGGTGTTGCCGAGCGAACCGTCGGTGTTGTGGGTGATGAGCTGTGTCCGGTCAGTGTAGTACAGCGAGCCCTGGAGACGGACGCCGAGGATCGGCGTGTACTCCACGCCCCAGGTCAGCTGACTGGAGTGCTCGGACTTCACGTCCTTCTGGAGGAACTCGGACTGGAACTCCGGGGGGCGGCGATAGCCACCGGCGCCGAACCGCGACGACAGGTTCTCGGCCAGCTTGACCTGGAGCTCGCCGCGCGGCTGGAGCGCGAGCTCGCTCGGCCGGGCAAAGTAGTCGGCGCGCAGGCCGAGCGTGAGGCGGACGCGCGGATCGAAGCTCGCGGCGATCGAGCTCCACGCCGCGTAGTCCGGGTACCACACCGAGCCCTTGAACGTGGTCGTCGTATCCTTGGGATCGTAGGCGGGGAATGGCTCGCCCTCGCGGCGCTCGAGCGGAATCGCCAGGTCGACGTGCGAGTAGCCGATCTGCGCCTCGGCGCCAGCGCTCCACACCACGTCCTGGAGGCCCGCCGCCGCCGGCATCGCGCGCGCCACCGTGGCGCGCGGCGTGATCAGCGGGCCGGTGACGTTGAGCCGCTGGTACAGCCCGACCTCCGCGTTGAGCTGCGAGATCATCCCCGACAGCGCGAGCGTGGATTGCCACTCGCCCGCATGATATTTTGCCGCGGCGGTCAGCCGGAGAAACCGGGTCAGGGTGTAGAACCGCTTCGAGCCGGCGTCCTGCTCCTTGGTGGTGAGCAGCTCGAACACGTCGTCGGTGCCGACGCTCGACAGCGAGAGGTTCCACCGCGCGTTCAGCTCGTGGTCGATGCGGAGCTGCTCGTCCCAGTAGTTTGGCACCGTGGTCAGCGAGAGGTCGACGCTGTCGGGGATCACCAGCGGCAAGATGAAGTCGATGACCGAGCGGCGGACCGCGAACATGTAGCGCGTGTGCGCGCCGATCGGCCCCTGCGCGCTCAGGCCGCCGTCGATCAGCGAGACCTCGGCCTGCTCGCTGCGGGTGTCGCTCCCCGGCCGGGTGGTCAGCTGGACGATCCCCGAGGACGATCGGCCATACGACACGTCGAACCCGCCCGGGATGAAGGTCAGCGACTGGATCGACTCGGCGGGGACGACGGCGCGGATGCCGAGCGGGTGAAACAACAGGGGGATCTCGAAGTCGTCGATCAGCACCTTGGAGTCCTGGGGCGACGAGCCGCGGATCACGACGCCGGAGTAGCCGAGCGGGATCTGCAGATTGACGACCCCCGGCATCGCGGTGAGCGCGCGCACGACGTCGCCGCCGGTGCCCGGCAGGCGCTGGAGCTCCTCGCGATCGAGCTTCGCGGCGCCCGCGGCGGGGGTCGGTGCCTGGCCCCCGACCTCGATCCGCTCGGTGCCGAGCTCGAGCAGCACGACGTCGTCGATCCGCGCGCCGGTCACGCTGGCCAGCGCGCTGGCGTAGCGCGCCGAGCTGACGACCAGCGCCGTGCCGGCGGGCGCGGTGACGCGGAACCGGCCGTCGCGATCGGTGGTGACCGGCTCGCCGGGGCCATCCCCGGTCACCGTGGCGCCGGCGACCGGGCGACCCAGCGCATCGATCACGCGGCCGGTCGCGGTGATGACCGGCGCCGGCGGAGGCGCGGTCGGGTCGGCCGAAGGCGGTGGCTGCGCGCTCGCCGCCGGCCCCCACAGCCCAACCCCCACGGCCAAGCTGACCAGCGTGCGCCCAGACTGCATGTACGCACGCAGCGTAACACCCGCGCGCGAGCGCCGTGCCTCGCCGAAGCGCGCCGTCACCAGCCGCGCCCGCGGCGCCAGAAACCTGACAGATCGCGAGCAAGTTTCCATGACCTGGCTTGCGCGCGAGGGAGATCTGCAGATCGATCTCGGGCGATTGATCCCGCGCGGGTTGTGCGCGAAGACCATGCGGTGCTCGCGATCGATCTGACGGGAAAACGCGCATGGGTCGCCGGGGTCGCCGACGAGCGCGGGTTCGGATTCGCGATCGCCAAGGCGCTCGCCGCGGCGGGGGCGACGGTCTCGATCGCGACCTGGCCGCCGCTGCTCAAGCTGCTCCAGCTCCGGCTCGCGCGCGGCCGGCTCGACGAGGCGCTCGCGCTGCCGGGCGGCACGCAGCTCGCGTTCGCCCAGATCCAGCCGCTGGACGCCGCGTACGACTGCCTTGCCGACGTGCCCGCCGAGGTCCGCGACCACCGCCGCTACCGGGACCTTGGCGACTTCACGATCGCAGGGCTCGCCGCCGCGGTCGCCGCGTCCGGCGGCGTCGATCTCGTGGTCCACAGCCTGGCCAATGGTCCGGAGGCACGATGCCCCCTGCTCGGGACCTCGCGCGCTGGCTACCTCGCGGCGGTCTCGGTCTCGGCGTACTCCCACGTCTCGCTGGTCCGCCAGCTCGGACCGCACATGCGCCCCGGCGGGTCGTTCGTCGCGCTGTCGTACCTGGCCGCTGCGCGCGCGATCCCCGGCTACGGCGGCGGGATGTCGTCGGCCAAGGCCGCGCTCGAGTCCGACGCGCGCGTGCTCGCCTACGAGGCTGGCCGGCGCTGGGGCCACCGCGTGAACGCGATCTCGGCCGGGCCGTACGCGTCGCGCGGCGCCGAGGCGATCGGCCCGATCGACCAGATGATCGCGCACACCTCGCGGATGTCGCCGTTGCCCCGGGCGATCACCGCCGAGCAGGTCGCGATGGCGGCGGCGTTCCTGTCGAGCGGGCTCGCGAGCGGCATCACCGGCACCGTGATGTACGTCGATCACGGATATGCCGCGATGGGCGCGCCGCCGCGCGAGGCCGTGCCGTGAGCTTCCCCCAACGCGACCTGCCCCATCACAAGGCTTCGTACGCCTCGCTGGTGATCGTCAGCGTGTAGTCGAACCACTCGTTGCGCAGCGTCGCCCAGGCGGGCTCGCAGCGCGCCATTGTGCACCCGGGCCCGAGCTCGACGCGCACCGCGCCGCGCAAGGCGCTGCCCGGCCGCGTGAATACCCGCGCGCCCAGCTGGCCATCGCGCCAGGTCTCCTCGACGGTCTCGCCGTCGAGCTCCCCGCGGACCACGCCGGCGTACGCGGGCTCGGCGGGCGGCGGCAGCCGCTTGAAGAACACGCGGTGGACGTCGACCACGACGTCGCGCGGCGAGAACGGCAGCGCCGGCCCGTAGAACTGGACGAACTCGATGCGATCGCCACGGTGCGTGAGGGTAAATAGTTTCACGTTCATCGGCCCGAACCCGATGATCAGCAGCGTGTCGCCCTGCTTCTGCAGCACGGCGTCGAGCTCGCCGTCGACCGGCTTGCCGTCGTGCTGCGCGTGGATCGCCAGGTGCTGGCGAACCATGAAGTCGTGCGGCAGCGTGCCGGGGTCGTGCAGCACGCACGGATAGTCCGCGGGCGCGGCCGTCGAGACCACCGTGCTGCGCGCCGGGTGGCTACAGGCGACCAGCCAGCCGAGCGCCACGGCGATCGCGGCCCGGGCGATCACGGGGCGATGCCGGGGCTGGCAAGCCGCGGCCCGGCGAGCGCCGCCAGCACGAGGCAGAACACCAGGCTGTACGTCACGCCCAGGGTCACCGTGATGCCGAGCGCGGCGAGCCCCGGGCTCGCGCTCAGGCCGAGCAGGCCGAACGACAGGATCGTCGTGATCGCCGCGGTGAAGATGCTGACCATGGTCCGCGCAGATTCCTCGAGCGTCTCGGTGGTGTCGACGAAGAAGATCCCGAAATCGACGCCCATCGAGATCACCAGCAAGAGCGACATCACGTGCAAGATCGTGAGCGGCGTGCCGGCGGCGACCAGCGTGCCGACCGTGGCCACGCAGGCCAGCAAGGCGGGCGCCAGCGCGACCAAGGCCTTGCGCGCGCTGCGGTAGCGCGCCAGCAAAAGGCCGAAGATCGCCGCGAACCCGAGCCCGGACGCGACGACCGTCCGGATCCGCACGCCGCGAAACAACTCGATGATCGTCTCCGAGGGCACGATGATCGCCGCGCTCGGCGCCAGGGCGCGCAGCGCCGCCGGATCGGCAGCGCCGGTCAGCGGGAACACCGCGATCGGCGTCGCGGCCGCGGGCAGCCACGCGGTCAAGAGCGGCGCGATCGGCGAGCGCCGCAGATCGGCGAGCGTGAGCAGCGCCGGCGCCGGCGCGGCGAGCACATCCCAGAACGGCTGGAACGCTTCGGGCACGAAGTCGAGCTCGGTCATGATCCGGCGGATCCGCGGGATCGCCTCGCGCGCCGCGGCGAACCGCGCGAGCTGCTCGGCGCGGCTCGGCACCAGCCGGCCGAGCGGCACGAACGCCGCGACCTGCCCCGCGGCGCGCGCGCGCTCGAGCTCGGCGGTGGCGTCGCCGACCGCGGTGAGCAGCGCGTCGTCGGACGCCGCGGTGACCACCGCGAACGCGCTCGCCATCGGCCCGAGCCGCGACCGCACCGCGCGATCCTCGACGACGTGCGGCCCGGCGTCGCTGACCAGCATGCCGACGTTGTCCGAGAACTCGGCGGCCCACGCCGCGGCGATCGCCGCGACGATGACCACCGCGAGCCCGAGCCGCCGCCAGCGCCGGCTCCACGCCGTGCGCGTCACGCGGACCAGCAGCGCCAGCACCGAGCGATCGACGAGCGCGAGCGTGCGCGGCGCCCGGTAGCGCGCCGGCATCCACGGCGGGACGATCCAGTAGGTCGCCGCCATCGACGCGACGATCGCGATCATCGAGAACACCGCCATCTGGCGCAGCCCCGGCAGCCCTGACGCGGCGATCCCGATGAAGCCGATGATCGTCGTGATCGCCCCGAGCACCAGGCTCGGCGCGACGCGGTTCATCGTGACGGCCGCTGGCACCGTGGGCGTGAGCACGAAGTGCGCATAATAGTGCTCGACGTAATCGAGCCCGACGCCGAGCAGCGACGTGCCGAACGCGATCGTGATGCCGTGGATCTCGCCGAACATCGCCTGGCAGGCGAGCACCGCCACCGCGCTGCCGAACATCATCGGCACCAAGCCCAGCGCGATCATGCGGATCGAGCCAAACAGCAGCAGGAACACGGCGAGGATCCCGATCGTCGACAGGATGCCGATCCGGTTCACGTCGCGCTTCATCTGCGCTTCGGAGGCGATCGCGAACTGCGCCGTGCCGGCGGTCTGGAGCACCGCCTGCGGCGCGGCGCGCGCGATCCAGCCGTCGAGCACGCCGCGAAATCGCCGCTGCGCCTCGCTGTCGAACGGCGACGAGCGGGTCTCGACGAACACGAACGCGTGGCCGCGGTCGGCCGTCATCAGGACGCCGCCGTCGTCGGTGAGCGCGTCGCCCTGCGCGGCGCGCAGCGTGGCCAGCGGCTGCCACATCCCGCCGAGCGGATCGCGCGGCGCGGCGTCGCGCACCACGACGCCGGCGGGGCTCCCCAGCTGGTCGCGCAGCCGCGCCAGCCGCGCGCGCAGCGCGTCGTCGGTGTAGGCGTCACGTGGCAGGAAGGTCGTCGCCGGCCACGCGCGGAGAAACCCGAGCACCGCGGCGACCTCGGCCTCGGTCAGCCCGCTGCGCGCGACGGCGACATCGGGCTGGTCTCCCAGAAACGCCAGCAGCGCGTGCGTCAAGTCGCGCAGCCGGTCCGGCGCCGGGCCCGGCGCGCCCGGGGAGAGATCCAGGGACAGATCGAGGATCATCACGCGCGCGAGCTCGGTCTGGGCGAGCAGCGCCGCGATCTGCGCGCCGCGGTTGGCGCCGTCGTCGGGCAGGAACTCGGTGATCTTGGTCGTGAACCGCAGGTGGGGCACGGCCGCGGCAAAGCCTGCCGCGGTCGCGAGCACCACCACGGCGGTCGCGGCGCGCCGGCGCCACGCCGTCACGGCGCTCCGAACGCGGTCGCGATCTCGGCGTCGGACACGCCGGCGTCGCGGACGGCCGCGGTGAGCTGGGTGTCGGTGGTGTCGCCGCTGGCCTCGGCGATCTGCAGCGACACCAGCTCGGCCTTGTGGCCGATCACGACCACGCGGTGGACCAGCGCGCGCAGCGACGCGGCCCTGGGCGTCAGCGCGAGCGCCCACCAGTCGTGCGCGCTGCCGTACAGCCCGAGCTCGAACGCGCCCTCGAGCGCTTTGCGATCGCCGCGCAGCAGCGTGGGGAAGATCAGCGCGAACGCCCGCAGATCCTTGGTCTTGTCGAGCGGGATCTCCTCGGTGCGATCCGCCGTGCGCAGGCGCAGCGAAGTGGCCGTCAGCACCGCCGCCTGGGGTCTGGGCGCGAGCGTGATGCGCGCGATGCCCCGGGCGCGGTCGAAGTAGATCGTGCCGGTCGAGTGCAGCGGCCGGGCGAGCAGCGCGACGTGCTTGTCCTCGCTGAACTGACAGCGCAGCCGATCGAACGCGAAGTACGCGAACACCGGATCGAGGGCGCGGCCGCGCGCCGGCTCGCCAGAGACCAGCCCGGCCGGGGGCCGCGGCTCGTCGGCCGCGGCAGACCCGCACGGTGCGCCGCTCGCGATCACCGCGAGCGCGATGGCGCACCACGCGCGCCGGCCGGGAATCATCGATCGGTCTGCGCGGCAGCGGGCTGGAGTGCCGGCGCGCCGGCGCCATCGAGCAGCGCCTCGATCGCGACGATCACGTCGTCGATCGTGCGCAGCTGGCGGAGCTTGGACTCGTCCAGCGCAAGCCCGGTGGTCTCCTCGACCTTGACGGCGAGATCGATCGCGTCGAGGCTGTCGAGCTCGAGATCCTCGATCAAGCGCGCCTCCGGCTGCACCCTGGCTGCGTCGAGCTCGAACAGCTCCTTCATCATCCGCTGGATGTTCCGCAGGATCTCGGCTTTGGACGATGGTTCCATGGACGCTGGCTAGTGTAGTGAGTGACACTCCGAATACAAGCTCGAACCACCCTCGTCCCGAGGGCCGAGCCAGGTGCCAACGAAGCGAGCAGTGCATGGCGGGTCGTCGAAGACGCGTTCCCAAGCAGTACCATCAGGTCCACCAGCTCGCGTTCTCACCGCGGCTGTTCCAGGCTGCGATGGCAGCGCGCAACATGGGAGTCTTGGCGGCGGTGCACGCGGCGCAGATCGATGGATGGTGCCCGCCGAGGTCGCCTCCACGGCCGGCGTGTCGCGCTATGCGGCGCGCGTGCTGCTCGAGGCCTGGCTCGCGCTCGAGCTGGTCGCGCACGAGGCCGGGCGTGACCGGCCCTGCACTGCGGCACGAGCCGCAGGTACCACTCGCAGGACTTCCTCGACCTGATCGCGAGTGTGGGACTGCGCGTCGCGACCGACGAGGCCATCGCCATGAGCCACACGCTGCTGACCTGCGTGGCGCGGGCGTGAAGCAATCCTGAGGCAGGCCTGACGCAGGCCTGAGTCAGGCGTTGCCGGCGGCGGCGCGCCTCTGCTCGACGAACTCGACCAGGTGCTGCACCGAGCGAAACGCGTCGCGGGTTTCCTGATCCTGGCTGACCGCGACGTCGTACTTGCGCGCGATCGCGGTCGCGAGCTCGAGCGCATCGATCGAGTCGAGGTTGAGCCCGCCGCCGAACAGCGCATCGGTATCCGAGATCGACGCCGGATCGACGTCTTCGAGCTGGAGGGCTTCGACGATGAGCTGCTTGATCTCTTGGCGCAGGTCGGGCGGTGTCACGGGCGATCTCCGAACGGTTGCTGCGCAGAGTACCCCAACAGATCGCGGTAGCGCTGCTCGATCGCGCGCGACATCACCCGGCTGTCAGCCGGCGGATCGATCGTCGCGAACGGCTCGACCGTGAGCACCGCCATGTGGTCGGCGACCTTCCAGATCGGCAGTCCCTTGGAGAGCGCCGCCGGCACGCACGTCAGCTTCAACAGGACGATCGGCACCTTGGCGCGCCGGGCGAGCTCGAACGCGCCGCGGTGAAACGCGTGCAGCTCGCCGCCGGCCGGCGACCGCGTGCCCTCGGGAAACACCAGCACGTCGAACCCCATGCGCAGCCGGTCCTCGCAGTCGCGCAGGACGTGGATCCCGGTGGGGACCAGGCCGCACGCGCGCACCACGCGGGCCAGCAGCGGATTGTCGGCGAACCCGGTGCGGGCCACCGCCACGACGTCCGGGAACAGCGATGAGATCGACGTCACGTCGCAGAGCGTCGGGTGATTGGCGACCAGCACGACCGGCGTCGCGCCCGGGCGCAGGCGGATCGCCGAGCTCGTCCGGTGGTACAGCCTCAGCGCGCGCATCACGAAGTGGAACACGCCGAACCCGCGCCGCATCGCGCGATGGCAGCGCCGGATCTTGTCGGCGCGTGAGCCCGGCCACAGCGCGACCAGTGGAAACCACAGCCACCCGACGAGCAGCACCCCCGACCAGAACCCGGCGAAGCACA
>Ga0302321_100003081_pt1 | contig 14264 bp, 13 predicted proteins | sample Fen_T0_1_FD_202505 | JGI IMG/M metagenome (GOLD analysis project Ga0302321, IMG submission 202505) | Peat permafrost microbial communities from Stordalen Mire near Abisko, Sweden - Fen_T0_1 | ecosystem: Environmental > Terrestrial > Soil > Wetlands > Permafrost | place: Sweden: Abisko...
TTGCGCGAAGGCGAGATCGCAGCCGTCGCCGCAGAAGTGGCGCAGCTCTCCGCCTTGGCGCACAATCTCGGGCAGCTCATCAAAGTGATCGTTGAAACCTGCTACCTTCCGGAGTCGTGTCTGTTGCCCGCGCTGCAAATTTGCGAAGATGCCGGGGCGGATTTCATCAAAACCTCCACCGGCTTTGGTTCTGCCGGCGCGAAAGCCGAACACCTCGCCCTGTGGGCGAAAAACCGACGCGGCAACATCCAACTCAAAGCCGCCGGCGGCATCAAAACCCTCGCCGACGCCCGGACGTTGCTCACCGCCGGTGCCACGCGTCTCGGCACTTCGAGTGCCGCTGCCATCGTGGCCGAAGCGCGTGGGGCCGCACCTGCCGGAAAATCCACTGGGGCGTATTGAGTTTTTCGGCACGCGGCACAGAAACGTTGCCACCCCGTCACTGTTTTGCCGCCTTGAGCCGGTTTTGGCCAAGATCACGCTCCTATTGGCAACCGACAGCAAAACGCTGTTTTCCGCCATACCAACCGATCTACTCTAAACCCACAACGATAACGACAACGGGCAACCCGACTGGCCGCAACGAATTCGCCTCACCACATGTCAGCAGACTTGTTGATGTCGAACACCACCGTCTCCTTGATACGAGCGAAAACCTTCTCCCCGTTTTTTGTCGCCGGCTGATAGCGCCAGTTTTTGACGCAGGTAACAGCCGCCCAGCCAAAACCCTCCTGGGTGGCAGAAATCACACGCGGAAATAACGGGCGCCCGGCCCGATCGATGACAAACTCAATCTCTGCCTGTCCAGACACACCGTCACTGCGCAAAATCCATGGATAAGCCGATGGCGGCTGGCGGATCGGCGCAGGCTTTTTGTCCAATTCACCAACCGCGTAAACGGCAGGCTTGGGCTTCTTAAGTTCAGCGAGAACTTCGAGTGCCGCGGGATCCAAAGTAGGTTTCGCCAGAAAATCAAAACGCACTTTAAGCGTGGACATCATCGGCCGACCGTTGACGCGCGGAGCAAGAAACTCGATTGCCTCAATATCCGCCTGTAACGCATTCGCGTAAGCGGGATCGCTCGCCCCCACCGTGCTCAGAAAAATCGCGCGGCCTGAATAGTCGACAGTAAGACTGATTTCTGCCCATCCAGCACGGCCAGCCAACAGGGCTTCGTAGGGATAGGCGGGGCTGTAAGCGCGGGAAGGCTGAGCCCTGATATCAGTCGTGCCTTGACCGACCGCGTGCGGCAGAAACGTCGACGAACACAACAAAACACCCAAGCACATTCCCAAGAACGCGTGTTTTATTGATTGACCGAAATCCTTGCTGGCCATTCCAGCCACCTCAGAGATCGCGCACAGGCTTCGTGGAGAATGCATCGAGATAATATTCATTTCAGCGTTCCGCGATAAGTTCTTCATCAGCTTAAAAAAGGCAAGGCCGGCTTCCCGCCGGCCTTACCCGATTCCAAAAACAACACACCAAATTAAATTTCGTTATTAATCAGATGCAGCCAGTTTGCGTGCATCAAAGAGCACGGGGACCGACATACGCACATCGACTTTCTGCCCATTCTTTGTCGGTGGCTGAAAACGCCACTGCGCCACAGCGATCGCGGCTGCCCAGCCAAAGTCCGTCTGAGTCGCGGAGACAATCCGGGGGCAAACCACATTACCCTCAGCCGTAACCACAAATTCGATCTCGGCCTGACCGGTCAGACCATCTTCTTTCAAAGCACGCGGATAAACGGGCGAATCCTGACTCACCGCCTTTGGACGCTGGTCGATATCAGCCAAAGTGAGAATTGCAGGCTGTGCCTTGCGAAGCTCCGCGAGCACCCGGCGTGCATCGGCCGGAAGAGAGGCTTCACCGTCAAATTTGAAAGTCAGCTTCGAGGACGCCATGGTCACATGTTTATCCTTCTTGGCCGGTGAAAAGAGATTGGCCTCCACCATCGCCACCGCCGCCTTGGCGAAATCCGAATCGCTCGCACCCGACGGATTCGTGAACAAAGGCCGACCGGCATAATCAATCACAAAACTGGCCTCAGCCCAGCCCGCTTTCCCCCCGATAAGCATCTCGTAAGGGTAAACTATGTTCATCGCACGTTTGGGTTGGGCCACGATGGATGATTGAACACCGGTCCCGTCACTATCGATCGTGGCGCCGGCTACGGCCCACACGCTGGTCGTCAGTGCAATGCCACAAAGTGCAATCGCACCACACAGGCTACTGAAGATTCTGGATGATTTCATTTTTGGAGGGGCTGAATCACACTCAATCCTTTGAATGCGGTCTGGCCTTACTAATGTTTCGACTAGGGGCAGGAAAACTTTCGGGCTTTGACAACTCAATTTTGTGACAGGTAAAAACCCTAGTCGTAAACCCTAAACACCTCATTACCCTAAATTTTCCAAATTTTTAGCCACCGGACTTTGTCCTACCTTTTCGAATACACGTACAAGAAGAGTGAATACAAACGGTAGGCGACCGCTCCGCAAAAAAACCGCAAAACTCACCATTTAGCGGTGCCGCCAGACGCCCAAATACCACGGAAAACTTCGCGAGGTGTTGTTTTGCCTTTATCGGACAGTTGTATCTGCTCACGACATGCTGACAAAGGCAGAAATCAACCGGCTCCGCTCCCTGCGTGACAAAAAACACCGCGATGAAGCCGGCCTGTTCATCCTCGAAGGCGAGAAAGTCGTTACCGAACTAATTACGACAGGCCATCCCCTGCTGGAACTCTACGCCACCGCCGCCTGGATGCCACCGCCGTCCATAGCACAACCTTCCGTCACCCACCTCGTCACCCCGGAAGAAATGGCCCGTATCAGCCATTTCCCTACACCCTCAGCCGTGCTCGGCATTGGGAAAATCGAACGCCCGCCGCTCGACCCAGCAACGCTCAACCACGGCCTCACCCTGCTGCTCGACGGCATCCAGGACGCCGGCAACCTCGGCACGCTTCTGCGCATCGCCGACTGGTTTGCCTTCGACCGCGTCGTGGCCTCGACCGACAGTGTCGATATTTTCAACCAAAAGGTGATCCACGCCAGCATGGGCTCCTTCAGCCGGGTGAAGTTTTTCAACGCCGATCTGTCAGCCGCCCTCGCCACTGCAAACGTGCCCGTGCTAGGCTGCGATCTTGGCGGTGACGACGTGCACACGCTGCCGCCGTTGCGTAACGCAATTGTAGCAATCGGCAGCGAAGGGCGCGGCCTTTCGCCGGCCGTGCGCGCACGGGTAACCCGTTTTGTTACCATCCCACGGTTCGGCTCAGCCGAATCACTCAACGCCGCCGTCGCCGCCGCCATCGTCTGCGACAACCTACGCCGGACAGCGGCCCAAGCTCGAACGCAGAGCTAAAAGCACAGCTCAATTGCCATCAACCAGCAGTTTTAGGAAGCAAGCCTGTACGTTTGCATTTTCCCCCCAACCCGGCAAAGATGCGCCTTCCATGAAAAAATACATCGTCGAATTCATTGGCACCTTCTTCCTCGTATTCACCGTTGGCATGGCCGTTCGCGGCGGGGCCGAACCCGTCGCCGCCGCTCTTGCCATTGGCTCCTCCCTGATGGTTATGATTTTTGCGGGCGGCCATATTTCCGGCGGCCACTTCAACCCCGCCGTCACGCTAGCCGTCACGCTTCGCGGCAAAGCCACCTCAAAGGACCTCATTCCCTATTGGGCGGCCCAACTGCTCGCAGGTTTCGTCGCCGCGCTGCTCGTCAACGCCCTCTTCAACGGCAAACCCGCGAGCCCCGCACTCCACGGCACGATGCCATCGCTCATCGTGGAATTTCTCTTCACCTTCGCCCTCGCCTGGGTCGTCCTCAACACCGCCACCGCCAAAGGTACCTCGGGCAATTCCTTCTATGGCCTGGCGATTGGTTTCACAGTGGTGACCGGTGCGATCGCCGTCGGCGGTATTTCTGGTGGCGCGTTCAACCCTGCCGTCGGTCTTGGCGTCTTCATGATGGGCCTGGAAAAAGTCCAGCAACTCGGCGTCTACTTCGTGGCAGATCTCGCTGGCGGGCTCGCCGCCGCCCTCGCTTTCAAAGCCGTCAACAACCCCGAATAAACAACCTCTTCAAAGCTCTAAGCTCCCAGGCCGCGCCACATGCGCGGCCTTTTTTGTGCGATTCAAACCCGCAAGATCCGTCCTCCGCTATTTGTACCTTAAAGACTGTTATGTCATCTATTAAATGACAAGTTCAAGAAGCCTAAATCTTCACTGTGCACTCTCAAAAAAATAACTTATGAATGTTTGTCATTTAATAGATGACAAACGGTCCGCTCAAGGATGTGAATTTTGAGCCGGGCCGGGCCGAGCGATTATTTCCGATTCGTGCGAAGCTTGGGATGAATGCGGCGACAACCCGCGGCCTAAAGACCGAGTGCGTTCCTGAGGCCGGTCGCACCCTTCCAGCCGAGGAGGTAGTCGATCGCGGCGTATTCGTTCGCGGCCACGATCAGCCAAAATACCAACCGGTAGCTGAGCTTTACGGTTTTGTGCCGAAATAGGCGTTGCGCCAAAAATGCACCGGGCCAACCACCGAGCAGCTCCAACAAATGCAGTGCGTTTTCAGGCACGCGCCAGGCGCCAGCTTCAGCCTGTCGCTTGTCGATCCACTGCGCGATAAAGGCCACCAAAGAGATCGCCGAGGCGACGGCCGCCACCAAGATCGGCTCGCCAAACCCCTCCAGCCGCACCAAAGCGATGACCGGCGCGACCAACAATGCGGCCAGAAAAAAGACGTGTCCCGAGTGAAGGCCGGCACGACCGGCCGGCTTCTCACTCTGACGGTTACCCGAACCGCCGCTCACCGGCTTATCGCCGCGCGCCACGATGCAGACGGCTCGCGGGTTTCGCAGCAGCGGCAACGGTATCGGCCATCGCTTTTTCGTCGAACAGCGCGGAGTAGATGTACGGGAAGCCTTCGATCTTTTTGCGTTCGATGGCGGCTCCAATGAAGCGTTCGATCGAACGTGCATCACGCACGTTGTCCTCGGTCACGAGAGTGAAGGCGTCGCCGGTGTTCTGTGCACGGCCGGTGCGTCCGATGCGGTGAACGTAATCTTCAGGGTTTTCCGGTACGTCGTAGTTAATGACGTGCGACACGCCAGCGATGTCGAGGCCGCGCGCCGCAATATCGGTCGCGACGAGCACTTCGAACTTGCCGCTCTTAAAGCCTTCGAGCGCATCAACGCGTTCGCGCTGACTACGGTCGGAGTGAATCACACCAACAGAATGATCCTTTTGCAGACGGCGCGCGATGCGGTCGGCACCGAACTTAGTGCGAGAGAAAATCAACACGCTCTTATAATCAGTCTGCTTGAGCAGCGCTTCGAGCAGGTCAAATTTTTGCGATTCCACGACGGGATAAAACGCGTGGGCAATCGTCTCGGCCGGCGAACGACGCTGACCGATTTTAACTTCAACCGGTTCGCGAAGAGCCCAACCTGCCAGCGAGGCGAGTTCAGGCGGCATCGTGGCGGTGAAGAACAAAGTCTGACGCTCTTTCGGGCATTTCTGTACGATGCGTTTCACGTCGGGCAGAAAGCCCATGTCGAGCATGCGGTCGACTTCGTCAAGTACGAGGATGTCGATCGTATCGAGGCGCACGTCGCCTTGCTCCATGTGGTCGAGCAAGCGGCCAGGGGTGGCGGCGAGCACATCCATGCCGCGATGGAGGTCGTCGCGTTGTTTGCCGTATCCAACGCCGCCATACACGACGGTGACACGGAGGTCGGTGAACTTGCTGAATTTCTTAAACGCTTCCTCAACTTGGAGCGCGAGCTCGCGTGTGGGTTCGAGGATGAGGCAGCGCAGTTTGCCATGGCCGGCAAGGAGCTGAAGAATGGGGAGCGCGAACGCGGCCGTTTTGCCGGTACCAGTTTGAGCGGAGCCGATCACATCGCGGCCGGCAAGCACCATCGGGATGGCTTGTTGCTGGATGGGCGTTGGTTCGGTATAGCCCATTTCCTGCACGCCAAAAGCGAGCGAGTCGTTGAGGCCGAGCTTGGTAAATGGAGTGTCCATCTTCGGCACATTGGCCGGTGGGACAAAGGCGGGCGTGAGCTCGGGCTCGTAACGCGGAGGAAGCGGACGCACGGGTTCGTCGCGATGGTGTTGGGAGCGAGGTCCGCCCTGACCACCCCGGGAACTGTATTGGCCGCCTTGGCCTTGTCGCGGTCTGCTTTGCGAATGGGCGCTGGAGCCTTGTGAGCTGGCGCTATGACCGCCGCGGCCGCCTTGGCCTTGACCGCTTTGTTTCGGGCCTCGTGACGACGATGGCGAATGACCTTCAGACCGTTCTTGGCGCTCTTGTGGCGGGCGCGGTTTGTACGGTTTCTTCGCAGGCGCCGAGGCAGCGCGAGGCTGGCTGTGGGCGTGCGAGGATGCAGGTTTTGGTTTTTCGGACTTCGATTCCGCGCCGATGGTTTTGCGTATTTTAGCGAACAGCTTCCGCAGCATAGTAGTTAGATTGAAAGGGGCAGCGTCTTCACACCGGGCGCGCTTTGCAACCACGGATGTTGTGCAGCGGCCTAGCGGCGGTCTTTGCGGAAAAACTCTTCAGCCACGGGAATGGCGTCTTCGTGCGCGAGGATCCAATCGCCCGCGACTTCCGGGTCTTTGTGCATCCAGGCACGGAGTGCTTTGGTGAGCGCGGACTTTTTTTCCTCACCTTCGGGGAAAGCGAGTGCGGCTTCGGCCATGCCTTCGGGATCGGTGCGCGACCAGCCGGAAAGCACGGACTGAAAGGCGTTTTGACGGGCTTCGGGATCTAAAATGCGAATGGCTGCGGCGCAGGCTTGGTCGGGCTGGTTGCGACCCCATTCATGGAAGGCGGCAATGGTCAGATCGCGGCGGATTTTTCGATCACTGTTAAGCGCGTAGTCGGCCGCCATCACGTAGGAACCGGCTTTTTGCAGGCCGGTGATGAGCCGGTAGCCGAACTCGCGGGCTTGTTCCGGGTCAACAAAAGAGAGTTCGCGGGTGCGGAGAATCGCGCCCTGCGGATCAACGGCGGCGAGTTGCTCGAGGGCCGCAATCTCGGTTGGAGTGGCCTGCGTGGTTGTGGGGCGAGACGAAACGCGCGGCAAATTGGCGTTTTTTAATGGATCGTCTTCGACGGACTTCGGGTGAAAAGAATAGCCCCACCAGCCGAGGCCGGTGAGGCCGATGACAACAAGATAACCCCGGGCGCGGCGGAGCGGACTTCGGCGCGGCGGCGGGGCGATCTGCAATGGTTCGATAACGGGGATCGACACAGGAGCCATCGGAGGCCGGGAGAGGCCTCGATTACGAAAAGGGTCCTGTGTCGGATTCACCACGATGAGGTCAGTACGTTGTTTTCAACCAGTTGTCTTTTGACCAAGTCAACGTGCCGGAGCCGGCGCCCGCTTGCAAGATCGACAGCAAGCTCGCCGGATCATCGACGGTGTACGTGTAGGGCAACGTGGTAAACGTGTTCCACGAGAACGCGATGACTGGCGCTTGAACCGGCCCGAGCGGACTACCGGAGTCGGTGCTGTTGCCGCGAACAGTCGTGGTGGTGCCATCAACGTTGTGCATCGTGTAGATGGTGTCGGTAGCCTTGACCTTGCCGGTGTAGGTCGGATCGGTTACATCGGTTTGATTGTTGCGCAAGGGCCAGAGGCAGTCGACGTACACGGATTTTTCAACGAGGATAGCGCCAGCCTCGGTCGAGATCGTACCGTTGAGCGGCGGGTTGAAGCTGTAGGTGCTGTTCAACGTGGTCTGGAGAGACGTGCTCATCGCGGCAGCACGCGTGTCGCGCATACGTTTCGCAACGAGCGCGGTGGTGTCATCAACGTAGATATTGTAGTCGTGAACCTGCCCGGCGCGGAGACGCGGCACGCAGCGATCCCAGACGTTTTGAAACCACTGATGATGGAACGTCGCAGTGAGCGTGGCGTTGCCGGAGTCGAGCGAGTTGGAACCCATCAGATGTGTTTTATCGTGACCCTGTTGGATCTGGATAATGTCCGCCGTACTAAAACCATTTGTTCGAAGGAAATTGTAGAACGCGTACGAGGACTTGCTGGCTTCGAGGGCGGCAATCTGCTGCCGAACCATGCTGTTGGAGTTAGTCGCGCCGTCATCGCCGACGTATTTACACCAGGACATCGTGACGTACTGGGTGCCCTTCTTCATATCGACAATACCGTCGTAGGCTTTAGTGAACGTGCAGTGATCAATCCAGACGTTGGTAGCGGCGCTGCCGTTGCTGAGATCGATGAAATCCCAGTCGTTTTTATCGTAGTTTCCCTTGGAGGATTCATCCCACTCCCACATTTCGTCGAACTTGAGATTGCGAATAATGATGTTGAACGTGCCCTTGAGGTTGAATGTGCAATGGCGGATGCAAGAGCCATTGGCCGAGAAGATCGTGAGGCCGCCGGCAGAGCCCTTGATGTCCATTTTGCTGACGCCGCTCGTGATCAGTTTTGGATGTAGCAATGGGGTGGCGTGAGCCGTGAACGGAGTGCTGCTGAGGCTTTGCACGGCCGAACCGATTTCGTTCCAGCCGAGGTCGAGGTCGTTCATGATCTCGATGACCTTTACGCCGGTGCCCTTGTTGAAGGAGACGACAGCGGTGGCGAGCTGGAGCGGCGTGGTGACTTGCGCGTAAGCGGCGTTGCCGACGGCAACGATGCCGCCGCCCGTGCAACCCGTGCCGACGGTGGCAAAGCCGGTCAAGTTGTACTTCGAGTTGCCCGTGGTCGAACCAGACGAACTGCTACTCGAACTCGACGAGGAAGACGACGAGCTGCTGGAGGAGCTGGACGAAGAGCTGCTCGACGACGAGGAACTCGAGCTGGACGAAGATGAACTCGAAGAGCTGGAGCTCGACGAAGATGACGACGAACTGCTGCTCGAGGAGGTCGAGGCCGGCACGATCACGGCCACAGAAAGCGACATCTGGCCGCTGCTGGAAGCGGTCCAGCTGGAGGTCGCGGTGCCTGCGGCACTGACGGCCAGCGTGGAGCCGGCACCACCGTTGTTGGTGGTGGAAACGCCCCAACGTTTGGTTTGTGTCGATGCGGGAGTCAGCGTGGAGCTCGATGCACCACTGCAGGCCACGTCAACCAGCCACGAACCAGCCGTTGCCACCGTGGCGCTGGCCGCGACGGTGCTGACGGACGTGCCCGTCTTGGTGATGGCGGTCGGCACGACCTGGTTGGCGCCGCTGAGCGATACCGAACCAGCACTCACACCGTTGACCGCGCCGCCAAACGTCACGGAGACCGTGGCGGTGCCGGAAGCAGGGCTCAGGAGGTAGTAGATCTGGGTTTTATCCAGTGTGCTCGAACCAGCCGTAGCGACAGAACTCGGCACGGCAGTCATGGCGACGCCGCCATAAGTGACCGCCGAAGGAGTCAGCACGGTGCTGCTGGTATCCTCGGTGGCGAGGCTCACGAGCAGGATGCGGTTTGTACCTGTGCCAACGGTATGGGACCAGGTGGCGGAGGACGCGTTGGTGGCGGTCTTGGTGCCGACGGCATCGTAGGCGATGGCGGCCGAGGAGGAGCTAACGGTAAACGCGGTCAAGAAGACCGCGGTAGCCAGCGCGAAAGCGCGCCGGATTTTGAACTGTCGAGGTGTGTATATAGACATGGGAAAATAGTCAGGAAGAATTTAACCAAGAAAAAGAAACCCTCCGGCCATCGTCTAGACGGCCGGAGAGGAATTAGAGTAGCTTAGTAGCTCTCGACGGCGCCGATATCGGTACCGCTCGGAGTGCCGGCGTTGACGAGCTTGCTGGTAGAAACCAGTTTGGCAAAAGTACCGTAGACGATGCTGCCATCACTGTTGCGGCTGAAGCCACCAGAGGGAGCAGTCAAACTCTGGAAGTCAGAGGTCGCGACAGTGAGTGTGCCACCGTTGTTGTCGACCTTGCTGCTGACCCAGAAGATATTGGTCGTGCCGTTGACGGTGCCGTAAAACTTGTCGGAATCGCCCGTGTTGAGTGACACGTTATTGGTGTAGATCGCGGTGCTTCCGCTGCGGAAGTTGAAGTTCGAATTGGTGTTGTTGAACGACGTGTTGTTCCCGACGACGATTGCACCTGGGTTGTTATTGTCGGTGATGCCATGGTGGCCATTATTGAAGGCGATGCAGCGCTTGATGTTGTGGACGACGGCGACGCCGGAGCCGCCAAGCTTAAAGCCGTTCTTGTCGCCGTTGGCCGAACTGGTGCCGTTGCTCAATGTGCCGTTGTTATAAGAGATGCAGCCTTCGATCGTGACGCTGCCGTTGGCGCCCGTGTCGGTCTTGGCGTAGAGGTCCCAGCCGTCATCACTGTTGTTGTGCGAAATGCAGCCGCGGAAGACATTGCCTGGACCGTTGGTGAGTTTACAGGCGAAGCCGTCGGCATTTTCAGCGGTGGCATCAGCGTTGTCGAAAGCGTCGCAGTTGAGGATGAGGTTGTTCGAGGGCCAGTCGGCCATAGCAGTCAGGGTACTGGCGCGGCGGGAGATCTGCAGGCCGGAGTCGCGGTTGCCCTTGAAGATGCAGCGTTCAACGGTGTTGTTGTTACCACCGATCATCATGCCGTTATCGCCGGCGTTCTGGATGATGAGGCCTTTGATGTGCCAATAATTGCCGAAGAGATGGATGCCGCGATTGGCGTCAGCCGTAGCCTGGGCGGAGAAGTCGAGCACCGGAGTCTCGCCCGAATAGGCGAGGATGTTTTTGTTGGCGCTCGCAGTGCCGTTGTTGCCAAAGGCAATCACGATGGTGGCGGAGAGGCTGTAGGTGCCGCCGCGCAGGTAGATCGTGTCGCCAGCTACGGCTTCCGAGATGGCCATGGTCAACGTGGTCGGAGCGGCCAGCGTGCCGGGGTTGGCGTCCGTGCCGGTCGGGGAAACATAGATAATGCTGGCACCCGTGCTGCCCGAACTTGAAGAGGAGCTGCTGGAAGACGAACTAGAGGAAGAGCTCGAAGAACTGGAGCTTGAGGAAGACGAGCTCGAGCTGGACGAGGAGCTGGAAGACGAGGAACTCGACGACGACGAACTGCTGCTCGAAGTCGAAGCCGGTGCGATCACGGCGATCGAGAGCGACATCTGGCTGCTGCTGGAAGCGGTCCAGCTGGAGGTCGCCGTTCCGGCGGCACTGACGGCGAGCGTGGAACCGGCACCACCGGAGTTGGACTGACTTACACCCCAACGTTTGGTTTGGGTCGTAGCAGGCGTCAGCGTGGAGCTCGATGCACCGCTACAAGCCACATCCACCAGCCACGAACCAGCCGTCGCAACCGTTGCACTGGCCGAGAGAGCGGTGATGGATGTACCCGTCTTAGTGGTTGCGGTCGGTACGGCTTGGGCTGCACCGCTGAGCGATACCGAACCAGCGCTGACGCCATTTACCGCGCCACCGAACGTCACAGAGACCGTACCGGTGCCGGAAGCAGGGCTGAGCAAGTAATAGAGTTGGGTTTTATCCAACGTGCTCGAACCGACTGTAGCGGCCGAACTCGGAACGGCCGTCATGGCGACACCGCCGTAGGTGACGGCTGAGGCGGTGAGTACAGAACTGCTCGTATCCTCGGTCGCGAGACCGACGATCAGGATGCGATTTGTGCCTGTGCCGACGGTGTGGGACCAGGTGACCGACGCGGCGTTGGTGGCTGTCTTTGTCGCTACGGCGTCGTAGGCGATGGCTGAAAACGCGGACGTCGCCGCGGAGGTAAGAAGAGCGAAAAGCGCCAGGGCTTTGCTCCAGGTATTGTGTGTGGTGTGCATCGATAACCGATGTTTTATGTGTGTGTGGTGTGTGTGGATAACGATGGTTCGGCTGCCTCTTGTGAGTCAGATAAATCACCGAAAGCGGTTTCAACAAAACGCCGGGCGCGGGCGCGCAGGGGAAGCGTTCTGCCAAGGATAAAAGTATTTTAAGACTCGTGTCCGCGCGAGGCGCAGAAATTGGTGTTTTGGGGTAGTTAGGTGACGAAAACACACCGCAGGTGATGCGAAGGTCGATATGTTTTCTACTGATACAACCACGACGGGGGGTAGGAGTCGGTCAGCGGGCTGAGAAAGAATCAGCGATAGGCGACGGTCAAACGAAAAACCAGGGGCGACGAATTTGAAAATCAAAACAGCCGTAAAAGAACGCGTCACGCCCCACAACCCGCCCCGTGGCGCAAGTATGTTGCGACAACAGCTTCCATCGCTAAACTGCCGGCGCTCGGCAAAGCCACAACTCGCCAATATCCTTATACCCGCCAACCCTTTTCACCCAATCGGTACAGTTGACCCTGCCCCCTGACTCGGTACGCTGACCGCACTTCGCAATCCTCATGGCCCGCACCTCGATCGCCAGCGACCCGATTAAGCAATTCGCCGTCTTCACGGAAAACCGTGTTGGCCGTCTCTACGATCTCACCGCGCTCCTGAAAGATCACAACGTCCACGTCATGGCGTGCACGATTCTCGACGCCACCGACAGCACGATCATCCGCCTGATCGTCGACGATCCCGACAAAGCCCGGGAACTTTTCGTGAACAACGACTACGCTTACACCGAATGCGAAATCCTCGCCGTTGAGATCGTCGGCGAATCACAGTTCAAAGAAGTTCTAGCCGCCCTCTTCGAAGCCGAGATCAACATCCACTACGTCTACAGCTTCATCAAACGACCCGAGGGTAAATCCGCTCTCGCCTTCCATGTAGAAGACGCCGACGTCGCCGCCCAGTCGCTCGGCCACCACGGCTTCAAAGTGCTCACGCAACGCGATATTTCGCGCTGAACAAAATCGCTCGTACCCACCTCACTGATACAACCAGTACCGCCGCGTTTGCTCGCGGTAAACTTGCGCCCGCGCTCGCCATTCGCGCTGAAAACCTTCGACGTCGACCCGCGCGCCATCCCGCCGAATCGCATTCCACCAGGCCACCGAACCCACGTGTCGGTTAAATTTGGATGCATCAACTGGTTTTATAAAAAAGAACGGATTCAACAGCCGCTGCCGGCACGCCAGCCGCATCATGTGAAAACTTAACTCCGTCGGATTCCAGGCACTCCAATCGACCACCTGCACGAGCACGCCTCCAATCGGCCGCCCACTGCCATCCGTCATCGTGACCAACTGAAACTCCACCCCGGGAAGCCGTAGCGCCCTGAGCTCCCGCTCCAACTGCTCGCGCGATTTTCCACCAAAAGAAATCACCTGAAACGAATTCGGCGGCCTCACACTGTGATTAAAACCCGTCTCCTCACAACCGAGACCGATCATCGCGTAACCGACAACTGCGCCAAAATCACAAATCGACGGCGACGTCGCCACGAAGTTCAACCCCGTGTCCGGCCAGCGCATGTCACGCCGCCAGCCGCGCATCGGCACGATCGTCAGACGTCCATGCGCCCGAACTATCTCAGGCACATCCATCACGCCCGGCTCCGCCGCCGCCAGCCGCGCCAGCTCGCCGATCGTCAGCCCGTGGACATATGGCACCGGAAACGCCCCGACCCCGCTCCGCAGCTCGCGGTCCAACATCGGCCCATCAACCTTTAGCCCTCCCAACGGGTTCGGCCGGTCGAGCACGATCACCTCCACGCCGCTCAGAAAACACGCGTCCATCGCATAACGCATCACCACGTTAAACGTGTACGAACGCACGCCGATGTCCTGCAAATCGATCACCAGCGCATCGATCGTCTTCAATTGCTCGCGCGTCGGCCGGCGATTTTTCCCGTACAACGAATATACCGGCAAACCCGTGTGCAGATCCACCGTGTCCTCCACATTCACGCTCGCCGCCTCGTTGCCATAAATCCCGTGTTCCGGCGCGAACAGACACACCAACTTCGCACCACGCGCCCGCCGCAAAACCTCGACCGTGCTTACCCCGTAACGATTCACCCCCGCCGGATGCGTGAGCAACCCGAGACGTTTTCCCCGCACCAGCGCAAACCCGTCCGCCTCTAACACATCGATGCCCAACATCACCGGCGGCATCAAAACCGGCGGCACAAACGGCGAAAACGGCCGCGACGGCACCCCGCGCGATCCCGCCATTGCGCAACAGGCCAGAGCCAACAGCAACAACGACCACGACAGCACCGGAGCCAACCGAAAGCGGGACACAAAACACATCACTGCGACGCATGCCCGACCCGCACGACCCGGTCGAGTCGTTTTCGTTATGAAAACCGCCACCAAGCCCTTCGCCAACCGGCCGCACCCCACGTTCCCTGTTTACGCTGGCACTTCGATCCGCCACCG
>Ga0302321_100003082_pt1 | contig 14263 bp, 16 predicted proteins | sample Fen_T0_1_FD_202505 | JGI IMG/M metagenome (GOLD analysis project Ga0302321, IMG submission 202505) | Peat permafrost microbial communities from Stordalen Mire near Abisko, Sweden - Fen_T0_1 | ecosystem: Environmental > Terrestrial > Soil > Wetlands > Permafrost | place: Sweden: Abisko...
TTGAATGTCACGGTCTTTGCAATGCCGGTGATCGTTGTCGCCGGCATCGAAGGCGGGCACGACACACTAGCGACGCTGCCTTGCGTGCTGGACGATGTCGCGGCAATTGTTGGCATCCTCCGCGAAAATCGCGCATTGGCAGGTAATCAGTCGTTCGCACTTGCCAACGTCCTCGTCGCGTCGAGCGCTATCGATTTCACACAGTTGCCTGAGCTGCTGACGCGCCGCGCATTGACCGAGGCCGCGTCTCCCGCGCATGTCCCCGAACCGGCCCCAATCGCGTTGCGCGGCGGGCCGGAGACCGTGCACCTGCGCTTTATCGTCGGCAGCGCGCTGGCAGCGCCGGGCGCCGATCTCCTGCGCGACGAACAAGTCGGAAAGTGGGGGATGCCGCTGGCACAGGCACTCGGTCGCCAGCTTGCGGTGCCTGGAACGTCGGTCCTGGCACTTCCGCGGGCGCCGCGATCGCTGCTGCATGCGCAGCGACTGGGTCGCGCGGCGCAGCGGGAGGTGGGCGTGCAGGTCTTCGCCGCCAATGCCATCCGCAAGTTGCGGGCGGCCGTCGGCGAGCCCACAGCCGTCATCAGCGCGCATCGCTCGCCCGGCGCCGACTACGGCGGCGAGGTGCGGCTTTCGCTGTCGTCGCCGTTCGACCCCCGCGAAGCGGAGGGCTTTCGCTGCCCGCTCCGTCCGGAGGAAAGCGTGGCGGACGTCGTCGCGATGCTGACCCGGTTCCTGGCCGAGTGCCGCGTCGCGGACGTGCGCATCGTTCCGGGCGTCCACCCCGATCGCGACTCCGGAACCGGCCAGCCGCTGCTCTTCAAGGGCGACAACTTACCGGCGCCGCCGACCGCGCACTGACCGGCGCGTATCCGTTCAGTCGGCGTGCGCGATGTGAGGAACGTTCGCCGCGGCCTCTCGCCGCCGGATGCGGCCGGCGCCGCTGACGCTTTCCTTCACGACCGGGTCGCCGATGTACTCGACGATGCCGGCGCCGGAGAGGCTGGCGGATAGCTTCTTGCGCGCGTTGACGACGATCTTGCCGGCGCCGCTGACCTCGACCGACGCGTTGTCGCTGATGAGTTTGGCGGCCTGGTAGTTGGCCGCCCCGGAAATTTCAATGCTCTGGTCGGTGACCTGTCCGGCGAGCTCGGCCTTCAGCGCGCCTGAGCCTTCGACCGACAGCTTGCCTGCGCGCAGGTCGTCGATCAGGATCGTCGTGCCGCCGGAGCCGTCGATGCTCAATTCCGGCACGTGAATTTCCTTCGCGGAGATGCGCACGACGCCGGCTACGTCAATGCCGTCGAGATCCTTGAAATGGATGGTGATCTGCGGCGTGCCTGACGGCCCGCGGCCGAACATGTCGCTCCACCAGCGCGCGTTGTCGTTGACCTTGATGATCAACCGCTCCTTCTGCACCTTGACGGTGATCTGGCTGGCGGCGGAAGGCGGCAGCGTGGTGACCAGCGGCCCATTGGTGTCCTGGACGAGAGTGACCACCGCCGAACCGGAGATCTCGATGCGCCTGAATGGCGTCAGCGGGTGCGATTCGGTCACGGCTTCGTCCTTGCGGTCCGGCGTTTCGGCCAGCGCATATCCGGTGAGGCACGCGGCGATGACGACGGAAACGAGGATCACGAGGGGCAGGGAAAGGCGGCGCATGACGTTCTCGGGTGTCGGGTTGACCATCGATTAGATGCGCCTGACCCCGCCCGCGGATTCGCTAGCGGGGCGGGACGGCCGTCGCGGGCGCGAATCGCTCCAGATAGCGCCTGGCGTTGGCAACGTATCCGGCCGAGATGACGCGTATCCCGGCGACTTCCGCGTCGGTCAGCGTGCGGACTACCTTGCCCGGCGTGCCCATCACCAGCGACCGGTCCGGAATGACCTTGCCTTCGGGAATCAGCGCGCAGGCGCCGATCAGGCACTCCCTCCCCACGACGGCGTGGTTGAGCACGACGGCCTTGATGCCGATCAGCGATCCCTCCCCGATCGTGCAGCCGTGCAGCATCACCTGGTGGCCGACCGTCACGGCCGGGCCCACAATCAGCGGGACGCCGTCGTCCGTATGCAGCACGGAGCCGTCCTGGATGTTCGAGCCGGCGCCGATGATGATGGGATCGTTGTCGCCGCGGATGACGGCCTGGAACCAGACCGACGCCTCGTGTTCGAGCACGACGCGACCGATGAGCGCCGCGTCGGGCGCCACGAAATGATGGCTGCCGCGGAATTCGACGCGGGAATCGTCCAGCGTGTAAAGCATCGGCGGCCTTGACGTGGGGCAGTAGCGGGTGGGCGCGGCTATGATATCGTGGATTTCCTCCGCACCCCTTTCCGTGAAAGCCAACTGCGATGAGCTTCGACCGCGTCCCCGCCGGCAAAGACGTGCCCAACGACTGCAACGTCGTGATCGAGATCCCCATGCGGGCCGACCCGATCAAATACGAGGTCGACAAGGAAACGGGCGCCGTGTTCGTCGACCGCTTCATGTCCACGGCGATGCACTACCCGACCAACTACGGCTACATCCCGCACACGCTGTCCGATGACGGCGACCCCTGCGACGTGCTGGTGCTCTCGCCCGTTCCGCTCATCACCGGCGTCGTCGTACGCTGCCGGCCGATCGGCATGCTGAAGCTCGACGACGAGGCGGGCGGCGACGCCAAGATCCTCGCCGTGCCCATCGACAAGCTGTCGTCGCTGTACCGCAACGTGCAGTCGCCGCGCGACCTGCCGGAGATCACGACGCGCCAGATCGCGCACTTCTTCGAGCATTACAAGGACCTGGAACCCGGCAAGTGGGTGCGCGTCGGGATCTGGGTCGACGCCGCCGAGGCCAAGCAGGAGATCATCGAGGGCGTGGCGCGCTACAAGGCCTCGCTCAAGCCGGCGTAGTCGCGCGGTCCGAACGGTTCATGGCGATCACCCGGCCCGACACCTGTCGTTCAGGCAGTGGCTGACCCAGCGCCGGCCCGCCCATGGGGAGCGGCCTTCTTCCCCGCACTGTTCGTGCTGTTGTGGAGCACCGGGTTCATTGCGGCGAAATACGGCCTGCCCCATGCGCCGCCGTTCACGTTCCTGCTGCTGCGGTTCCTGCTGGTCACGCTGCTGATGCTTGCGCTGTCGGTGGCGACGCGCGCACCGTGGCCGCGCGCACGATCCGACTATGCGCACGTGGCCGTCGCGGCGCTGCTGGTCCACGGGCTGTACCTGGGCGGCGTATTCGTCGCGCTCGACGGCGGCATGCCGGCCGGAACCAGCGCAATGCTGGTCGGGTTGCAGCCGATCCTGACCGTCTTCCTCGCCTCGCTGTGGCTGCACGAGCGCGTCGGGCCGCGGCAATGGGCCGGCCTGGTGCTGGGGCTGATCGGCGTCTGGCTGGTGATACGGCACAAGGTCGACTTCAGCGGCGGGCACAACGGATTGCTGCCATCGGCCATTGCGCTCACCGGCATCAGCGTCGGCGCGCTGTACCAGAAGCGGCATGCCGGCCATGTTGACCTTCGCACCGGCGCGGTCATCCAGTTTGCGGCGTGCGCCGCCGTCTATGCGCCGTTGGCGCTTGTGTTCGACGTGCGACCGGTGCAATGGGTGCCCGCGTTCGCCTTCGCGCTGGGCTGGTCGGTCGTCGTGCTGTCGGTGGGGGCCATCAGCCTCCTGTACTGGCTGCTTCGCCATGGCGCGGCGTCGGGCGTTGCGCGGCTCTTCTACCTGGTGCCGCCGGTCACCGCCGTGATGTCGTGGCTTCTGTTCGGCGAAACGCTCGATGCGCTGGCGATAGCCGGCATGGTGATGATCGCCGCCGGCGTGATGCTCGCGCGACCGCGAACCTGACCGCGCTTATCCGTCGCGCAGGATACGGGTGCCGGCGATGCGGTCGTGGAGGAACTGGCGCTCGGGGTCCACCCCCGCCCACAGGAAATTGATGGCGAGCGGGACCAGCGCGAGCGCGCCGGCGCCCCGTTCGCGCAGCAGTGCGTACGCGGCGACCCCAAGGACCGGGCCGATCCAGGCGGCGAGATAGCGCAGGAGCGCCGTCCTGGCGTCGGGCGGCCTGCCATCTGCCCTGGCGACGCGCATGCGCCACGTCTTCAAAGGCAGCGTGCGACGTCCACCCGTCCAGCTCCAGACGAAATAGAGCGCGACGACCGAGAACAGGATGCAGAAGAGCGCGACGCGGGCGGGCACCGGAGGCACGGTCAGTTGCGTGGCAGTCGCCGCCGTCCCTGGGGACACCAGCGGCAGCAGGAGAAAGCCGGTCAGGAATGCCAGCGCCGTGACGAGTAGGGCCTCATACAGCGCGGCGCCCAGCCGCGGCAACAGGCCGGCCCGCCGCAACCCGACGGGGGCGGCAGCAGGCGGCGTTGCCGTCAAGGACGGGTGCCGGCCGGTGCGAGTGGCGGAGCAGGCGTGGGCTGCAGCGCCCTCGGTGGCGCGACGGGCGCCGCCTGCGGGGGAGGCGGTGACGTCAACGCCTTCGGCGGGCTGGTCGGCGCGACGGGCTTGGCGGCGAGTTCGGCCTTCGTCTCGGGAGGCAGGCTCTGGTAGGTCTGCCAGCGTTCACGCACCTCCGCCTTCTTTTCCGGCGGCAACTGCTTCATCGACTTGTATTGCTCGCGCGCAACGGCGCGTTCCTGCGGCGAAAGCCTGGCCCACGACTGCATCTGCTGCTGGACGCGCTGCTGCTGATCTGGCGCCATCGTGGGGTAGCGTTGCGCCAGGCCGCGCCATTTCTGCTTGCGCTGCGGTTCGAGCTTGTCCCATTCGGGGGCCAGCGGCGCCAGCACCTTCTGCTCCTGCGGTGTCAGCTGGGACCACGATGGCGAGCGCATCGTGATCTGGGCTTGCGCGGAAGGGGGTGCGAACGTCGCGAAAACGGCGAGCCCCAGGGTCAACCCCAGGGCGGCCGTCAATTTTCGTCGTGGGCGAGCCAATTGCGGAATCCCTGGTCGAGGTACGCGTCGATGGGCAGGTCCGACGACAGGATCTGGGCGTCCAGCTCCACGATGTCGCTCACTTGCTGGTAGACCTGCCATTGCTGGTAGCCGAACCCGGCCGCCACGATGATCGCGATTCCAAGCCAGAGGCGCGCGTTGGTCCACAGGCTCCGTCCGCCGGACGAGGACGATCCCCCGCTGCCGGCAAACGCGTGCGCCAGGCGCGATTCGGGTGCCCGGATGCCGTCGGACCCCGCCAGGCGAGCCAGTGCCGCCGCCCGGGCGTTCTGCAGCCTGTAGGCCGTTCCAGCCTTGAGTTCCGCGGCCCCGATGTCGAGGTAAGCGGTTAATTTTTTGGAGAAATTGTCGTTGTCGATGGTCATAGGCTCAACCCCTTGGCCTTGAGCATCACGGCCAAAGCATGGACGGCGCGGGAGCAGTGCGTCTTGACGCTACCTTCCGAACAACCCATCGCGGCAGCGGCTTCCGCCACGTCCAGCTCTTCCCAATAACGTAGCAGGAAGGCTTCGCGTTGACGTGCCGGGAGCCGCATCAGCGCCTGTTCGATCATTCCGACAATCTGACCTTGTTCGAACTGCTTCGCGGGATCGACCGTCGCATTGGAGTCGGATTTTGCCGACAAAGTTTCCAATATGTCGTAATCGTCGTCCTTTTCGTCACCTTTCCCGAACGCCGAGAGCAGCGTCGTCCACGTGTTGCGCACTTTCTGGCGCCGGAAATGGTCGTGGATGGTGTTCTGCAGGATGCGCTGGAACAGCATCGGCAGCTCGCCCGCCGGCTTGGCGGAATATTTCTCTGTCAGCTTGAGCATCGCGTCCTGGACGACGTCAAGCGCCGCGTCCTCGTCGCGGACGGCGAACATCGCCTGCTTGAAGGCGCGCCGCTCGACTTCCGCTAGAAAACCCGAAATTTCCTGTGGCGATGCCAGTTTGTGCCGATCAGAGGGGCAAAAGGCAAAGATTATAGAAGCAAAGCTGAGCCGGGCCTTAAGAATTCCCCCTCGGCCCATGCTGCGGCACAGCAAACCGGCTTGACCAGAGTAAGGATTTCCCGCTAATGTATTGATTCCGGATCGCGAGATCCGGTGCTGTGCTGCAAAAAACAGCCGTTCGCGTTCCCTCCACCGAGGCCACAAGCGTCGTGGAGTCTCCCCAGGAATGCGGATGGTGTTTTCGAAGATCGCGGCTTTCACCCCGGCCACAAGCTCGTTTCGCGCACGCCATCCCCAGTGCGCCAGGCAAAAAGACAGTCCCCGGCACCCGCACGTGCGATGTGCCGGGAACACTCTCAACCAGCGTAGGGCAAAGCCATGCAACTCACGGGTGCGGAAATCGTCATCCGCTGCCTCCAGGAAGAAGGCGTCGAATACGTCTTCGGCTATCCGGGCGGCGCGGTCCTCAACATCTACGACGCGTTGTTCCAGCAGGAAGCCGTCAAGCACGTGCTGGTGCGGCACGAGCAAGGCGCGCTCCACGCGGCCGACGGCTATTCTCGGTCGTCGCACAAGACCGGCGTCGCGCTCGTCACGTCCGGACCGGGCGTGACCAACGCGGTCACCGGCATCGCGACTGCGTACATGGATTCGATCCCGATGGTCGTCCTCACCGGCCAGGTGCCGACGCACGCCATCGGCCAGGATGCCTTCCAGGAATGCGACACCGTCGGCATCACGCGACCCTGCGTCAAGCACAACTTCCTGGTCAAGGACGTCAAGGATCTCGCGGTCACGATCAAGAAGGCGTTCTACCTGGCGGCCTCGGGCCGGCCGGGGCCGGTGCTGGTCGATATCCCGAAGGACGTGACCCAGGCCACGACCGAATTCAGCTATCCGAAGACCGTGTCGCTGCGCTCGTACAACCCGGTCACCAAGGGTCACGCGGGGCAGATCAAGAAGGCGGTCCAGCTGCTGCTCGATGCCAAGCGGCCGATGGTCTATGCCGGCGGCGGAGTGGTGCTCAACAACGCGTCGGCGCAGCTGACGCGCCTCGTGCGGCTGCTGGGCTTCCCGTGCACGAACACGCTGATGGGCCTGGGCAGCTTCCCCGGCACCGATCCGCAGTTCACCGGCATGCTCGGCATGCACGGCACGTACGAATCGAACATGGCGATGCAGAACTGCGACGTGCTGATTGCCATCGGCGCGCGCTTCGACGACCGCGTGATCGGCAATCCCGAGCATTTCTTCCGCACGGACCGCAAGATCATCCACATCGACATCGACCCGTCGTCGATTTCCAAGCGCGTCAAGGTGGACATCCCGATCGTCGGCTACGTCGCCGATGTGCTGGACGAGATGCTGAAGCTGATCGAGTCCTCGCCGCAACGGCCCGACCCTGTCGCGCTCAAGGCCTGGTGGGCCGACATCAAGGAATGGCAGCGCAAGGACTGCCTCAAGTACGACACGAAAAGCGCGCTGATCAAGCCGCAGTTCGTCATCCAGAAGCTCTACGAGTTGACGAAGGGCGACGCGTTCATCACGTCCGACGTCGGCCAGCACCAGATGTGGGCCGCGCAGTACTACAAGTTCGACAAGCCGCGGCGCTGGATCAACTCCGGAGGCCTGGGCACGATGGGCTTCGGCCTGCCCGCGGCGATGGGCGTCCAGATGGTGAACCCCGGTGCCACCGTCGCGTGCGTTACCGGCGAGGCGTCGATCCAGATGTGCATCCAGGAACTGTCGACGTGCAAGCAGTACCACCTGCCGATCAAGGTGGTGAACCTCAACAACCGGTACATGGGCATGGTCCGCCAGTGGCAGCAGTTCTTCTACGGCAACCGCTACGCGGAGTCGTACATGGACGCGCTGCCGGATTTCGTTAAGCTCGCGGAATCCTACGGGCACGTCGGCATGAAGATCGAGAAGCCCGGCGACGTCGAAGGCGCGCTGAAGGAGGCGTTCAAGCAGACGGAGCGGCTGGTGTTCATGGACTTCATCACCGACCAGACCGAGAACGTGTTCCCGATGGTGCCCGGCGGCAAGGGATTGACCGAGATGATCCTCGCGGAGGAACTGTAGCCATGCGCCACATACTGTCGATCCTCGTGGAAAACGAGGCGGGCGCGCTTTCGCGGATCTCCGGGCTGTTTTCCGCCCGCGGCTACAACATCGAGTCGCTCACCGTGGCGCCGACCGAGGACCCGACGATGTCGCGGATGACGATCGTCACCGTCGGCTCGGAGGACGTCGTCGAGCAGATCACCAAGCAGTTGAACAAGCTGGTGGAAGTCGTCAAGGTCGTCGACCTGACCGAGGGCAACCACATCGAGCGCGAGCTGATGCTGGTCAAGGTGCGTGCGTCGGGCAAGGACCGCGACGAGATGAAGCGGCTTGCCGACATCTTCCGTGGCCGTATCCTCGACGTCACCGACAAGAGCTACACGATCGAACTGACCGGGACGGGCAGCAAGCTGGACGCGTTCATCCAGTCGATCGAACCCGGCGTGATCCTCGAGACAGTGCGCACCGGTGCCTCCGGCATCGGCCGCGGCGAGCGGATCCTCCGCGTCTAGCATCCAGCACAGATAACGGACATACCCAGGAGAAATGGAAATGATGAAGGTCTATTACGAAAAGGACGCCGACCTGTCCCTCATCAAGGGCAAGAAGGTCACGATCGTCGGCTACGGTTCGCAGGGGCACGCCCACGCGCAGAACCTCAACGACTCGGGCATCAAGGTCACCGTCGGCTTGCGCAAGGGCGGGGCCTCGTGGGACAAGGCGAAGAAGGCCGGCCTCAAGGTGGCCGAAGTAGCCGATGCGGTGAAGACCGCGGACATCGTCATGATGCTGATGCCCGACGAGAATATCGCGGCGACATACGCCGCCGACGTCGAGCCCAACATCAAGAAGGGCGCGATGCTGGCGTTCGCACACGGCTTCAACATCCATTACGGCCAGGTCAAGCCGCGCGCCGACCTGGACGTGGTGATGATCGCCCCCAAGGCGCCTGGCCACACCGTGCGCTCGACGTACGTCGCCGGCGGCGGCGTGCCGATGCTGATCGCCGTGCACCACGACGCGTCGAAGAAGGCGCGTGACGTTGCGCTTTCCTACGCGGCGGCCATCGGCGGCGCGCGCGCCGGCGTCATCGAGACCAACTTCCGCGAGGAGACCGAGACCGACCTCTTCGGCGAGCAGGCCGTGCTGTGCGGCGGCACCGTCGAACTGATCAAGGCCGGCTACGAGACGCTGGTCGAGGCCGGGTACGCGCCGGAGATGGCGTACTTCGAGTGCCTGCACGAGCTGAAGCTGATCGTCGACCTGATCTACGAGGGCGGCATCGCCAACATGAACTACTCGATCTCCAACAATGCCGAGTACGGCGAATACGTCAGCGGCCCGAAGGTCGTCACCGCCGAAACGAAGAAGGCGATGAAGGAAATGCTGACGCGCATCCAGACCGGCGAGTATGCAAGGGACTTCATCCTCGAGAATCGCGCAGGCGCCCCGACGCTGCTGTCGCGCCGGCGCATCATGTCCGAGCACTCGATCGAAGTCGTCGGCGAAAAGCTGCGTTCGATGATGCCGTGGATCAAAAGGAATAAACTGGTCGACCAAACCAGGAACTGACAACGCAGGCGGAGGATTCCATGAAGCGGCGAATCGGCAGGCAGCGCGGCTTTCTCGGGCTCGTGGTCATCCTCATCGGGCTGCTGATCGTCGCGTGGCTGTCGATGGATGCGTTGAAGCAGTACGGCATGCCGACGGGGACCGCAGCACCTGCAAAGGTCGCCCCGGCCACCGAACGCATGCGCGGACCGGGCGAGGGCGGCACCCAGGCTGCGCCGGATGTGACGACCGTCACACCGGCGCCGATGGATGCGCTGGGCAAGGCGCGCGGGCTCGAAAACGCCGTCAGGGAACAGGCGGCGGAAACCTCGCGGCGCATCGACGAAGGCAGCAAATAGGATCGGCACCGCGATGAATAACAGCTATCCCCATCCGATCATTGCCCGCGAAGGCTGGCCGTTCCTGGCCATTGCCTTTGTCGTTGCCGCGGTGCTGACCTGGCTGGGCTGGACGCTTCTGGCGGTGCTCGCCTGGGTCGCCTTCGCGTTCGTGCTGCAGTTCTTCCGCGACCCGGCGCGCACGATTCCGCAGGCGGCCAACGCCGTGCTGTCGCCCGCTGACGGGCGCATCGTCGTCGTCGAGAAAGTCCGCGACCCGTACCTCGATCGCGACGCGCTGAAGATCAGCGTGTTCATGAACGTCTTCAACGTCCATTCGAACCGCAGCCCGGTCGACGCCGCCGTGGTGAACCGCTGGTATCACGCCGGCAGCTTTCTCAACGCGGCGCTGCCCAAGGCGTCGATCGAGAACGAACGCAATGCGCTGCACCTGCGCACCGCGTCCGGCCAGGACGTCACCTGCGTGCAGATCGCCGGGCTCGTCGCGCGCCGCATCCTCTGCTATGTCGACGCCGGGGCCACGCTGGCGCGGGGCCAGCGCTACGGCTTCATCCGCTTCGGATCGCGTGTCGACGTGTACCTGGACCCTCGTGCGGCGCCGCGCGTCGCGGTCGGCGACGTCGTGTCCGCCACCGAAACCATTCTCGCGGAATTCCCCTGAAGCCGTGCCTCGTCATTGTGGGTCGCGAAGCTAGCTGCTAGGCTTCGATCCGCCATGCTCGACGATTACGACCAGCAGCGCGCGATACGGAAGAACCGCATCCGCCGCCGCGGCATCTACCTTCTGCCCAACCTGTTCACGACAGCTGCGCTGTTCGCCGGCTTTTACGCGATCGTGCAGGCGATGAATCTCACGTTCGACCTAGCCGCCATCGCGATCTTCTACGCCATGGTATTGGACGCGCTCGACGGGCGCGTGGCGCGGCTGACCAGGACGCAAAGCGCGTTCGGTGCCGAGTACGACAGCCTGTCGGACATGGTCTCGTTCGGCGCTGCCCCGGCGCTGGTGATGTACGAGTGGGTGCTGCGCGACATGGGCAAGCTGGGCTGGATCGCCGCGTTCGTCTATTGCGTCTGCACCGCACTGCGCCTCGCGCGCTTCAACACGATGCTGGACGTGGCGGACAAGCGCTGGTTCACGGGCATCCCCAGCCCCGCCGCCGCAGCATTGGTGGCCGGGTTCGTGTTCATCGTCGACGATTACAACATCGATCCGCTGACGATCAAGTGGTGGGCGTTTGGCGTCACCGTATTTGCCGGCCTGACGATGGTGAGCAACCTCAAGTACTGGAGCTTCAAGTCGATCAACTTGAAGAAGAGCGTGCCGTTCGTGGCGATCCTGCTGATCGCGGTCGCGATCGCGCTCCTTTCCTACCAGCCGGCCATCGTGCTGTTCGCGGGCTTCGTCCTCTATGCCCTCTCCGGCTACGTGGTGTCGGGATGGCAGCTCCTGCGCCGGCAGCGGACCGGTGCTTCGCCCTGAACGCGGGCGCCCACCGGTACCGCAGTCTCCAGGGACACAATCGATGACGGCTCGGTCGATTCTGCTCACGCTGGCCTGCGTCGCGCTCATCGCCGTGGGACAGTTGATGTTCAAGTCCGCGGCGGGCCAGTGGCGCATCGACGGCTGGTCATGGACGACGTTGCGGGGTTTCCTGTCGCCGGTCATGCTGGTCGCGCTCGTCATCTACGCGGCGGCGACGCTGCTCTGGGTGTTCGTCCTGCGCACCGTTCCGCTTTCGACGGCCTACGCGCTGTTCTCGCTGGCCTTCCTGATCGTGCCGGTGCTGGCGCGGGTGTTCCTGGGCGAGCCGTTGTCCGCGAATACCCTGGTGGGAGGCGCAGTCATCGTGGCGGGCGTCATCATCGCCGTCCGCTAGCGATGCACGACTTGGAATCGAGCGTCGCGGTCGTCATGCCGTGCTACCGGGTGAGCGGGCAGGTGCAGGACGTCATCGCGCGGATCGGGCCGGAGGTGCGCCAGATATTCGTCGTCGACGATGCCTGCCCGGAGCACACCGGCGATTTCGTCGAGCGAAACTGCACGGACGCGCGCGTGACGGTGATCAGGCACGCCGAGAACCAGGGCGTCGGCGGGGCGATGGTGACAGGCTATCGCGCAGCGCTCGCTTCCGGCGCGGACATCGTCGTCAAGATCGATGGCGACGGACAGATGGATCCGGCGCTGATCCCGCGGTTCGTCAAGGCGCTGGCGCAGGGCCAGGCCGATTACACGAAGGGCAACCGCTTCTACGACCTCGAGTCGCTGCGGGCGATGCCGCGTGTCCGCCTGCTGGGCAACGCGGTGTTGTCACTGGTGAACAAGATCTCGAGCGGGTACTGGGACGTGATGGACCCGACCAACGGCTACACGGCGATCCACCGCACCGTGCTGTCCCACCTGCCTCTCGCCAAGATCGACCGCGGCTACTTTTTCGAGTCCGACATGCTGCTGCGACTCTATACGCTGCGCGCGGTGGTGCGCGATGTGCCCATGACGGCGCACTACGGCGACGAGACGAGCAACCTTCGCGTCGGCAGGGTCCTGTTCACGTTTCCGCTAAAGTACCTGCGCGCTGCGTGCAAGCGCGTCTTCTATTCGTACTTCCTGCGCGATTTCAACGCCGGCACGCTGCAATTGCTCGGCGCGGCGGTGATCGGCGGGGCAGGTGCCCTCTACGGCGCGGCCAAATGGGCGCTGTCGATCCGAAGCGGCGTCGCGGCGACGTCCGGCGAAGTGATGATCGCCGCGCTGCCGGTGCTGGTGGGCGTCCAGTTCCTGCTGGGCGCGCTGCAGTTCGACATCCAGAACGTGCCGCGCGACCCGCTGCAGCAGCGGGAAGGCTAGCGGCCGCCGCCTAGTTCGCCGCTGCGGGGATTTCGGCGACGACGATGCCGTTGCCGCGCCACACCGGGACCGCGTAGCGCTCGCGGAAGGCGCGCATCGCCGCGTTCTCAGTCTCATACGGCGGATCGCGGTAGACGATGTGCGTTAGCCGGTAGGCCTTGGCGTGCTTGAGCACGTCGTCCGCGGACTCGGCGAACACGAGCGCGCGGAACGTCGGGTAGTCGTGCCAGTTCCCCGCCCGCGAATACCCGACGAATCCGGCCGGACTGCCGCCCATCATGAAGAAGCCGACCCGCGCATTCGGCAGGTTCCGGTTGAGGTAATCGGCGGCCAGCCGGTCCGGCCCGTATTGCGCGACGAATTCATGCCGGGCGCGATTGTCGACGCCGCAGGCGGTGCATAGCGTGAGGTTGGCCCAACTGCCGGTGTACATCAGCCGCACGTTGACCAGGCACAATGCGCCGCCTATCACGAGCATCGTGACCCGGGTCGCCCTGCGGTCCGGGATTTCGGCGAGCGCCCAGCCGCCCAGCACGGCGATCAGCGCGAATACCGGCAGCAGGTAGCGCAGGTACGATTGCTGGCTGAAGACGCCGACGAACGCAATCGCGGCCAGGCCCAAGCACAGCCAGTACGCGCGCGGAGGCCGGCGCACGAAAGCCAGCAGGATCACCGGGAAGAGCAGCAGCCAATGGAAACCGGCGGCGCCGTCGGAGCCTTCGATGAAACGGCCGCTCGACCAGACGAGTTCGTACAGGTTCCATGGCCGCAGCGGCGCGTTGTACATGGGGTTGTTGAACGACGTCGTCGCGTCGAACAGCGGCGACTTGAAAAACGCGTTCATGAAGGGAAAGACCGGGTTGCCGGTGCGCAGCCAGGCATTCGCGTACGGCCACGCGGCGATGGCGAGCGCTGCGGCGAACAATGCGAGGTCCCGCGCTGCGAATTCCCGGTAGCTTCGTCGCTGCCACACGAGCCAGCCGGTCCACGCAAGCAGCGGTGCCAGCCACATGACGCCGATGACCTTGCACTGCATCGCGCCTGCGGCCAGCAGCGCAAGCGCGACCAGCGTGGTCCTGGAATGTTCGCGCAGATGGTCGAGGGCGAGCAGCAGCGTGCCGAGCAGGAAGGCCATCCAGAGGTTCTCGACGTAAAGCGTGCTGGTCTCGAGGAACGCAAGAGGCATCGACGCAAACAGGCACACGCTGGCCAGCGCCACGTCCCGCCGCGCATAACGCCGGATCAATTCGAACAGCAGGAAGCAGGCGATTGCCGCATAGCAGAAATTCAGGAGCCGGGCCGCGCCTTCGCCGCCCATGAAATACGCCGCGGTGAACGTCCAGTCCGCGCCGACCGGCATGTCGGCCCACAGATAGCGGGTCACATCGAACGTCCACTTGTGCGCCTCGGCCATCAGCGCCGGAATCTGCAGGTGCATCGCCAGCGCGTCGTAGCCCACTTCCGGCTTGGCGACGACGAACAGGTGCAGCACGACCATCGTCATCAGCACCACGGTCCAGCAGCGTTCCGACGCGCCCAGGGGAGGGCC